>WNFI01045516.1_pt1 | contig 11645 bp, 8 predicted proteins | sample 5400471 | NCBI WGS metagenome assembly WNFI01 (sample SAMN13153348, study PRJNA577476) | soil metagenome | isolation source: 100 cm saprolite on Douglas fir-dominated hillslope | place: USA:California | collected 2013-09-17
GAAGCCTTATCTCTCCAGTGACGTTTCCGCGTTCGCGCCCAACTTCGTTACGCCCAAGGTGCAGCAGGGCAGCTTCAGCGTCGAGCGCGAAATCGGAGACCGGTTTGCGGCTGGCGTTTCTTATTTGTATGTTCACGGCGAGAACCTGATCCGGGCGCGGGATGTGAATCTGCCACCGCCCACGGCATACAGCTATCCCATTTACGATTCCACCGGCACCACGTTTACGAACTCGTACTACTCCGTCGATTCGTTTGCCACTTGGCAAACGCAGCAGAGTTTCAGTTGCCCCTATCCTCCGTGTCTTAATGATGTGGTGCGTCCGATTCCGCAACTGGCTTCCATCAACCAGTTTGAGAGCGCCTCGACCAGCATTTATCACGGCATGACCATTTCGTCGCGGCGGCGCATGACGAGTGGCTTCTATTTCCGTTTGGCATACACCTTCGCGCACGCCATTGACGATGGGCAGGACGCGCTGGTGGCGGGACGTCCGGTGACGGTGCAGAACAGTTATTCCACGAAGAGCGAACGCGGGCCGAGCGTTACGGACCAGCGTCATCGGCTCTCGGTGTCGTGGATCGCCGAGCCCCGGCCCTTTGGGCGAGGACAGGAGGTCCTGTCGAAAATTTTCAACGAATGGAAGATCGCCGGAGTCATGACCTACGGTAGCGGACGGCCCACCGATGCGCGCGTGACCGGCGATCCCAATCGCGACGACAACTCCAGCAACGACCGTCTGTCGGGTTTTGGCCGAAACGCTTTTCTCGGTCCCGACTATGCGACCACGGACTTGCGCCTAACCAGAAAGATTCACGTTAGTGACCGTCTTAGAATCGAGCTTACGGCGGAGTCCTTTAATCTCTGCAACCGCGACAACCGGAGCTACACCTTGAGCCAGGACGGGTTTCTGAATGCGGCCGGGCAGTTTGTCCCCATTGACCGGAAGCCGACCGGGCAACAGCTGCCCTATCCAGCGTATTATCAGCGGCCTACGAACTTTATGAAGGCGACGAACGCGTACGCGCCGCGGTTGGTGCAACTCGGACTGAGATTCCTGTTTTGAAATTTGGCTCCGAGCCACTGCACATTGTGCTTGACTTAGGTAGACTAAGGTTGTCATAACAGAACGGTCCATTCAGGGCGAGCGGGGGGGTGTAGTTCGATTGGCAGAAGTCAGACTTCAAGAGGGCGAGTCCCTCGAGAACGCGCTTCGACGTTTTAAGCGCAAGGTACAACAGGAAGACATTATCAAGGAAGTGAAACGTCACTCCTTTTACCTGAAACCCGGCGAAAAGAAACGGGTGAAGGAAGCGCTGGCACGCAAGCGCAGCCGCAAGAAGGCGCGCAAAGAGCAAGACTGAGCATCCGGGTCGCCACCCTCTGGCGTGGCGGCCCGTTTCCCCAAGCACTCTCGTTCGTTCAGTCGTCCTTAAATTTTGTATCTGTAGCCACGCGAAGCACTTCGCGTGGTGGGCCGAATCCGGGGCTTCAAAAAAATGAGGGGGATAACAAAAATCCCCTGCCCACGTTCTGAGCCGGATATTTCCCCATTCGGGTCTGCGTGACGCGCAGGGACGGGGAATGGAGTGCCTCTTCAATGGAATTCCAGGACAAGCTGCTGAAGTGCGTGGATTGTGGCACGGACTTCGTTTTTACCGCCGGTGAACAGCTGTTTTTCTTCGACAAGCAGTTCAAAAACGAACCCAAACGCTGCAAGAACTGCAAGGGGAAACGGGTCGCAGTACTGGGCGCAACCCAGGGACAGCCCTACGCGAAAACCGAGACTCGGACAAACTGCTCGCACTGTGGCAAGGAGACGACGGTACCATTTCGTCCGACCCAGGGGCGGCCAGTGTTGTGCCGGGAATGTTTTCAGCAGAAGCGGCAGGTCGCGACCGCCTGATCCATCCAGAGAATCCAGATCCTCCGGCGAGACGGAGCTTATCCCGCCTCGCGGGATGGTTCTTGCGCTCCGGCGGCCATGCGTTGCCGCGCATCGGCGTGGCGCACCAGCAGAGCCTCGATCTGTCGCAGCAAGTCGCGCGTACCCAGAGGCTTTATCAGCAGTGACTCTGACGATTCTTGCCCCCAGTGTTCTCCCGCGGGTGGGTAGGCGGTGAGCAGGGCGGTGGCGGGCTCGTAGCTCTGGCGCCGGGCCGCCAAAATTACTTTCAGCCCTGCGTCTTCGGTCTCCATGCGCAGATCGCTGATCACCATCTCATAGGCCGCGGACTCGAGGTGGGCGATGGCTTCAGCCGTGCTGGACGCTGTCTCGACTTCGAAGCCATGAAATTCCAGGACAGCTTTCAAAGTCAGAAGGACAGCCAGATCGTCGTCGACGAGAAGGATACGGCGTTTCATGCGCACCTCGACGAGGGACTGGGAGATGCAGCGGTGGGGATCGGGCTTCCGCCATGTGAAGGCGGATTCCTCACCCTGTTACTCGGTTAGTATAGGAGTGTGGCCAGCTTCTACATAGAGAATTTTGGCTGTCGCGCCACCCAGGCAGACGGCGCCGCCCTCGAAAGCCAGTTCCTGGACCGCGGATTAAAGCGCGCCCGCACCGCTCGCGACGCCCAAATCGTTGTCCTCAACACCTGCACGGTAACTGAGAGCGCTGACAAAGATGCCCGCGCTTCCATTCGCCGAGTGCAGCGCGAAAATCCGGGCTGCCGAATTCTGGTGACAGGCTGCTACGCGCAGCGCGCGCCGGAAGAATTGGCCGCGCTGCCGGGCGTCCAGTGGGTGGTCGGTAATTCACACAAACACCTGGTGGCGGAGATCGTGACTTCCGGGCAGCCGTCCACACCAGGATTCGTTCCCCTGACGCAACTGAGTGACAGGTGCCGACCCGCAGAGAATCAACCCTCCGCGGACGTGATCGTTGGCGACATTTTCGCGCACACCGAATTAATGGCCGCTCCCGTCTTCGACGCCGCCAACGAGCGCACCCGGCCCAATCTCAAAGTGCAGGATGGTTGCGACAACCGTTGCTCGTTCTGCGTGATCCCTTCCGTGCGTGGACAGAGCCGGTCGCTGCCGTTGGAGCGGGTGCTCACGGAAGTGCGGTCACTCGTAAGCGCCGGTTATCGCGAAGTCGTGATTTCGGGAATCAATCTGGGAAGGTGGGGAAGAGATCTAGCTGGTGTGGGTCGGACATTCTTGTCCGACGCCTTTGACTCTCCTCCGCTGCCAAAATCAGGGTCAACAGCGACGGACAAGAGTGTCCCTTCCACACGTGCCGGCCTGCGATTCGAGAATCTCGTCCGGGCCATTCTGGACGAAACTTCACTGGAAAAGCTCCGCATCAGTTCCGTCGAGCCGATGGACTGGACCGATGAGTTGATCGAGCTGATGGCAGCGTCGCGACGCATCGCCAAGCACGCGCATGTGCCGTTGCAGTCGGCGAGCGATGCGGTTCTGCGCCGCATGCATCGCAAGTACCGGCCCTGGCACTATGGCGAGAAAATTTCGAAGATTCGGAAGGCAATGCCCGGTGCAGCCATTGGTGCCGACGTGATGGTCGGATTCCCCGGCGAAACTGAGGCTGAGTTTGTCGAAACACAACACGTGATTGAAGAGCTTCCTCTTACATATCTTCACGTATTTACCTATTCGGCGCGCCCAGGCACGCCGGCCGCGGACCATACGAATCAAGTTCCCGTCGCGATTGCTCGAGAGCGCAATCATGTGCTTCGGGAACTGGCCAGCACGAAAAAGCTTGCGTTCATGCAAGCGCAGGTTGGCAAGACCCTGGAGGCCATCACGCTGCGCTCCAGCGACGATAACTCCACCGAAGCGCTCACGGACAATTACCTGAAGATCAAAATCCCTGGACGCTGGGAACCGAATCGCTGGGTAGAAGCTCGCGTCGAGCGTGCCAACGGAGATGTTCTGGATGGTCGAATGACGCGTATCGCGGCCTGACGGTATACTTCCCCACACTTGCCGCTCCCCGGGGCATGCCAACGGTGTGGTTTTGATTTGGAGGTTCTTGTGAAATTGTTGACCTCTGCCTTACGCGGCATACTCTTTTGCGCACTGCTGATATCGGTGGTTGATGCACAGCAGAAGCCAACCGCGACTCAAGCGGATTCTGTCCCCACGTTTCGCGCACAAACACGAGTTGTGCTGGTCGACGTGATCGTCGCTGACGGCAAAGGCCAATTTATTCCCGGCCTCAAAGTGGAAGACTTCGAGTTGAAGGAAGATGGCAAGCCGCAGCGTGTATCGGGGTTCAATTTGTTTCGCTATCAGCCGCCGCGCTCTCTGCCGCCGCTGCAAATGCCTCCGAATCAGTACACCAACTTCACCCAGCAGGAACCTGGCGGAGCGGTCACGATTCTGATGCTGGACGTCTTGAACACACCAACCCTGGCGCAGGTGAATGCGCGCAAGGCGATGGTCGAATTTCTCCGGCGCCTGCCGCCGGGTCAGCGTGTCGGTTTATTCATATTGAGCGACCGCCCCAGGCTGGTTCAGGGATTCACCAGTTCCTCCGACGCACTGATCGCAGCGGGCAAGTCGTTGCGGCCCGATCTGTCTATTCTGACGCCGGCCGAGACTCTGTCCGGTCCAACAACGCCAGACGCTCCGCAAGGGCCGACCCCGGACAATCTGGCAGGCCCGATCAGCCAATCCCTCAACGGCGTGAATTCGCTCGATGCCATCAACTCCGACCAGCGCTTTCATCTCACGTTGGCTACGTTAAACGCGATCGCGCGGTCCGTTTCCGGCTTCTCCGGAAGAAAGAATCTGCTCTGGCTATCTGGCCATTTCCCCCTGCGGCTGGATCAGCAGTTCGTGACGCAGAACCGGTCCAATTTTGGAGGCGTATTCTCGTCCGAGGTGCGGGAAACGGCGGCGCTGCTCGCCGCGGCACAGGTTGCAGTCTACCCCGTGGATGTAAGCGGACTTACTTTGCGGCAAGTCGTACTGGACCCATCACTCGGAGCAGCATCCGGCAGTTCGCTTCCGCTGGGAGAGAACACGGACGAATTCGCGATGGAGGATCTGGCGCGCGAGACCGGCGGCAAATCTTTCTTCGGAACCAACGCGGTGGACGATGCATTGTTGCATGGCCTACAACACGGATCCGATTACTACACGCTCGCCTATGCTCCCGAGAACCACAACTGGAACGGCCTTTACCGCAAGATCGAAGTCAAAGTCGGTCTGAAGGGAGCGAAACTAACCTTCCGTCGCGGCTACTACGCGAATGAGGAAAAGCCATTTAACGGTGACGAAGCAGGAAAGGCGCTGGCCACAGCCATGCAACCGCTGACGCCCGGGTCAACGATGCTGCTGATCAAGGCGCAGGTGCTGCCGCCCGACAGCGAGCACAAGATGGTGAGAATCGATTACGCCGTCGATTCGCACGACATCAGCTTCAACGAGGTTGCCGACCAGAAGAAACATGCGGCAGTGGACTTCATGTCGGTAGCCCGGGACGCAAATTTCAAGGTCGTCGGCTATTCCACGGACACGGTGGAAGCTGATTTCCTGCCCGACGTCTACAACCAGATCATGCAAACCGGATTTCCGGCGCATCAGGAATTGGATTTGAAGCCGGGAACGTACACGCTGCGATTAGGCGTGATCGACCGTGGGAGCCAAAAGATCGGTACGGTGGATGTACGGCTGACGGTGCCCGCCGTGGAAGCCGCACAAAAATAGAAACGCGCAAGCCTATTGCGTGCCCGTCCGTGCTTGAGCGGGAATCTAACGATCACAGACGCAAGACGGCTCGGTTGCGACCGGGCAACGGACATAAGTAATCGCCGGGAAAATTAGAAGTGCAACAAAATCATTGACCTGCAATCCTCGGCGGAATAGGATGAACCAAACTCGTAACGGTGGCAGGAGTGACTTTAAACATGATACAGAACGCTCTGCGGTCTGCGTTGAGCATGCTGTTGGCTATGTTGGTACCGGCGCAATTGCTGGCGGCAGACTCAGCAGCGGCTATGCTGCACTCGAACGGCACGGCCTGGATCAACGGCAGTACGGTTCCGAAGTCGGCAGCCGTATTTTCCGGCGACCTCGTGCAGACGCGTCCGGACTCCACTGCCAACCTCAGTGCCAATGGTTCCAGCGTGATGGTGTTAGCCGATTCTCTCGTAAAGTTTGAGGGTGCCGCGGTTGAGATTGAGCACGGCGCGGTCCGCGTCAGCACCGGGCAGGGAATGGCTACGCGAGCCGGCGAAGTCACCATAAAACCCGCTGGGAATTCATGGACGGAGTTTCAAGTCACGGACGTTGATGGTCAAGTGCAGATTGTCGCGAACCAGGGCGATGTTACGGTGCAGGATCAGCAGGGCACCACCACTGTGCAACAGGGTCAGCAGACCACTCGCGACGATACTTCCAACCCTGAAAAAAAGAAAAAAAGGAAGCGTAAGGGCGCGGGGGCTGCGCCCGCGGCCAACGGCGGTATCCTGAGTTCCAGGGCGGCGCTTTATACCGGCATCGCGATTGTGGGCGGCGTCACGACCTGGGTGCTGGTTCAGTGCGCGCTGGGCGTCCTGCAAATTCATAGCGCCACCGAACACACCAAGTTTGCTGGAGCCCACATCCGCCAGATCTATTGGGTCCTGGGCGGGGTGGGCGCGATGTTTCTGGTAAGCCTGGTCAACTATCAGGCTCTGTTGGAACGCATCCATTGGGTTTACATTGCCGCGCTCGTCTCCCTGCTGTCCGTTTTGCTTTTTGGCCAGAAGTATCTAGGAGCTCGGCGCTGGATCAAATTGCCTTGGAATGTGCATTTTCAGCCGTCCGAGTGGGTCAAGCTTATTCTGATCCTGGCGGTCGCTAAGTACTTCGCCGACTTGCACTCGCGAGAACTGGCCTGGTCGGACTTCATCAAGGCGGGTGCGATCGTCGGTTTTCCCATGCTGATGGTGCTGGCACAGCCCGACTTGGGGACGGCGCTCACGTTCATTCCGATCGCCATCATGGGACTATTTCTGGGTGGTCTGCGTTTGGGCCAGGCGCTACCCGTGATTTTGCTCGGCACAGCGCTGATCGGAGCCGTTTTCTTCTCGGATCGCGTGCATGTTCTGAAGGCGTACCAGAAGGACCGCCTGACGAGTTTTCTGAATCCGGATGCGGACCGTCAAGGCTCCGGATACCAGGTGAACCAGTCCCTGATTGCGGTTGGATCGGGAGGGATCTGGGGTAGCAGCCAGGGATCGCAAACCCACCTGGCGTTCCTGCCGGTGCCGCAAACGGACTTCATTTTCGCGGCATTTGCAGAGGAACACGGGTTTGTAGGAGCTCTGGGGGTACTGCTGTTATACTTCATAGTGCTGATGCGTTTGACCCAGAACGCGCAAACGGCGCCCGATCGCGCCGGAACGTTTCTGGTGATGGGGGTGGTGGCTGTGCTTAGCTTCCACGTCCTGGTGAACGTAGGCATGGTGGTTGGCTTTATGCCAGTCACCGGAATACCGCTGCCGCTCATGAGTTACGGCGGGTCTTCTGTTCTTTTCATGTTTCTGGCGCTGGGGATGGTGATGAACGTCCGGATGCGCCGTTTCGTGAACTGAGTCGGAAGGGAAGAGTCTGGCGTCCTTGAGAACGGCGCCACCAACAAGATTACGAAAATTACGAAAGCCCTCGCGTAAAAGGAGGGCAAATCACCGGCGAAGGGGTTGCCGGACAGGATTGAAATCCGTCAGGCTTGGGTAACGGCCCCCTCAGAAATCTGAGAGAGCGGTCACAAGGCTGGCGCAGTACAAGATGCGCTCAGTACAGACTAGTTCTGAACTTTCACGAGCATGCGGACTCCGGAGGAAATTCCGGAACTTCACTGCTGTGTGCACAGAACCGCACTGAACTCCGCCATCCTTAAATCCTTCCGATCACCTGCCACTTCGCTCCGGTGAAGAATAACCGGAGTTCGCATGAACAAAGAACTGTACGTCACTTCCACACCCCACGAAACGAAAGTGGGGATCGTCGAAGACGATCTGCTGGCGGAAGTCTACCTCGAACTTGAAAACGAATACACCTTAGCTGGTTCCATCTACAAAGGCCGCGTAACGCGCGTGCTGCCTGGCATGCAATCGGCTTTCGTCGACATCGGGTTGGAGCGCGATGCTTTCCTGTACGTGTCCGATTTCATGGACTTGGAGCAGCAGGATGAGGACCTAGACGAAGCCATTCCCGCTGGACGTCCGGCAGCGGAGGGACGCCCGCCGAGAAGTTTTGAGCCATCAGGTCCTGCGCCCGAGCGAGTCTCCAGCGCGCGACCGGCTCTTGAAGAGGCCACCGAGCGTGGAACGAACGAAGCATCAACTGATGGCGTAGGTAACGCGGAGGGCTCGCGCGAGCCACGCGGATTCCGTGGCCGCCGCCGTCGTCGTGGACGTTCCGGCGAGCGTGACCGCGGAGAGCGCGGCAGCGACAACGGGCGCAGCGACCGGGGAGGCGAACGCGACCGCGTCGACCGCGAGCGTCCGGTGATCGAATCTCGTCCGCCGCGTCCAGCGATTCCGGAAGCGCGAACTGGACGCGACTACGACTACGGCCCGCCAGCCGGCTATCAGCCGATCATTCTACCCGGCGAGTCGATTTCCAAATATCGTCAGCAACCGAAGGCGTATGCTCCTGCCGCCGAGGCTCCGGTTGAGGAGCGTCCTGTGCCGGCCTCGATTGCGGGAAGTTTTCCCGATGACGAACCCATTTTTGCCGACGCTGAACCGCTCCATGAGCAGCATGAGCATGTAGCGGTTCAGCGTCGGAAGCTTTTGAGGAGCCCCGAGAGTTTGTTTCAAGCGCGGGCACCGAAACGGTTGAACTGCGCCGGGAACCGGCGCGCGAGATCGCCTCCGAGGAAACCCTTCGCACGGTCTTTGAGATCCCCGCTGGCAATATCGAAGAGCAGGAAATCGAAGAAGAAGAAGCTGACCTCGACTCCTACTCTGAGGAACTCGAGGAGGACGCGGCATTCGAGGAAATGGAAGAAGAGACCCAGGCCGCCGGCGAAACGACCTTTACCGAGGATCGCCACGACGATCATCAGCACGAACCCGCACCGGAACTGATTTCGTCCGCGGCGGCTGAGAGTGTGCATCAGGAACCGCATGAAGCCATTTTGGAACATGGCGACCATCCAGAGGCCGCGGCCGAACAGGAAGAAATCGAAGCCGAGGACCTGGAACTCGAAGAAGCGCAGGAAGAAGCCGAGGCCCTGTTGGAAGCCGAAGCCATTGGCGCTGGAACCGTTGATGCCAGCGCCGAAGTGCGGACCGCGCCAGCGGAAGCGAGGCTGCAACGGGCTGCGCGTCCGGCCCCGGCCTTCGATCGCCATCGGGGACGTCGTGGAGGCCGCCGCTTTTCCAAGCGCCGCGAGAACACCGTCGTTCCACAGATCAGCGAACTGCTTAAGGAAGGCCAGGAAATTCTGGTACAGATCGCCAAGGAGCCGATCGGCAAGAAAGGCGCGCGCATCACCAGCCACATCGCGCTGCCGGGACGCTTTCTGGTGTTCATGCCAACTGTCAACCATACCGGAGTGTCGCGCAAGATTGCATCCGAGGAAGAGCGCCTGCGTTTGAAGCGCATCATTCAGAGCGAGCGTGAAAACGGACATGGCGGCTTCATCGTACGCACCGCTGCCCAGGGAGCTTCGGACGAAGAACTGCGCGCCGACATCCGCTTCCTCAAGAATCTGTGGAACGAAATTAAATCGCGGTCCGACAGCGGCAAGTCGCCGGCCCTGATCTATCACGATCTGAACGTCGTGGAGCGCGTGCTGCGCGACCAGGTGACTTCGGATTTTTCCGTCATCTGGGTGGATACCGAGACCGAGTACGAACGCATCCTCCGATTTGCCAACCGTTTTCAACCGGCCCTGGTCAAGCGAGTGAAGCTCTACACGAAAGAGACGCCGCTCTACGAGCAATTCGGACTGAACGAAGAGATCAACAAGGCGCTGAAGTCGAAAGTCTGGCTGAAGAGTGGCGGCGTCCGCCAGATTCGTCTGCGTGACCTGGGCGGCATCATCGTCATCGACTTCATCGATATGGACGAACGCCGCAACCGGCAAAAAGTCATGCAGGCCCTGGAAGAGGCGCTCCGCGCCGATCGTGCGCCCTCAAAGGTTCTGCAATTTAACGATTTCGGACTGGTTGCGATCACCCGCAAACGCGTGAAGCAGTCGCTGGAACGAACAATTGGTACGTCGTGTCCGTATTGCCAGGCAACTGGATACGTGAAATCCGTGAACACGATCTGCAACGAAATCTACGTCGAAATGCGGAAGATCTCGAAGCAACTGGAGCACACGGACGTCATGCTGCGCGTCAACCCCGAAGTCGCGAAATTGCTCAAGACCAACAGCGCGCGCTTGCTGAACGAGATGGAAGAACTGGTAAAGAAAACCATCATCATCAAATCGGATCCGGCGCTGCACCAGGAGCAGTTCGATATTCATTAACCGGTGGGAGGATGGTGTCGGCAAAAATGCGAAGAGAAAAGGGTGTTCGCGTAATCGACACCGGAGTCCCGGCGACAGCCAGATCGGTTCGCGAGACGATTCGCCAGCTGCGGGAAGAGAGGTCGCAACACTGTGCTGGGAAGTCGAGTTTTCGCACTCCAGCGGCTGAAGCCCGGGTCAACACAAACGCTAACCGCAGCGGTAAACCGCTACGCACTCAAAAGCGCGTGGATAGCGATTAAACCGCAGGGTCCGAAACTGTCGAGTGCGCTGGCCGGGGACGCTAGATCCTGCCCTCGCGTACCTTCTGCATGAAATCCCGCGCATCCACGCGGGCCTGGTCCATCACTTTGGGATCGTTGCGATGTTCTAGTGCGACCTCGTCGAGTGCGATCTGGACGGCATCTTTCGGCTTGTAACCGACCTTAAGCAACTTGAACACGCGACGGTCAAAGGTTGGTTCCGTGGAAGTGTCTTCGATGTCCTGGCGCGCCGCTGGCAGTTCGCAGATATGCTCGTTGAATTTCGACCCTGCCAGGCGGTCGTAGGCGTGCTTCGCTTCTGGGTCACTCAGAAATGTCGGGACAGGATATTTCCACGCGCAAACGGAACAAGCCCATGCGTTGTTGTCGGGATCGTCAATCCAAATCAGTGTCGGTGTCATACTGCCGGTCAGTCGCGTTTTCCTAACCGTCCCGCCACGTACTCGCGAAAACCGCTAGGCTTGCGCCAAAACTCTTACCACTTGATCGGTTCGCTCGATCAGCTTGCCCAGGGATTCTTTAAGTCCTGCGCTTCTGGCTTTCATGTCGGGCTCCTGCGCGGTTTCCATGGCCAGCCGTTCCACGGCCTCCGAGAGGCGCTTGCCGAGGTCCAACAGTACGACCAGAGAATCTGCATGCAGCTTCCAGACGGAGGGCGAATTCTGCGAGCGTTTGAGTTCTTCCAGTTCCGTGGTTGTGCGGGCTGACACTGCGACTACGCGCAATAGCATGCGCCCCACACTGGCGCGTGCGCTGTCCTCTTCCAGATAGTCGGCGGTGTAGGCCTCGACTTCGGAGGGGCTTAGCATCAGATTGAAATAGCGCATGGGCACGATCTGGCGAAATTTTGGATCGGCAACCCGCACAAACACTCGGATCGACTCCTCCACCCGGCGCAGTTTTGCCTCTTCGATGGAGAGCGCTTGCGGCGTTACAGC
>WNFI01070162.1_pt1 | contig 11645 bp, 9 predicted proteins | sample 5400471 | NCBI WGS metagenome assembly WNFI01 (sample SAMN13153348, study PRJNA577476) | soil metagenome | isolation source: 100 cm saprolite on Douglas fir-dominated hillslope | place: USA:California | collected 2013-09-17
GATCTGGCCGCTGATGCCGCCGGCCTGATCGGACGCGAGATACACCACCAGCGGCGCGATCTTTTCCGGGGTCATGTCGCGCAGCCGCGCGACGCGGGTCTTTTCCTCTTCGGTTTCGGTCGGGATCGAGTCGATCATCCGCGTCCAGGCAAACGGCGCGACGCAATTCGAGCGCACGTTGAAGCGCGCCATGTCGAGCGCGATGCCGCGCGACAGCCCGACGATGCCGAGCTTGGCCGCCATGTAGTTGGCCTGGCCGAAATTGCCGACGAGGCCCGAGGTCGAGGTCATGTGCACGAAGGCGCCGGAATTCTGTTCGCGAAAATGCGTCGCGCAGGCGCGGCTCATGTTGAAGCTGCCGTTGAGATGCACGCCGATGACGTCCGACCAGTCCGACCAGCTCATGCGGTGAAAGATGCGGTCGCGTAGGATGCCGGCATTGTTGACCAGGATGTCGACGCGGCCGAAGGCATCGAGCGCCGCCCTGACGATCTTGTCGGCATTGCCCGGTTCGCTGATCGACAGCGTCGAGGCGATCGCCTTGCCGCCGGCTTTCTTGATCTCATCGACCACGTCCTGCGCCGGGCCGGCATCGGTGCCGGCGCCGTCGAGGCTGGCGCCGATATCGCAGACCACGACGTGCGCGCCTTCCTGGGCCATCAAGAGCGCGATGCCGCGGCCGATGCCGCGCCCCGCGCCGGTGACGATGGCGACTCTCCCAGCAACGATATTCGGCATGTTTTAGCCCCACACCTCGCGAGCGACCTCGCCGATCATGCGCAGCTTCGCCCATTGTTCTTCCTCGGCGAGAGTATTCCCTTCCTCGGTCGAGGCGAAGCCGCATTGCGGCGACAGACAGAGCTGATCGAGATCGGTGAACCTGGCGGCTTCCTCGATGCGGCGCTTGATCGCGTCCTTGGATTCCAGCGTGCCGGTCTTGGTCGTCACCAGGCCGAGCACCGCGAAGCGGCCCTTTTTCAGGCGCTTGAGCGGTTCGAAGCCGCCGGCGCGCGCGGTGTCGTATTCCATGAAATAGCCGTGCACCTTGATCTTGTCGAACAGCACTTCCTGCTCGGCTTCATAGCCGCCCGAGCCCATGAAGGTCGATTTGTAGTTGCCGCGGCACAGATGCATGGTCACCGTCATGTCGGCGGGGATATCCGAGATCGCGGTGTTGATCAGCTCGCCGTAGAGCGGGCCGAGCGCATCGGGATCATCGCCGCGGTCTCTCATCTGCTGGCGATATTTCTCATCGCACAGCATGGCGATGAATACTTCGTCGAGCTGCAGATAGCGGCAGCCGGCATCGGCGAAGGCGCGCACGGCTTTTTTGTACGCCTGGCCGAGATCGTCGAACATCTTATCGAGCTTGGGATAGACCGTCTTGTCGATCGGTGTGCCGACCGGGCGGCCGTACAGTGCCGACGGCGCCGGTATCGTCATCTTCGGCGTCCGCGTCGTGTTCGCTTTGAGGAATTTGAAGTGCTCGATCATCGGATGATGGGAGAAGCCGATCTTGCCGGTGACCTTGGTACCCTCGTTGCGCGTCCGCACGGTGGCAAAGGCGATGCCGGTGTCCATGACGTTGCGCTCGATGCCGTCGAGGCCCCAGAGGAAATCGAGGTGCCACCACGAGCGACGGAATTCGCCGTCGGTGACCGATTGCAGGCCGGCCGCTTCCTGCTTCTTGATGGCGTCCTTGATCTCGCGGTCTTCCACCGCTTTGAGCTCGTCTGCGGTGATCTCACCCTTGGCGCGGCGCTCGCGCGCCTCTTTCAGGGCGGCGGGCCGCAACAGGCTGCCGACATGATCGGCGCGGAACGGCGGTTTGGTTCGTTGCATGACCTTGCTTTTCCTTATCCCCACACTTCGTCCGCAATCTCGACGATCATCCGCAGCTTCGCCCATTCTTCTTCTTCGGCAAGCACATTGCCTTCCTCGGTGGAGGCGAAGCCGCATTGCGGCGACAGGCAGAGTTGCTCGATGTCGACGAACTTCGCCGCCTGCTCGATACGGCGCTTGATCTCGTCGCGGCTTTCGAGGCGCCCGGACTTGCTGGTGACGAGGCCGAGCACCACGGTCTTGTCCTTGGGCACGAAGCGCAGCGGCTCAAACCCGCCGGCGCGCTCGGTGTCGTATTCCATGAAATAGCCGTGCACGTTGATCTGATTGAACAGCAATTCGGCGACCGGCTCGTAGCCGCCCGAGGCGACGAAGCTCGAGCGGAAATTGCCGCGGCACAAATGCATGGTGACGGTCATGTCGGGCGGGATGTCGGAGATCGCCGCATTGATCAGGCCGGCATAGATGCCGGGCAGCGCAGCCGGATCCTCGCCGCGATCGGCAATCTGCTTGCGCAGGGTCGGATCGCACAGATACGCCAGATTGACCTCGTCGAGCTGTAAATAGCGGCAACCGGCATCGGCGAAGGCGCACACCGCCTTGCGATAGGTCTCGCCGAGGTCGCGATAGAAATCGTTCATCGACGGATAGAGCTCTTCCGGCACCACATCGCGGCCGTAGCGGAAATGCAGCGACGACGGCGACGGAATCGTCAGCTTCGGCGTCTGATTGGTGTGCGCCTTGAGGAACTTGAAATGGTCGATCATCGGATGCGGCTTGTAGCCGCCAAGCTTGCCGATGACGCGCAGCAAGATCGGCCGCGGCTGCGGGCCGGTCGCGGCGAACTTGATCTTGCGCTCGCCGACATAGGACTCGACGTTGTCGAGCCGCTCAAGAAAGTCGTAGTTCCAGGAGATGCGCCGGTACTCGCCGTCGGTCGCCGCGTTGAGCCCGATCATTTCCTGTTTGCGGATGACGCCTTCGATCTCGCGGTCTTCGATCGCCGTCAGCGCGTCGGCGGTGATCTCGCCGCGCGCGCGTTTCTCTCGCGCTTCTTTTAGCGTCGCCGTGCGCAACAGGCTGCCGACGTGATCGGCGCGGAACGGCGGCTTGGTACGCTGCATCCTCAACCCCACACTTCGTCGGCGAGCTCCACGATCATCCGCAGCTTCGCCCACTGCTCGTCCTCGGCCAGCACGTTGCCTTCCTCGGTCGAGGCAAAGCCGCATTGCGGCGACAGGCAGAGCTGATCGAGGGCGATGTATTTGGTCGCCTCGTCGATGCGCCGCTTGATGTCGTCCTTGTTCTCCAGCTTGCCGAACTTCGAGGTGACGAGCCCGAGCACGACCTGTTTCTTGCCCTTCGAGAAAAACCGCAGCGGCTCGAAACCGCCGGCGCGGTCGGTGTCGTATTCGAGGAAATAGCCGTCGAGGCCGGTATTGCCGAGCAGCTGTTCGGCGACGAACTCGTAGCCGCCCGAGGCAATGAAGGTCGAACGGAAATTGCCGCGGCACGAATGCATGGTGATCGTCATGTCCGCCGGCTTGCCTTCCAGCGCGGCGTTGGTGAGGCGCGCGTAGCGCTTCGGCAGCGCATCCGGATCGTCGCCGCGTTTCGTCGATTGGGCGCGTTCGTTCGGATCGCACATCATCGACCAGGCGGTGTCGTCGAGCTGCAGGTAGCGGCAGCCGGCCTCGTAGAAGGCGCGGATCGCGTTGCGATAGGCCTTGGCGAGATCGTCGAAGAACGGATCGATCTCGGGATAGACCTCCTTGCCGATCGCGGCGCGGCCCTGGCGGAAATGGAATGTGCTGGGCGCCGGGATCGTCATCTTCGGTACGGCGCGTGTGTGCGCCTTGAGGAACTTGAAGTGCTCCAGCATCGGGTGGCCCGAGAAGCCGATCTTGCCGTCGATCCTGATGCCCTCGGCCTTGGTCTGCACGCCGTGGAACTGGATGGCGTCGGTGGCATAGAACGTGACGCCGTCGAGACCGCGGAAGAAATCGAAATGCCACCACGAGCGGCGCAACTCGCCGTCGGTGGCGAGCTTGAGCCCGATCTCTTCCTGTTTCTTGATGACTTTCTCGATCTCGCGGTCTTCCGACGCGCGCAGCGCATCGGCCGTGATCTCGCCGCGCTCGCGGTTGGCGCGCGCATCCTTCAGCGCGGGCGGCCGCAACAGGCTGCCGACATGGTCGGCGCGGAACGGCGGTGTGGTACGTTGCATAAAGCTCCTCCCAACTCTTTGTAGTTTTTATACGCGCTCAGTTGTCTGGCGCGCTTTCAAGTCTTCTTGAGAACATAGCGGCCGTCCTCGTGCCGGCCGAGGCGCTGTGCGGCATAAAGCGCATCCAGCGCACGAACGATCTCACGGCCATCCTTGCTGCCGAGCGCCGCCATCAATTCCAGAAAGCTCGCCGGTCCGGCCGCGAGAGTTTCCTCGACCGATTTGTGTTGCGCGCCCTTCTTGGCGACCGGCGGCGTCGGCACCGAGAACTCGAGCGAATTCGCCTTGCCGAACGGAATCGTGCAGTCGAAGCCGAGTTTTGCGCCGGTGCGCGCGCCGCCGAGCGAAGGATCGAGCGGCACGACGCGAAAGCCCGAGCCGACGATCATATCGCGGTCGGCCTGGAAGCGCGTGGCAAAAGCCCAGTCGGTCTCGGCGTCGGAGAACACGTCGATGTCGGGATCGAAGGCGAAGACATGCTTGGCTTCGGCGTGCGAGCCGAAAATGGCGGCGATGGCGTTCTTGGCGTCGCCCGGCACGCGCTGGCGCAGCGATACGCGCACATTGTACATGCCGCCGCTCGACGGCGTGGCGTAGACGGCAAGCGGTTCGCGCACCGATGCCATCAGCGCCGCCCAAGCCGCCGCTTCGGTTTTCATCGCCGAGAGCTGCGCCGTATCGGTGCGCGCCAGCGCGCGGCCGCCGATGGTCAGCGTCTGGAACAGCGCATCCTCGCGGTGCGTGATCGCGGTGATGTGCAGGACCGGATTGCGCTTCACCACGCCGTAATAGCCGACATATTCGCCAAAGGGTCCTTCGGGTTCGACATGGCCGGCCGGATCGAGCACGCCCTCGATCACATATTCGGCGTCGGCCGGCACGTAGATGTCGCTGGTGACGCATTTCACCACCGGCACCGGCTGGCCGCGCACGGCGCCGACGATATCGAGTTCGTCGACCGACGGCATGGCGACCATCGCCGCCAAAAAGTCGGCCGGATGCGAGCCGACCGCATAGGCGACCGGCACCGGCTCCTTCTTGGCGGCGGCCTCCAGATAGATGGCGCGCATGTCGCTCGGCGCGATCAGGTCGACGCCGGCCTGCCGCGGCCCGCGCAGCATGATGCGGCGGCAGCCCACATTGGTGAAACCGGTGCCGGGAAACAGCGCGTAGTCGATGCCGGCGGAGATATACGGCGCGCCGTCGGCGGCGTGTTGCAGGTGCACCGGCAGCTTGCACAGGTCGGCGTCGTCGTCCTTGAGCACGACCTGCTGCACCGGCGCCTGCTGCGACGACACTTTGACCGGCGGATGCAGGCGATTGAGCCGCGCAGCGAGCGTGGCCAACAGGCCGCGCTCGTCGGTGTCGAGCGCGCGCGCCAGCCGCTGCCGCGAGGCCATGACGTTGCCGACCAGCTCGGCCTTTTCCGGCCCCGCCGCCTTGAACAGCACTGCGCGCGGATTGCCGTCGAGGACGCTGCCCACATCGACCAGGTCGATGGGCTCGTTACGCACCTCGCATTCGCCCAGATCGACCAGTTTGTCGACGAAATTGCGTAGCCGGAAGCGCTCGGTATCGATCGTGGGCATGGAAGTCCTCGTATCTCACGGCGATTTAGCAGCGCCTTGCGAGGAGTGTAAATGGCGCTCGCTCAGTGTCGTCCCCGCGACAGCGGGGACCCGGTAATCGCAGGGGTTGTTGTCATGGACGGGCGATCGAGATTACTGGATCATCCGCTGTCGCGGATGATGACAATAGGGAATAGCATCCATGCACCCGGTGCTTCGGCTCTATGAAGACGTGCTGTCGAACGACAGCGAGACTGCGCTGCCGGCGCTGCCGCGCATGATCTTTGTCGTGCACGGCTCGCTTGCTGTCGCCGATCGCACGCTGCGCGAGGACGAAGCGTGGAGCGGCGAGGGCGGTGTCACGCTCAAGGCCGGCAGCGGCGGCGCGACGGTGTGGCGCTGGGAGCTGGTCACCGGCGATGTCGGCAGTGGATTGGCGATCGGGAAGGGCGTCATCTCGCGCGCGGCATCCGCGTCGACACCCGCGGCCATTCGCATTCCTATGGCCCCGGCGACGCCTGGTATGAGACCGGCCCTGACGGCGTGTTCGCGCAAGCCGCCGACCGGCCGACCCGCTTCATCCGCGTGATGGTGCTGCCGCTCGCCTATCTGGGCAAAAGCTCGGTCGAGTATCTCAACGAGGAAGACAAGGCCAAGCCGAAGTCGCAGCAGTATAAAATTTTCGCCGATATGCCGCTGACGTGCGCCTAGCGATCACATCGGCTTGTAGCCGCGCTCCATGTCGACGTCGATCAGCATCGCTTTGCCGTCCTTGAGCGCCTTGCCGATCAGGTCGGTGGCGTCCTTCACGGTCGCGGCGCGCTGGCCTTCGATGCCGAGCGAGCGGGCCAGCCCGACGAAATCGATCGCCGGATCGTTGAGCTCCATGCCGACGAACCTGTCGGCCTGCTCGGCGAGGCCGCGCAGCATCACCAGGCGCTGCTTGAGGATGCGGTAGCTGGTGTTGTTGAAGATCACCCAGACGACCGGCAGCCGGTAGCGCGCCGCGGTCCAAAGCCCCTGCACCGTGTACATGGCGCTGCCGTCGCCGACCAGCGCCACCACCGGCCGGTCGGGCAGCGCCACCTTGGCGCCGATCGCCGCCGGCAATCCCCAGCCGATGCCGCCGCCGCGCAGGCCGAAAAAGCTTTGTTCGTCGTCGCTGTTGATCATCGCGCGCACGCCGGGCGCGGACGAAAGAATTTCCTCGATCACCACCGCGTCCTTCGGTAGCATGGTGCCGATCGCTTCCAGCAGCGCCAGCGGTTGCACCGGCGTCTTGCCGGCCATGGCGCGGGCCTTGGCACGGAACGCGTCGCGATCTTTTTTGATTGTCTCGGTCGCGGATTTCAGCCGCGCGCTCGCCGCGCTCTTGGCGCTCGCGGTCATGCGCGCACTGATGGCAGCGGTGATATCGGGCAAGGTCGCCTTCGGATCGCCGAGGATCGCCACCTTGGCCGGATAGTTCTTGCCGATCTGCCAAGGGTCGGTGTCCAAGTGAACGAGCGGCAGCCCCGCCGGCCAAGGATCGATAGTCGAAGGCAATGACCACGTGAACAGGTCGCCGCCGACCGAGAACAACAAATCGTGCTTGTCGAGCACCTCGCGCACGCCGGCCTGGGTGCGGGTCATCATGCCGCGATAAAGCGGATGCGACGCCGGGAACGAGGCGGTGCTCGGGATGAACTCGACATAGACCGGCGCGCCGATCGCTTCGGCAAGCGCGGCAAGCTCCTTATGAGCGCGGCTCTGCGCCACGGCGTCGCCGGCAATGATGACCGGGCGCTCGGCCTTGGCCAGCATCTCGGCGGCAGCGGCGACCGCGTCGGCGTCGCCGCGCAGACGCGGCGCGATGCGCGTCGGTTCGAGCATGTCGATGTCGGCGTCGTTCTTGAGGATATCGCCCGGCAACGACAGGAACACCGGGCCGGTCGGCGGCGCTAGCGCGGTCTTCACCGCGCGATGCACATAGAGCGGCAAATCCTCGCCGCGATGCACTTCGGCGGCCCATTTGACGAACGGCCGCGCCAAGGTCGGCAAGTCGGCGGTCAGCACCGGCTCGGTGGCGAGATATTCGTTGTCCTGCTGCCCGGCGGTGACCAGCACCGGCGCGTTCGCCTTCATAGCGTCGTAGAGCATGCCCATGGCGTTGCCGAGCCCGGGCGCGACGTGGAGATTGAGCACCGCTAGTCCGCCGGAGGCCTGGGCATAGCCGTCGGCCATCGACATCAGCGCCGCCTCCTGGAGCCCCAGGATGTAGCGGATGTCGTGCTCGACCGCGAAAGCATCCATCAGCGGCAACTCGGTGGTGCCGGGATTGCCGAACATGACTTTGACGCCCTCCTGCTTGAGCAGATCAAGGAAGGCGCGTTTTCCGGACATTACGGGCAAGTTTCTCTCCCCTGGTCATTCCGGGGCGCCGCGAAGCGGCGAGCCCGGAATCTATAATCACGATATTCGCAGTTTTGCGATGAGGAGACTATGCCGCGCGCGCCGGGGCTTCCTTCGCCGCGTAACGTTCCAGAGGGATGGAAATTAGTGTCCGCCGAAAAACCGTCTAAAAACGTCGGGACCCTCCACGATCAAAGTGACCAACGCTGCGATAAGACCAATTATCCCAACTGTCCAGGCAATGGTTTTGTTATCACGTAGAATCTCGATCACTTCGCGATACCAAGAGTTGTTATTCCGTGAAATGACGGCAAATTTTCCGAGATCGGTTAGAACAATGTAGGCACCTGACTTGTCGATTAACTTGCTTTCATACAAATCGAGATAGAATCTTTGATAGCTAATTTCTGCAAGACCACGGTCTTCAGACGGTTGATGTAACAGGAAATCGAAGACGATGACGGCGATTGGGACTCGTCCGCCGTCAACCAGAGAGTGAGCTAAAGGGTGCCAAAAAAACCGATCTAGAATATCTCCCCACTGACTAAGCGAATGGTTGATCCGAAGTCTATTGATTTGATCAAGTCCCTTCCTATTGTTCGCCAAGCTGTCACTTATCATTGTGTCCACAAGGGTTTTTATCTGAAGCGTTTTCTTTGTGCGGTTGAGCACCGCGGATCCCTAGCCCGATATTCGCGGACAACTTCTGGATGAGTACGATAATAGCGAGTGAGCCGCTAGCGGAAAGTGGCCTATCGGTCAACGCCGCTTCGCTCAAGGTCGACCATCCGCACGATCATGGCGCGGCGCGGGTCGAAGGGCAGATCCTGGAATCCCCAGCGGCGATAAAATTCCCGTGCCCGATCATCGATCGGATGCGTGATGACGCCCAAGCTTCCGATCTCTCGGGAGGCCCGCAGCGCCGTGCGAAGCGCGAAGAGGAGAAGCGAGCGCGCATGGCCCTGGCCTTGATGATCCTTGTGGATTGCAAGCTGGCCGAGGAGCGTAACCGGCACCGGGTCGGGCTTGTTGCGCTGTTGCGATTTGGGCAAGAAAGCCCGCTCGATCTGCGCCGCGCTCAAGGTCACGTAGCCGATAATCTCTGCCGTAGCGGCGTCGCAGATGACATTGGTGCGTGAGATGCCGGCAGCATGATTGGCGAAGGCGTGCCGCCGGAACCAGTGGTTCAACGACTCTCGCCCGCAATCAAAGCGGTCGCGGTCGTCGGTTTCAGCGAGCGGGCGCGGCGGGGCATCTCAGCCGCGTCGAGGGCCCTGCGCCGGATGAACTCGCTCAGACTCGTGCGTGCCAGTTCGGACGCGGCCTCCAAGAGGGCACGTTCTTCCTCGCTTACGCGTACGCTCAGCACCAGGGTCGTCATGGCGTTTTCCACTTGGCTAGGCTGTATGACAATAGCATACATCGCCTGTCTGGGCAATGCTGGCGCCTGTAAGGCTCAATCGCGCGTTCGCTCGGCCTTGTAGTCGTAGGCAGTATCCCACTCTAGTTTTCCCATCAGATGACGCAGGCGTTTCCGTCGCCTTCGCGCGATGAGTTCAAGCACGGCCTTTGTAATGGCGGGCATTTTCGTCTGCTTGCCGCTGAAGTTCCCGTGCCCTTTCGAGGTGTCTCGGATCAATTGACGGGTTCTCCATTTGGGCAATGGAAGTGATGTCCGGAACGGACCAAGAAAAAGTGGTGCCGCGGAAGGGATTCGAACCCCCGACCCCCGCATTACGAATGCGGTGCTCTACCGGCTGAGCTACCGCGGCGCGCCGACGGAATGGCGATTTAGTAATACCGGGGGATTGTTAACGCAAGGCACGCTGGCGGCCAACGGCCGCTCCGGCCGTCGTGCCGCGGCGTCATTGAATCGTCCGGGCGAGGGGCCTACGCTCCCGCGAATACCAATGAATTGAGCCGGACCGGCAAAGCTTTGCGCAACGCCAGGTCCGCAAGCGGGAGGTTGCCATGCCGTCGAAGACGCTATTGCTCGCTTCGGCCGCCGGTCTTGCGGCATTCGTGTTGCAGGCCTCCACGCCGGCCTTCGCGCAAAATGCGGCGGCGCTTTCGGGCGCGGTGACTTCCGCCAAGGAAGGGCCGATGGAAGGCGTGGTCGTCAGCGCCAGGAAGGACGGCGCGACCATCACCGTCTCGGTCGTCAGCGACGACAAGGGCCACTTCAGTTTCCCGGCTTCCCGGCTCGATCCCGGCCACTACGCGATCGGCATCCGCGCCACCGGCTACGACCTCGATGGGCCGAAGGACGCCACCATCGCCGCGGGCCAGGAGGACAAGATCGATGTCACGCTCAAGCCGGCGCGGAACCTCAGCGTGCAGCTGACCAATGCCGAGTGGCTCGTCAGCGTGCCGGGCAGCGACGAGCAGAAGCGCTTCCTGCTCGAATGCAACAGCTGCCACACGCTCGAGCGCATCGTCCGCTCGACCCACGACGCCGACGAGTTCATGCAGGTGTTCAAGCGCATGGGTCACTATTATCCGGGCAGCACGCCGCTCAAGCCGCAGCCGCTCGCCGGCAATGCCGGGCGCAACATCGGCAACGGCCCGCAAGCGCAGCAGGCTGCCGAGTGGCTCGCCAGCATCAATTTGAGCCAGCAGGACAGGTGGAGCTGGCCGCTCCAGACGCTGCCGCGGCTGACCGGCAAATCCACCCACGTCATCATCACCGAATACGATCTGCCGAGTAAGCTGATCGAACCGCACGACGTCGTGCTCGATCGCGAGGGTAACGTCTGGTACTCGGATTTCGGCCAGATGTTTCTTGGCGAGATGGACGCGAAGACGGGTCAGGTCACGCAATACCCGATACCGCAGACCAAGCCGGGCTTCTCGCTCGGCACGCTCAATCTCGAATTCGACAAGGACGACAATCCTTGGGTCGGCCTGATGTATCAGAGCGCGGTCGCCAAGTTCGACCGCAAGACGCAACAATTCGCAGAATGGTCGACGCCCAAGGAATGGGACACCGACGCCGGCCAGCTCGGACATCTGGCGGTCGAGGGAACGCCGGTCGACGACAAGGTGTGGATCAAGAATTCCGATGGCGGTCACATCTATCGGCTGGACCTCGCATCGAAAAAGTTCGAGGACCTCGGCTCGCCGAAGGACCCGCGCACCGGCAAGCGCATCGGCACCTACGGCATCCACGCCGATGCCGAGAACAATCTCTATCTGCTCGATTTCTCCGCCGGCAATATCGTGCGGCTCGATGCCAAGACCAAGGAGCCGACGGTCTATCTGACGCCGACGCCGAACTCACATCCGCGGCGCGGGCGGGTCGACGACCAGGGCCGGCTGTGGTTCGCCGAATATTTCGGCAATGCCATCGGCATGCTCGATCCGGAGACCGGCAAGATCCAGGAATGGAAAGTGCCGACGCCGTGGTCGTCGCCCTATGACGCCATGGAAGACAAGAATGGCAACGCGTGGACCGCCTCGATGAACACCGACCGGGTCGCCCGCCTCGATATCAAGTCCGGGCAATACACCGAATATCCGCTGCCGCGGCCGACCAATATCCGCCGCGTCTTCGTCGACGACGCGAAGAACCCCGGCACGCTGTGGATCGGCAGCAACCACGGCGCGTCGATCGTCAA
>WNFI01270561.1_pt1 | contig 11645 bp, 10 predicted proteins | sample 5400471 | NCBI WGS metagenome assembly WNFI01 (sample SAMN13153348, study PRJNA577476) | soil metagenome | isolation source: 100 cm saprolite on Douglas fir-dominated hillslope | place: USA:California | collected 2013-09-17
AGACTTCGGCGATGACGACGGGTGTGGTGCACATCGTATGACGATTCTCTTTATGAGAATGGCGATTGTCTTGCTGCTGGTGTCTCTTACGCCAGCGCTCGCCTCCAGCCAGCAGAGGCTATCGGCTCAAATGCAGAGTGCTGTTGATTCCATAGCGGAACAATCCCTGCGCCGGGGCCCGATTGCCGGAATGTCGATCGCGATTGCGCGAGGATCGGATCTCCCGATGGCCAAAGGCTATGGATACGCAGACTTAAAGAACGATTTCGCTACACCCGTGGATACCGTCTATCATCTCGACTCAATCACCAAGAATTTCACCGCCGCCGCGGTTCTACAACTGGCCGACCAGGGCAAGCTTGATCTGGATGACGACATCGTCAAGTACGTGCCCGAGTTTTCCACTCAGGGGCATCGTGTGCTCATTCGCAACCTGCTCAATCACACTTCCGGCATCGTGAACTTCAGCAGTGTCGGTCCCAAATTCGACGCCATCGAACGATTGGATTCGTCGCACCAAACGATTCTTGGGCTGGTTCAAAATCAGCCTTTTCATTTCGCACCCGGTGAAGGGTGGAGCTATAGCAATACAGGCTTCTACTTGTTAGGAATGATTATCGAGAGAGTCAGTGGACAGAGTTACGGCGATTTCATGGCGAGTCATCTCTTTAGGCCTCTAGACCTGAAATCGACGAGATATTGCGGCGACTCAAAAGCCACTATCAAGCGTCGCGCGCCAGGGTATACGACGGGCCCCGCTCGTTACGCCAAGGCAGAACCCATTAGTTGGGTCAACGCCTACTCCGCCGGAGCGATCTGCTCAAGTGCGCTTGACCTGATCAAATATCAGCGCGCCCTGAACATTGGCCGAGTCTTGAAAGAAGCAACATTAAGCGCGATGAGAACGCCGGCTAAGTTAACGGATGGAACCATCATCGACTACGGCATGGGCACGCGCCTGGGAAACTTCTCGGGGCACCGAATCATCGGCCACACCGGGAATGGCGCGGGCTATAACAATGTTCTCGAATATTTTCCAGACGATGACCTGACGGTTGCAGTTCTGATGAACACCGATGGACATCTGTCAGCACTCACGGTTGCGACGCAAATAGCACAATTGTTGCTGAAACTTCCGAAGGAAGCGCCCGTGGACCTGCCGCTCACCGCAAAACAGATCGGCGATTTTAGCGGATCATTTCAATCCGATGAACAAACCACTGTGGTCTTCGAGAGAAACGGGCAACTATGGGCCAAGCCATCGGCAAGTAAGGGCGACGGGTTCCCGGCGGCATACCTAGGAGACGACACCTTTGCTCCCAGGGAATTCATGCGAGTCCGTTTTCTGTACTCGCAAGGCAAGGTAAGTTGGAATACCGTCTACATCGGCGGCATGTTCATGGACGCATTCCGAAAGGTGAAATAATGCTCCACTTAGGTCAGCTAAGGATGCGTCGAATCCGGTTGCGGACGGCTCGGGTAATTCTCGTCCGATCCTAGCTTTGCAGAGCAGCCCTTCTTGATGTCTTCCTTCGACGTCCCGCTGTTGTTGGCACGCTCCTTCGCCATGCAGAGGGACAGCGTAGCGCAATGGATTCACGGCGTCCCCGAGAACAAGTAACGATCCACTACGATCCGGAAAACAAATGCGATGCACGCTCCGCCAATCACCGCAACGGTGAATCACTCCGCGGCGGTAGAACTGGCGTTCCAATTTCAGCCAGGTGACCCCGGTACCAATAGACCGTCCCTCTTTCAAAGCGCGTCATGAGTCCAAACCCATCGGGGGTCGGAATTTCATCGGTCTTGGGATACCCCAACCGGCGGACGCCGCCGGCGCGTAAAAATGCCGCGCGAATCTCGCCGATGACATAGTGGGTTCCGGTCTCCGGAGAGGCAAAAATCGACGCGTCGATTGACATCGGAGGTTCATGTTTCATTGCCTTGCCGCACATGGGCTCCTCAATGTGAACCGACGGCGCGACGCTCACCCGACCGTAGCCTCCACCGGAGATCCGCGAGCTAAAGTCTTGCCTGATCCCCGTATCCCCATCTTGCACCGGCTTACCAACCGGGCTACCGATGAGTCCGGCGGCGCCGCCCATATTGAGCCACTTGCGTTCCATGGCAGTGGCGAGCGGCAACTGATTGACCCACCAGTGTCGCGGTCCGCCCTTGCGAACGAGGCCATACACCTGAAACAGGTTAAAGCTCGGCAGTACCACGCGACCGTCGGCGATGGTGGGCGCCGTAAACTTAGCAAGCGCCACCGGATCCTGCCCGTTGTGCCAAAGTTCTTTGAGGTTGGACGCATCGTGGGCATAAAGAATGGCCGTTGTCGGCGGTCCGTACATGCTGTTCGCCTGCTGTACGACCGTCCAAACAATCCCGTTACGAAGGCCGTTCGCCGAGACGGAGCTAAATCCGCCGGGCATGCCATCAGCCCCGGGCCGAACCGTGGCCACGTGCGCGGGTGTCGAGTTGACCACGCCCGCCGCAATGTCATAGTCGAAGGACTTCAAATAGTCCTTTTCGGCCATTTTGTAGATGAACGCGTGCCTGCTCGAGTTCTGCCACATAACCGGACCGGCATGGATGTTAGGGCCGAAAGACTCTCCGTTCTGATAATCGCTCGGGCTGATAAAGCATGCGAGCCCTACGTCAGCCACACCGTAAACCGAAGCCGGCGGACATGCGCTTGAATACACGGCAGGCGTATTGTAAGGATAGGGCGACGGCCCGAAATGGAAAGTGTTAAAGAACGCCTGGAAAGTCGCAGGCGAGTTCGCAAGATTGTTTTGCGACAAGACGTAAAACGCACCGTCCTTTCCACCACCGATCAGCATTCCGTTCGGAAGTACCATCGGACCACCCGACCCTAAGTCGGTATCTCCATTCTTGTAGTGGAGTGCGTCTGCCGGTTGATATTGCGACGCCAGTGATAAGGAGACGCCATCTCCCGTGAGCTTGACGAAGGAATCCCCCAGCGGCGCTAAGGTCGGTCCAATGTCGTTTCCCGTCTGATAAAAGATCGATCCGTCGCTCGTCCCGGCAAGTCCATTCCCTGACGCCCAAACGCCCATGCCACCGTCAGCATAGGATTGTGAATTCGTGAAGACCCCCGCGGCCGCAAAATCGGCGGCCCGATAGCCGATGATCCATCCTCGATACGGATCATTGGGACAGGACTGGTCGCAAGTGTAGGTGCCATAGCCAAGATAAACGGTACCCTTTTGCAGCAGCAAACCAGGGCGCTGACGTTGGCAGACATCATTGAAGGCAAATTGGTTGATTGGATCGGTGCCGCCCACCCGAACGCTGCGCAACACTTTCCCAGTACGGATATCGAGCGCTTCTAGGTAGTCATGCCAGGTCGTTGCCGCCTTGGGGTCCGGGTGACGGGACACTACGTAGAGCGTGGACGCCCCCACGTCGATCACCGGCGTGCTTGTAATCCCGACAATCTGAGGATCGGTCTCGTCGCAAATACCGCCAACAAACCCTTGTCCTAGCGATCGCCTCCATAGCCACTTTCTCGACTCAGCCACAGCGACTGGCGCTGCCGGCGGAGGAGATCCAGGGCCCGTTGCAGACACCATGACCGTGGTGTCGGCGGAGTAATCATCGGCGTCGAACGCGTAGACGACATTCTCGGCCGTGGCGACGTAAATGACGTTTCTGAGCACCCCCTTGACTATGACACCATGAACATACAGCGGCTGCGCCAATAGCGTTCCCACGACATGCCGTTCATATAGCAGACCAAAGTTGGGGCCGCTGACGTTGGCAGGTGTGAGAGCGGTTTCCGCGCGTTGCTCCCCCTGCCGTGCGTTGTTGTTGTGTTGCGTGACCACATTCTGCGCCGCACAGTTTACCGTCACTGCGTTTGACGTCGGACTCACGATCGAACCGATGTATTCGACCACGCTTACGGTATTGCCAGTAGTGAAGCTTGCAGGTGGTGCGATCGACAACGGCACATCACCGGGAGCCGCACCACCATTGCCGACGACAACGCCGTTCTTCAGCAACACCAAGGTTGCATTGATGGTCGTGTTGCGCACCCTCACCGCCGCCTGCGCGGGACAGATTGGTTCCAGCAACACCGGCGCCGGAATCGTGTTGACGGGCGTCTGCGGCGGCGTCATGACACTCGGTGTGCACAGCGTCTGCTGCGCGGTAATCGATTGTCCGGACGTCATCGTCGTTACCTGCATCCAATTGTCCGAACCGGTGGCAAAGCCTGCGCCGATCTGCGTGGTACCGTGATCAAACGCCTGAATACTCGCGCCGGTATAGAGTCCGTGCAGCGTCAAGGCATCATTGCCGACAATCGGTGCATCGAATTGCGGTGCGAGTACCGGTGTGGGGTCGGGATTGACTATCTGCGGTGCAGATGGCGGGCTCGGTGGCGTCGAACACGATGTCTGAGTCGCGATAATGCTATGGCCGTCGACCAGTGACGATGTGACGACCGGATCCGACGTGTTGCCCCAATCATTCGGGGTAAAACCGGTACCGATGACCGCATTTCCTGCGCTCACATCATTCACCGACACCTTGACGCCGGGAAGCAGTCCCATGGCCACGGCCACTCTCCCGCACGCATAGAGACTCGGATTTACCGTGGGCGCCGGGAGCGTCGGCGGCATGGCACCGACGATGATCGCCGGATTGGACGGCAGACTCGTCGACCCATTGACGATCTGGATGGCGGTCAATTTGTCGCCGGCCACGAGCACGTGGGTCAGGGGGATTTCGCCGAACGCAAAGGTCGGCGTGGCTACTCCGATGATCGGACCACCGTTCAAAATGACTTTGACGGTCGCCTTCGGCATGTATGACTGGACATAGACGTGCGTCGCGCACGAGTCAACCGCGGAGATCACAGGAGGAGACAAGGTGCTTCTCCCGTCCGTCCCTTTGCCGGTGATTGGAAATTGCGGGTTGACGTACACGCGGCCAGCCTCCGCCGAGCCGACAACCAAGATCAAGAGACTTGCCGCGATAGACTGATACTTCTTCATAGTGCGCTCCCTGCATTCAGACTATGAAACACGGTCTTAAGGCCATCGGCGCCAAATTCCGACGATTCGCTCTTTTCGAAGAACGCTACTCCGAGGCACCTTGTTTGGCAACCGAATTTCTGCGGTACGGATTTGCCTCTAAACTAGGGCAATCCCTTCGGCAGTAGCTTCTCTATCGATTGGAGTCTGGAAAGGCGCTTCACCGTATACGTTGGACGGTTGGCTCGGAAAGCCAACCTGGGCTTGAGCGCAGCACGGACTGCGGAGCTCGATGGACGTATACGTCGAGCGGGATTTGCCACGATGGCAAATCACCGGCTTTCCGCGCGATGCAGGGTGAGTTGCATGCAACGAACGCCGGCACAGGGGTGAGCAACTCCGTTGCGAACGCCCAGATAAGGAAATCTGGGCAGGTCCGCAAGCGAAGCAGGGTTGTGAAGCAGCGAGGCACGATGCCGAAGCGTTGCGGAAAAAGTGCAGAAAGTCTCGCCCGGAGCCTCCAGGGGTTCAACGCATGCGTCAAACGGGCGTACATGGAATGTATGCCCTGGGCTTGCGCGCAGCAGGAAGCGCAGCGCAATGGATTTACAGCGACCTGGAAAACAAATGCGATCCACGCATTGACGATCTAGGCAGGTCGCAGTTCCGCCTGGTGTGCCAACACAAGATCGGCCATGCTGTCGAAGCGAAAGTTGTATTTCGGGGTACCGGGAGGAGGGATTGTCGCGCCCCAGCCTTGGTCCGCGTGACGGCGGTCGATCCAAGCGGATGCAAGTTCGAAGTGGTTAGCGGGCGCGTGGTCATGGAATAGGCTCTGCGCCGTGTGCAGGATGTCGGAGCTTTCCAAGCGAAAATCGTCATGCAGGCGCTTGAGCATGTACTCAAAGTTCCGGTAGTTCGGCTTGTATGATTCAATGTCCTGCGCGGTAAATATGGCATCGAAGTCCACTTTAAGGCGCGCATTGCTACTGCGGAACGAGATGCGGTCCACGTTCGATAGGATAACGAGTTTGTAGTGCTTCTTGAGGTGCTGCAGCGCATTCACAGAGTCGGGGAACTCTGGCCAATCGGGGATTGAGGCACCAAATATATTGGCTTCCTCGTTTGTCACGGCGACTCTCCATTCCGTTGCCAGGCGTTTATATACGACGGATAACAGCTGCGAGTACGGCATCGCCGGTGTTATCTCCTCTTGCGCAGACTCGTGTTTTGCGAAAGTCTGGAGCAGTTGATCCCGCGGTTCGGATACTTTTGCTTTCCGGGCGAGGGGCACGAGTGCGTTGAAAATACCCGATTCCCAATCGATCAGCGTTCCGTAGCAATCGAAGGTTAGAACCTTAAAATCGGTTAGCTTCACAACAACTCCTGTTCAGAAAATCGATCGAATCCGAATATACCAATCGCCGCTCTAGTGGGCCTCCCATTTTGTGAAGTTCATTCAGTTTTACTTGGCCTTAGAGCTCTAGGCGCGAGGGTCTCCTTGAGCACAGAGATTCACGCGTGCTCAGGGTCGATACTCATCAGAGATTCCCGTACCGGCCTTACGCGGATCAGTCGCCATAGATTGCTGAAATTTTGGTCCAAAGAATACTGAAATCGACACCACTGGCCGCGAGGGGTATGGACCTTACGCAGGTTGGTGAAGCCGGTAACTTTCTGCTCAAGTTTCAAAAGGTCGAGTAGCATCGGGCTGCGTATCTGTGGCCGTGCGTAGCTTTTATGCTTTCTATGGTTGAACTTTTCGCCGCGACCTCGGTGGTGCCAAGTGCCACGCGCAACTTCTGTCGTGCGCGATGTAGCCGGGTCAACACGGCGCTCCTCGTTAGGCCCATATGGGTGGCAATCTCCTTGGTCGAGTAGCCCATGAGGGTTTGTAAAATCAAGGGTTTGCGGTAATCGGGATCCAATGACGTAATCGCCGCGCCGATGTCCGAGTGATCCTCGCTCGGCGCTGACGCGAGCGCAGAGTCATCCGTCAAGATAAGATCATCTAAAGAAACGGTACTGTGTCGCTTTCGCTCGTACAGCCGAGCATGTTCCCGCCGGGCGATAGCGAGTAGCCACGGTCGAGTTGATTCCGGATCTGAAAGAGAGTCTATCGCACGCCAAGCGCGCACGAATGTCTCCTGAACGACATCCTCCGCGATGGCGCCGTCTCGAGCCAGCCATAGGGCAAAACGAAACACATCGGGTCGGTATCGGGCACATAGCCCTTCGAACCGCATACTGGAGGTAGTCTTGGATATGCCCGAAAACATGTGTAGTACCGCTTCTCGAGTGATTCGCCAGAGCGAGCCGCGGCCACCGGCCGCGCCAGCCCACTCACTGTCTCTATTGCTCAGAAGCAAGCAGCGTGCCAGCGAAGGGAGGTCGTCACGGAAGCGTTTCATCGGGCTGTCCTTCGGTGGAGGGCTTATCCCCACCAAATGTTGAGGCGGCACAGCCAACTGTTAGCATACGTCCGCAATTAGCCGTGGCTGTCATGCCTGCCGTGAATCGTGTTGACGGCTAGATATGAAACGCAACTTGCACAGAGGAGAGACAGGCGATGTCGAGTTCCCAGTCGTCTGAGACCGGCCGGACCGGTGCCGATGAGGATCTCGGTGACCTATTTGAGGAGGCCCCGGTGGCCTATGTTCACGAAGACATGAATACGCGCTTTATCCGCGCCAATCGTGCAGCGCGAGAAATCTTGGGGATCTCTGCGGAAGAAGTGAGTGAAACTCTAGGCACTTCGCTGGTGGTCGACACACCGGAAGCGAAGCGAAACGTGCGCGAGGCCCTCGAGCACATTCGCACCGGCGGCCATACTGAGCATCGGGTCATCGAGTTGCGTCGCAAGGACAACGGGAAGCGCATCTGGGTGCAGTGGTGGTCCAAGCCGGCGCCCAGTGGGGGCTACACTCGATCGGTATTTATCGATATCACCCAACAGGTTCTGCTTGAGCAAGAGCGGGTAAGGCTCACGGCGCAGAACGTGTACCTGCAAGAGGAAATCAAATCGGATCATAATTTTGAGGAGATCATCGGTGCGACCGCCGGCCTCGCCCAGGTCATGGCCAAAGTCTCGCGGGTGGCACCGACCGATGCGTCTGTATTGATCACTGGCGAGAGCGGGACCGGCAAGGAACTGATTGCAAGGGCGCTGCATTCGCGGAGCACACGCGCCGAGAAGCCCTTTATCAAGGTCAATTGTGCCGCCCTCCCTGTTAGTCTGGTGGAAAGCGAGCTATTCGGTCACGAGCGCGGCGCGTTCAGCGGCGCGATTCAGCGGCGCATCGGCCGCTTCGAATTGGCACATACCGGAACGATTTTTCTGGACGAGGTCGGGGAAATGCCCTTGGACATTCAAGTCAAGTTGCTGCGCGTGCTGCAAGAGCACGAATTCGAGCGCATTGGGAACTCCCATCCCATCAAATCGGATGTGCGTGTGCTGGCGGCGACCAACCGTGATCTGCAAAAGAGCATGGGTGAGGGTGGATTTCGATCTGACCTATTCTATCGCCTCAACGTGTTCCCGATTGCATTGCCCCCGCTGCGGGAACGGCTCGGCGACATCCCGGTGTTGACCCATTTTTTTGTTCAAAAGCATGCCCCTCGCCTTGCCAGGCGAATCGAGGTGGTTGACGCGGAGAGCCTACGTCGCCTCACGCAATACTCGTGGCCGGGAAATATTCGCGAACTTGAAAATATCATCGAGCGCGCCTTGATCCTCAGTAGCACACCGGTTCTCCGTATCGAGTCGGATTTACTCGGCATCGAGGAGCACCCTATGCGGTCAGTCCAGGAAGCTGCGATGGAAAGCGCACCGCTCTCGGCGAATCCCGGTAGCGACCTCGATTCGATTCAGCGTGAGCACATTCTCAACGTATTGCGCGAGGTTCATTGGGTCATCGAAGGACGTGACGGTGCGGCCGTCAGACTGGGATTAAAGCCGGGCACGCTGAGGCACCGCATGAAGAAGCTGAGAATTACGCGCAGCAAAGACTCCTTGAGTTAACCGCCGCCGCCGGCTGTGGAGTCCGCAACGGGTCGCGGCATGGCGGCTGGCCAGCGCCTCGTCGCGTAGCCAGAATCGACAGAACTGCGGCTGCGGGCTCTGCAGCAGCCCTTTTCAATCGTTGGCCCGGTACTTGCTTACGCATCTGGCATGCAATCCACAAACATGCCGGGGTACGCGCATTGCTGCTCATAACTCGACCAGTGCCGATGCATCTGGTATCGATAGGTCTCGAGGGGAAATTACTCGGTGCGTGGGTCGACGAGGCGCGGCACATCGTTGCAGCAGCGAGAGCCGTCGACCAGGTATGCCTGAATCTGCAAGGATTGACGTTTGCGGATTCCCGTGGGATCGATTTGCTGCGCACCTTGCGCCAAGAGGGAGTTCCGCTGTTGGGTTGCTCGCCCCTTATTGAAGGATTACTAGCTGCGAACCAACCAGCAAGCGACGGCGATGTTGACCTCGACAGGCCCCGCACGTGATGAATGGCGCCGGTGGGCCGGATAATAATGCAAATGGTCGACGCGTTCGCCGAGTTCGAGTGTGCCATACCCAAGGAGCGCACCCATGCGGGTCTCGATGCGGCTTGCAAAGAAGGCCGGATCGGTGGCCGGCCGCCGGAGTCGCACGAAGCTCGCTTCGGGCATTTTGCGCAACGCTACTCGTTCTCTCCATCCATTTAGCCGCTGCCTCGCAGGCTTTGGCTCAATCGGAGATCAAGGCCGGGGAGTTTCAGTTCAAGCCGAGCGGCTTCGGCAATTTGACGGGAGGTAACGCCTCGGGTGAGCCGGGCGGCGGTGTGGGCGGTGTCTCGGAGAATGAGTTGGAGCTCAGTCCGCAATATCGCATCGTTTCGGGGACAATTTTCGCGGCGCGAGGAGTGCTCAATGTAGACGGCTCCGTGGCGGGGCCCTTGTCCGCTTGGGAGGTCGCCGTGCCCGAGGTCAGTGTGTTCGCGGTCGGCGACTTCGGCCGCGTTGAAATCGGTGAGCGTGCCGGATTTCCGCAAAGCCTAATTGGCTTCACCCCCTCGGAAATCGCATTCACCGCCGCAGAGTTCGGCCCCGAGTCCGGCGCGAGACTGGATCCAAACGTCCGGCTGCCGACGACTCTACTGCCGCCCGCGTTGGCGGCGCGGATCAATGGGTTGACCTATCTCGGCTATGCGGAGCGCTTTTACGATGACAATTCCGCAAAGCTTATCTATGTCAGCCCACGGTCCCGCAACGGTTTCTACGGCGCGCTCTCCTACACGCCTGAGACCGAGCGGCCCAGCGCTTTCCGCTTGGATGGCACCGCCCCGCGAATCGACACTCCGGCGGATGCGCCGGCCAACCCGGGGACCTTCCGCCATGTCCTGCAGGCAGCGGGTGTTTGGAATTATAGAAATGAAGTGGTCGATCTTGCCACCGGCGTGACGTACTCTCATGGGGACGCTACACATTACATTTCGACCAACCTGACATCGCCAGCTTTAGCCGGCACGTTATCCCCCGTGAAGGGTTCCCATTCGGACTCTCTCAGCGGCGGCGTCACGGCGACGCTCAACGATACGTGGGTACTGGGTGTCAGCGGAACCTATGACGGCTTGTCCAAGAGAAATTTCACCGCCTATGGAACGGCGTCTTCTGGCGCACCCTACGGAGTCGTGGCCAGTTTCAATTATGTCGCCGGTTCCTGGATCGCAGGCGGCTATTATCAGCATGCGACCGCCACCAGCATCGAGTTGCGACCCAATCGTGACGCCGTGAACATCGGCGAAATCGGCGTCTCGTATCTCGTCGATAAGAGTCACGATTTGCTGGGGATGGGCAGATATACAGACTTAAAGCTGTTCGCCAGTCTATACAACTATCACTTCGAGAGTACCGCGCCTCTCGACACCGCCGTGAAACAGGATGGGGTCGTCATTCTCATCGGCGGCCGATTTTCGTTTTATTGAATTGGCATTTTACCGGCAAGACCGCTTGCCGCAAACCACCAGGAGATCTTAAAATGACAAAATCATCTGCCTTTAAACTGTCGACCTCTGCCGGCCTCGTGGCCGCCGTCGCGTTCGCCGCCGCCCAGGTCGAGGCGCAAGTGAATGTCTCAAAGCCCAGTTATAAATACGAAAAGTGCTACGGCATCGTGAAAGCGGGAGAAAACGATTGCTTCAGCCCGGCGAACAGTTGCGGCGGTACGGCCAAGAAGGATAACGACGCCCAATCGTGGATTTACGTGCCCGCGGGAACGTGCAAGAAGATTACCGGCGGCAGCATCGCGCCTCTATCCAAGTGATGCCGGCGCCCCGTCATACCGGGGGCTGCGTCAAGCCGACCGTTCCGCCCCGACGTCATGGAGGCCTCGCTGCGGGCGTGGGCATCGGTCTGCGCTCACCTCACTATGAGCGTTTTCTCGATCCTAATGATCGTCCGGAAGTCGACTGGCTCGAAGTCCACGCCGAGAATCATTTCCATAGAGGCAGCATCCGTCACCGGATGCTTTGCGTCATCGCGGAGCGCTACCCGATCAGCGTGCATGGCGTCGCATTGTCGCTAGGCTCGCCTGCAGGCTTGGACCCTGAACATCTCGAACGGCTTGCCGAACTCGTCGACGACGTCGGCGCGTGTCGCGTT
>WNFI01022671.1_pt1 | contig 11642 bp, 11 predicted proteins | sample 5400471 | NCBI WGS metagenome assembly WNFI01 (sample SAMN13153348, study PRJNA577476) | soil metagenome | isolation source: 100 cm saprolite on Douglas fir-dominated hillslope | place: USA:California | collected 2013-09-17
ACGTGCGCCTGGGCGACGTCGTGGACGTAGACGAACTTGCGGAACTGCTCGCCGCGGCCGGAGACGCCGAGCGGCTCGCCCGCCAGGGCCTTGCGCAAGAACACCGGGATCAGCAGCTCCTCGCGCATCCGCGGGCCGTAAGGGATGCCGTAGCGCAGCACGGTGAAGGGCAGGCCGTAGAGCTCGCCGTAGTTGTGGCACACCATCTCGCTCGCCATCTTCGTCGAGGTGTAGATGTGGCCGGCGCCGTTGAGGTAGAAAGGCGTCGTCTCGTCCACCACCCCGTTGCCGGGCATGCCGTTGTAGACCCAGACCGTGGACGCCAGGTAGAAGCGCCGCGCGCCGTTGAGCCGCGCCGCCTCGAGCAGGTTGGCGGTGCCGACGACGTTGAGCGCGGTCGTGTAGACCGGATACTTGAAGGCGTAATTGACGTTGGAGACCGCCGCCAGGTGGAAGACGTGCTCGGCGCCGCGGGTCGCTGCCAGCACCGAGGAGAGGTCCATCAGGTCCACGTCCTCGAAACCGACGTCGGTCCGGTGCGGCCGGACGCGGTGATCGACGACGGTGACCTGGTGGCCGGCGTCGACCAGCGCGTCGACGACGTGGGAGCCGATGAAGCCGGAGCCGCCGGTGACGATTGCTTTCGCCATCGCCGGCCCTTACCCGACCACGTCCCGCAGCGCCTGCAGCACCTGCTCGGCGTCGCGGTCCTCCATGCCCGAGAACACCGGCAGGCAGACGTGGCGGGCGCAAAGGTCCTCGGCGACCGGCAGCGGCGCGGTCACGAGCTCGCGGAAGATCGGCTGCTCGTGCAGCGGCGACTCGTAGCCCTCGCCCGCCAGCGAGACGCCGTGGCGCTGCCTGAGCTCCTGCTTGAGCGCCGCGCGGTCGCGCCGCTCGTCGAGCACGGCGATGTACTTGTAGTAGTTGCAGACGCCGCCGGCCGGCACCGCGAGCGGCCGCAGGTGGCGCAGGCCGGCCAGCCCGGCGTCGTAGAGCGCGGCGATGCGCCGGCGGTCGGCGATCATCGCCGGAAGCCGCTCCAGGTGGCGCAGGCCGATGATGGCGTGCGGCTCGGAGAGGCGCCAGTTGTAGCCCATGCGGGTGTGGGCGTTCTGGGTGAAGCTCGCCTTGCCCTGGTCGCGGTAGATGCGCGCCTCCTGGTCGAGCCGATCGTCGTCGGTGACGATCATGCCGCCCTCGGCCGAGGTCATCACCTTGGTCGGATAGAAGCTGAACGAGGAGGCGATGCCGAAGGCGCCGGCGGCGACGCCGCCATGCGACGAGCCGTGAGCGTGGGCGGCGTCCTCGACCAGCCAGATTCCCTTGCGCCGCGCCAGCTCCTGCAGCTCGGCCATGCGCGGCGAGACGACGCCGCCGATGTGGACCACGACCAGGCCGGCGGTGGCGGGAGTGATCGGCTTCTCGACGTCCTCGGGGCGGATGCCAAAGCAGTCCGGGTCCATGTCCACCAGCACCGGCCGCCCGCCGGCGTGCACCACCGCCGCGGCCGTGGCGAAGAAGGTGTTGGTGGGCACCAGCACCTCGCGCCCGGCGGCGCCGAGCACCCGCAGGATGATCTCGAGCGCGCTGGTGCCGCTGTTGACGGCGATGGCGTGGCGGGTGCCGCAGAGCGCGGCGAAGCGGCGCTCGAAGTCGGCGCCGTACTTGCCGAGGGTCAGCTGGCCGCTGGCGAGCACCTCCTGGATGCGGTCGGCGATCCAGGCGCGGTCCTCGGGCAGGAACTGGACGCGCGCCGCCAGTACGGTGCGCGCGGGAGCTTCAACCGGGGTTGCGATCGGGGGGGTTGGCATGTGGGGTTTCCTTTGCGAGCGGATGGCGAGCCTGGCCGGCCGCCGCCTGCGGCTGCCGTTGCAGGCTGATGAGCATCACTCCGGCGACGATCAAGGCGATGCCGGCCCAGCGCAGCGGCGGCACCGCTTCCTTCAGGAACAGGATGCCGAGCACGGCGGCGATGACGTATTCGAGCGCGGTGAGCGGCAGGGCGACGCTGACCGGCGCCCAGGACAGCACGGCCAGGAACAGGAAATAGAACAACGCGTTGCCGACGGTCCCGGCGATGACGTAAGGGTTGGTGAGCGCGTGCCAGAAATAGCCGGCGAGGTAGCGCGGCGACCAGCCGGCCAGCTCCCCGATCTGCAGCATGCCGCGGCGCACCAGGATCTGGCCGACGGAGGCCGAGACGCAGGCTCCGATCATCGCGGTGAGCACTCGCATCATTGCACGATCCTCCTCGCCGCGGCCGCCGGCCGGCGTCTCCGGGAAGGCGTCAAGGCGTCATCCCGCTACAGGTCGCAGAACGCGATCCGGCGGATGCCGGCGGCGCGCAGGGTGTCGCCGACGGCAGGGCTGGTGAGGGCCGCCAGCTCCGCCGACCGAAGACGCAGCGATTCGATTTGAGGCCCGCCCGGCGCAAGCGCCAGCGCAGCAGCGCGATCCACGGCGCCATGCCGGCGGCGGTCGCCAGCCGCCTGGCGAGGCCGCTGCCGGCGGCGCGAAACGAGGCGAACGGCGGCTCGTAGGGAACGCGCACGGCGCGCAGGCCAAAGTCGCGCCCCACCGCCACGATCAGCGCCAGCAGCGTCGGATGGAGGTGCATGTGATTGTGCGCGTTGACGTGGTCGAGCGGCAGGCCGGTGGCGCGGAAGGCTTCGTACTGGGCGCGGATCTCGTCCTCCAGCTGTCGCCGGACGCGCGGCCGGAAGAAGTAGGCGAAGCCCGCGCTCACCAGACGGTCGGTGAAGTCGCCGCGCCCGTCCACCAGGTCCGGCACTCGCTCCGGCGGCAGCACCGGCCGCCCCTGGACCAGCACCACGTGCAGGCCGACCCGCAGCGTGGGAAGGCGGCGGGCGCGCTCGACGGCGTCGCCGGCGGCGGCGGCCCCGACCATCAGGCTGGCGGTGGTGAGGACGCCCCGGCGGTGCGCGGCCTCGATGGCCTCGTTGACCTCGACGGCGAGGCCGAAGTCGTCGGCGGTGAGGATCACCTGCCTCGTCACGACCGTTCCTGCGCCACCATGCGGCCGCCGCGCCCGACCACGAAGCGCACGCCGCTCCACTCCACGGTCGGGCTGGCGAACGCCGCGAGGGTGGAGACTAAGCCGGCCAGATCGCGCAGCGGCACCAGGGCGACCCAGCGCAGCCCGGCGCGGTCGCCCAGCCCCCAGCCCATGAACAGGCCGGCGGTGAGCACGCGGACGGCGGCGGCGGCGGCGAGCACGGTCAGGCCGAGCGCGTCGCCGAGGCGGAGCAGGGCGAAGAGGGCGGCGAAGGGGACGGCGCGGATGAACAGCGTGCCGAAGAGCCCCCAGGCGTTGCCGGCGCGGGTGTTCTTGTCCCAGTAGAGCTGGTGACGCCACCACTGGCCGAGGCCGTCGAGGTCGACCAGGGTATCGACGAAGTAGGGCACGATGGCGATCCGCAGGCCCGCGGCGCGGATGCGGGTGCCCATCTCGAAGTCCTCGAGCAGGTAATGGCCGAGATCGGCCATTCCGCCGATTTTATCGAGCGTCGAGCGGCGCACGGCGTTGCTCGCGCCGAGCACGAACGGTGATGCGCCGGTAACGTGTGCGAAGACCAGGTTGGGCACCCAGTCGGCATTGAAGAAGATCTGCTCCAGGGCCTCGTACCAGCGGCGGGCGCCTGCCGCCTTGTAGAAGGTTGAGACGCAGCCGACGCTGGGATCGGCGAAGGGCGCCACGATGGCCTTCAGGTAATCGGGTCGCAGGCGCACGTCGCTGTCGCTGACCACCAGCAGGTCGTGACGGGCGGCGGAGAGGCCGACGAGCAGGTTCCGCACCTTGCCGTTGGGGACGGTGCCGGTGCCGTCCACGGCGATGTCGATGCGATGGGCGCCGGGCTCTTGCCGGATCTCCTCCATCAGCGGCAGCGCCGGCTCGTCCTGCCGCTGGGCGGAGAGCACGATCTGGAGCTCCGGGTAGTCCTGGAGGCAGGCGCTGCGCAGGTTCTCGGCCAGCTCCCTGGTCAGGCCGTAGACCGGTTTGAGCATGGTCACGGGCGGCCAGGGGCCGGCAGCGGGGGAGGCGCCGGCGGGGATGGCACCGGTGTCGCCTGCCGTGTCCGGTGGCGTCCCAGGCGGATGACGGCGGGCACGCGCCTTCAGGCGGGCCATGGCGAGCAGGCAGGCGACCGAGTAGAGCGAGCCTCCGATCACTGGTCCCCGCGGCTCAATGCCCCGCGCCCCTTGGCGGGCAGGAAGCGCGTGCGAGGTCAAGGAAATTGACCCCGCACGCGCTTCCTGCCCAGGGGCGCTGCTCCGTCTCTGGTCGGATCGCACCTGCGGCGGGTGGTTTGCCTGGCTCGACATGGGAGGTTCGGGGTGCGGCATGGAAAAAAATCTTGGCCGATCTCTACGGCGGTTTGGGCGTGGTCTTTGCACTGGCGATAGGTGCCATGAAACGTTTACCACTTCTCGCAATCCCGCTCATCCTGATCTATACCCTGGCCGCCGGCTGTTACCGGCACTCGCCGTCCGAGCCCGACGAGGGTGACAGCATCTCGCTCTCCAGCGTGACCCCGGCCAGCGGCGCCCGCCTCACCCCGGGCGTTCCCGTGACCTTCACCGCCGTCGTCAACTTCGACCTGCGCAGCTCGGGCATCCTCTCCAGCGACGGCGGCACGATCGTCATGGACATCGAGGACCAACGGGGCAACGATCTCGACACGGAGGTCCGCAAGAGGGTCGAGAGCGGCCGAAGCTCGGCGAGCCTGTCCGACCGCATCCTCGTGCCGGCCTCCGGCGTCAGCCAGATCAGGGTCATCGTCACCCTCATCCCCGACGCCGTCTTCGCCTCGGAGGAGAGCCTGGTCGCGGGGACCTATCCCGTTGGCCGATAGCCGGCTGCGTCACGGCCCGTGAACGAGCCGGGCTAACGGACAGTTCACGGCCGCTGGAGGATTCGGGCAGCCGACGGAGCCAGCGCCCCCCTCACCCGCGCGCGGCCATCACCTGGCCGAACGCCGCGAGGAACGCCTGCATCTGCTCGGCCGTGCCGATGGTGACCCGCAGGTGATGGGGGAGCGCCGGGAACGCGCGCCGCGCCGGGAACGCGCGCCCGACCTCGACGTTGCGCGCCCGCAGCGCCCGGATGACCGGCGTCACCGGCCGCCGCAGATCGATCATCATGAAGTTCGCCGACGACGGGATGGTGGCGTAGCCCAGGCGCTCCAGCTGGGCGCATACCGTGGTCCTGACCTCGCGGTTCAGCCGGCGGCCGCGCGCCACCTGGTCGGCGTCGTGGAGACTGGCCCGCGCCGCCACCAGGGCCAGTATGTTGACGCTGTCGAAGGCCTGGTGATCGCGCAGCCTGGCGATGGCGGCGGGCTGCGCCACCGCGTAGCCGCAGCGCAGGCCGGCCATGCCGTAGATCTTCGAGAAGGTGCGGGTGACGACGAGGTTGGGGTGGGCGGCGACCAGCGGCACCACGCTCTCGTAGTCGGCGCTGTCGACGAAATGGACGTACGCCTCGTCGACCACCACCATGGTCCGCTCGGGAGCCTTGCCGAGCAGGGCCCGCATCTCCTCCTTGGGGGTGATGGAAGCGGTCGGGTTGTTCGGATTGCAGACGTACACCAGCCCGGGCTCCGGCGCCACGGCCAGCATCCTCGGCAGGTCATGGCGGAAGTCCGCGGTGAGCGGCACGGCGAGCGCCTCGGCGCCGTGGTGGCGGGCGTGGCGCGGCGGCGACTCGAAGGTCGGCTCCGCCGCCACCGCCGGCCGTCCGGGTCCGGTGAAGGCGACCGCGCAGAGTTGCAGGATCCCGCTCGATCCGGCGCCCAGCAGCACCTGCGCGGCGTCCACGCCGTGCAGCCTGGCGAGGTCCGCGACGAGGGCGTCGACGGCCTCGTCCGGGTAGCGCCAGGCCAGGCCGAAGGCCTCGCGCATGGCGTCGAAAGCGGCCGGCGACGGGCCGTAGGGATTCTCGTTCGCGCTCAGCCGCACCGTCCCGCCGGCCACGCCCGCTGCGCCCGCCTGGGCAGCCGGGCTCGCCGCGCCCACCGCCGGCACCGCATGGAGCGCCGAGCCGGCGCGCCGCCCGGCCCGCGCCCAGGCCGCGGCACCGCCGGTGGCGGCCGCCCCGCCCGCGGCCATCCCGGCCACGCCCGCCCCGAACAGCTGCGCGAACCTCCGCCGCGACAAACCTCCCGCGCCGCTTCGAGCCATCGCGTCCCTCGCCTTTCTCCCCTGCCCGGGGAACCCGTTCATTGTCGCACGCCGCCCCGCCGCGCGGCGGGGCGACGCTGAAACACCGGATACCCCTCTGCCGTAAGGATGTCTGACAGGTGATCAGTGTGATCGGTGTGGATCCGTCAGGAGAGGGGATCGTCATGAAGAGAAGGTGGATTTTTGGCGCCTTGGCGCTGGTCCTCGGCGGCAGCGCGGTGATCGCGGCCGTCCGCAGCACCAAGGCCCCCAAGGCCGGCGGCGACGATCTGCCGTTCCGGGTGGGCAAGGTGCAGAGCGAAGACTTGCAGGTCAGCGTGCGCGAGGTGGGAGCGGTCGATCCGGTGGACAAGGTCGACGTCAAGTCGGCGGTTTCGGGCCGGGTCACCGCGATCCGGGTGCGCGAGGGCGATACGGTCAAGGTCGGCCAGGTGCTGGCCGAGGTGGAGCCGGACGTCAACCAGGCGCAGTCCCTCTCCGACGTCAAGGGCGGCGTGGCGCAGGCGGAGATCCGCCTGCACGACGCCGAGCGCTCGCTGATGGTGCAGCAGGCGCTGTTCGACAACGGCCTGATCTCCCGCGACTCCCTGCGCCCCTACCTGACCGGGCGCGACCTCGCGGCCGCCGACCTGCGGGCCGCTCACAGCCGCTACCAGATCGTCGAGGACCGCGGCATCCCGATCTCCGGCGACGCCTCGACCCAGCAGGCGCGCGTCACCTCGCCGATGGCCGGCGTGGTGATCAAGAAGGGCATCGACCTCGGCCAGACGGTGACCTCGGGAGTGTCGTCCTTCAGCGAAGGCACGGTGCTGTTCACCGTCGCCAACCTCAAGTCGATGATCATCCGCGTCAACCTCAACGAGGTGGACATCTCGAAGGTGCGCGTCGGCCAGCCGGTGCGGGTGACGCTCGACGCCTATCCGCAGCGGACCTTCGGCGGCAGGGTGCGCTTCGTGGCGCCCGCCGCCAAGCTGCAGGACAAGATCAAGGTCTTCGAGGTGGAGGTGGCGCTCGACGCCCTGGAGGACTCCTTCCGCACCGGCATGAGCGCCAACGTCGAGATCCTCGGCGAGCGCCGCGCCGCGACCCTGTCGATCCCGCTCGAGGCGTTGCAGCGCCGCGACGGCCGCACCGTCGCCTACCGGCTGAAGGCCGGCCTGCCGGCGGACGCCATCGCCAAGGCGCGCGACGCGCTGGGCGGGCGCAACAAGTTCGTCTGGCTCGCCGATCACTGGCGCGATTATTTCGAGGTGGCGCCGGTGAGCGCCGGCGTCGCCACGCTCGAGCGGGTCGAGGTGCTGGCAGGGCTGCGGCAGGGCGAGCAGGTCTGCCTCGAGGACCCGACGCGCAAGAAGGTCGAAAAGGACGACGAGAACAACTGAGCCCAACGCCATGTCCAACTCCAGCATCATCATCGAGACCCGCCGGCTGACCAAGGTGTTTGGCAACGACCGCAAGGACGGGGGCAACGCCGTGCACGCCTTGCGCGGCATCGACCTCACGGTGGCCGCAGGGGAGTTCGTGGCGCTGGTCGGCCCCTCCGGCTCGGGCAAATCGACCTTGATGGCGATCCTCGGCTGCCTGGACTCGCCGACCGGCGGCACCTACTCGCTCGCCGGCCGCCGGGTCGACGACCTCTCCGGCGGCGAGCTGGCGCGGGTGCGCAACGAGAAGGTCGGCTTCATCTTCCAGAGCTACAACCTGCTGCCCCGCGCCTCGGTGCGCCGCAACGTCGAGCTGCCGATGCTCTACGCCGGCCTCGGCCGCCGCGAGCGCCGGCGGCGGGCGAGCGAGCTGCTCGAGCAGGTCGGCATCGCCGAGAAGGCCGACGCGCTGCCGGCCCAGCTCTCCGGCGGCCAGCGCCAGCGCGTCGCGGTGGCCCGGGCGCTGGCCAACGGCCCCGCCCTGCTGCTCGCCGACGAGCCCACCGGCGCCCTCGATTCGCACACCGGCCAGGAGGTGCTGGCGCTGTTCGGCGAGCTGCACGCCCGCGGCAACACGGTGCTGCTGGTCACCCACGACCCGTCGGTCGCGTCGCTCGCCGAGCGGCGGGTCGAGATCCGCGACGGCCTCATCCATCCTGCCGGCGACGCGCGGGATGGGCAGGCGACGGTCGGCTCGGTCGGCTCGCCCCTTGGCGAGACCGACGTCACCCTGAGGCGGGAGGAGGCCGCGGCTTGAGCGCCGAGGGTGGCTCCGGGTTCCACGCCGAGGGAGGACCCGCTGCCGGCCCCGCAGCCGGCTCCGCCTCCCGCGCCGGCTCGGGCGCCTGGGCCGAGCGCTTCCTGGGCGCCTGGGCCGAGCTGCGCGAGAACCTGCCGCGCGCAGTGCTGCAGACCCTCGGCGTCATCCTCGGGGTCGCGTCGGTGGTGGGCGGCTTCTCGATCTCCGACAGCCAGCGCCGCCGCGCCGAGCACCTGTTCGTGCATCTGGGCGGCCTCGACAAGCTCAACGTCCTGCCGTCGGCGGTGATCGACGACGGCGCGCCGACCGCGTTGCAGACGGCGAACCTCGGGCTGCGCGCCGACGACTCCGAGCGCGGCCGCGCGCTGGACACCAGGGTCGTGGACGGCGCCAACCTGCAGAAGCAGCTGCGGGCGCGCGTGCGTTCGCAGCTCGCCGACCAGGAGCGCCAGGTGACCGGCATCGGCGGCGACTACCTGGCGATGAACGGCTACGAGGTCGAGCGGGGACGCGGCTTCTCGCTCCACGACATGGAGACCGCCGCGCCGGTGGCGGTGGTCGGCAGCGAGGCGGCGGCCGACCTCTTCCCGACCGGCGAGATCGTCGGCCGGATGCTGCGCGTCGGCGACGTGCCGGTCACCGTCGTCGGCCTGCTGCGCGAGAAGGTTTTCCGCTTCCGCGAAGGCCAGCGCAACATCTTCGGCTGGCGCAACCGCCTGGTCGCGGTGCCGGCGACCCTGGTGACGCGGCGCATGCAGGGCGACGCCTACCGCCGCGTCGATCGGGTCACCTTCCGCGTCCCCGACCTCAAGGCGCTGACCGCGTTCGCGCGCTCTCTCGAGTCGCTGCTCAAGGCGACCCATCGCCAGCAGCGCGACTTCCGCCTCGACGACGTGGCGGCGCGGCTGCAGCGCATGATGAGCCAGGGCGACGTCTACAACATCGTCTTCCTGCTGTCCGGCGTGCTCGCGCTGCTCGGCGGCGGCATGGTCAACGTCAACATCCAGATGGCGTCGCTCAAGGACCGGGTGCGCGAGGTCGGGGTGAAGATGGCGATCGGCGCCTCGGGGGCCGAGATCTTCAAGGGGTTCATGACCGAGGCTTTGCTGATGACCCTTTTCGGCACCTGCCTCGGGCTGGTGGTGGGGGTGGTCTTCTCCAAGGTGATCACCGCCTCGATCGGCGTGCCGCTGGCCATCTCGATGGCGAGCTTCGGTTGGGCGGTGGGCCTGGCCGCCGTCTTCGGCTTCCTCTTCGCCCTCTACCCGGCGTGGAAGGCGAGCCGCCTGTCGCCGATGGAGGCGCTGCGCTATGAATGAGCCGGCGCGGCGCCGCCCCCTCGCCCAGCTCTACCTGGTGCTCGAGGTGGTGACCGGCGGCGCGGTCGAGCTGTGGGCGCACAAGCTGCGCTCGCTGCTGACCCTCAACCTGCTGACCCTGGGGGTCTTCGCGCTGGTGGTGATGACCTCGGTGCTCGACGGCATCATGGACAAGGTGAGCACCGGTTTTGCCGGCCTGAGCTGGGACGGCACCGTGGTGCTGGCGCCCAAGGACCCGAAGAGCACCGAGGACCAGAAGCGCTTCGCGATGAGCCCGGGCCTGCGCTACGAGGACCTGCCGCGCCTCACCGCGCCGTCGGCGCGGATCCGGGGCTTCATCCCTCGTGCCTACCAGAACCTGCCGGTGCGCATCGCCGGCGGCAGCGAGAAGGTCTTCGTCATCGGCGTCGGCGTCGAGTACGCGCAGCTGATGAACCGGCCGATCGGCCTCGGCCGCGGGCTCACCGAGAACGACGAGCGGCGGCGCTCGACGGTGGCGGTGTCGGGCGCCACGCTCGCCTCGAAACTGTTCGGCGGCGCCGACCCGGTGGGCCGCGACATCGTGGTCGCCGGGATCAGCTTCCGCATCGTCGGCGTCCAGGCGCCGGGCCAGATCTTCAGCGAAGACAACTACATGGACTCCAACGGGCTGCTCATACCGTTGACCTCGTACATGGATCGCATCGCTCCCGACCACAAGCTGACGAAGCTCGGCGTCAAGCTGCAGAGCAAAAAGGATCTCGACGAGGTTTCGGCGCTGCTGGTGGGGCGCGCCAAGCAGGCGCATCACGGCATCGAGGACATCGAGGTCGTCAATCTCGACGCCCAGATGGTGCGCCAGTACCAGAACTTCCTCGACCAGATGCGCGGCTGGAGGGTGGTGCTCTTCAGCCTCGCCGGGACCGTGCTGCTGGTCGGCGGCGTGGGAGTCCTTTCGGTCATGTTGATCTCCCTTGCCGACCGCCGCTACGAGATCGGCCTGCGCAAGGCGATGGGCGCCACCGATCCGCAGATCTTCGTCCAGTTCCTCCTCGAAGCCCTGGTCCTGGCGGCGCTGGGGGCGCTCGCCGGCACCGCCGCCGGCAGCGCCGTCTGCCGCGCCCTGGCCGACAAGTTCCCGTGGGGCCTGATCGTCAATCCGCTCAGCCTCGCCGCCGCCTGGGCCACCGCCCTGCTCCTGGCGGTCGTCTTCGGCCTCTACCCGGCGGTGCGCGCCTCGCGCCTCTCCCCGATGGAGGCGATGCGCTAGGCGGGAAGGCCGTCCCAATTTAGTTCAGGCTCAACGCCAATCCGTTGACGTCCGGAATCGGCCCTCTGATGCTGCATCGGAGCGTGTTCGGGTTGATGAAGAGATCGACGCTGAAAATACTGCCATTCGTCAGGCAACACGTTACGTCGGCAAATTGGGTCCTGCAGGTGCGATTCGCTTCGCACTGGAAAGCGGGCCGGCTGGCGCAATCGAACTGGCCGATGCAGGCAGCCAGCGAATCGAATTTCTGCAGGGAATCGCAAATGCCGCCGGCAATGGGAAGCGGTCTCTGATCGACCAGCTGGTTGGTCTCCAGCTCCGTGACGAGCAGCGCCAGCGAGGAAGCCTTCTTGACGACCTCTGATTTGTAGGTCTTCGCGGCCCTCGTCTTCCTGTCCTCGATCCTTGTATAACCGAGGGTCAGATCCGAGTCGCCCTTCCCCAGGATGACCGGGTGGTTCACGATCCGGTTGGTCAACGAGGTCGTCGTCTGGGCTTCGCCTTCTTGCAAGGCAAAGAGATATCCCCCAACCTCCGCGCCCTTTAGAGCGGCGATCAGGTCTCCTTTCGGGTCTGCCTGAGGGTGCCTGCAAGCGCCGACCAGGCCAACCAGGAGAACGGCGGTGAGAAGGCTGTGTGTGGATGCGGGTCGGTTCGATCGGGTCATCATCTTGGGCCTCCGCTTT
>WNFI01656530.1_pt1 | contig 11642 bp, 9 predicted proteins | sample 5400471 | NCBI WGS metagenome assembly WNFI01 (sample SAMN13153348, study PRJNA577476) | soil metagenome | isolation source: 100 cm saprolite on Douglas fir-dominated hillslope | place: USA:California | collected 2013-09-17
CTCCGCAATGGTCGCAGAAATAGGAGATGGCCACGGCAGATTTCCCTCTCTTCGCGGTGGTGGGTTGCTTGCCAACCATGGTGTGCAATGCTGCTGCGGTTGGCTCTGCCTCTATTATAGATGGGTTGCTTCGTTTGGGCAAGAGGCTTTCGGCTTTGCAATCGACTTGCTAGCCACTCTGATGGCTAGCTTTCTGCCTCGCTCTTCAGGCGAAGATCCGGGGGTTCTCTCGGTTTATGAGAAGCCGTGGCCTGCTCCTGCATCTCCTTTGCGGTGGTTGGTAAATGGCTCGTGAGGGTATGGACCATCGCCGCCAGATTATCAGGCGTCGTCTTGATATCCTCTGCAAAGAAGGCGTTGATTTCCGCTCCCAGCAGCAAAATCACCGCGAAGTAATAAAAGAAAAACAGGAGGATTACCAGCAGACCGGTTGTGCTAGCGGTCTTATCGGCGTAGCTTACCAGAAAGTGGGTGACGTAGAGGGGGAAAAGCAACAGGTACAGTTGGAGCAGTACCGCCGCTGTGACTGCTCCCAGCCAACTATTACGAAAGCTAATGCGTTGATTGGGTACGACGATGTAGATGGCCTCGAACAAGATCCACGAAATACCCAACGAGACGAGACTACTGAGCAGGCCAAAGAAGAAGGCACTGCCCGGAAGCTGGTGGATGAAGGTGTTCTTGAGGGCGACCTGGAGCAAGGCGGGAATCGAGGCCGCAAACATCATGGGCGCCGTCAAGACGATAAAGAGCAGAAGCATAACGATAGCCATGATGTTCTGCTTGATAATAGTGCGCGTGCGGGTGTGATAGATAATATCAAAATACCCCTCCATGCTCACGAAGAGCCGTGAGCCCCCGAAAAGAGCGAGAAAAATGGCGATGAAGGTGAGAATACCGGCGTTGCGTTTGAGGGTAGCGAACGCAATAGTCAGGAAACTCCCTGAAGCTGGGAAGATGCTTTGCAGCTGGTTGATCAGTTGTTGTTGCGCGAAAGGGTCCAGGTTACCGACCGTAAACCCCACAATGGCGACGATGGCGATAAACATGGGCAAGATAGCGGTAATGAGGTTAAAGGCAAGTGCTGATGCGAAGCCCATCACCCAATCGTTGTTGAATTTGGTGAAAAATGCCTGAAGCGTTTGAGCACCCTGTTTGACCGCCTTAGAGATTGCTGAGGGAATGGGTAGTTCCATGCTTCTACTCCTTGCATCTCCTGTTTCGTATCGAGCAACGTTTTAGTACAGAGAAAGTGTAATGCTACGATATTCCCTACTCTCTGTACGCATCAGTGAGAGAGAATGGTTCAGGTGTCATTGTTCCTCTTTTTTGACTTTTGGAAAACTTTGATAGATGTGCACTCAAATTTCCTTGCAATAAGCAGCTCAAGATGCTATACTATGGTCAGAAAAATATATCTCTCAAGTCAGCAACCCCACGCGTGAAAGCGCGGGGGCTTGCGGTTCGCCGGAAGCCCGATTTGTTGTCCAGCCTTGGTTCATGATCCTTGAGCAAGGAGATGAAGGAACTCCGTTCAACGGCGCGATGGCACCCAGGGACACCTCCTCCATCCCTGGCTCTGCCGTTCAGGATGAAAAGCCCTCATCGGGGTGGGGCGGTGTCCTGGACAGAACAAGCCCGTTGACCATTGGCGAGAGGAGCATCCGGGAAATGCTCGTCCAGGATCGTCAAACAGCCTCTTACGAGGTCCCGAAAGGGACAGGAAGGTAGGTATGGTCTTTGTAGTGGATAAGCAGAAGAAAGCACTGATGCCCTGCACCCCCAAACGCGCCCGGCAGTTGCTGGCGCGAAGGCGAGCCGTGGTGCATCGCGTCAAGCCGTTCACCATCCGGCTGCGTGACCGGCGAGTGGAAGAAAGTGTCCTCCAGCCAGTCGCTCTCAAAATTGATCCTGGGAGTCAAACAACCGGTATGACCCTGGCCCGCATTGAAATGACCCCCGAAGGGGAAGTGCATCACGCGCTCTTCCTTTCGGAAGTCCGACACCGGGGGAACGCAGTTCACGATGCGAAACGCAAGCAGGCTGCCGCACGCCGCCGAAGAAGATCCGCCAATTTGAGACACCGTGCCCCACGCTTTTTGAACCGGCGCAGAGCGCCTGGTTGGCTGCCGCCCTCGATTCACTCCCGCGTAGGCAACGTCGTGACCTGGACGGCTCGCTACTGCCGCTGGGCTCCGGTGAGCACCATCGAAGTTGAGCGTGTGCGCTTCGATATGCAGCTCATCCAAAATTCTGAAATAACGAGTACAGAATATCAGCACGGCGACTTAGCCGGATGGGAACTCAGAGGGTATTTGCTGGTCAAATACGACTATCGATGTGCGTACTGTGGGAAGCAGAACGTGCCCTTCGAACTCGACCACCAGATTCCGCGCAGCCGGGGTGGCTCCAGCCGAGCCAGCAATCTTGTTCTTTCCTGTCATGAGTGCAATTTGGCCAAGGGGAAGCAAACAGCCAGTGAATTTGGATATCCGGAGGTGGCAGCGCGCGCCAAAGCTCCTCTCAAGGACGCGGCAGCGGTGAACGCGACCAGGTTCAAGTTGGTTGAGGCACTGCACCGCTTCGGACTGCCCATCGGGACCTGGAGCGGCGGGCGAACGCGGTGGAATCGCGCGCGGTTTGGCCTGGAGAAGACCCACGCGCTGGATGCCCTGGCCGTTGGTCGACTCGCAGGGGTGAAGTCCAGCAGGCTGAAAACACTCCAGATCATGGCGACCGGACGGGGACAACATTGCCGCACGAACTTCACCAAAAAGGGCTTCCCATATAGTTACCTCATGCGGCAGAAGTTCGTGCGCGGCTTTAAAACGGGCGATCGCGTGCGAGCCGTTGTTCCGGCAAAACTCAAAACCGCTGGCGTGCATGTGGGCCGGGTGCAGGTGCGCAAACGCGGCTCGTTTGATATCACCACGTCTGCAGGAGAAATCGGGGATATCAACGCCAAATATTGCCACCTGGTGCAACGGGCAGATGGCTATGCCTATCAATCTGAGGCGGCGCTTCCTCCGCGTGCCTGAAGGCAGCGGCCCACGCGCCGCATTTTAGTGGGAGAAGATGTCTATGAAACTAGAAAAATTAACCGAGAAGGCCCGCGAGGCGATTGTGCAGGCGGGCGAACTGGCGAAAGAGAATAAACAGAGCCAGGCGGGGGTTGAGCTTCTGCTGGTAGCGTTGCTGGAGCAGGATGGTGGGGTGGCTCAGCAGATTGTGCAAAAGGTTGGCGGCGATATCAGCACAGCGCAGCGCGTGGCGCGCACCGAGCTTGAACGCATGCCGCGTGTCTATGGCGGCAGCGAACCGACCATCTCGCCGCAACTGCGCAGGCTGCTGGACGAGGCGTGGCAGGAGATGAACCAGTTCAAGGACGAGTACATGAGCGTCGAGCATCTGCTATTGGCGATGTTCAAGGTTGGCGATGACACGGTGCAGCGCGTCCTGCGGGCAGCCGGGCTGACACGTGAGAACGTCTTGCAAGCCCTGACCGCTATTCGCGGCGCACAGCGTATCACCGACGAGCGGCCAGAGGGCAAGTATCAGGCGCTGGAGAAGTATGGACGCAACCTGACTGAGCTAGCCGCTCAGGGTAAGCTCGATCCCGTGATTGGGCGCGATGAAGAGATCCGGCGCGTGATCCAGGTACTCAGTCGGCGTACCAAGAATAATCCTGTGCTGATCGGCGAGCCGGGCGTGGGCAAAACGGCCATCGTCGAGGGACTGGCCCAGCGTATCATTCGCGGCGATGTGCCTAAAACCCTGGCCGACAAAAAAGTCGTCACCCTCGACCTCGGTGCGTTGGTCGCTGGGGCCAAGTTTCGCGGTGAGTTTGAGGAGCGTCTCAAGGCTGTCTTGAAAGAGGTTACTAGCTCTGACGGTGGGATTATCCTCTTTATTGATGAACTGCATACCCTGGTCGGCGCGGGCGCGGCAGAGGGCGCGATGGACGCCTCGAACATGCTCAAACCTATGCTCGCGCGCGGCGAGCTGCACTGCATCGGCGCGACCACCCTGGATGAGTATCGCAAGCACATTGAGAAGGACGCGGCCCTGGAACGGCGTTTCCAGCCCGTGATGGTCGATCAGCCCTCAGTAGAGGACACCATCAGCATCCTGCGTGGACTCAAGCAGCGCTACGAGGTGCACCACGGCGTGCGCATTCAGGATAGCGCGCTGGTAGCCGCGGCCACGCTTTCCCATCGCTATATCACCGATCGTTTCCTGCCGGATAAAGCCATCGATCTGATCGACGAGGCCGCCAGCCGTCTGCGCGTGGAACTGGACAGCACGCCCAGCGAAATCGACGCGCTGGACCGGCGTATTCGTCAGTTGCAGGTGGAGCAGCAAGCGCTCAAGAAAGAGACGGATGCCGCCAGTCGGGAGCGTTTACAGCGCGTTGAGCAGGAGGTTGCGAATCTGAGCGAGCAGTTGCACGCGCTGCGTTTGACCTTTGAGAGCGAGCGCGAGCCAGTCGAGAAGATTCGTGAACTCAAGCAACAGTTGGAGCAGGCGCAAGTAGAGTATGAGCAGGCAGAGCGCCGCGCCGACCTGGAACTGCAAGGTCGTTTGCGCTATGGCACGATCCCCGAACTGCAGGGTAAATTGCAGGAGGCCGAGGGCAAATTGAGCAGCATCAAGGGTGCGCGCATGCTCAAAGAAGAAGTCGATGCCGAGGACGTTGCCGAGATTGTCTCTAAGTGGACGCACATCCCCGCTTCCAAGATGATGGAAGCCGAAGTGCAGAAGCTCTTAAGCATGGAGGAGCATCTGCGCGAACGCGTGGTGGGCCAGGAAACCGCATTGCAGGTCGTTGCCGACGCGGTGCGCCGTTCGCGGGCCGGTTTGCAGGACCCCGATCGTCCGCTGGCCAGCTTCATTTTTATGGGTCCGACCGGCGTGGGCAAAACCGAACTGGCGCGTGCCCTGGCAGGCTTCCTCTTCGATGACGAGCAGGCTATGATTCGCATCGACATGTCAGAGTACATGGAGAAGCACAGCGTCTCGCGCCTGATCGGCGCTCCTCCCGGTTATGTGGGCTACGACGAGGGCGGTCAGTTGACCGAGGCTGTGCGTCGTCGTCCGTATAGCGTGGTGCTGTTCGACGAGATCGAGAAGGCCGCGCCAGAGGTCTTTAACGTGCTCTTGCAGATTCTGGATGATGGTCGCCTGACCGATGGGCAGGGGCGCACCATCGATTTCAAGAATACCGTGATTATCATGACCAGCAATCTTGGAGACCGCTGGTTGCACGAGTACGACGGCATGGAGGACGACGATATCCAGCGCCTGATCCGCCAGCGTTTGCGCGAGGAGGGTCTGCGTCCCGAGTTTATCAACCGGATTGACGAAGTGATCGTCTTTCACCAGCTCACGCGCAGCCGCATGAAGGATATCATCGAGATCCAGCTCAATCGCCTGCGTCCGCGCCTGGCCCAGCGCCACATCGATCTGCGCCTGAGCGATGTGGCCAGAGATTACCTGGCCAGCGAGGGTTACGATCCCCAATTTGGTGCGCGCCCGCTGAAACGCGTCATCCAGAAGGAGATTGAGAACCGCGTGGCTCGCGCCGTGCTGGACGGCACCGTCCGTGACGGTGATACAATCAACCTTGAGATGCGAGATGGTAAGTTGGTGCTTGAACCAGTGAGGTAAGCCATGCAAGAGGACGTGATTGCCCAGCCGTTCGGGCAAAGCGAGGTCGGGTACGAGAGTGCTGTGCGCGGAATGCGCGCGCTCCTCGCGCGCATTCACGCTTTGCAGGCGGTCGTGCGTGAGGGTGAGGACGCGGATGGCGATGGCGAGGAGCAGGGCGCGTTGGATGTGGCGCGACTGCGGCAGGGTTTGAGTGAGCTGGAGAGCATGGCGGGCGAGCTGTTTTACGATCTGCAGGAGGCTGGCGGCGAATTGCTGCTGGCCGATCTGCCAGGCGGAGTGCCGCTGGCGGAGGCGCTTTCGCAACTCGTAGAAGCAACCGCTGAAACGCTCGGACTCTCCAGCCGCACCGTCTTCTCCGGGCGAGCGCGTCCACTCTCCGATCCTCACGCGCGCCTGCTTTATCGGATCGCGCAAGAGACACTTGCCCGCGTGCCCGCCCACGAAGGCGCGCGCAGGCTGCGTTTTAGCCTGGACTACCAGGAGGCGGAAGTCGTGATGGGCATTGAAGACGATGGCGTGCCTGGCAACGACGAAGAGTTCTTTGCAGGTGAGCCAGGCGAAGTAGCGGAAGCGCCACCATTTCTCTTCGCTGGTCAAACAGAGAGTAGCGGGTTGCTGGCCAACACGGTCATGCGCAGATTGCGTTCTCTTGTGGAGAGCCTGGGCGGCGCGCTGGTAATCAACAGTGGCGTTGAGCAGGGTGTGCAAATTCAGGTGCGCATACCATATGCGCCGCCTGAGCGTGTAGTTGCTCAATCCGCTTTGCCAGCGAACCGGGAACCAGAAGCGGCGCAAGCCTCCGCGAGGATTAAGTTGCTGATCGTGGATAGCCAGGCTGTTTCGCGAGCCGGGCTGCGTCGCCTGCTAGAGAGCTACCCGGACCTGGAGATCGTTGGCGAGGCCGGCGATGGTATGCAGGCGGTCAGCGAAACGGCTGAGCTGCTGCCACAGGTTGTCCTGATCGACGCCCAGTTGCCGGAGGAGCGGAGCCTGGAGTCCTTGCGCCAGATTCGCCAGCTCAATGCAGAGACCCGCGTGCTCTTGCTCGCGGGCCAGGAGAATGAAGCACTGCTCTACGAGGCTCTGCGCGCTGGCGCGAGTGGATATATTGTGAAAAACGTCGCCCCTGACGAGCTAGCGCAAGCGGTACGCACTGTCGCGCGCGGCGAAGTGCTTGTGCAGCCACAACTGGCCGCGCGATTGCTGGCGCGTTTTGGGGATCAGCAAGGGAACGCCGGACATCCCCAGGAGCATCTCACAGCGCGTGAACAAGAAGTACTACAACTGCTTGCCCGTGGTCTGCGCAATAAAGAGATCGCGGCGCGCCTTTTCGTCAGCGAGCGCACCGTCAACTTCCACCTTGCCAATATCTACGCCAAGTTGCATGTCTCCGGCAGAACCGAGGCCCTGAGCAAGGCACTGGAGCGAGGGCTGCTCAAAGTTTAAATGATATCACATCACACGCGCACAATCCCGGCTCGCCAGGTGTCGACCGTATGCTTGAGGGCCGCGATATACGCCGCCTCGTCATTGCCATCGCTGTTGGGCGCGTATTTGGGAATAATCTGATCCACCGTCACGCGTCCCCACTGGGCGATATAGAGGTTGCGGATCAACTTGTACCACTGTTCAAAGCCATCCTGCCAGCTATTCATTTTGGCGTAGCCGCCGCGATCCTGATCGATGCAGGGGCGATCGGGAATACAGCGTGAATTGCCTAAAGAGAGCGTCGCACGAGCCTCGCCGGTAGTGCCAAACAGGCTCTCATGCATAAAGAAAGCCAGCGGATAGACTGGATCGATGCCGTATTTCACCCCCAGATCATAGAGATCCTGTCCCATGCCAGCGGTTGGGGAATGATAACTGGCCAGCACCTGATTGATGAAAGCTGCACTAATCGTTGGCTTGCCCAGGACTGAATAGGGGCCGGAGTTAGTTGGTATCGGCGTTTTCTCCGCGATCGGTCCATTGCTATTTTCCCAGAGCTGATACGCGCCATAGGAGCCGCCAATCTGCACCGGGAAAGACTGTCCCTGATAAGGCAGGTACTGCCCGCTCTGTGGACGCAGATAGGCACCCGCCGCAACCAGCACAAACGCGCCGGTCACCACACAGCCAACTGAAATCAGCAAAAGCGCGAGCCAGGAGCGATGGCGTGTCAGCGGATGCGGCTCGTCGTTGTAGTACCGGGGGCGCGCCACCGCGAAATCCTGCTCAATGGGCGCTGCTGGCGGTGTAATCAGTGCTCGCCTGGTTTTTAGTTGGCGCGCAGGCTGCGTCTCTGGCTCATCCTCCGGGATTGGGAGGGCCGGCATCACGCGAGTCGCCCGCCGCGGGATAGTGGTAGGAGAAGCAATTGGTGGCGATTCAGTGGGCTTTTCCCCGTAACTACTCCCTCGGGCCATAATCAGGGTCCCTCCTTCTGGAATATTTGTTCGTCTATTATACGTCGAGTTCTCTGCTTTTGCAAGCGTAGAGAATTTATATGTGCTGATATGAAATGTTATGAAACACTATGAACTAGAATGATATTTTCTGCTAAAAGCAGTGATTCGTCAATTCAATTAGCCTATAGTTGGGACTTATGGACACGTATGCCCACGCCGTCTTTACACCGCAAGCGGTATTGGATGAACTACGCACCCACTACTTCCTTGCACAAAGGCGTCAGAAGCTACTTTCCTGAGAATGTTGTACGACCCGTTGGTATCAGCGTTGTACTGCTTGCCTGTTGCTGAACGAAACAAGCCACGCTTGACTCGCTTGCCTTGATAGACTTCGTGTTTGCCGATTGGTTCCCAGTCTAGAAAACTACACTTGCTCGTGTAACTTTCCTCTGTCATGACCACCTGGATACCCACTAACTGAGCCTTGTAGGTCAACATATGGAGAAAGCGAGTAAATGGTATGTTGACAAAATTCTGGTTATTCCGCTTTCCAATGTTAACCTCTTGTTTCCATTCCTGGTTATAACCAATCACGAGTGTTCCAATTCCTTCGTTGACCAGGAGATCGATAATTCGTCGAGAGGACACATGCAGGTAGTGGTCAATCTTGCGTGTACGCTTGTTGGTGAGGCGCTCCAAGCGATTAGAAGTATACCGTTGCGTATTCATCCGAGCCAGTTGGCTTTGCAGATCGGCCCGACGCTTGTTATAGAACTGGTTCATAGACTTGACTGGACGCCCGTTAACAAGGCGCGGCACGAAGCCGCTTTTGTTTGAAGTTAGCGTTGCCAGATTATTGATACCTAGGTCTATTGCCGCGTACAGGTTCGGATCAACTGCTGTTTGTTCGGGTTCTTCCTCATAGATTACCTCGACCACGTAGAAGCTATTGCGTGGCACGATGCGGACCTGATCCACTTCAGGACAAATGCTTATCATCTCGATAGCGAGTTTCGACGGTGCAATCACTCCTTTCTTGAGCGCTTTTTTACTGATTGCTTGAGCGGTGTAGATGAGCACATTGCGACCTTTCACCTTGTCTTTGTACTTTGGCAACTTTGGATGGCCCAAAAACGTTGAGGGATCTTCTCGGTAGGCTTCACACGCTTTGATGTAGCTCTTCCAGTTCTTCTCCAGGAGTTTGAGTACCTGTTGAGCCACCTTCGCTGGTAGAGCTTTGTATGCCTCGTGGGAATTCATCAGCTTATCCATCTCTTCGTAGCGCAAAGACTGACCTTGAAAGATGAAAGCTTGACGCATCTCATAGAGCGCGGCGTTATACAAGTTCTTACTGGCAAAGCACGCCGCATCAATGGCCGCATAGCGCGGATCAGTCTTCTTAATCACGTGCTGCTCAACCAGTTGCATACTCATCCTCTAACTTCTGGATAATCTTTTCTGTCTTGCGCTTGACGCATTGTTGTCCGTAGGGCCTGGCACAAAATGAGTAGATGATCGCTATTAAATTGGCAAGCAGGTCTTCCGTGCTATTTTTTGCCTGATTGACCACTTCCAGGATATGATCCTGGGTCATTCCTGTCTATAACTGTCTATTAATCAAGTAAATGTTTATGATAAGTCCTATCTACCCGCTAGTATAGCACACCTTTCTCGAAAGGTGCAGCGTAACGCGTCCCAGATTTATGAGGCTGGTTATGCTCTTTGCTTGGCGATGCGGCCCTCTTTGGCGTGAGGCGGTCTGTTGGTAGATTAGCCCAGAAGGGCCAGAAGCGGAAAATTTCCCATATTTCCAGCATCATATATAATGAAGACAAGTGAAAACTATGCCATAGAGGCTAGTCGCCCTGGGCAAAGGTTGCCTGGGAGAGAGTTTTGTGGCACACTTAAGGAAAGGTGTGGGTGTGAACGTTGCCAGGGAGTACTTATCTGGTGGGAAGGGATATGTTCGAGGAGTAGAGAGCACGAAGAAATCTGATGGGAGCCAGGGGAAAGACAAAAGCAGGAACTGTCTTGATTAATGCGATCTCTTAGTCCTAGATTGTCATCTTTCTGTAGAGCAGCTTCGTTAATAAAGTGTGAGCTATCCGAACAATATTGGGATGGAGCGAGAAATGCATATGTTTCTCGCGGCACTTCCTCTGTGGGGAAGAGATGTGACAGTACACACAAAACATGGCGTGCGATAAGAAAAAGGAAAATAAAGGGGGCTCAGGGGGATATTGCTACTAGAACGGGCATCAAGATATCTCTCCCCACAAATCTACTTACTATGCTGAAAGGGGCTAGAAACAGTGTTCGCGAGTCATATAATGGTATTAGCCAGTACCAGTAGCTTATTCGACACCTTAACCAAGCTCACGGGTCTGGTTATTGGGTACGTGGTCACATTTTTAATTGTTTTCTGGATTAGCCTGGTAGTCTGGACTTTCCGCGATGTGCGGTCGCGCACGCAAGATTTCCTGACACAGGTGCTTGCGACGGCGTTGGTGGCAGTCTTCTTTGTATGTGGCCTTTTTATCTACATGATTTTACGCCCGCGCCAGACCATGGCCGAGGTCTATGAGCGCCAACTGGAAGAAGAGTCTCTGCTGGCTGAGATGACCGAGCGCCAGACCTGCAATAACTGTCACGCGCGCGTCGAGGGCGATTTTCAGGTTTGCCCATCCTGCGGCCAGAAGCTCAAACGCTCTTGTCCCAAGTGCGAGCGCTTGTTGGAACTGCGTTGGACCTTCTGCCCATACTGCACCAGCAACATGGCTGGCGGACCAATGCAGGGCAGCATGCCAGGAATGCCTGGGATGCAAGGTATGCCTGGCATGGCACCTGGTATTCCCATGAGTAACCCGATGGGTGGCAATCGTTTCTGATCGCCTCATTCCCGTTTCCAGGTTGAGCGAATTGTGATATAATGGAGTAGCTGAAAAGATGGTAACATTACCAGATTTTTGCTACTCTTTTGGAATATTCTTCAAGATGGACGAAAGAGCAGGGCAGGGTTCGGGTAGAATACTGTCTCCCTTAGTCGAGAAGAACAATATGTAGCGTGTGCTGTAGAGCTGGCGCTACCCTGTCCATCTTCTCCGCAGCGTGCGCATCATCCATCGACGCAAATTCCCTGGAGCCCAACGCTCCGGTACGCCGTGTATTCATCAGGAGAAAATGTGTACTAGCCCTACCACGGCTAGCTTTCGTAAGCAGAGCCACCAGTTTTAGCCTCGGGCGTAAAAGGACAAAGGGTTTCTATGGCAAAAATGAGAGAATCACTAATGGCAGAACAGGTACAGAATGAACGCGCGGCTCTGACAAGCCAGGCGGTAGAGAACGATGACCTGCAAGGTGGCAGAGGGAATGACGGGAGTGGAAACGGGCGCAACGGGAATGGAACCGATGGGAATGGGAGTTATAACGAACAGAATATTCAGATTCTCGAAGGCCTGGAGGCTGTACGTGTACGTCCTGGCATGTATATTGGCGCAACTGACCAGCGGGGGCTGCACCATCTGATCCAGGAGGTGGTGGATAACAGCATCGACGAGGTGATGGCGGGCTATGCCAGTACAGTCA
>WNFI01215963.1_pt1 | contig 11641 bp, 10 predicted proteins | sample 5400471 | NCBI WGS metagenome assembly WNFI01 (sample SAMN13153348, study PRJNA577476) | soil metagenome | isolation source: 100 cm saprolite on Douglas fir-dominated hillslope | place: USA:California | collected 2013-09-17
ACGACTTCGCCCGGATGATGCCCGGCGCCACCGAACTCAAGTGTTCCGAATTCGGCGACAACATCATCGCCCACATGTGATCGGCGGCCGGAGAGTTTCGGGGGCCGCGCCGCTCTCCCGGAGCCGGCGCAGGCTGAGCGCATCGTGGCGTTTCGCAAGACGGGCGCCCGCCTCATCGGTGACGAGTGAGCAATGATAAAACGGTGGAGCTTGAAGATCGAGCGCGCGATAGAGGAGGAGCTGGCGCGCGGTCGATAAGAGCAAATCGGCGCCGCGCACGACCTCGGTAACGCGCATGGCGGCGTCATCCACGACCACGGCGAGTTGGTAGGAGGGGACATGGTCGTGCCGCCAAATGACAAAATCTCCGAAATCTCTCCCCGCGACAAAGGCCTGTGGACCCTGGCATCCATCGACGAAGGAAATGGTTTCGCCCTCAGGGACTCGAAAGCGCCAGTTGACTTGGAGCCTTGGGTTTTGAATATGAAGGTCTGAGTTGCCGCGGCAGGTTCTCGGGTAAATCGGATCTTCTTCGCCTTGATGGGGCGCTTGCAGGGCGCGCAGCACGTCCTTGCGAGAGCAAGTGCAGGGGTAGATGAGACCGCGTTGACGAAGCGTTTCCAGCGCACAGCGGTAAAAACTCCCTCGCTCGCTCTGGGCATAAGGCCCGAACGGTCCGCCGCAATCGCCCCCTTCCTGCCATTGCAACCCAAACCAGCGGAGGTCTTCGATCATCGCGGAGACGAACTCGGGTTTGCTGCGGGTCGGATCGAGATCTTCATTGCGCAAAATGAGTGTGCCGGCTTGCGCGCGAGTGCGTTCCTGCGCGACCCAGAACGTGTGCGCATGACCCAGGTGCAGGTAGCCGGTCGACCGGGCCGGACCTTCGTAATCGTCGAGCGAAGCGGCCTCGAGGCGGGGATTGAGCTGCGGCCAGCGCCCGGCCAGCAGCCGGCCAATCTGCCAGCGGGAAAGCCGCTCGCGCCCGGCCAAATGGTAAAGGCCCGGTTGGTCTTTCGCCGCCAGATTCCAGACGGCTTGCGCGGTGACCGCGACGGGGATTGGGCAGCGAAATTCGTCGGTGAAGAGTTTGAGCGTTTTCCCGGCCTGCCACGCCCGGCGCATTTCCTCGTTGAAGCCGCGGTCGCCGGTGGGCGAGTCGCCGCCGTTCAAGGAAGTGCGGATGACCGTGTGCCGGGGGTTGGCGAGCACGATTCGTTCAGCGGTGACTTTGGTTTCCGCATAGATGTTCAGCGGATTGGGCGAGTCGGTTTCGTCGTAATTTCCCTTTCGTCCATCGAACACGAGGTCGGTCGAGAAAAGAATCAGCGGAATATCCGCGGCCAGCTCCGCGAGGCGCGCAGTGACTTCGACGTTTAGTTTCCGGGCGAGGGCGGGCTCTTGCTGGCAGAGCCGGGTTTTGGTAAGCCCGGCGCAGTGGATGAGGAGTCCAGGCTTGTCCCGTTGGAAAAGCTCGCGCACCGCCGGGACATCAGTCAGATCAAGTTCAGTCCGCTGCAAGTGCGTGCGGGTGACGTCCACTTTGCGCAGATCAACCGGCACGATGAGCGTCTCCTCCCTGTCGGCGCCTGCCCGGGCGAGGATTTCTCCGGAAGTGCCGGCGACAAAGCTCTGTCCCCAGAATTCCAGTCCCGCTTCGCCGCGTGATTTTTCCAGGCCGACCCGATTGGCCGCGGCCACGTAGCAGCCGTTGGCCACAGCGTGGCTGCGCTGGATGAGTTCCCAGGCCTCGTGCTGCTCCGCGCCGCAACGCGCCTTCTCCTTGGGATGCCAGCCGATCGCGGTCGGATAAAGCAGGATCTCCGCGCCCCGCAGCGCCGTCAGCCGCGCCGCTTCCGGATACCATTGGTCCCAGCAAATGAGCACGCCGATCTTTCCGAACCGGGTTTGCCAGGCGCGAAAACCAAGATCGCCCGGCGTGAAATAGAATTTTTCGCAGTAGAGCGGGTCGTCCGGGACGTGCATCTTGCGATAGAGGCCCAGCAACGAACCGTCCGCGTCGATGATGGCCGCGGTGTTGTGATAAAGACCCGCGGAGCGTTTTTCGAACAAGGAAACGATGACGACCACGCCCTGGCTCTTCGCAAGTTTTTGAAACACTTCGGTGGTGGGACCGGGAATCGGTTCGGCGAGTTTGAAATTCGCATGGTCCTCGCGCTGGCAAAAATAAAGCGAGCGGAACAATTCCTGCGTGCAGATGATCTGCGCGCCGTGCCGGGCGGCGCGCCGGGCGAGGGCGAGGGTTTTCTGAAGATTGGCCTCCGGGTCCGCCGAACATCGGGTCTGCAGCAACCCGAGTTTCACCTCCGACGACGATCGTTTCATGCGGCCTTGGTGCGGCGGGTGCGGGCGGAGCGTTCGATCAACTGGGTGCTGCCTTTGGCGTCGTATGCGGCGAGGTGCGCGCTCTGGCCAAAGAGTTCGCGCATCAACTTGCCGAGCGTCTCGTTGGTGGGACCGTAGCCGGAATGGTAAATGTAATGCTCCAGCTCGTAAAGCAACTCGTCGGCGTTGGGGTAGCGTTTGTTTACGTCGCGGGCGAGGGTCTTGTGCAGGATTTCGTTGAGCCGATCGTCGATGCGCTTGTCCTTGGCGCGGAAATCCGGAAGTGGCAGGTTCATGATGTTCTTGCGCGATTCCTCCGGGCTGGCGCCTTTGAAGATGTTGTATCCCAGGAGCAAAGCGGCGAGCACGACGCCGACTGAAAAAAGATCCGAGCGCCGGTCGGTGATTTGGAAATTGGCCTGTTCGGGGCTCATGAAATCGGCCTTGCCGGCCACGACTTCGCCCTCATTGTCCACCAGGAAGCCGCGCGCCTTGGCGATGCCGAAGTCGGTGAGCTTCACATCGCCTTCAAAGGCGATCATCACGTTCTTAAAGCTCACGTCCCGATGTACCAGGCCCAGTGGCTTGCCGTCTTTGTCCATCTTGGCGTGGGCATAGGCCAGGCCGCGCACCACGCGGCTGGCGACGAAGACGGCGATTTCGACTGGTAGAGTTTGCTGTTTGTCGCGCAACTGATCGCTGAGTTGTTCGAGGTTCACGCCGCGGATCAGTTCCATCGCGATGTAATAAATCCCCTTGGCTTCGCCCAGATGGTAGGTCTGGACGATGTTGGTGTGGATCAGATCGGCCACGAGCCTGGCTTCGCCCACGAAATTATCGATGAATTGCTTTTGGTTGGCGTAGCTCTGGCGGACCACTTTGATGGCAATCCGCTTGACGAAGTTGCGCGCGCCGTGCTGCTCGGCCTCGTACACGACGCCCATGCCGCCTTCGAATACTTTGCGCACGATGCAAAGAGGCCGAAAACACCGCATTTTTTGTGAAAATTCTCCTTGCACCGCGGTTTTATTAGGCTTTAATGCGCCCAAGTCGAATGACTTTGTAACTAAAAACCAACCAAATACATCATCAACACTATGCCAAAAGCACTCTCGAAATCGCAAATCGCGTCCGCCATCGCCGACAAAAACGGCATCACCAAAAAGCAGGCTGGTCTAATTCTGGAGCACATCGCGGAGCTCGCGTATAAGAACGCCAAGAACACCTTCACCCTGCCCGGGCTCGGCAAGTTGGTGCTCGTGAATCGCAAGGCGCGCATCGGCCGCAATCCCGCCACCGGCGAACAGATCCAGATCCCCGCCAAGCGCGTGGTGAAATTCCGCGTGGCCAAAGCCGCGAAGGATGCGATCCTCGGGATGAAATAGTGTGCCCTTTCCGCTGAAGGCACTCTGACTCGGATCAGGGTGCCTTTTTTATTCCCAAACCCCCATTCTAAATCCTCAACCTGAGCGCATGGCCAACGGACTGCCCGGCGCGACTCCACTGGCCAGGGCGATAGGCCGTCAGCACCGGCCCGAATGAAGATCGCGGTCGTCGGTTGCGGCGCGCTGGGAAGTTACTACGGCGCCAAACTCTGCCGGCACGGGCCGGAGGTCCATTTTCTTCTGCGGTCCGACTGCGAGGTGGTGAGACGCAGCGGCGTCTTCATTCAGAGTGCCGAAGGCGCTTTCCGGGCACACCCCAGGTGCGCCAACGTCCCGGAAGCGATCGGCAGGTGCGATTTGGTTCTCCTTGGACTCAAAACCACCGCGAACGACCAGTTCGCCAAGCTCCTGCCGCCGTTGGTGGGGCCGGCGACGGCCATCCTGACGCTGCAGAACGGGCTGGGCAACGAGGAGCAGTTGGCGCGGATTTTTCCGCCCGAGCAAATTTTGGGCGGCCTCTGCTTCGTCTGTCTGAACCGGGTGGAGCCGGGCGTCATCCACCATATCGACCACGGATCGATTATGCTGGGCGAGTTCCGGCGAATACCCGGGACGCGCACCCACGCTCTCGCGTCACTCTTCCGGCAGGCGGGCGTGCCGTGTGAAGTGATTGAAAACCTCGCCCGCGCGCACTGGGAGAAGCTGGTGTGGAACATCCCCTTCAACGGGCTGGGCGTGGCCAGCGCGGCTGGCCTCGATGCGGTGTTGAACGGGGCACAGCCTGCCGGCGCGAACCGGGGTCCCTGCTTTACCACCGACCAATTGCTGGGTGATCCTCGCTGGGAAAAACTGGTGCGCGAATTGATGTCCGAAGTAATCGCTGCCGGCCGCGCGCAGGGATTGAAGATCGCCGACTCGGTCGCCGATACGCACCTGGTCCGGACTCGCACGATGGGCGCTTACAAGGCTTCGACTTTGATCGATTTTGAACGACGCCAGCCGCTCGAACTGGAGAGCTTATTTGCCGAACCGCTGCGCCAGGCCCGGCTTGCCGGTGTCGCCACGCCCAGATTGGCGGCGTTGTGCGAGATTTTGCGCCAGTTGGATTCGGCGTGAAATTGGCGGCTTGCTTCCTCTCCCGTAGCTTGAGCGCCGGACGATCCATGTCCGGCGGGGGTTCAGGGATGGCAGGGAAAGGGACGGTTCAGGCGGCCACCTTGAAAGGCCGGGCTGGCGGAAGCAAAAAGGCCCGCCGAGTTTCCGCATTGGCCAGGTCGTCGGAGGGCCAGGCCACTTCAGCGGCAGATTGAATTCGCAGACGGCGTTCGGCGATGGCGTGGAGCAAAGTATCCCGTTCGGCTTGCAGGGAAGCGGCTTGCGTTTGTGCGGCGCCTTGCGCCGCCCGTGCGCTCATCCAGCCAGAGCGCAACGATCCGATCGCGGAAACCTTCTCGGGGGTAACGCCCGGGAGCGCTTCGGCGGCGATCGAGGGAGTGCCCATCAGTCTTTCAACGAGGCGCTGGGAGAATTGCTCGAGGGCGGCTTGCCGGCTGCCGAGATTTTGGCCCACGCAAAAGTCCCGGAGCGCGGCGCGAGCCGAGCGCGCATATTTCCGTTTGGCGGCCGCTTCCACCTCCGCGAGGGCGGCCAGAAGCGCCCGTTTCGATTCGGTGGCCTGGCGGCAATGATTCGCCATCACCGTGATATGCTGCAGGGCGTCGATACATTTGCGGCGGCAGAGCGTGACGTCATCCAACAGGTGATCCAGAAACAATTGGTTGATGCCACAGCCTTCAAGCGCTGCCAGGTTCGCTGGTTGGCGGCCGGCGTTGCAAATTTGCTGGGTCCGGGCCAGTTCCCGAAAGTGGAGCGGGTTGAGCGGCGCTGATTTTTCGCCCGTCTCTTTGGACGCGGCTGAAGGGGGAGAGGGGGCGAGGGCGGACATGGGGATGGTTCGGTTTCGGTCAGTTCAAGGTTTGGGCCGGCTGAGCCGCTTGGTCTTTCGCATGATGTGCTCGTAGAGCCTGAGCCAACCCACCATCGCCGGGAGATTCCGAGCGGCATTTTTTTCTTCGTCCGCGATGAGGGCCAGCGGGTGCACCCATCCACTGTCAACCTGTGGCTGGGCAATACTGCGGGTCGGTGAATCATCTTTCATAGCTGTCCACTAATCTAACAAGTCGCGTGCCAACATTTAGGCCGGCGGTTCGGCCCGGTACAAGATCGACTGAGGGCCTTCCGAAGCGCGTCCGCTCCCACTCCCGCCCTGCTGATTGGGCCTCTGGGCCAGCTTCTTAGCGAGAGGTGGGGTCCAACTGATCGGACCACCGGCAGATTTGAGCACTTGCCACACGCGCCCGGCAAATTCCGGCGTCAAAATATGGGACAGGCACTCGAAAAAAGTTGGACACAACCGTGGGTTGGGTGAAGTCTTTGATTTTGCAGTTTTAGATTGGATCCGGAGCCCATGAAAATTCGCGTTCGGTTTGCGCCCAGTCCCACCGGTTATCTGCACATCGGTGGCGCCCGGACTGCTTTGTTCAACTGGCTCTATGCCCGTAACACCGGCGGCACGTTCAGCCTGCGGATCGAAGACACGGATGCCGCGCGCAATTCGCAGGAGGCGGTCGAGGTCATTCTCGATGGCCTGCGCTGGCTCGGATTGCACTGGGATGAAGGCCCGCTGACGGGGGCGGCCACCGGACCGGCCAAAGGTGATCGCGGACCTTACTTCCAAAGCCAGCGGCGGGAGAACTACGAGCGCCGGGTCGAAGCGCTGTTGGCACGGGGGCTGGCTTACGAACACGACGGCGCGGTCAAATTCAAAATGCCGCTTCAACCGGTGGTAATCCCCGACCTGGTCGTTGGCAGCGTGACCCGCGAATTGACCGATCGGGAGAAGCTCGACCCGGATTTTGTCATCGTCCGCTCCGACGGCCAGCCGGTGTTCCATCTCGTGAACGTCGTGGACGATCTGGAGATGGGCATCACGCACGTGATCCGCGGAGAAGATCACCTGAGCAACACGGCCAAGCACATCGCGCTCTTCAAGGCCTTCGGCGTGCCGCCGCCGCACTATGCCCACCTTCCCCTGATCCTGAATATCGACGGCACAAAGATGAGCAAACGCGACCAGGGGGCTTCGCTGGCGGCTTACATCGAGCAGGGCTATGCGCCCGAGGCGGTGGTGAATTATCTCTGCCTGCTGGGTTGGTCGCCCAAGGGCAATCGCGAGAAAGTCTCGACGCCGGAAGTCATCGAATTGTTCGACCTGCCGCAGGTCCTCCGGCACAACGCCCGCTTCGATCTGAAGAAGCTGCACTGGCTCAACGGCGAATACATCCGCGAGATGGACAAGGACCGCTTTTACGAGCTGGGCGTTCACGCGCTGGCCCGCGCGGGCATCGACACGAATAAGCATCCGCTGGAATACGTGAAAGCGGCGCTCGACACGTGCCGGCAGAAAATAAAGCTGTTTTCGGAGATCACCGCATTCGCCGATTTTTACTTCGTCGATGAACTCTCCCATCCGGCCGAATCGGTGAAGAAGGATCTCACACCCCAGCATCGGCCGCTCGTGCAGCGGGTGCGCGACGCCTTCGCGCACCTTGGTCCGTTCGATGCGCGCACACTCGAGGAGAGCCTCAAGGCCGTCGCGGCCGAACTCGGCGTCAAGGCCGGTCTCCTCGGCCATCTGACGCGGCTGGCGTGCAGCGGCCGGGCGGTGGGACCCAGCCTCTATCATCTCCTCGAAGTGTTGGGCAAACGGCGCGTGATCGATCGATTGGATCGGGCGCTGGCGTTGATGGTGTAAAGGGGGCTGCCCTTTCGGCCCGGAGAACTTGCGCGCGCCATCTGAAATTCTCAGCCGCCGGCAAGCGGCTCGCGCGACGCCCGGGTTCTCTTATTTGTGGTCCGGCTTGGGTTGGTCCTTCTCCTTTTGACGCAGGCGCTCGGCGTGTACGCGGGCGACCTCGCCCATATAGTCGTTTTCGTTGGGGTCCTTGGCGGCGATGAAAATGTGTTCGCGGGAGAGTTGGTTGTCGCCGATGGCCTCAAAATAGAGGCCCAGATAGAGGTGGGCGTAAAAGAGTTGCTGTTTGAGTTGGGCGCGGGAGGAGTAACCCGCTCGCGCCGCGGTCAAGACCTCTTCCGGCCCCGCCTCCCCGGCGAAGAGGGCGTGGATTTTCATCATCGGCAGGCGCGGGTCTGCCTTGACCTTGATCAAACCATCGCGGGCTTGCTCCAGGCCGCTGGAGCGGGCGACGCAAAGAAAATGCCAGACGGCGTTTTCAACGTCGTTGCTGTTGACCGTTTGGTGAAGCTCGAACTGCTTGCGGCCTTCTTCGTATCGGCCGGCGTAGTAACAGGCGATGCCCCGCTGCCAGAGATACGGCGCCTCCTTAGGCTTCAATTCGAGCACCTTGTCGAAGTCGGCGACCGATTCCTGGAAATGGGCGAGCTTGAACTGCTCGACGCCGCGGAGCCGGTAAACTTGCGCGGCGCGGGGTTCGAGGGCAAGCGCCTGGTCAAAATCCGCGACCGACCGGGCGTGTTCGCGGCGGAGCGCGTAAAAGCTGCCGCGGACATAGTAACATTGCGGATCTCGCGGATCGACCTTGATTGCTTCGGTGGCCAAAGCGAGGGCATTCGTCCAATCACCTTTCAATTGCGCCTGCGCCCGATTCAGCATTTCGTCGATCAGCGGGTCACTTGCGGCGGCGAGATGCGAATCGCCCAGCCGCCAGCCAGCCAAAAGGCAAAGCAGCGTGGACAGATGATGGGCGCTTTTGTGGCGGCGGCAAAATTCACGGACGAACGTAATCACTTTAGCGACATGCTAACTCGGCCAAGCGCCAAGCTCAACCTCCCAGTGTCAGCGAAATCGCGGCGCCCGCGACGGGAGAAGTGCATCGGGGTGGCTCAGCACGTCCTCACACTCGGCCGCGCGGCGGCTGGTCCTGCGGACCACAGCCGCGCCCCCAGCTCGCGTTCGGGGCGCGACTGTGGGCGAAGCCCCAGTCGCAGCGGCGGCTCAGGCAGAAGCGCATCGGGAGTGGCTCAGCACGGTCTCACACTCGGCCGCGCTGCGGCTGGTCCTGCGGACACAACCGCGCCCCCCGCGCATGCCTCGCGCCGACTGGTGTACCCGCCTGTCGCCGGCACCATTTTGCTGGATGAGACTTACTGAAAGATTTTCGTTGCTTCTATTGTAGATTATTTTAGTTTGTAACCAAGTACGTCCCCGGCGGCGGTAGACTGGAGTTCGTGCGAATACGCGTAAAATTCGGTTTCTGCGGGGCGGGCCTGGCGGCCTGCGTTGGCACCTTATGTCTTCAGCCACAGCCCGGGCCGTCCCAAAATCTCCGGGCGCTGCCGGAAACAGATCAGATCAACACCACGGAATCTCCTCGCGCGCAACCCGGATCGCCCACGTTCCAGCAATGGGAGGACCAGCATCGATCGACCCTGGCTGCCCTGGAGCGGCTGAACCGCTCGACCGAAGCCGCGCTCAAGCGCAACCACGAGCTGCTGGGCGAGCAAGTCGGCCAGTTGGGCCAGTCGATCGCGGCGCAGTACGAGCGCGAATTCGTCTCCTTACAGAGCGCCAATCAGCGGGCGTGGACGCTGATGTTCGCCGCGCTGGCCTTGGCCTTGGGCGGCGTTGCCGCGCTAGCGGTCCTGCAAGTGCGCGCGCTGAATCGTCTGACCGGCTTGCTGCTCGCCGGTCCGGTCGCCGTGGCCGCTCAATCGCTTTCGATGAAAATGCCCGACGGCGCGACGGCCCTGATTTCGAATCATTCGGGCGAACCGACGGCGGACGGGTTTCTCCTGGCGCTGGACCGGCTCGACCAGCGCTTGGCCGAAGTAGAGAAGAGCAACACGGCTCGGCAGATCACCCTGGAAAACAGCCAGGCCGCCCACGCGCCGGCCGCGGGCGCCAAGCAACTCCTTAAGCCCAATCTTCCCCAGCCCGGCAAGTATTCCCGCATCGCGCTGACGATTGGAGAGGGGCAAGCCCTCGGATTTCTGCCGGAAGAGAAACGCGCGGCCAGGCCGCGTCGTCCGATTGATTTGTTCCTGCCGCTCAAAAAGCTCTTCCACTTCGCTGGTGCAAAAAAGGCTTCCTGAACCCAACGCGTCGCATCGGCCACCAATCGGACCCACACTGGTTTTCGGCCCGGTCACGGGCGCGGATGAAACCGCCGGTGCACTTCCCGCAGCCGCGTGCCGGCGACGTGCGTATAAACTTCCGTTGTGCTGATGTTCGCGTGGCCGAGCAACTCCTGGATGACGCGCAAGTCCGCGCCGTGCTCCAGTAGATGCGTGGCAAAACTGTGGCGCAGCATGTGCGGCGTCACGTTCCGTCCCATCCCCGCGCGCTTGGCCCGGTGCTTGATCCGCAGCCAGAGCGCCACTGCGGAAAAGGGAGTGCCGCGCCGCGTGAGGAACAGATTGGCCGGCGAGCGGCGAGTGACCAGCTTCACGCGGCCCGCTTCCAGGTAGCGCTGCAACGCCGCCACGGCCTTGCGTCCGAGCGGCACGACCCGCTCCTTGTTTCCCTTGCCCACGACGTTGATGAACCTCGCTTCGAGTTGCAACTGCTCCAGGCGGACGTGGCGCAATTCGGAAAGGCGCAAACCGCAAGCGTAAGCCAGTTCCAAAATCGCCTGATCGCACAACGACCACGGCGTTTCGACGCCGACCGGCGCGAGGAGTTGCTCCATTTCCGCATTCGTCAGTGCCTTGGGCAGACGGCGCCAGCGGCGCGGCAGCGAAAGGTTTTCCGCGACGTTCAGCGGTAGCAGTTTTTCGTTCTCGGCAAAACGGTAGAACGCGCGCAGGGCCGCGATCTCCAGATACAGACTCTCGGCGCTCAGCCGCCGGGTCGCATCGCCTTTCCCGTCGGCCGGGGCGCGCCGCCGTTCCTGTTGCAGGAAGGCCAACAGATGCGTCCCTTCGATCGCGCGCCAATCGCTCAGGCCCTGGCCCTGCGCCCACACCACGAATTTGCCAAGCAGGGCCGCGTAGGTCTTTTGCGTGTTTTCCGCGTGGCCGCGTTCGTTGCGGAGATACTGGAGGAAATCTTCAACCAGGTTCTGCATCGAGCTTGACTGGCTGCTAATCGTCATTTCCGATTCGGCCTCCGGCCAGGCTCCGGACCGCGGGCGTCCCCGCCCGCAGCCGCTTGAACAAAACGCTCGCCAGCATGCGGCAGAATCTCTGCCAAACCAATCAGGCCCTGTTTCATCCGGCGCAAACCTGAAACGGCGTGCGGGGCCGGAGGTTTGCCGTTCCTGCCCTCACAATTCTTTTCCCGTCAGCCGCTCGTACGCTTCCAAGTACTTCGCCTGGGTTTTGGCCACCACCTCGGGCGGCAACGCCGGCGCCGGCGGCGTCTTGTTCCAAGCCAGCGTTTCGAGATAATCGCGTACAAACTGCTTGTCGAAGCTGGGCTGCCCGCGACCCGGCTGGTATTGGTCCGCGGGCCAGAAGCGGGAGGAGTCCGGCGTCAGCACCTCGTCGATCAAAATCAACTTTCCCTCGAAAAGCCCAAACTCAAATTTCGTGTCGGCGATGATGATGCCGCGCGGGCGGGCGTAATCGCGGGCCTCGGCGTAAAGTTTCAAACTCGCGGCGCGAGCCTGCTCGGCGTGGTCCGCCCCGGCCAGCTTCACCGCCTCGGCGAAGGAAATGTTTTCGTCGTGGCCCGTCTCGGCTTTTGTGGCCGGCGTGAAGATCGGTTCTGGCAATTCCGACGATTCCCGCAAATTGGGCGGCAGCTTGATTCCGCAAACGGTCTGTTGCTTTTGATATTCCTTCCAGCCGGAGCCGGCGAGATAGCCGCGCACAACGCATTCGATTGCCAATGGTTTCGCCTTCTTGACGATCATGCTGCGGCGCGCCAG
>WNFI01449417.1_pt1 | contig 11640 bp, 7 predicted proteins | sample 5400471 | NCBI WGS metagenome assembly WNFI01 (sample SAMN13153348, study PRJNA577476) | soil metagenome | isolation source: 100 cm saprolite on Douglas fir-dominated hillslope | place: USA:California | collected 2013-09-17
TGCTCGCGCAACCACGGCGGTCACAATGGGAGTGGCGAAGGACGTACCGATCCAGTAGGCCCAGCCGTGGGTATTGGGCGCGGGATAGGTTGCCTGCCCATCGTCTTTAGAGAGCGTCGGATAGTGCAATTGTGTATAGACGCCTATAACAGCGTCGATCTCGTTTGTATCTACTTTCGTCATCCTGTGCTCTTTATAGATAATATCTTTCCCGGGGATTTCTCCTCCATACGTTACTACTCCCTTTTCGCCAGGATAACAGCTAAACGAAGACACCCGCTCGTGCTCGTTTACGGCTCCCACCGGCACGATATTGTCGATGCCATCATTGGCGAAGGCGGCAGGGTAGAGAGCTGGGGGATGCGTCTGCCCTGGCTGCTGGCGATCATCGCCCTCGTTGCCAGCAGCAGCCACAAACACTACTCCGAGCGAGGTGAGGCTCCGGATTACCTCGCGCAGAGCGGTACGTATCGTGTCGGGATTGAAGCCGCTGCCCTGGATATCGTCGTCGCTGGGGATAACCAGGCTCAAATTGACCACCACGTCTTTATTGTACAGATCCCCTCTTACAGTTATGCGTTCCAGTATACCCTGGAATTGCTCGATGAGAGTCTGCAGAGCCCCTGCTCCAATATCATTGAGCACGCGAATGCATTCTACTCGTGTATCAGGAGCGATATCGCGTATAATACCGGCAACAAAGAGGCCATGATCGGGCATATGGAATCTCATAGAGCGTCCCTGAATGTCTTTGCCGGTTTGTGGCCGCAGCGGATTAGGCAGATCAACAACATCCGGCAAGTGAGGGTAAATGAACCTCACGTTATTGATGAAGTCGAGCAGGAGCAGGTTGTGCGAGCCGGCGGCCTCTGCTGCCCTCCTGATATGTCCTTTCGGGGGCAGGGTATCCATTACAAGTACGGTAACATCATCGCCCGTGGTCCTCTTCAGCTCATCCGGTAATTGTGGAAGAGAGATGGGCCAGAGGCCATAGGAGGATGAGCACCTACTTTCTGCCGGTACCGGAATGGGTGGCATTAGAGGACAGCCCGTTGTGACATTATCCGAAGCGCCACACAGCCAGTGGGGCGCGGCTGAAGTAATGGGGATAGGCTCAGATTCTCTACCGTCGGGTAACCTCATCCCGCCCTCATGCAGCTCTTTCAGTTTACCATTCACCAGGTTGACTAGGCGAGGCACAGGCTGGGATTGGGGATTGTCAATGTGATGCTCGCCCTGTTTCCCCTGCTTAGCTTGCAGAGTATCGGCAGTTGCCTCTGATGTTTCATTAAACTGGAAGAATGTCACGACAAGGCGTGTCTTCGTCTCCTGAAGGCCGGGGAATACATAGATGCCGGGAAAATCTTGTGCACCCTTGCCGGAGAACAGGTTTTTTGCTGCCAGGTAATCAGATAGCCTGTGGGTGTTCTGAGCGTGCTGACCCGCTGGATCAGCGAGAAAGCTCAGGACGAAGCCGTGGTCATCTAAAAAGGCAGCGAGATCCTGCAAGTTTATGGCTTCAATGATGTTCTCTGTGGTATCAGCAGGAATCGTAAAGGTAAAAGAGATTTGAGAATTGATCCAGAAGGTGTTGTGTCCATGCATACCAGGTTCGGGCATCTCGTTCATTTTCTGTTTCTCCTCAACAACTATAGATTGAAGTTCAAGAAATAAGGACGTTGCGAATCTGTCTTTTCGCGAATGGATTTCTTATTAAGCACTGTGTGGGAAGCGTCTCAGCGGATGAATATCACCGACAAGACGAAATGCCGCCCAGAAAGAGGGATGAGTATAGAGCGATTCTGCGCGCGAAAGAAACTCGCACTGGGCGCTTCGTAGAGCCTGTACCTTGCTCTCCCCTTGCAGGAGATTGCGGTAGAAAAGTTCCATAAACTCACCGGTCATTTTATCCTCTACAGGCCATAGACTCATTACCAGCGTCTCTGCTCCTGCTGCGAGGAAAGCCCTTCCCAATCCTAACTGCTCGTCGCCGCCGCTGCTCAAAGAGAGGCCCGTTTCGCAGCCACTCAATGTGACCAGCTCGCAGCCTTGCAGCTTCAGCTTGAAGGCATCGATAGCGTTGAGCTGTCCGTCAGCGAGCAGAAGAGAAGAGAAGTTAGGGGCATCAAGCCTGCTCTGTCCATGGGTGGCGATATGGATAATGGAACTGCCTGGCGCCTCGTCTTCAAGCCTGGTGATGGTGGCTTCTCCTTCGAGATAGCATTTGCCTTGCAGGATGGCAGCCAGCAGCTTTGCCTCTTCCAGAGCGTACTGTAGCTGTCCATTGCCAGAATATCCAAACAGCAGTGGAGAGGCTGTCTTGTCCCTCCCCTCGGGAGTAGCAGGGGAAGCGCCGGGAGTATGCTTGAAGGAAAGCATATTGCTCGTCGGCAGATATTGAAGCTGGAAATCTTCAATTAAGAAGCGAGCGCCATCGAAAAGGGCATGAAATGGGAGGCTATGCAGCGGGCCATAGGGAACAATGGTGAGTAGTCCCGCTGGCGCTGGCAGCAGAGTGCGTACAGGAGCAATTAACAGCGTGTAGAGTTCTTGTAAAAGCGCCCGAATGACCCGTTGTTGCGGTGGTTGCTGGTGGAGTTTCTGGAGCCCTGACTCTTGTAAAAGCACCCGGAGGGCTGGTTGGTGTGCCGACTGCAGATGGAGCCAGGACCCCATCTGTATATGTGCGTAGAGGAATGGAAGCACCTTCTCTAATTGTTCGACTCCATCAGGAATTTCATGCCATATCAAGGTCTGCGCGTTTATCGCAAAGATAATGAGTTTCTTTTTGTGAAGAAAATACGCCAGCAATGTTTGATGTTCCGCCAGATTCTGGCGCAGGCGGGCCAGATCGAAATGCCTTTGTTCAGATCTTTTCGGGCCCTTGGGAGTATGTGTTAAGAGCGGCCATTCTTCCCGGTAGAGAGAAAGGCGCTCAAATAATTCGCTAATTTTGCTCTCGCAGCGCTTAAACTCTGCCTGGATGGTCTCGCGATTGACAGAATCTGAGACCGAAGGATCGAGATGGGCAAGTAAGATACTGTAATGGCGATAACGGTCTTGCCAGTCTTTGAGTTCTTCTTGAGCGCGTAAGAAGGTCAGACGCGTCGTTGAGATGGACATATCGCCGTTATACTGTTTTTCAGCTTGTTGCTCTATCCTTCCTGGGTGATTAAGATATTGGCGCAGTGCCATTGAGCGAGTCTGTTCCAGGTAGGTGAAAGCGCGCTCAACCTGGTCGTGCTCCAGGCAGAACTCGATCATCTCGCCATAGACGGTCCAGGCGGTGCGCAGGAAAGCAGGAGAGAGATCGTAGAGCAGATCATCGAGAATGCGCTCGATTTGTGCAATAGCCGCCTGATAATACCTGCGGGTTTGTCCCACATTCTTTTGCAGAGAGGCAAGGCGCCCCAGAAGATAGTAGCATTTGTAGGTTGCTTCCTGTAAATTGCGCTTGTGAGCCAGGGGGGCCAGGTGTTTGCATAACTGCCTGGCCTCCTGGACCCACGCGTCACGCTGTTCGCTGGTCGTATCTGCTCGGTTAATCATTGCCAGAAGCGCGTTAGCCATAATAAGCTCGGCTTGGATAATATAGACGACTAGTCCGCGGCTTTCAAAAGAAACCTTGATGAGCCGGGCCTGAGCGTAAGCAGCCGGGACATCATTGATTTCCAGGATTGCTTTCTCTGTATGCTCGCAAGCCGCCAGTGCTGTCGCATGGGTGAGCAGAGCCAGGCCTGTGCTCAGTGAGATATCGAACTGACGGTAGAGAGTAACTGCTTCGTTTGAGAGCTGGCGAGCTTCCTGCGCTCTGTTTAACTTTATCAGGCAATTTGCGGTCCAGAGCTTGAGTTTGGCGATGCGCGAGAGATCGTTGAGAGAAGAGTGTTGCGCAACATCGAGGGCGTGATAATAGCTTCTCAGGGCTGAGCCGTAATAACCCTGCATATAGTCCAGGTCCGCGATATTGACCTCTGCGATAAGCTGCAAATTGACCTCTGCGAGTTCCCGAAAGCTGTCACGAGCCTGGCATTGGAGAGTATATGCCTCTGCGAAGCGACCCAGCCGGGCCAGGTTGATAGCCTGGTTGAGATCGACAAGAGCGACGCTGCGTCGAATAGAGATGCTATCCTGATCAGTCAACGAGAGGTAGATAGTGCGCATACTCTCGTATAAATCGAGGGCTTCCTGATGGCGTCCGGCATGATCATAAATGACCGCTCGATTATTATCGATGGTACACGCCCAGAAGGGTTCGCCCAGGCGTAAAAAAACGTCATGGGCTCGCTGGGCTTCATGGAGGGCTTCTTCGATATGACCCAGCCAGGCGCAGGCGACGATCCAACTGATGCGGCTGCGCGCCCAATTACCCTCGTCTCCCTCTTGCACAAATATCGCCCCTGCCTCATCAAGGCTCTCCATGGCTGCGCTGTAGTGCCCCATTTGTACCAGGACATCCCCTTTTGCCTTAAGACCAAGGGCGTAAGCAGTGGGATCGTGAATATGTTCGCCTAGAAAAATAAGTAATTCAGCCAGTTTGAGAGAGCTGAAAGGCGCGTAGAGCTTATCTAGGGCTTCCTTCTCAAGCCAGGCGATGAGTGCATGTTGCTCTAACTTATCACAGCACTCTTGAAGATAAAGTTTCCCTTCTTTTAGGCCAAGTTCATGCAAGGGTTGCAAAAGGTGCTGTTCACTCATAAAAATATTGCTCCCTGATATAGTGATCAGCAGAAAAACGACTTTTAAACAGCTACTATTCTAACTGCACCTGCTCGATCAGCAGTTCTGTATCGGGCAGGCGGAGACGCAAGGCATACGTTCCTGCGCGCAGAGGGGCGCAGGAGAAATGGCCCAGGCGGTCCACGACGGTAGACATCAAGGGTTTTTCTGCCAGCCTGTCTGCGATCGTTGTGGCAGGGGCAGGTGGATTATCTAGTTGGTAAAGGTCTGCCGCGGAACCCTCAAGGGCTTTGATCTGCTCTTCATCATTGGAAATAAAAATGCCTAGCAACATGATCTGGTTGTTAGCCGCGCGCGAAAGGTGGAGCGAGAGATTGATGCCGCCGGCCTGGTAGTAGCGAGGCCATGGGAGAGAAGAGAGTTCGCGGCGCGCTGGTTGTGCTGGTTGGATAAAACTGACTACAATACGCTTCACCTCCTGGGCAGCCTGCTGCAAGGAGATCATCGGCGGCTCAGGAAAAGGAGTAAATAGGGCCATCTCGTGGCGAATATCTCTGACTTCGTCGCTGCACAGAAGACACTCGCGCAGGTGCTCGGCGATGTCAAGCTTTTCATCAGAGGACAGCGCATTCGCGCAATAGAGTGTGAGCTGTGTTGCGCTTGGGCATACAGCGCGATACAACTGCGAGAGATACATCTCGTTCGTTTGCTGGTAGTCTTTGAGCCGCTGTTGGCAGGTGGAGCAATGCTCAAGATGTTGCTTCCTCTCTTCGTTGAGAGTTTCTTCGCCGAACACATAAGCGAGCAGTTCTTCGTCGTCAGGAGCCATCAAATTCGAGCAATTTACCATTGCCTTCTCCTTTGCTTAAGCACATTGTCGCTGGCACCGCAGTGCATAATTCTGCCTGACAGGGGCTTACCATGCATAACTAGACGTTCATACGGCCTGCTTTTTACCTTTCGATTTTTGCAACAACTGCTGTGGTCCATCCTTCATCAACCTCTGCGAGACAGTTCCCCCTATGTTTCTTCGTAGTCAATCTTCCGGCGGATGATAGCTGAATGGCGCTTAAGCCGATCCATGGCATTTTTAGTCAGGCTGTATATCTCCTTCACATCTGCGAACTCTTTGGGACAACGCTGTAAGATTTCTCGGGGCTTGAGGCCCTCGTGGTACAACAAAAATATTACCCGAAGTTCTCGTTTGTTGGTGAGAATATTTTGTATTACGTGCCACAGCTCTCGCCTGATAATGTATTCTTCACTCGTAGAAGGCGTCGGAAGGTCATATTCTGGCAGCGGAACCTGCTGCTGGCGCACGAAGGTTCGCAGGTTATCCCTGATCAGACTTTCTAAACAATCATGGAGAAATTTCAGCGCGCCTGATAGACTGTTAAATCCTGCTAAGTTGTCAAATTCTGTCAGGTTGCCAATTGCTCTTCTCTGGTTATGTCCCCACTGCCAGAAACGCTTAAAAGTGTCATCCACATAGTTTTGTTCATTTTCAATCTGCAGTGCTTCCTGCCTTTTCGAGTGACGACGTAGCCAGAATACAACATTTGCGCGGAACTGCTCTTGTAAGGCTATCCAGGAGTCGTTATCGTCGTCTGCAAGCGCCCTTCTGAAGATCTCCAAGCAGTACCGTTCGTCGCTCAGTTTACCGTGATGGTAATTGCTGATTTCTTGAGCACAGCGATATTTCAGTCTAAACACAGTATAGGGCATGGTGTATCAAGTGTATTGTTGTTCAGAAAAATACGACAGTAGTTTTGTTTTTCCCCCACAAAGGCATTTACACAATATGGGTATAAATAATAGTAATCATACATTACCTTGTGCCTATTTTACAAGGCTACTAACGTAGTAATTACACATGTGGACTCCTGTCATCTTTGGCCTGGCCGCTTCCCTATGTGCTGGGGCAGCAGCGATTTAGTGGAGGACTGACTTCTCGCAAAGCCCTCGCCTCAAGCGTGGTGCTCGCCTCCTATGCAGTGGGCTTTGTCCTGCTGGTCACGCTGGCGCTGATTGGGCAAGAATCCGTTCTCGAGCCTTCGGACCTGCTCTGGGGAGGGCCGGCCGATGTGGTGGAAGTGTTCGGGCTCCTCTCGTGGTGCTGGCAGGGCTCTTGGATGCCATCGGCAATGCCTTGTTCGTGCTCGCTGCCCATAGTGGTCGTCTCGAGGTGGCAGCTGTCCTTTCCTCCCTCTACCCTGCTGCCACAGTATCGCTTTCGGTGCTCGTGTTGCGAGAGCGCATCAGACGCATTCAGGCCATCTGGATTCTGCTTGCGCTGCTGGCCATTCCATTGATCTCGGCATAAGCACAAGCCATTAGCCCGGAACTATGAAGCGTGTCATCAGCCACAAAGGAGAAACAACTGCATCGCCAACAGAAAAATAGTTGCCATTCTTGCCAAATGATCAGCTTTTTAGAAATACCAGCGCAAGAAACGGATAGTCTGACTCTCTGCGTGCATGTTAGATTGTAAGGCGTTGGCCTAGATTTCAAATGAGCAGCGAAGAGAAGGAGGGAAAAGGATACAACGACCATTTCGCTTTGGCGTTCTCTGTGAAGAGATGGGAACCCGCCACGCGTGGAGTGCGAAGGTGCGGCGTGTGGAAAAACCTGGGTATGCTACTGTATTGCTGCATGATCATTTTCTGCCAGGATCATTTGGCAATCAGTTTGCGCCTCTTTCCGCTTTAATGGCGGCAGCGATGATGGCGAACACCTTACGGATTGGCAGCATGGTATTCGATAACGATTATCGTCATCCAGTGGTGTTGGGCAAGGAAGTGGCCACGCTGGATGTGCTACGCTTCGAATTTGGGGTGGGGGCTGGCTGGGCAGCGAATATGAGCAAGCAGGACTCCCGTTCGATCCACCAGGCATGCGCATTGATCGTTTCGAGATGGCATTGCAGACGGGCCGCTGACATTTGCGGAAAAGCATTATACGATCAGTGGCATTTCTGGTTTCCCCAGCCCTTTCAGCGGCCACATCCGCCTATCCTGATCGGTGCGGGTGGACTGCGTATGCTTGCCATTGCCGCACGCGAGGTCGATGTTGTCGGCATTCTGGCCGGTCCGCTGAACGCTGGTGCCCCCACGGTGAATGATCCGGATTGGGTTTCCCCACAAAGTCCAAAGTGGATATGAGCCGTTTACTCTCTCAACAGGTACACGCTTCCTCACGCTCGTCCGGTAGCCGAAGGATGGTCATTCCCTTTCCTCTGACCCGTTGAGAGCGCGTCCTATCCTGCATGAACGACATACTTATAAAAGCTGTAGCGGCTTGCAAAGCCGGTCAGTGCCATAATCTCTGCGACAGTCATTTCTTTCTTCTCATAAAGTTCCCTAGCCCGCTGGAGTTTTCTGGCATCAGGGCGCAGCGCTGGCCTGCCTCCGATGCGCCCTCGCGCACGAGCTGCTTCCAGCCCTGCCTTGGTCCGCTGCCGGATCACATCGCGCTCCATCTCGGCCAGCGCCCCAAAGAGATGGAAGGTAAACTTCCCTCCAGGCGTTGACGCATCAACGTGCTCGGTCAGACTCCGAAAGCTGATTCCGCGGGCCTGCAAGCCCATGACCGTTTCAATGAGGTGTTTGAGCGAACGGCCCAGACGATCGAGCCGCCAGACCACAATGGTATCGCCAGGACGCGCAAAGTCGAGCATCGCTTGAAATTGAGGACGATCATCCCTCACTCCACTCATCACATCTCGGTAGGTTCTTTCAATGGCGGCTTTCGCTAGCGCATCTTCCTGAAGGGCGGTAGTTTGCTCGCCTTTAGAGATGCGCATATATCCAATCTGCATAGCACCATTTCCTCTCATTTCTTTTTTCAGGATGGTTCTGATCCGATTGTACGGAAACTCATGGAAATGGGAAATAATCAGACGTTGTTTTGCAGAATGGATTATCAGAAAGGATCAGCTTGAAGAAATGAGCGGGAAGGAGCAGGTTGGCGATGTGGAAACGAGCGAGAGGGGAGCGTCTGGAAAAGGGAGGTTTTTGAACGGTTCTTTGGCGTGATCAACGGTCGCGATAAGCTTTATAATTTCAGAGCCTCAAAAAATGCCAGGTGAGATTACCCGCTCGCTTCTTTTATTTACTCTTTTGTGATGAGGTTGAGCGACTTTTGCAAAGTCCTGTTACCTTGTTGGCCTCACATGCGGAGAGAAGCTCAAAGCCAAGAGAGATTGGCTTAGGCCGGTTCCGCATCAAACTGGCGATGATACAAACGCGCGTAGAGTCCCTCGCGGGCGAGCAGTTCGGGATGTTTGCCCTGCTCCACGATCTGACCGTGGTCGAGCACCAGGATCTGATCGGCATCCTCAATAGTAGTCAGGCGGTGGGCGATCACCAGGGTGGTACGCTGGCTCATGAGGCGGCGCAGCGCGTCCTGGACCAGGGCCTCGGACTCGTTATCCAGGGAGGCGGTGGCCTCGTCCAGAATGAGGATACGCGGATCGCGTAGCACAGCGCGAGCGATGGCGATGCGCTGGCGCTGTCCGGCGGAGAGCTTGACGCCGCGTTCACCTACGAGCGTTTCGTATCCCTGGGGCAGGCGCGCGATAAACTCGGCAGCATTAGCAGCCGCAGCTGCGGCCTCTATTTCGATCACGGTGGCATCTAACCGCCCATACGCGATATTCTCAAGGATGGTCCCGCCAAAGAGCGTCGGCTCCTGTGGCACCAGCGCGATTTGCTCACGCAACGAGCGAATCTTGATATTTTGCAGGTCATAGCCATCTACAAAGATATGCCCGCTGCTTGGTTCGTAGAGACGCGGAATCAGACCAGTGATGGTGGTTTTGCCCGCTCCGCTGGGACCCACCAGGGCCACGGTCTGTCCAGCGGGCAGTATCAACGAAAGGTCGCGCAGAATAGGGGTATCGGGTCGATAGCCAAACGAAACGTGATCAAAAACGATCTGCCCTTCCAACGTGGGCAGAGCGATAGCTGTGGGAGAATCGGGCCGCTCAGGCACCGCATCGAGGAGCTCAAAAATACGCTCAGCGGCTCCAAGAGACTCCTGGATCTGCCCGTATAAATTGCCCAGTTGCGCCACGGGTCCAGCGATCAGCACCATGTAGATGACAAAAGAGACCAGTTGACCAGGAGTGAGGTGGCCTGCCAGAACCTCAGTGCCCCCAAACCAGATCACCATCACCACGCCCACAAAGGCGAGGAAACTTACCAGTGGAGCGAAGAAAGCCCGCGCCCGTGTCAGATGCATAGACAAGGTAAAAGCCCTCTCCACTCCGCCGTTAAAGCGCTCGATCTCGAATGGTTCGCGGGCAAACGACTTGACTACGCGGATGGAGGAGAGTGTCTCCTCAAGGATCGAACTGACTGCGCCCAGTTCGTCCTGCACCGCTTTGGTAAAGCCACGGAAACGGCGGCCAAAAAGCATGGCCGAGAGTACAATCAATGGGACCACCAGCACAATCAGCAGCGTCAGCCGCCAATCGAGCAAGGCGATGATCAGCACAGCACCACTCAGCGTGATCACCTGCTGGATCAGGCTCAAGACGTTGGTCATAGGAAATCAGGTAGTTCTGGCCAAAGCCAAAGAGCATGCTGAGAGCAAAAACGGCCAGCAGCAGCAGCGCAATCTGGTTCAGCAGGCCCTGGTCATGGCGCACAAAAACGCTATCCAGCAGATTCTGTATCACCCAGGGGAAGATCAAATTCGTCCCGCTGGCAAGCACCAGGCAGAGTCCGGCTACACTCATAGAAAGCCAGAAAGGCCGCAATAAGCCAAAGAGGCGCCGCGCAGTGGCAACTGGTTGGAGGTTTCGCTGAGATCCAGGCTCTGGTCTGGGAAGAGGCTTTGCGACTGAAGCAGTGCGATGACGTCCAAACATCTTGACAAGCGTTCCTTCCCGCTAGTTCTTCCCAAAAAGATATATCGTAATGAAAGATATACGGATGGGAAAGACGAAAGGTTGCGACAGATCGCCCGCTCAGGGCATGTACGTTGCCCTGGTCCCTTCGCAAGAATGTGAAGGCTACCCATTTCCTCCTCCTCTTCATCAGAAGAGGAGCCATTACCCCCTTATAGCTGAGGCTGAGTCGGAAAATCGGTCCGATATCAGACACCTGTTTCGTCTTATCCTCAAAACTGCCACAAAGTGTATACATTTGGTACGATGATAGACACTGTATCACGTTCCAAACTATATGCGTGAAAACGTCCCTTTTCAAATAGACAACATGTAAATTCTAGGATTCTGCGGATCTTGCGGGTATTGTCAACTTGGGAATGTAGCTGAACAATGTGCTAGAATAGCTTCATGAAAACGCACAACACTGCTCCAAGTTACAAAGGTTTCCGCTTCCCACCGGAAATCATTAGCCACGCGGTCTGGCTGTCTTTCCGTTTCTCACTCAGTTTTCGGTCCGGTTGAAGAGCTGCTGGCACAGCGCGGAATCGTCGTGACCTCTGAAACGGTGCGGCAATGGTGCGTGAAGTTTGGGCAGACCTACGCCAATGAACTGCGCCGTCGTCGCCCTCGCTGTGGGGACAAGTGGCATCTGGACGAGGTGTACCTGAAAATCAACGGGAAAACCCACTATCTCTGCCGAGCGGTGGATCAAGATGGCAGTGTGCTCGACATACGCGTCGCAGAGTCGACGCAACAAAAAAGCGGCCAAACGCTTTTTCCGCAAACTCCTCAAAGGGCTCCAATACGTGCCACGCGTGATTATTACCGATAAACTGAAGAGCTATGGAGCGGCGAAACGTGAGATCTTGCCTGGCGTGGAGCATCGCCAACACAAAGGCTTGAACAACCGAGCAGAAAACTCGCATCAACCCACAAGATTGCGAGAGAAGAAAATGCGGCGCTTCAAATCAGCAAAACAAACACAACGTTTTCTTTCCGCCTTTGGTCCGATCTCGGGACATTTTCAACCGCGAAGACACCGATCTCGCGTGCTGGGGAATACCGTG
>WNFI01063118.1_pt1 | contig 11639 bp, 8 predicted proteins | sample 5400471 | NCBI WGS metagenome assembly WNFI01 (sample SAMN13153348, study PRJNA577476) | soil metagenome | isolation source: 100 cm saprolite on Douglas fir-dominated hillslope | place: USA:California | collected 2013-09-17
AGATGGTCCGTGGCACGACCGTGCTCCCGCACGGCACCGGCCAGACCAAACGGGTGCTCGTGATCGCCTCCGGCGACAAACAGCGCGAAGCAACGGAAGCAGGCGCTCATTTCGTCGGAGGAGACGACATGGTCGAGAAGGTCCAGGGTGGCTGGGTCGACTATGACGCCGTCATCGCCACGCCGGACATGATGCGGTCGGTCGGTAAGCTCGGAAAGGTCCTCGGTCCCCGCGGACTCATGCCGAACCCCAAGACCGGCACCGTCACGTTCGACGTCGTGAAGGCGCTCTCGGAGATCAAGGCCGGTAAGGTGGAGTTCCGCGTCGACAAGACGTCGATCATCCACGTTCCGGTTGGGAAGATCTCCTTCACGTTCGAGCAGCTCCGCGACAATACGGCATCCATCATCAACGCCGTGCGCAAAGCGAAGCCGCCGGCTGCAAAGGGCAAGTACGTTCGCACCATCTACATTTCGTCGACCATGAGCCCGTCGATCTCTCTCGACACGGCTCTGGCTGAAGCGAAGGCGGAGTAAGGAGAAAGCATGAATCGCGAAGAAAAAGCAGAAGCGATCTCCGACCTCGAAGGCGGGATTGGGCACGCCACCAATGCGTTCCTGATCGACTTCAAGGGCATCACCGTCCCGCAGGTCACCGAGCTGCGCAAGCAGGTTCGCGAGACCAGCTCGAGCTACCTCGTCGTCAAGAACACCCTGGCCCTGATCGCGATCAAGGATTCACCGATGATCGCTCTCAAGGAGCAGTTCTCGGGTCCGACGGCGGTGGCGTTCAACTCATCCGACGCGGTCGGGCTGGCGAAAGCGCTGACCAAGTTCGCCAAGGACGTTCCCAGCGTGCAGTTCAAGGGGGCCATGCTCGACGGCCAGATCGTGTCGGCGAGCGAGATCCAGGCCATCGCCAGCCTCCCATCGCGGAACGAGTTGCTCTCGAAACTGCTGTACCTGATGCAGCACCCGATTCGCGGACTGGCGGTCGTTCTGGCAGCCAACATTCGCAACCTGGCGGTCGTGCTCGATCAGGTCGCCAAACAGAAGGAAAGCGGAGCCGGCGCGGCTTCCGCCGAATAACGAACTGAGATGATGCGGGCTTCGGCCCGCCAGAGATTGAACCGTTAATACTTTTTGGAGGCTGAAATGGCTATTTCCACCGAAGATTTCGTCAAGCAGATTGAAACGATGTCCGTACTGGATCTCTCGAACCTCGTCAAGGCGCTGGAAACGCGCTTCGGCGTGTCGGCGGCCGCTGCTGTGGCTGCTCCGGCTGCCGGCGGTGGCGCTGCTGCTGCCGCGGCCCCGGTGGCCGAGGTGCAGACCGAGTTCACCGTCATCCTCAGCGAGGTTGGTGAGAAGAAGATCAATGTAATCAAGGCAGTGCGCGAAGTCACGAGCCTCGGCCTGAAGGAAGCGAAGGACCTCGTCGAGGGCGCTCCGCAGACCATCAAGGAGGGCGTCTCCAAGGATGAGGCCGAGAAGATCAAAAAGGCGTTTGAAGAGGCCGGCGCGAAGGTGACGGTCAAGTGATCTGCCGGCGGCTGAGCCGCCTGGGGGTCGTCCCGAGGCCCCTGTCGATGGGCCAAAGCATGACCTGATTCCTGTAACCATCCGGGCGGGGCGAAATACCCTCGCCCGGAATTGCCTTTTGTTGTACACCACGAAGCCCGAGCCGGGAAAGGGGGGGAGCGGCCCTTTCCATTACGGCTCACACCTCGCGAAACTCTCCCGTCGCGTCGCCTGCGCCGGGTCCTCGCACAACAAACGAATGCCGTCCTGAGCGAAGCCAAGGATTTCCTCGCGCGCGAATTCGCGTGTCGGGAGATTCCTCATTTTCCAGCGACGACAAAAGGAGCATCGATCCACATGAATGGAGCCATGCCGAAACAGGAACCGGTTCGCCACGACTTCTCCAAGATCCGAAGTTACATGGCGCTGCCCAACCTGATCGACGTTCAGCGCAAGTCGTATGAACGTTTCCTGCAGATGAACCTGCTTCCGGAGGAGCGCGAAGACACCGGCCTCCAGTCGGTCTTCACCAGCGTCTTCCCCTTCTCCGACTTCCGCGAGACCTGCTCGCTCGACTTCGTCCGCTTCTCCATCGGTAACTGGGAGTGCAAGTGCGGACAGCTCAAGGGTCTCGAGCACCTGCGCATGACCTGCGCCAACTGCGGCTCCAAGATCATCACGGATCACCCGCACGAAGAGACGGTCAACTGCCAGCGCTGCGGCGTCATCAACAAGAACCGCGTCGAGATCTGCGACATCTGCGGCAACCCCGTGGACCTGCAGATGAAGTATTCGGTCGAGGAATGCCAGGAGCGCGGCATGTCCTACAGCGTTCCGCTGAAGGTCACGTTCCGCCTCTTCGTCTATGACAAGGATCCCGACACCGGGGTCAAGCACATGCGTGATGCCAAGGAAGAGGAAGTGTTCTTCGGCGACATCCCGCTGATGACCGAAAACGGTACGTTCATCATCAACGGCACCGAGCGGGTCATCGTCTCTCAGCTCCACCGCTCGCCGGGCGTCTTCTTCACGAAGGAGTCGGCCCACACGTTCCTGGCTAAGATCATTCCGTATCGCGGCTCATGGGTTGAGTTCGAATACGACCAGAAGAACATCCTCTACGTACGCATCGACCGCAAGCGCAAGTTCCTGGGCTCGGTCTTCCTTCGTGCTCTGGGATTGACGACCGACGAAGAGATTCTTCGCCAGTTCTACACGCCCATCAGGGCGCGCGTGAAGAACGACAGCGCGGAGCTCGTGTTCGACAAGCGCGTCCTCGATCAGGAAGAGGCCAAGGAGCGGCATTCCATCCGCGGCCGCCGCACGGTTCGTACCGTGTTTGCGGGCGTGAAGCTCGATCAGAAGATGGCCGATGCCCTGACCAAGAGCAACGAAGCGACCGCGAAGGTCGACTTCACCGCTCTGGACAAGGCCGTCTTCCTCTCCGACGTCGTCGACGTCAACAGCGGCGAGGTGCTCTTCGAGGCCTCCGAGAACGTTCCGGCCGATTGGGCAGACGTGCTTCGCGCCCACGGTGTCGAGGAGATCGAAGTGATCTTCCCGGAGTGGGATCTCGTCTCCGACATCCTCCTCAACACGGTCCGCAAGGACACCTCGAAGTCGTTCGAAGCGGCCATCATCGAGATCTACCGCCGCATGCGCCCGGGCGACCCTCCCACCCTCGAGTCAGCCAAGGCGCTGTTCGAAGGGATGTTCTTCGACGCCCGTAAGTACGATTTCTCGCGCGTCGGCCGCTTCAAGTTCAACATCAAGCTCGACCTGGCCTCGCCGGTGACGCAGAAGACGATGAGCGCCGAGGACTTCTTCGTCGTCATCAACTACCTGCTTCGTCTTCGGAAGGACGTCGGTCGCGTGGATGGGAGTTCTTCGGTTCGTCGCAGCTCTCCCAGTTCATGGATCAGACCAACCCGCTTTCCGAGGTCACGCACAAGCGCCGTCTGTCGGCCCTTGGACCGGGCGGTCTCTCGCGGGAACGGGCCGGATTCGAAGTCCGCGACGTTCATCCCACCCACTACGGCCGTATCTGCCCCATCGAGACGCCTGAAGGCCCGAACATCGGCCTGATCTCGTCGCTGGCCTGCTATGCCCGGATCAACGAGTACGGCTTTATCGAGTCGCCGTACAAGAAGGTCGCGGATGCCCGCGTCCTCGATCACTACCGGATCGTCAAGGTCGGCGATACGAGCTTCCAGCTCGGCCAGATCGTCGAGAAGCGCGAGCTGCAGAAGGAGAATGCCCGCGTTGGCAAGGAGAACTCCGCCTCGGCGAAGAAGAAGAACCTGCTCCAGCCTGCCGAGGCTGAGCCGTACGCGTTCTACCTTTCGGCCTGGGATGAAGAGCGGTATACGATCGCTCAGGCAGAACGACGACGCCAACCGCGCCCTCATGGGCGCGAACATGCAGCGCCAGTCCGTTCCGCTCCTGCGCACCGATGCGCCTTTGGTCGGCACGGGCATGGAGAATATCGTGGCTCGCGACTCCGGCGCGGTCGTGCTCTGTAAGCGCGGCGGCGTGGTCGACCTCGTCGACTCCAACCGCATCATCGTGCGGGTCGAAGCGGAAGATCAGGAGACCGGCGAGACGAAGGAATTCGGCGCTGACATCTATCAGCTCATCAAGTTCAAGCGCTCGAACCAGAACACCTGCATCACGCAGAAGCCGGTCGTTCGCGAAGGGCAGCGGGTCCGCAAGGGCCAGGTCCTGGCGGACGGTCCCTGCACGGATGCCGGCGAGCTGGCTCTGGGTCGCAACATCCTGGTCGCGTTCATGCCCTGGCGTGGCAACAACTTCGAGGACGCCATCCTGGTCTCCGAGAGGCTTGTGAAGGACGATTACTACACGTCCATCCACATCGAAGAGTTCGAGATCGAGGCCCGCGACACCAAGCTCGGTCCCGAGGAAATCACCCGCGACATCCCGAACGTCAGCGAGTCCGCGCTGCGCGACCTCGACGAATCCGGCATCGTCCGGATCGGCGCCACGGTCAAACAGGGCGACATTTTGGTCGGCAAGGTCACGCCGAAGGGCGAGACGCAGCTCACTCCCGAGGAGAAGCTCCTGCGAGCCATCTTCGGCGAGAAGGCCGGCGATGTCCGCGACGCTTCGCTCAAGACGCCTCCCGGCATCGAGGGCACGGTCGTCGACGTGAAGATCTTCTCGCGCAAGGGCGTGGAGAAGGACTCACGCGCCAAGTCGATCGAGGAAGGCGAGATCGAGCGGATGAATCGCAACATCCAGGACGAGATCCGCATCATCACCGACGCCCGCAACAAGAAGATCACCGAGGTGCTCAGCGACAAGAAGCTGCAGCGCGACATGGTCGACTTCAAGAGCGGCGAGACGCTCGTTCGCAAGGGCGAGTCCGCCGATCGCGAGATCGTCAATCGCCTCAGCCGCCGCGAGCTGCTGGCTCTTCCGGTCGACGAGGAGACGCGCGAGACCGTACGCATGTTCGTGGAGCGCGCCGAAAATCGGGTGCGCGTTCTCGAGCAGAAGGCGGAAGAGCGTCGTGAGGACCTGCAGAAGGGTGACGAGCTCCCGCCGGGTGTCATCAAGATGATCAAGGTCTACGTGGCCATGAAGCGCAAGCTGTCGGTCGGCGACAAGATGGCCGGCCGCCATGGCAACAAGGGCGTTATTTCACGCATCCTGCCGCAGGAAGATATGCCGTACATGCCGGACGGCACGCCGGTCGAGATCGTTCTCAACCCGCTTGGCGTTCCTTCGCGCATGAACGTCGGTCAGATCCTCGAAACGCACCTTGGTTGGGCGGCGCGCTCCCTTGGCCTCTACTTCTCGACGCCCGTCTTCGACGGCGCCATGGAGTCCGAGATCAAGGCACAGCTCAAGGCCGCCAGCCTCCCTGACGATGGCAAGACCAATCTGTATGACGGCATGACCGGCGAGCCCTTCGAGCAGAAGGTCACGGTCGGCTTCATCTACATGCTCAAGCTGTCCCATCTGGTCGACGACAAGATTCACGCTCGTTCGATCGGACCGTATTCGCTCATTACCCAGCAGCCCCTGGGCGGCAAAGCGCAGTTCGGCGGTCAGCGCTTCGGAGAGATGGAAGTGTGGGCTCTCGAAGCGTACGGCGCGGCCTATACCCTGCAGGAGCTGCTCACGTCGAAGTCGGATGACGTGGAGGGCCGCTCGAAGATTTACGAGGCCATCGTGAAGGGCGAGGTCCCGGACGATCCGGGTCTGCCGGAGTCCTTCAACGTTCTCGTCCGTGAGTTGCAATCACTCTGTCTCGACGTGGAGCTGCTGAAGGAGTAGGCGATGGGCAAGCGCATCACCATGATCTCGAAGCTGCCGGACCAGGACTGTGGCGCATGCCAGGGCCTGGGGACAGTGCGCCTCACGGCGCACTTCCGCGGCGGCGATCAGGAATGGGAAGCGCCGTGCTGGGAGTGCTTTGGGAGAGACGTCCGAATGGATCTCCCGAAGCCGCGAACGACTGATAACTGAAATCGCTCCTAACAACAGGGAGGCGCACATTGGAAAGTTTCAACGCACTGTTTCAACCGGCAAAGCCGCAGGCGATCAACGACTTCAACGCCATCAAGATCTCGCTCGCCTCTCCGGAGAAGATCCGGTCGTGGTCGTACGGTGAAGTGACCAAGCCGGAAACGATCAACTACCGCACCTTCAAGCCGGAGCGCGACGGGCTCTTCTGCGCGAAGATTTTCGGGCCCATCACTGACTGGGAGTGCCTATGCGGCAAGTACAAGCGCATGAAGCACCGCGGCGTCATCTGCGACAAATGCGGCGTCGAAGTCACCAAGTCGAAGGTGCGTCGCGAGCGCATGGGTCACATCGAGCTGGCATCGCCGGTGTCGCATGTGTGGTTCTTCAAAGGACTGCCGTCGCGCATCGGCCACCTGCTCGACATCTCCCTCCGCGATCTCGAGCGCATCCTCTATTTCGAGTCCTATGTCGTGATCGACTCCGGCGACCTCACCGGTGTGCTCAATGAGAAAGAGCTCCTGGCCGAGGAGCGCTTCCGCGAGCTGCGCGGGCAGTATGGCGACGTCTTCGTCGCCAAGATGGGAGCCGAGGCCATCAAAGAGCTTCTGCGCCGCGTCAACGTCGAGGAGCTCAGCGATGAGCTTCGCCTGATCATGCGCACGGAGACGTCGCAGATCAAGAAGCTGAAGGCGGCCAAACGGCTCAAGGTCGTCGACGCCTTCCGGAAGTCGGGCCATCGTCCTGAGTGGATGATTCTCGACGTCATCCCGGTCATTCCACCCGAGCTGCGCCCGCTCGTCCCCCTCGACGGTGGTCGCTTCGCGACGTCGGATCTGAACGACCTCTATCGTCGCGTCATCAACCGCAACAACCGTCTGAAGAAGCTCCTCGAGCTCCGCGCGCCGGACGTCATCGTCCGCAACGAGAAGCGCATGCTCCAGGAAGCGGTCGACGCGCTGTTCGACAACGGCCGCCGTGGCCGCGTCCTCAAGGGCTCGAACAACCGTCCTCTCAAGTCGCTCTCCGACACCCTCAAGGGCAAGCAGGGCCGCTTCCGTCAGAACCTCCTCGGCAAGCGTGTCGACTACTCCGGCCGTTCGGTCATCGTCGTCGGCCCCGAGCTGAAACTTCACCAGTGCGGTCTGCCGAAGAAGATGGCTCTCGAGCTCTTCAAGCCATTCATCTACAACCGTCTCGAGCAGAAGGGTCTGGTCGGCACGATCAAGGCCGCCAAAGAGATGGTCGAGCTGCAGCAGACGGAAGTCTGGGACGCGCTCGAGGAAGTCATCAAAGAGCATCCGGTTCTTCTCAACCGCGCGCCCACGCTCCATCGTCTCGGTATCCAGGCCTTCGAGCCGGTGCTCGTCGAGGGCAAGGCCATCAAGATCCATCCGCTCGTCTGCACGGCGTTCAACGCCGACTTCGACGGTGACCAGATGGCGGTGCACGTCCCGCTCTCACCGAAGGCCCAGGTCGAGTCACAGGTCCTCATGCTGCCCTCGAACAACATCCTTTCGCCGGCGAACGGCAAGCCGCTCGCGGTTCCCTCGCAGGATCTCGTTCTCGGCTGCTATTACCTGACGAAGGACAAGAAGGGCGCCAAGGGCGAGGGCAAGGCCTTCGGCAGTTTCAATGAAGTGATCCTGGCCCTGCAGTCGGGCGAGGTCGAGCTGCTCACGCCGATCAAGGTCCGCGTCAGCGGCCGCTTCATCGATCTGACCAAGCAGTTCAACAACCAGGACGTCGTGCACGCCGAGGAGCAGGAGCTCCACCGCCAGCTCGTCGACTCCACCGTCGGCCGCGTCATCTTCAATATGGCTCTGCCGGACGAGATCCCCTTCATCAACGGTCTCATGAAGAAGAAGGGTCTGCAGGAGCTCGTCAACTACGCATTCATCAACTACGGCAACGCCTTGACCGTGAAGATGCTGGATCAGCTCAAAGAGCTCGGCTTCCTCTACGCGACCAAGGCCGGCGTGTCCATCGGCGTCGACGACATGGTCATCCCGTCGAAGAAGACGGAGATCGTGGAAGGCGCCCGTAAGGCCGTCCTCGAGGTCGAGCGTCAGCGTCTGGATGGTGCAATCACCGCCGGCGAGCGCCACAACAAGATTATCGATATCTGGCATCGCGCCACCGAGACCGTCTCGGACGAGATGTTCGACGAGATGAAGCGAATCGAGCACAAGAAGGCCGAGTTCAACCCCATCTTCATGATGGCGGACTCCGGCGCCCGCGGCTCGAAGGAGCAGGTCCGCCAGCTCGCCGGTATGCGTGGTCTCATGTCCAAGCCTTCCGGCGAGGTCATCGAGACGCCGATCACCGCGAACTTCCGCGAAGGTCTCTCGGTGCTGCAGTACTTCATCTCAACGCACGGTGCCCGTAAGGGTCTGGCCGACACGGCACTCAAGACCGCCGACTCTGGCTACCTCACGCGCCGTCTCGTGGACGTGGCCCAGGACGTCATCGTCACGGAAGAGGATTGCCAGACGTTTGACGGCATCGTGGTCAGCGCCATCATGGAAGGCGGCGACATCCTCGAGCCGCTTCGCGACCGCATCGTCGGCCGTGTTGCTCAGGAGGACGTCTACGATCCGCTCACCGGCGAGAAGCTCGTCTCGCAGAACGACGAGATCACCGACGACCTGGCCAACTCCATTCAGGAAGCCGGGATCGAACAGATGAAGATCCGCTCCGTGCTGACCTGCGAAACGCGTCGTGGCGTTTGCCGCCGTTGCTACGGCCGCAACCTCGCCAGCGGCAAGCTCGTTGAGATCGGCGAAGCGGTCGGCGTCATCGCCGCAGAGTCGATCGGCGAGCCGGGCACGCAGCTCACGATGCGTACGTTCCACGTTGGCGGCACGGCGTCACGCGTGTCCGAGCAGTCCAAGCATGAGGCCACCAGCCCCGGCAGGGTGCAGCTCGTCAACGTGGCCACCGTCACGAACAAGAATGGCGATCTGGTCGTCATCAACCGTAACGGCAAGCTGCTCATCCTCGACGATACTCCGGTCAAGAAGGGCGGCAAGAACAAGGCTGACATCGACGCCGGCACCGGCCGCGAACGCGAGCGCTATGCGCTCGTTTACGGGTCGACGTTGAAGGTCCACGACGGGCAGCACGTCGACGGCGGCACGCCGTTGGTCGAGTGGGATCCGTTCACGTCGGCCATTCTCACCGAGGTCGGCGGCAAGGTGTCGTTCAAGGACATCGTCGAGGGCGAGAACGTTCGCGAAGAGACCGACAAGGTCACTGGCCTGACCCAGATGGTCATCGTCGAATCGACCACGGCCGAAAAGCGCACGCCCACCGTCACCGTCAAGTCGAAGAAGGGCGAAGAGAAGCGTTATCTCCTGCCCACCGGCGCTCACCTCATGGTGCAGAACGGCATCGAGGTGTACCCGGGAGACATTCTGGCCAAGATCCCGCGTGCCACCACCAAAACCAAGGACATCACCGGCGGTCTGCCCCGCGTGGTCGAGCTCTTCGAAGCGCGTCATCCGCGTGAGAAGGCCGTCATCACCGAGGTCGACGGCACCGTGCATCACGGGCCGGTGGTCAAGGGCATGCGCCGCGTCATCGTCGAGACCGAAGAGGGCACCCGTCACGAGTACTCGGTTCCCCGTTCCGTGCACGTCAACGTGCAGGAAGGGGAGCACGTACGCGCCGGCGATCCGCTCATCGACGGTCCGATCGATCCCCACGACGTCCTCTCGGTCCTCGGCATCAAGGAGCTGCAGCGCTACCTGGTCGACAAGATCCAGGAGGTCTACCGCTCGCAGTCCGTGGCCATCAACGACAAGCACATCGAAGTCATCTGCCGCCAGATGTTGCGCTCGGTCCGCGTGACCCGCGTCGGCGACACCGACTTCCTCGTGGACGAGCAAGTCGATCGCTTCCGCTTCCTGGAAGAGAACGAGAAGGTCATGAACCGCGGCGGCGAGCCGGCGGACGGCACCCCGCTCCTGCTGGGCATCACCAAAGCATCGGTCTTCCTCGAGAAGGACGAGCCGGCCCCGCAGCCCAACCTCGAAGACCTGCTCCGGCCGGAAGACGAGGAAGCGCTCAGCCTGGCGGATTTCGACGACGAGCAGTAGATACGGACATTGCGTAGTTTCAAACCTCGGGCGGCCTTCGGGCCGCCCGAAGTTCTTGGTGGCGCAACGCAAAGTTTCGGGCCGACGGGGTTGGTGGTCGACCGAGATCAACGATTCCGGCAGAATATGGCAGTTTGAGAATTGGTGGGTTCGTCTGGCTCGAAGAGGTCGTTGAGAAGCTTGCAACGAAGCACCAGGTTGAGCCGAGCGAGGTGGAAGAGCTTTTCCGTGGCGCTCCCAGGTTTCGATTCGTCGAGGATGGCTACCGGAAGGACGAGGACGTCTACGCCGCTCTCGGGCAAACGGACGGAGGAAGATACCTCGTGGTTGTCTTCATCAGAAAGGCGAATAATCGTATCCTTCCTGTATCTGCGCGAGACATGACTGCGTCGGAGCGAAAACGATATGGGCGAAAATAGATCTTCAATCTCGAACGCCTCATCGATCGCCGAAATCGGCGAATACTGGGACTCGCACGATCTCGCTGATCATTGGGAGCGGACGCGCGAAGTGAACTTCGACGTCTCCCTTGACGCGGCGGCGGTGACGTACTTCGCGGTCGATAGGCTGCTCGCTGAGAAGCTGCGTGTCGCGGCGAAGAATCACGGCGTATCGCCCGAGACTCTTCTCAACGTCTGGGTTCAGGAGCACATCTCATCCGAGCAATCATCCAAGTAGCGGGCGGAGTGGTACGCCATGACGCCTGCCGAGCGCATGCGGGTGAGCGGTAAACTCTGGGCGACGTTCCTGGCTCTGGGGCTCCCTTGATCCCGAACCCGATACTCAAAGTCCTTTCTTCGATGCGCAGGCACCGCGTAAGGGCACTGCTCATGTCGTTGATCAATGCGCCTACGGACGGTAGACACCGAGCGCCACGACGATGTTGATCCAGGCTTACTTCGCCGCACCTGTCTCGAACAGGGGCTGCATTCACGCGTACAGCGATCCGTCCGGCATCGTGTAGGCGATCCCACGGGCCATGTAGATCTTCTGGGCGGTGTGGGCGGTGTCGCTGCGGCGGTGTCGGTCGCGCCGGTCGCGAAGTCCCCTGCCAGGCAGGACGGGTGTCACCACCGTAGAAAGCATCGCGAAGGTTCGCCGGGTCATCGGACCACTTCTCCTCATGTGCTCCTCCCGTCCGACGCAGCACGTCATCTGCCACCCGGAAATAGTTCCTTGCTTCAACCATCAAATGGACCTAACCTTCTCGTGCAGGAGGATGGCATACGCAAACTGACGTTCAATCTCGTGACGGCTTTGATGATCATCGCCGGCACCCTCACGTTCGTTCCCAAGGCCTCGGCATTACCTCGTGACTCCGTCACCATCAATTACTACGACTGTAGCTTCGGCCTCGTTGGATGGCAGTACCGGGACTGCAGTGCCGTGTGGTCTCAAAGCGGCACCCTCGCCGGCGCGTACCGGGAAACAATTCAAGTCGCCTGCAGTACCGGTGAAGAGGACTACTACGCTTTTGAGGAGTGGAACGCGAGCACACAGCAATGGCAACCGTACGACGGTGACCCAAGCG
>WNFI01002340.1_pt1 | contig 11638 bp, 14 predicted proteins | sample 5400471 | NCBI WGS metagenome assembly WNFI01 (sample SAMN13153348, study PRJNA577476) | soil metagenome | isolation source: 100 cm saprolite on Douglas fir-dominated hillslope | place: USA:California | collected 2013-09-17
GACATTGAGCCTCTGGAGTGCGGAGAGCAACAGCAAGAAGGGCGAGGGTGAGTGACGTGCCAAGAAGTTCAGTCAGTAGAAGGTATTTTGGCTGCTGCTCCATGAAGCTCCGTTAAAACGCTTTGAGAAGGGTTGTATGGGAGAGAAATCGGAGACGGTTGTGTAATTGATTGTTGTCTTTTCAAACGACGTGTGCCACACATACAGCATTTCTCATGATCACAAAGCGCAGACACCACATTTCCATCATGGTCACATGGTCGGCAGAAACAATGGTCACAGGGTTGTTTTGTTGATTGAATGTGTGGAGATAGATAATAATACGGAACAGTTACTTGACCTCCAGTACTTTGAGGAATGCGATGACCTCCACAAATTGGCCCCGAATAACAAATCATTTCATTTGAAGCAAATCGTGCACCTCCGCAAATAGGGCAATTATTCATAACTTCCTCTTCTGGGGCAGATCAGAGACGGTTCTATGTTCCCTGTTCTCCCGAAGTAACCGTTGTATTTCGATACCAAACAGAGTCAAGAGACGATTCCGCTCTTCATCTGAACACCCACGTACGAGTTCTGTACTGAAGAATGCATACCCCCGCAGTCCTAACTGGAAATATTCTTTGGCATACTGGGGAATAAGTTCTTGACGGTTAATCATCCTCTTTCCCTTGATCTGCCCATTTCTTGAGTCTGTCTGGGTACTTCCAAATATGATTAAGGAGCAGGGCAATTGCTTCACGATCTTTTTGGTCACCACTCAGAAGCTTGGTCCGCAGTTCTTCTGCGGCCTTTGCTTCAACGTCCTTCATGTGGATGCGCTGGGGTACTTCGTGTTTCATGCAGTGACTTGTTTCAGAATTCCTGTATTGGTAAACCAAATCCGAAGAATGATATTGCCAATCCCTTGGAGAAGAATCAAATATTCCACGATCATCGGAGAAAGACCAGGAAATACTTGAAGGAGTGCCAAGATATTGATAAGTGTCATGATAAGGTTAAACCAAACCATTTTGCTTTGATACCAGAGTTTCATGGTGTTCCTTTCAAGAGATGTTGCCATTGTTCAATGAGGTGTTGAATCCAAGAGATTTTTTGTTGCGTGTGCTGCTGCTGACTCAGTTGATCTTGGAGTTGATGCAGCTGTGTAAGGAGGGCGGTATTTTCCTGTTGTTGTTTTTGAATCGCAACATCTAAATCATTGGTCTTTTTGGTGAGATCTGCCACATCACCCAAATGGCGTTGTTTTTCCCCATCCAGAGACTTCTGCGCATCATTAAGTTGTTGATGCAGTTGTGATTCATTTCCAAATCGTGTCACTACTTCTGCTTTATTGACTGCAATATCATCGGTAGGGGACCCAGTAATTTCTTTGAGCCACATCGCTAAATCATCATATTGTTGAAGATACTGTGTGGCGGTTGCCGTGATTTTATCGTAGTCCGCATATTTTTCAGTCAAGAGTTGCACCTGTGCGCGTGCATCTGCAAGAAATTTTAGCTGCTCATCAACCATGGCAATGAGTTCTACAGACGATTTGACATTGTAATGGGCAAAAAGCGTTGCAAGCTCAGTATTTGGGACTGTCATTCCTCCATCAAGAATTTTCGGGTGAAGCCAGCCAATTACGCCAGTATAGGTTGGATAGGTTTTGACTTGTGGCGCAGCGCCCGTGGGATCGTTTTGTTCAAAACACACAAAGCTGGTGGACTGCAGATCAGCAGACACACAAATACCCGTGTGCCCATTGCCATTTCCCCAGGAAGCTCCCCAGACAATAATATCTCCTGCTGTTGGGACACTATTTGCTAAGTTCTCGAACATCTGAAAATCAGCAGAATTGGCATTAGCCAGTAAATCTTTCGCATTGCCCCAATCATGCGTCAATCCAAGCGTATCAATATAGACCTCGACAAGCCCCACACATTGTCCCTTGTTGGCCTCGGTATCTCCAGTATGTGCAACCCCTGTATACTGCTGAATAAATGCTTGGAGTGTCATACGTATCCATTATAGCACTAATGCTTCATGATGAGCGAAATCCATGCAGGTAACTGGGTCAGCACCCAAAAAAGAAGTGCCCCACTTCCTCCCGCAATCATCCGCCAAATATTTGCAGTTTGAATAAAACGATCCATTTGCATTTGGAGCGTTGTTTGCTGCTGTTCAATCTTTTCTAACCGAATTTTATGATCAGACAACTCATGAATATAGCCATCTTTCAGATCAGCAACCATACGCAGCATATTTTCTTTGGTATCTTTGGTGTCTTGATGATATTGGACAAGAAAAATATCGAGCGTATTTTTCGTCATCACAATGGTGTCATGGTCTGGTGCCGGTAATTGGTCTGCCATAAAGATGTAATCGTTATTGCACGCCTCCGGCTGCCATACCGGGAACGCTTTGTTGTTGTGGATTGCCACTCATGAATGAATCATAGAGATCTTTGAGCCGTGCGTAGGGGTTATCTGGTGAAATAGATCCAGAAATAGGAGACGATGATGGCGAGGAATTCCCACCTCCACCATTCGTTGCAGTGCTCGTGCCATACCCGCCACCAGTGTAAAAGTCTCCGCCACCACCCGTTTGCATCCCACCTGGCATATCATTACGAATCTGGAATGCAGTGCGATTTCCGGCAACGGGCGAAGGGCCGGCAGTGTTGGTTGCAGGATTTGCTGGCAAGCTCGGTGGTGCACTAAGAAACTTCAACCGATCACTCATTGCTTTCATCGGTAAACGGTCAGATTGTGACAACGCTTTAATGAGCATTTCCACTTCACTCGAAGGTGGTTGGCCTTTGCCCATACTTTGATTGATGCCTTGTGGCATGCCAGAAGTAGCAGAGCTCACTGGTTGTGGCGCGGGAGCAGGAGGAGGTGCCATTGGCGCGCCTTGGGGAGTTCCAGGACTCACCTGCGAGAGTTGCGGGGTTGGTTGGCCACCTTGCATCCGTGCTTGCATTGCAGCAATTAGTTGTGGAGACATTCCTGGGTTTCCAGGAGTGGGTGTAGGCATGGGAACTGGCATAAAATATCCCTTGTATAAAAAAACCGCCCATGAAAGGCGGATTTGAACATCCAAAAGTGTGCTTAGTATAGCATGCCATAGAAAGAATAAAAGGTGAGTGTTATTGACAATAGTACTTTACTAAAGTATGATAATACCCAGAAAGGAATATATCTATGAAAATAACAGCAAATCGTATTGTTGAAATTGTTGAGGTAATACTTTTAATCGATGCGGTATGGACGATAGTTCAAGGGGAATTATCCCATGCAGCACTTTTAGTTATAACGGTCTTATTGTTACAAATTGGAAGAGAATACCTTAAAAAGAGAACATGAAACTTGGTCCATCATATCGACCAAAACCATGGAAGACCTGCGTCGCATGTGGAGAAGAGTATTTTGAAACATCGTGTCCGGTATGTAAAAAATTGAAAGAAAACAGAAAGCGAAGATGAAACAACACATTACTCATGAGCAAACATTAGAGTTAACACAAAATGGGAGAGCAAAACTATATACATGGTATCAACGATATGTCAATAAAGATATTCCAGGTTCAATAACATATCGTGATAATGGTGGAATCATGGGAAAATATTTAGATCCCTATCTCTCTATCGGTCAAATGATTGAGTTTCTAACACCAGAATGGGTAAGTGGAATATTATTTGATGGTACCGTAATGACAGAAAATCTTTGTGATGAGTTATGGGATGCGTGTAAAGATATTTTAGAACATTTATGAAACCTGGAAGTCACCAACTCCATCAACTCAAAGTGTGCCCAGTCTGTCACCAGGAGTTTTTCACTACACGTGCGCGCAAATGTTCGATATGTGTCCAAAAAGAACGGGATCAGAAACGTTATCTCCGAAAAAAAAGAAAGGAAAAACATGACACCAAATGACGAAGAAAAAATACTCAAAGGTTGGGTAGTGATTGCAGCAATTTTTCTCGCAATTGCGATACTCCTTTTTGGATTTTTTACCGCACTGAAAATCTTCTTTTTTGTATTTTTGATTATTTTTGTAGTAGGATTTCTTTTTATACAGTAAAGAAATTATTTCCAGAGATATTTCGAATGTTTTGTTGCCTTTTTAATATCCATTCCTCCACCCCCTTGACCTGAATTCTGATTGGGAATAAAAAATCGTTGAAATTGTGGATTTTGCAGAAGAGGAGCAGCTGCCCGCATTCCTGCACGTGTTGCACCAACCGCTGCTCCAGTCCCCTCAGCTACTCGTCCAGCAGTCTTTATAATTCCCCGTCCAAATGTTGAACCTGTCGCTACATCAGCCGCTTTTCCAATAGTACGACCAGCAACACGTGCTGCCGAACGAAGTCCTGGGGGAGCAAACTCAGAGACGATAGAGCCAGCCATTTGACCAGCTGCATTACCCATCTTTTTTCCCGCCTGACTGAATGCAGACAATGATTGTGCATCTGTCTGACGAATGAGATTGTTCATTGTGGCATAGGGTGCTGCCACACTCCGCAGTTCTGAAAAATTCTTTGCTGCACGGACTTTTTGACCAAGACGAGGAGAAAGCGCATCTGCTTCTGAAAGAAACGCAGGGTTTTTTACCTTATCAATAAGACCTTGTTCATCAAGTGTTTTATCAATCACAGTGCCAATAGCGGCTGCTGTTTTTCTATACACTTGGGCAATATCTGATGCCTTCCCATTTGGCGATAAATAGGTATCTTTTGCATCTATCTCATGCGCCATTTGTTCAAGTGCTTTTTGTTTCCCAAAAAGTTCTGTTGCATCATATTCACCGGGAGCCGTTTCAACCTCTTTGAGCATGTTCGCGATACGATCCGTATAGATCTTTTTTTCCGCGTCTCCTCCAATAAAATCACTTTCATTTAATGCTTTTTCAACTGCTTGCGTAATGGCATTCGTGTCAGTAGCCCCGCCGCCTAATTTAATTGGTCCTTTGACCATGGAAAGTGCTTGATCACGCATGTCCGTTAAAAACCCTGTCGGACCAGTAATTTTTCCCGTTACATCCCGCAGATCTTCAATGTTTTTAATATTTCCAAACCCGTCGGCGATCACCTCTTTTGCAGCATCTTGTGGGTGAAGTTTATCTACAACCTTGGTAGGAGCAGTAAAAAGGTTTGAAAGAAACTCATTTGCCCGTTCACGGAGTGCTTTGGGTGTTTGCAACCCTTCATTGGCTGATAATACTTCATCAGCAGTTTTTGTGGCATCGGTTACTTTTGGAGTCGCATTTGCATGACTACCTCCAGCAAACCCCAGCACAGAACCTGCTCCATGAAGCAGACCCGCCGTTACCGCTCCGGTGGTCGCACCCTGACCTGTTTTTCCGTACTCACTTCCCCCCGCGCCATAAAGCGCGCCAGACCCAAGACTTGTTCCCAGTTTTGCAACTCCAGAAAGAATCTTGGTCCCAGCAGAGGCCGTTGCTGGAATTTTCCCTAATATACCTGCTCCTTGAGCTCCGGGAATAAGGGAGGCCACATTTGCTGCGGTAGTAAACCCTTGCTTAGTATCTTGTGTACCTTTGACATTTTGATTGATAGCTGTTTGCGCAGCTGTTCCAGCAGAATGATTATAATCAGCAATTACTTGAGAAATTTGTTGGACTTTTTTTGTATCTCTTGCCGCAACTGCAGTTTTCAAACGACCTTGCATCAGTGCATTTTGTGCATCGCGTTCTTGTTGTGTTGCCGCAAGGAGCGGTTTATTCACCTCATTTGAGACTGCTCCACCTAATCCTTGTGCAAAACGCACCGCTGGATCAATAAACATGCCTTTGACTGCATTTCCCACAATTGCATTCGGATTCAGATTATTTGCAACATGGGTCAATGCATTTACTTGCGCTGTTCTATCTGGCTGGGGAGCAGATGGAGTATTTGAACTTCCACCGCTCGCCATCACTGGACTCACTCCCCCCAAAGAAAGACCTTGTAAATTATTTCCAACAGAGTGCACTGCATTACTGACAATTCCTCCTATACCAGTATTTTGTACATTTCCATGTACAGCAGGGGTACCACTCATTGTTTTTCCATATTCACCATCGCCAAAGACTTTATCAAACGTCTTTTGATCGACTGAATGCGCAATCATGCCTTTCAATGAATCCATTTTTGCATCAATAGTTGTTTGCGTATCTCCACCATTCGGAAGGAGCGATGCATCAATTTTAATTCCTGCTGCATCCAAACTCGTAGAAAGATTCTTTATATCTGCATTAAACACAACCTTTTTTTGACCCAATCCAAACATTGCTCCCAGTCCTCCAAGTGGATTTCCCACGCTATGGACTAAATTTGGATCTTGATCAAGTTCAGTGGTAAGTTTCTTCACAAGCTGGCCAGCATTTTCTGCTGCTCCAACTTTCGCTTTATATTCGGGTGATAGTTCCAATTCTTTTTGTTTTTGATCTAATGCAATTTGCTCAGCCTGTTGGGCTGCTTCTTTACTGCGTTTTAATACTTCGGGTTGATTTGTTTCTGCTGCCAATTCTTCTGCTGTTTTACTCGCAGTCGTTGTCGCACCTGTTTTAAACGCTTCAGCAGCAGCAGTCTTCCCCACATTTTGTGGATCATTGGCAATGTCAATATTTTGTTGCTGCAACTGTTTTGCCTTTTGCAAATCAAATGCTTGCTGCATGAACATCGACCGAATCGAGGTTTGGTATTGATAATCTCGTGCTGCTTTGGCCATTTGTAAGAATTGGTCAATCTTTCCAGGGTCATTCCCCACACTCGCCGCATAGGATGCAAATGCTGCATCACGAGGGTCAGAAGGCGCATGGAACTGTGAGTAGTCAATTTTGGAGGGATCACCGCCAATGGCCGGAAGTGAGGGTAAACTCACTGATTGGGCAGTGGGCGCCGCCGGCATGGGTGGTGGACTCGCCGTTGGAGTGGCAGTGGGCGGTACATACGGCTTATATGCACCAATCACGCTATCAACGGATGGAGTGATGGAAGTGTCTGTCATAATTACCTACTTAAATAATGGCGATAGGTTCTGGCTTGGTTCGCAATGGCCTGCGTCACGGGCAGAAATTGTGGACTTGTGGCCCCACTTCCTTGCACTAACTGACGGGCTTTCACATAATCACCTGCCTGAGCAGCATCGGCAGCACCCGAATCCTTCATATAGGCCGCTAAAATGCGTGGACTATTTTGTGGATCACTCGCCAGTTCTGGATGATTGACTAAATCGAGTCCCAACTCTTTTCCATATTTGGCGTAATTATAGTCGTGTGTCAACTGCACATAGCCACGTCCATGATATGCCGAACCGCCGGAATAATTTGCTTGCAGATTTGCAATTTGATGCATTCACGACTCCCGGGAGCGCTTTGGTAGCTGCATCTTGTTGTCCTTTTGGCACACCTTGGAGGACATCGCTATATGAAGTTGCACTCGCATTATCTTGGGTTTGAGAGGGTTTGGGCATCTCTGGCATCGGAGGCGGGGAAGCAGTAACTGCAGAGGCGCTTGCAGCCGGAGCAATAGGCAATGGCGGAGCCACAGCCGCAGATACACTGGCACTGGGCGAAGTCGGAAGAGCGGGCGGTACACCTTGTCCCTGTCCACCAGCAATCATACCTGCATAGGGACTTTGTTCCACATTCCCAAGTTTTCCTGTTTTATCCGTGTATTCAATGCCTAAATTGGGACCAGTCGCATTTCCTGATGCACCCGTATGACCAATGACTTTTCCACCTTGCACGTCTTGACCTTCTTGTAGCCCTACATCAGAGAGATGCTCAAATAAAAGGCCTTCACCAGTATCTTTATTAATAACATGCACCATATTCCCATAGCCTTGGTTCGTTGCATCGCGCGGACCACCCGTTGCTGGCGCGCTGCTATAGACCCGATCCACATGCCAATTTCCTTGGGGAAGAGCCATTGGGGTACCCATCGGCGCGGCATAATTGGTATCCCGCGCAACACCACCAGAAAAGACTTCCAACCCTGGATTGGAAGTACCAGCCTTTTGAGTAATAGGCGCAGGTGTCGGTAAGACCGATGATTGCGATGGGGCAGTGCTCAGATCAGTGGGTTTCTGTACAGTGCTTCCTCCCAGTGATGGAAGAGGAGGAGGCGCTCCCAGTGACGCACTTGCAGAACTTTCGGGAGATGATAATGGATTGTTGGCACTACTTCCACTTGGACTGCTTGGTGCCAGAAAGTCTGATGGTTTCATCGCATCCAGATCGCCTGGGTTGACGCCTTGTTTGCCAAGAGCATCGAGCGTGCTTTGTTGCCCATGTTCCGCCATCACCTGAGAAACTGGCTTATTTTGACTTTGGGCCATCGAAAGAAACGTGTCAACTTCATCGGGATTATAGCCAATTTTCTGGGCAGCTTGTCGGAAGGCTTGTACATTTGGCATAAGAGTTTACGCATGAAACGCACTGAACATCGCTGGCAAGTTTTGCTGATTTGTAATCCGCTGTTGATTGCCTTGTTCTTTAATACTATCCAGTGCCGTTCGGTAACTCCACTCTGCCAATGCGAGTTTATTTGCTCGGTCTGCTTCTTCTGTCGTCCATTTTTCACCATTTTGTGCATTTGTCGTCAGGCGTGTCAGTTCCAACTCATTTGCTGTCGTCCAGCCTGTCATTTGCCGTGCTTGCTGTTGATCCATTTCCGAGAATTGCTGTGTCCAGGGAAGCAGCTGCTTTTGTTCTTGCTGCTGTACCATATTCATGCGATTACCCAATTCGCCTTCACTCATTGCAAGATTTGCGCTCGCTTGTTGTCCTAACCGACCCACTTGATTCGACTCAAGTTGGAGAGGAATTGATTTGTTTTGAACAAGTCCCGCACGTTGACCTTCGGTGACAAGTGAATTCTGAGTAGTATTGGCAACCTCTGTGGGCATCGCTTCCAGTGCTGCAGTCAAATTCCCCGCTTGTTCGTTATATGCTTGCACATTTTGGCGTTGCTCGGGCAATTGCAACTGATTACTAATACGATCATAGGCTTGCGGCATTGTTTCTTGCGAGTTAATAAACCCCGCATAGTTGCCAATAAGATTATTCGATGCATTGCGATCTGCCGCAAAGTCATACGGCTGCGCAAATGAAGGAATATTAAAAGGAGAGGGTTTTCCAGTATTACTAAAATCTGGGTTATTTTGGGTCACTGCAGACGGATTTGAAGGCAGCGCAGGAATATCGGTTGAAAACGAGCTACTGGATGCTGGATTGAATGGTGCGTCTGAACTTGCCATATGAGTATAAAAAATCCACCTCAAACGGGTGGACTGAAAACATCCAAAGATGCATGTAGTATAACACTCGTTCAAGAACGTGTCACGTCAAAGTCACCGTGCGCCAAGTTGCACCATCCCAGACACTAAACACATGGGTATCACTACTCATATATTGTTGTCCCACAAATGTTCCTGCAGTTGGCCGGCTACTTGCCACACCACTACTCACATATTGATATTGATCCCATGTTTTTCCGTTCCACAGATTGAGCAAATGGGTATCAGTCGAATAATAGACCGATGATCCAAGCGGAGGAGATTGCCCGCTGGTAGGACGTTTACTGGAAAGACCAGACCAAAGAAAAGGAACACCTTCCCCAATATGTCGCTGCTTAATGACTGCTTTTGGCAGTTGTGATTGATGAATAATCGGCTCATTTTGATTAATATCATCAACAGGAGCGGCCGTTTCAAATGCTGCCTGCATAATATTGGTTGCTTGATCTATCATGTTATGCTTTCCGGTGTGCGGGTTCGAGTTCTGTTTCAAGCGAAATACCGGTAATCGTCGGACCGGTAGTACTTCCAGCAGTCATATCACACCCGACTTGCATTTCCCGAGACATTTGCCGAATTGGCACACGAGCAAACATTGCACCCACTGTATTTTCATTTCCCCCGTAATTCCATTGCGATTGTTCATTAATTTTAAATTTGGGTTGGACTGCATCCCCTGCTTGGAGTGGTAAGAAATCAATACGCAGGAGGGTTGGCAATTTTTCCTCTGACACTGAACTCATATCAGTAATAAGTTGCTCAATAGTAGGATTCAAAAAAGGCGCATTTCCAACAGAAATCTTATCAACGCCATACTGCACGCCGTTCTGCCACCCGACAAAGAGCGACTGCCCAGCTGCATAGATTGCACCGACTTTGGTGTTGGTATTAATACTCCTGCCGATGGAGAGTGGGTAATCAAATCCTGGAGCTTCTGGGTAGTTGCGATTGAGTGACCCATAGGTCATAACGCCACGCTCAATATCAGGAGAATCAGACGTAATTCCGACGCCAAAGCACAAAATGGTACGCCACATGCCCATACTTCCTGGAGCAACTTCCACATAATTGGTTTGCTTAAGTTTGGGAATCTGGGTCACCTTTTGCAAACTATCTCCATAGAGCCCACGGAAGGTGAGAAGTTTGCCAGAATATCCAGCAATAACATACAAAATGCCCTTCGATGACCACATTGCATTTACGCCGCCCTCAGGGACATCAATATAAAAATTGTAGGTCAAACTGGTTCCATCCCAAAAAAAGATCTTTCCTTCATCGTAATCAGTGATGTTGGTGCCACGCCAGACACCGATGGCAATATACTCACGCCACTCACACAGACACCGTACGCGGTATGTACCAGGTAAGTTGAGTTGTTGACTATTATAAATATCTCCAGCCTGAAGTGTGGCCACATAGCGTTCATTGCCAATCACCATATAATTTAAGAAATGTTTGACAGGATGATACGCATCACTCACCAGAAATTGATAATACGTCACAAAAAATGCAGTAGAGAGATCAGCAGTAGTGCCTGTCACAACCTTGCCATCAGCAACTGTTGACGTGATATGGATATGATAGGTCGCCCCTTCAATCGCCCGAAACGAACTTGTATAAATAAATTCATAATTTCCCGTAAATAAGCTTCCATTTGTGACTGTCACTGATGCAACATTTTGATTGAGGCCATTGTGAACGGTGACGGTCCAATTACCGGTCCCCACTGTATTGATATTCACAATCACACTTTTTTGCGGATCTTTCGTGGGAACAAAAGAAAATTTGTTTGCTGCTGCTTCACTTATGGTGGTTAACAGCGTATACGTTTGCCCACTGCCTGCTTGTGTTTGATCTTGATCATTTCTGGTCGTAATACCAGAAAAAGGCACATCCAGTGAATAGGTTGGTGTATTCACCCCCGTCATCGAATTTAATGCAGATTGTTGACTATCAGTGAGCGTACTTTCAAATTGATAATAGGCAATCAAATTCGCTTCAAATCCAGTAAGCACTTTATTATTGTTATTGAGAACTTGCGACACTGTCCGAACCGCATTCCAGACCCGCGTATCGTCTTGCAATCCATCATAGAAGTTTGTGTACGTACCACCGGCCCCGCTATTGGCACCCACCGAAAAATCCGCAGTAGAGGCAAAAATAGATGTTTTGGAACCAATTTGTGTGCCCAAAAGTGTGCCATTCACATAAAAATTTGCAGTTGCCGTCGATGCTTGCCACCCCACACTCCACCGGTACCAATTTGTCGTATTGATCGTTGCAGTAATATCTTGAGTCAGCGTATCAAAAGATGTGCCATCATTAGAAATAAGCAGTCGTAAAAGATACCC
>WNFI01009924.1_pt1 | contig 11638 bp, 12 predicted proteins | sample 5400471 | NCBI WGS metagenome assembly WNFI01 (sample SAMN13153348, study PRJNA577476) | soil metagenome | isolation source: 100 cm saprolite on Douglas fir-dominated hillslope | place: USA:California | collected 2013-09-17
CGTTCATATAAATTCCTTCTGACTCCGCTAACTTCTACCTATCCTCTGCACTATGCGTTCGGAGGGCCGGTTGGCTTTATACTGTGCACGGAAGCTGATCTTGGCCCGATGCAGCAGAACGCGCAGATAGCCGCGCTCCACGCCGAACTGCTGGCAAATATCGTCTTTGTCGCGGTCTTCCAGGAACAAAGCGCGCAGGCAGTTACGGTCTCTTTCGGATAGTTTGGCCAGCACTTCGCCTACCACCTTCTTGCTCTCTTTCAGCAAGAGTGAACGTTCCAGGTCAGTGCGGCCATCGGGCAGGTCGAGGGTCTCCATGTCCACCTGCTGCGTGCGCAACCGGTCGCGGTACGACTCGAGCAAGACGTTGCGGCAAACAGAATTGACAAACGCTCCCAGCCGTTCAGGACTGTGAATAGCGTCGCCGGCGCGGACCGCCTGGAGCACGCGCAGGAAGGTTTCCTGGCAAATGTCTTCAATCAACTGGGGCGATAGCGTCCGCCCGCGGAGCTTGATGCGCAGAAGTCTGCTGAAGTAGGAAACGAAATGGGTTTCCGTGACGGAGTCGCCCGCGCCCAGGCGCTCGAGGTAAGCATTATCGAAGGAATACGGGTCCACTGGCTCCTTTTTGGACAAGTATACTTCAGTAACGCAAGCCTCTTCCGCCACCCTGCGCGGTCTTTTTTTGGCCGGAACATCCGGGGTCCAGAGTACCGCAGCCGCGCTGGCGGAGGCTGCTCCTGAATGTCGCCGTGCGCTCTTCAATTCTTCCGTCCTTCGGGGCTGCTCTTAGGCTCCATACAGTCTCCTGGGGAGCATTCCTTCCGATCCAAAAAAGAGACCTGGCTGCGAATTGGCCATAACCAGGGCCGAAATCGCTGTGATGGCGGTAAAAACCCGGTTTGCCTTCAGTGCAGACGCACCCCGACGCGTCTCCGGATACGCCCGCACTGCGGCAGGCCACGAGCCGTCTGGCAGCTGCGTTCTGCGAAGGTCATCGGCCACCCACCAGGCCCTTTGCAATCCCAACTGAAGCAGGCAGCGCAACAGCAGCGCCTGCTCAAAAACACTCTCCGCTTCGTACTGGCTTACCAGGTCGCGGACGCTTTCCAGCAGCGAGCGTGAGGTCTTGACCGGGCCTAGTTCAAGAATGGCGGAACAGGCATAAAGCGGCATGGACAAACTGCAATCGGACGCCCCTGGCTTCGGCTGGAGCAACCATGAGGCCAGCCGGTCAGAACACTCGGCATCAATCTCGGTCAACGCATTGGCCGCGACGGCGGCGATGTCCGGCGCTTTGGATTTGTCGCTGGCCCTTTGACAAGCCCGCAAGACGTCCAAATCCTCCGCTGACACCCGGCAGTTCTGGCGGCGCAGCGCGATCACAGCCCAGGCCGTGGAGTCAGCGTCGCATTCGGTTCCGGTCGCCCGTCCCCAGCCACCGCCTGGCGAACGAACGGCAATCAGCCAGTTCAGCGCTTTCCGCATTTGCAGGCGCACGGCGTCAGAGAGAAGGTCGTAAGGAACTTCGCCCAGACGAGCCAGCACATAAGCCGTAATCAGAACGTCAGCGCCGCCCGGAAGGCTGTCAGACCAGTGATCGTTGCGTTGTTCTGACAGAATGAAGGCCATGCCCGCTCCGATAGCCTGCACATTGCTGTTGCGTGTCTTGCCTACAACTTGCGGAGAAACGGCCCCACGAGGCCGAGACGACGTCTCGCGCGTGCTGCCAACATTGCCCTGAACTTCCGTCATTTGCGGGTCTTCTTCCATGCCAGACATGAAACGTCTTCAATGAGTAGTGACGCGGAAGCTCCATTCGTTTCACGAAAGAAGTAAAAATCGCATGAACATACGGTCTCCGCTTCATTAAAGAAGGCTGGCGACCATGGGAATTCCAGAGAGAAATCATGTTTCGCTTGTTTTTATTCAGACTTCCCGCTCTGGGACGCCTGAAATACGGCCCTTGAGTTTAGTCGGTGCCAGACGCATCCCAACCCCTGGGATACACTGGCTGCCGATCCAAACATGCCTGTAAGTTCCATAGACCGGATGCTGGAAGAGCTGGAAGGCTGGCGCGACCATTTTGGCCACAAAGAAAGTGCTCGCGCTGCAGTCTTGCTGGACAAACTGGCAGCCAGGAAACTCACTGATGCAGCTTCTCTGATCCGGTTTCATGAAGCCCTGCTGTTTCTGCGCGCTTTCCCGCATTCACCCAGAATCCAGCGCAAAACGGAGAAACTGCTCGACACATTTTCCGCCCGAGTGCAACAGCTACGCGACTCCGGCGCCGACATGAGCCGGTTTTCGCCGCTGGAGGTTTCCGGCATTGCCGGCACTGAGATGCAGGACTCGCTCAGCTTTGACGTGGCGCGCTGGCTGGTACCCCACGTGCCCGGCGGCGTGCGCATTGATTGGGACAACTATGAGGAAGAGCGCGCCATGGCCGCAACCTGGCCGCGCTGGATCCCATTGCTCGAAGAAGACGGCTATGTTGAAGCCGGTATCCCGTGGCGTGACTGGCTGCGAACCGTGCAAGGCAACAAGAGCGACGGCCCGGCATGGCTCATCAGCCGGTTTGAAGATTTGCCACTTCCCGACGCGGCCAAAGCCGAGCTTTACGATTCGATTCGCTTGCCGTTGATCTGGGGGCTCGACAACCTTCGGCTATCGCGCACCCGTAACTGGCTTCCGCTGCGAAAAGCTTTTTATCACACTGGACCGCTGATCGCGCGCAAGGAAGTTTCGATCCCAAATCGGTGGTCTGCGCCGAGCTGGAACGCGGCGTCACCATATATATGTGGAACCTGCCGCCGAACCGCCGCCTGCCCCTGCGCGCTTACGTTGCCGGATTCACACTGAAGAATGGCGTGCCTATCAATTACGTGGAAGCCATTGGCCTATGCGAGTGGATCGAAGTCGGCTTCAATACTTTCTATACTTTTCGCGGCGGAGAAACGGCGTGGATCTACGCGCAGACGCTGCGCTGCCTGTGCCATCTCACCGGAGCAACTTGCATTTCCGTCTATCCGTACCAGCTCGGGCACAACAATGACGAAGCCATCGACTCCGGCGCCTTCTGGTTTTACCGGAAGCTAGGCTTCCGTCCCGGACGCCGGGAGCTGCTTGAGCTGACCGAACGCGAAGAAGCCAGGATCGCCGCGCAACGTAACTACAAAACGCCTGCACGAACGCTACGTCGTTTAGCTGCGGGCCATGCATTCTACGAATTGCCGGGCAGCGAGCCGCGTGCGTGGGACAGCTTCTCCACCCGCAACATTGGTATGCGCGTAAACCGCCGCATGGCACGCGAGTTCGGAGGCAAGAGCGATCTGGTGCGCCAGGCGTCGAAGGAGCAAGCAGCATGCGCGCTCGACGTGCGCACCTCGGGCTGGAGCGCGCAGGAACAGTCGGCGTTTGAGAATTTCGCGCTGGTGCTGGCGATGGTCCCTGACCTGGGCTCGTGGACCAGCGCGGAGAAGCAGACGCTCATGCAGATCGTCCGGGCAAAAGCCGGTGCGGACGAGATGAAATTCCTTCATCTGACGCAAAACCATGCCAGGCTGCGCGAGGCTCTGTTGAAACTAGGTTCGTGAGGTATTGAAATGTGCGGAAGTCTCAGCGCACCAGCAGTTCGGTAAACTCGTGCATCTGCGCCAGCACCCAGGGATAGTGCGCCACGGCCACAACCGCAATGCCTGTGATCAGGGCGAGAGGGAGCCATGAGCCGCGCTGAGTCGCTGGGCGCTTCCAGGATAGAAGCCTCTCAACCCGGGCACTGATTGCTACGCCTCTCTCTGGCACCAGACTCATGGCCAGCGCAGGCATGGGAGCAGAGGAAGAATCGCGGGCAATCTTGAGCAGCGCGGACGCCAGGTCCAGCGCGGTCTGCTCGTCGTTCACGGCGGCGTCATCGGCGGCGATCTCCGCAGCCGTGAGCCATTCGCGGTCGAGCGCGGCAAGAAATGGAAACCCGCAAAAATGGAGAACAAGCTTCTTAAGATTATCGCGACGGCGGACGTGCGCCAGTTCGTGGCGAATAGCTGCATCCATCTCGCGCTGACTCAGTAACTCAGCGGCCCGGCCCGAAACCAAAAGCCGTGGACGGCAAACTCCACCCACCAGCAGTGCCGGTGCAGGCCCGGAAACTTCAAACGCGGGGACGCCGACATCCGTCTTAAGCTGCCGTGAGTTTGCGGCACACGATGCCAGAAAACGCGATGCGCGGCGCCACGCCGCAACCACAGAGACCACACCAATCAAGATAATGGCGCCTCCGCCCAGCGCCATGAGAATCCCACTGAGGCCGACGCTCTCTTCAGCAGAGTTCGGTTCGAGGTAGAAAAAGGATGGCACAGCAACCAGCAGCACAATCGCAGACGCACAAAACAGCGGCAGCACACGCATTGTAAACAGCGCAGTAGCGTTGAGCCTCTTTCTGAAGCGCTGCAGTTCGTCGAGCAACGCGGTATCGTGCCGGGTAACGGTGTCCACAAGAAAAGAAAGCGGCATAGAAGGATGCACGGCCGAACTCAGCAGCCGTTCCACCTCCACCGCCGCGGCAGTACGGTTGAACTCTTCTTCACTGACCACAGGCCGATACCGGAAAGCACGGCCATCTGGCGTCCGCTCAAGCAGGCCTTTCTTATAGAGACGATCCAGCGTCGTCATGACCGTCGTATAGGCAGAGCTAATGGACTTGCTTTCCAGCAATTCACGGACAGTAGCGTCGCCGCACGCCCATAAGGCGCGCAACATCTGTTTTTCCAGAGGACCCAGCCTGCGGTCCGCCACGGTTGCCGTCTTAAGCCAGCGCATCATCGCAATCTTTTTCCGACAGTAGCTTACTGTAATTGACTCAAAGACGGCAATTCGAGGGCCATGCCGAACCGGACCATCAAGCAATTGTCCAGCTTTGCCTCATACCAAGTAGCCGTAGTAGTGACTACCCCGGAAAGAGCTAAAAGTTTCCATTCATTTGTTCTATAGAAAGCAGAAACTTAAGCTACAATGACGCAGCTAATTTCTAGTCATGGACCCTCGTAAGCTGCCTGCGCAAGAACTGTTGCAGCTATGTCTCCAATCGGAAGACCAGGCTGCGTGGCTGGAGTTCGTGCGCCGATTTCAGCCGCTCATAGCCGGGGTCGTAGTCAAGAGTATCCGCCGCTGGACCATCCCCACTCCCGCATTGGTGGATGACCTTGTACAGGATACTTACCTTAAACTCTGTGCGAACGACTTCCGCGCGTTGCGTCAGTTTGAGTTCCACCACGAGAATGCCCTGTTCGGGTTTCTGAAAGTTGTGGCGTCCAACGTAGTGCACGATTACTTCCGCAGGCCAAGGCCGGATGATGTCGAGCTGGACGACACTAGAATCGCTCTCGGTAGCAGCTTCTCTGAAAATGCGGATAAGAAAATTCTAATCGGAGAGATTGAACGGTGTCTGGAAGCCCATTCGGCGGAACCGAACTTTGCCCGGGATTGCACTATCTTCTGGCTTTACTACCGCCAAGGACTAACCGCCAAAGCTATTTCTGAACTTCCAACCGTGGATTTAGAGGTAAAGGGAGTGGAGAGCGCGTTGCTGCGCCTGACCCGCTTCCTAAAAGAAAAGATGAATGAAAAACCAGTGAATTCAACGACTTCTGGTTCAAGGACATCAAGCATGCGTTCCGGTTCTCCCGGCCCGTAAAAGGTTGAGCCAGTTGGTTTACGTTTATAGAAAGGAGCAGTGACCGAGGTGGACCAGCAGTCGCTACACTTGAGCGATGCTCAAATCGAGCAGTACGGCAAAACGTCCGAGACCACAGGACCGGAAGCCGGCCAGCAGATTGAAACCCATCTTGCTGACTGTCCGGCATGCCGCGATCGCGTGCTGGTGTCTCAACGCGTCCGTTTCGCTCTCATGGGGGATACTCCCGTGAAAACCGCGCCTCTTCCCGACCGCCCAGGCCGGCAATGCCCCAGCGAAGACGATCTGCGTAATCTGGCTGCCGGACTTTGTCCACGGGATCAGGCCACTAAGCTTACCGAGCATGCAGCCCAGTGCAACCATTGCGGTCCGGTGCTCCGGATGTATGCGGAGGACTTCTCTGAGGACCTGAGCAAAGACGATGAAGCGGTGGTGAGGAAGTTGAAGAGTTCATCAGCGGGATGGCAGAAGAAGCTGGTTTCGCGAGTGCTTCCCCGTTCCAGTGGAGTTCCTGCCAAAACTTCGAAGAGGCCTTTCTTCTCTACATGGGTCCTAGTCCCCACTACTGCCTTTGCCTGTGCGGCAATTGCTTTTGCCGTCTGGTATTCGCAACGCGAGACTCCCGAGAAAGTTGAGAAGCTGTTGGCGCAGGCTTATACGGAAAATCGCACTATGGAGATGCGTGTTCCGTATGCGAAACATTCTGACTTCCGTCAATTGCGATCTGGCGCCCCAGAATCCCTCTTGAATTCTCCGCCCACCGTTCGTAGGGCATCCAACGAGATTGCTTCGCAACTGGAGAAGGACCCGGCTGATCCGAAGTGGCTCCTCCTCAGTGCCCGTCTTGATCTGATTGAGTGGAACTACCAGCCGGCTATTTCCGCGCTGGATAAGATTGTCGACGACAGAGTTATCCGTTCCCCGGAAGTTCTGACAACTCGAGCCTTGGCCCTATATGAGAAAGCCGAGTTCGAACACGATCGAGAGGTATCCGGTGAAGTGGTGGATTTATTGGATAGAGTTCTCCAGAAAAACCCAGCGGATCCAGTTACGCTATTCAATCACGCGGTCGCCTGCGAGAAGATTCTCGCCTATGAGTGCGCCGCCAGGGACTGGACGCGTCTCCTAGAAGTTGAGCGAGATTCTGGATGGGCTGACGAAGCTCGGCAGCACCTCAAGCGCATCCAAGAAAAAAAAACTCTGCAACACTGACACGGCGGCCAAACGGGCACGCGTGGGACGAACTTAGGAGCAAGGATCCGTTCACCACTCACACAGATGAACTCTACCTTGACAGAGTGATAACCGGGATCCTGCGTTCTGAGTCGTTATCTCCCCTGGACAGATTGATCTGGGTGTTCTTGCACGCAGCACTGCCGCAAATCACGATGATTTGTGGCTTAGCAGCTTTTTCAGTTCGGAACGCCTTCGCCGGGCGAACATACTACTTGGCTCAGCCATTGAGGCCAATTACCGTGGTGACGCGCAGGGTGCGTGGCGCGATGCAACAGTAGCTAAGACCTTGTACCAGCACGCTAGGAATAGACCGGGAGAGGCACGCAGTCAATTCGAACGAATTTATGCCCTCCATCGCCTGGGTCGATCGCGCGAATGTCAGTCTCAAGTTCGACGGGAACAGGCGCTCTTGAGGGGCGAACGCTATCGCTGGCTCGAAATCCAGACTTTGATTGAAGCCTCCATTTGCGAGTCGATGACTAGCGATTTTGAAGCTGCTGCTCGCTCGATTGAAGCCGCTCTCAAGGAATCGGGGTCAATCAAGTATGCGGTGCTACAGCTGCGTGCAATCGGCATTCAAGCTGCATTGCATACAGTTGAGGGTAGATTGGATGAATCCTGGGAAACCAACTGGCAAGGCCTTCAGCTGTTTTGGCAGGAAAATTCTCCGCCGGACCGGGCTTTTCAATTTTATTCAGATTTGGAGACGTCCGCTGAAAAAGCTGGCATGTGGAACCTTGCAATTCTGTTGCAACATGAAGTGATTGCGATGCTGGCAGAGACTGAGCGCCAGGACTTTAACGCCATGGCACATTTTCATCTGGGTGCGATCCATGAAATCGTCAGAGACGACAACATGGCTGAACAGGAATTTCAGTACGCCATGAAGCTGTTTGAGCAAATGCCCAAGAGCCCGGCTACTGAGTTTTACATTTACGCATCAGAGATTGAGTTGGCCGGGCTTGAGGCACAAAGGGGACTGATCGAACTGGCCCGCAATCGACTGCGCCGCCTTCCTCCCGATACCGAACGCTCCGGCAACTTCCTGCTCAAACTGGCTTATCACAAGGCTTGGGCAGAAATTGAGCGCCAGGCCGGACAACATTCCTTAGAGCAGCACCATCTCCGACAGACGGTAGCGATAGGAAATAAGGGATTCCTGACTCTACACTCACCGAACCAACGCTGGCAGTGGCGTCGCGAAGTGGAGGACGCGTACCGAAGGCTCTTGGAGCTAGGGGTAGAAGGGCCTCACGATCCCAATCAGGCCCTCGCCGACTGGGAGTTGTACCGCTTGCGCGAATTGACGGGACGCACCATCGCTGCCGGGCCGGGCAGGGCGAGTCAACGTGCGAAGACTGTCATTACACACCGTCTTCGTAGCTTTAGGCATACGACACTGCTTACCTTTAGCATTCTTCCTCATCGTGTCATGGTGTGGGTCGGGGATGATAGAGGCGTGTCAGAACTCACACTTCCCGTAGCCCCGGAGGAGTTGAAGAAGCTGGCGCAAGATTTCTTTTTGTCCTGCTCTGATTCACACACCCCTATTGCGAAGGTAAACGCCGAGGGCTTCCGTTTATATCAATTGTTATTCCCTGGTCTCGAAGAAAGGCTCGATCCCGCTAGGACGCTCTTCATCGAGGCCGACGGGAGTCTGAGCCTGATACCGTGGCCGGCGCTAACGACGGCAAAAGGACACTACTTGGGTCAGACGTACCAAATCGTAAACACACCAGGATTGCTATATGGCAATCAGCTCGGGCGATGGAAGACGACGGCAATCTCCGCCTTAGCTGTTGCACCGGGCCCAGTAAACCTGGAGGGACGGAACCTACCTCTGTTGCCGGACGCGAATGCCGAGGTTGAACTTCTTTCCCGCTTATATCCCGGTACGGTGCAGCTTCATGGTGCGGCGGTTTCTGTTGACTCTTTATCCAGATACCTGCCGAAGACAAGCATATTTCATTTTGCTGGGCATGCGATTACGCAGGCCGATGGCGGTGAGCTTTTGCTTCAGACCAAGAACGGCAGTACGCAGAGGTTGTCCTCGTCAGCGGTGGAAAAAATGCATCTTCCCAACTTGAGACTCGCGGTTCTCTCAGCTTGCTCAACGGGAAGCGGACAAGAGTCAGACAGAGCGCCGCATGGTTTAGTCCGAGCCTTCTTAGCAACTGGGACGCAACGTGTCGTTGCCAGCAAGTGGGACATTGATTCGGCATCTACCGCACGCTTCATGATGTATTTTCACTCACATTTCTATTATCACGCGACGGCTGAGGGTTCCGCACAGAAGGCAAGCTTCCAACTGCGCAGCCAAGACGACAAGAGCCATCCTTACTACTGGGCGGCATTTGAAGTGTTTGGTTTGCCTGAATAATCGACGCTAGATTCGACACAAAAGGAGTTACCAAGTGGCTAACTGTACCAATACAACATGCATTCTGCTTCACGGCCTGTTTTTCATGACATTCAAGGACAACAAACTCATCGTGACCACGCCAAAGTTCGCTATGCATAAATTTGGAGAAAGAGACCAGGGTCAGCCAAACATAGGACCTCTCCCTGCCAGCGCTCCTGACATTGACTGGTCGACTTCAGTAGGGCTCCATGATAACGCCAATTCTCCTCAGACTTTTCCGAAATCGATTATGCAGTTTTCAAGTAGGGGGACGGGAACAGGCGAACTGTTACCTCCGAATAATTCGGCGTATCAGTTTCAGTTGAAACTACCGCTGCCGTGTGAGATTTATTCTTTCCGACAGGACCAGTTGGCAGTTTTCAATGGTTGTGCTATCGATCCCGTTCCGAAACCGAGCGGGAGTAAGTCGGTCAAGCAGAGCGTCATGGATTTCTGTGGTCCGGTACTTGGAAACCCAATCGCTCTGTTGACTGGCCTTGTATATGAACGTACGCCAAGCTGTACTCTTCCATCGGTGCTGAGTTTTTACGCGGAACACCACATGCACTGCGCGAACATCAAAGCGCAGCAGGTCAACGCTGCTCTGCTGGCGGCACAGGGGCTCTTTACCAGCGGGGCTGACTTCGACCTGCAATTTAAAGACATTGACATGATTCCGATTTGCCCGCCTTCCCCAAATCCATATGGGGTCGCGCCGAACGATGAACTCTCAGCGTGTGAACTCAGCGTTGGCGGGTGCTTTCAGCCTTTAGGTCCGAATCCCATCAATTGTGGTCAGTTTGCCGTCAACCCTTAAAGAGACGAAGGATGAACACTTGTGCCAACCGGAATCAGTCTTCATATTGGCGTTAGTGAGGTTGACCCTGGCCAATACACGGGTGCGAACAAGCAGCTGGACTGCGGTGAGTCGGATGCTAAGTTCTTCCGGCAGATTGCTGAGACGAACGGCTTCAGCGCTATTTCGCTAATGACCCCAGCCGCGAACACAACTGATGTCGCCTCTTCAATTAACCGCGCAGCCTGTTCACTAGATAGGGGGGACATGTTTTTCCTGACCTTCTCGGGACACGGCGGACCCGTCGTGGATCCCGACAAAACCTCCGCACACTTACAAGATGCGTGGCTGTGGAGTTCGCATCCTTGTTGTCTCCGACAGCTGCTATAGCGGGGGTATGCTATCCGAGACCATGCTGGCCTGGCTGCGCACATATCTGGATCCGATAGCATTCACTATCCCGCCGACGACAATGGGAATCGGGGATGGAGTATTAACTTCCAGCGCTCCCAAATTCAAAAAAAATTTAGTCTTAGTATTCAATAACCGACAATCATCAGTCGCCCGCATTGCATTGAAGGCGACAGCCCTGCTATTAGCGAGCAGTGGGCCCAGCTCAAACTCCATTGCGCTCGTTGGCGATCCTTATAGTCTGTTCGTGCACTCAGTAAAGAATGTTTGGAACAACGGTTCTTTTCAAGGTAACTATTATGACCTCTACTCTGCGATCCGGAAACAACTAGTCCCACACCAATATCCCAGGTTACGGTTGCACGGGCGAACCGCCAATGACTTCAGGACGGAGAGATCATTCACTATTTAGCTCAGCTCTTAGTTGCGGCGAGGTTCCTGCCGTGGCCGTTCTAATTGAAGCTCCTGGATCAAGAGTGTCCCGTTCAGGTACTGAGCAGTTTTAACGCGAAGTTAGCCGGCAATCGGCAGCTCCCGGCCTCAGTTTTGTCCAGCCTGCCTTCTTTTTTCAAAAGGGGGCGGGAAATCTATCCCGTTGTTCTTGATGAGCAAATAACTCCTTAGGAGAGAATATGCCAGTGAAATACACCTATGTACAGGACTTGACCACAGCCATCGAACAAGACCCTCAGCTCAAAGACCAAGTTGCCAAGGACCCTGCCGCTACACTGAAAAAGTTTGCAAGGACCAGTCCCGAACACTCTCGTCTACCAGATCGTTATTGTCGTCCTCGGGCTGGCTGTTCTGACGGCGATGGTTGGTGCTTTGGTTCTTGCTGGACTTGGCAGGCCGCAAGAGCAGATACCTCAAGTCGTGATTACAATCGGTTCCGCGGCTATCGGCGCACTCGCCGGACTCCTGGCTCCATCGCCCAGTCAGAGTGGGAGTACGCGTCCTTAATTGTCAAGAGTTCGTTCCCTTGCGTTGAGGGACGACGGGTCTGTCTGGCGGAGAGGGGGGGATTCGAACCCCCGATAGAGCTTTTGACCCTATAACGGTTTAGCAAACCGCCGCCTTCAGCCACTCGGCCACCTCTCCGGGA
>WNFI01550096.1_pt2 | contig 11635 bp, 9 predicted proteins | sample 5400471 | NCBI WGS metagenome assembly WNFI01 (sample SAMN13153348, study PRJNA577476) | soil metagenome | isolation source: 100 cm saprolite on Douglas fir-dominated hillslope | place: USA:California | collected 2013-09-17
CTTCACGACAAACGGCAAGAGCTCATCCCGGCCCTCCCCGATCACGCCGCAGCTGGCCTCGGGCACCGCCGTCCACGCGCCGGGCAGGTCGCCGATCGGCTCAGAGACCACGAGGCGGGCGTCGTCGGAGAGTTCCTGCAGGATCTGGCGTTCGGGATAGAGGTATCGCAGGGTACGCACGTCGCGCGAGAAGAACAGGGACCGTGAGTTGCCTTCGCTCGAATAGCGGAAGACCCAGATGCGCGAGCCGTCGCTCGTCGCGATCGTGCCCTGGAACGGGTGGTTGACGCCGCGCCGGCGCGCGAGCTCCTCGACGTGGCCGAGCGCTCGCCCGACGGCTTCGATCGGGTCGCTCTCCAGCCCGAACGTCAACGCCAGGAAGAACAGCATCTCGCTGTCGGTCTGCCCAGCGATCTCGGGATAGAGCGTGGCATCGATCGCCAGCGCCAGCTCGCGCTTGAGGATCGGAAAGCCGTTGATGAAGCCATTGTGCATCCACAGCCAGCGGTCGTGTCGAAAGGGGTGACAGTTGGTCTGCTGAACGGCGGATCCGATCGCGGCGCGGACGTGTGCGCAGAAAAGACGCGAGCGCACATGGGCGGCGAGCTCGTGCAGGTTCTGGTCGTTCCATGCGGGCTCGACGCTGCGGAAGACTCCCGGAGTCGGTGACTCGTCGTACCAGCCGAGGCCGAAGCCGTCGCCGTTCGTTGTCTCCGCGCCAAGTCGCGAGTGGAGGCTCTGGTCGATGAGCGAGTGTTGTGGGGTGTACAGCGCCTCCCGAATCAGTACAGGTGAACCGGTGTATGCGAGCCAGCGGCACATCGATCGCTCCTTTCAGTCGCCTCTAGAGCCGCCGCGACCATGTTCCTCATGGCGTCGCGACGGAATGCCAGCGTCTTGCCGCCCTGACCGGGCCGGTCATCGTCACGGGTCTGTCGAAGCGCTTCGCCAACTCACCCACCATCTCGGCCGGCCCAACGTCGCGGGCCCAGGTGCGCTGCTGGTCGGCCCCGTTGACGATCGCCAGCTCGGAGACCCCGTCGAGCTCGGGGAAGCAGTTCAACTCCACGGCGTGAGGGGTGCAGCTCACGAGCAGGTCGTCGATCAGCGCCCGTACAGGGACGAGACGCTGCGCGAACGGGTCTATCAGTCGCGCGTCGAGGCCGTCACGCGCAGCCAGGAACCTGTTCTCGGCGAGCAGTTCCGGCTGAATGTCGCACGGCGGGGCCGCACCCTCGAGCTCGAGGCGCGCGAGGCACTGGATCAGCGCGACCAGCGGCGCCGTGTCGAGAACGCTGGCTTGAACATCCATGGCCCGAACCTCGACCGTGCCCAAAGCCGGCTGCAGGCGCACGTCCCACCACAGATAGCTTGGATCGACGATCGCCCCGGAGGCGATGAGCGGATCGACCGTCCCCACGTAGTCGGCGTAGTCGGCGAACAGCCTCGGTGGGCCCGTGCGGGGAAAACCCTGGAAGATCAGCGTGCGCAAAGACGCGAAGCCGCTGTCGCGGCCGTTGCAATAGGGCGAGTTCGCGGACAGCGCGAGGAGGATCGGGAGATTGCCGCGAAGGCGGTTCATTACCCGGATAGCGTCCTCGGCGTCCGGGACGCCGACGTGAACGTGGAGTGCCATCGTCGGCTCTCGGTGGACGAGCGATCGCATCGAGCGCTCGATCGCTCGATAACGCGGTGACGCGAAGACTCGCGGCTCGGCTGATGAGGCGAGCGGGTAGGTCCCCGCCGACGCAGGTTCCATTCCCATCGCGCGGAGCTCGTGGGCAATGCGGGCACGTAGGGCTGAGAGCTCCGCGACGGCGCTGCCGATGTCGATGTGGACACCTGTCACCAGCTCGATGACCGAGGCGTGCGTCTCCGGCGAAGCGTGCCCGTCGAGTGCGCCGGAAAGTTGAGCCAAGACGGTCTCACTCGAGTGCACGAGCGAGTGAGTTGAGCGCTCGAGCAGCATCACCTCCTCCTCGACGCCGATCGTGTAGCGACGGCCGGAGCCGCTTCTCCAAGACCACCATTTCGCAGGCTCGGCCGCCGCACGTCCAGCTCGGTCTGTCCGGTCGGGACCCGTGCCCTCGTCGGTTTTGCCTGAGAGTGAGACGGGCATTCAAGGAGGCTCGCTCCTGACGCGGGGTTCGACAAGGTTGTGCGCACCAGTCCACGCGAGAGGTCGACATCCCAGTGCGGGGGGCCGGCATCGGGGCAGGTTCGGTCACCACGCCAAGCAGGCGCGAGGTGGGGCTCATCCGGTTTGGGTGATGGTCCTCGACATCGCCGCACGTACGGTGCAGCGACCAGGTCAAAGGAGGAGGACACGATGCGCCTCGAGGACTACGGCTTGATCGGCGACATGAACACCGCTGCACTCGTGGGGCGCGACGGCGCGGTCGACTGGCTCTGTCTCCCGCGGTTCGACTCACCTTCGTGCTTCTCGGCGCTGCTGGGAGACGCCTCGCACGGAAGGTGGCTGCTCGCCCCCGCGGACGCCGGCATCGCGGGTTCGCGTCGTTATCGCGACGGCACGCTCGTGCTCGAGACGGACTTCGAGACGAGCGACGGCGCCGTGCGCGTGATCGACTTCATGCCCAGACGAGGCGATGGGCCACCGCGCCTGATGCGGATCGTCGAAGGGCTCAGGGGCACGGTGCCCATGCGCATGGAGCTCGTGCTGCGTCCTGACTATGGCTCGATCACGCCGTGGATGGAAGCGGCTGCAGACGGGCTCGCTCTGACCGCAGGACCAGACGCGTTCCGTCTCACTACGCAGCTGCCGTTGAGCGTGCAAGACGGAACGGCGGTGTCCGAGTTCGCGCTGAGTGCCGGAGGCCGAGAGCGGTTCGTCCTCACCTGGCACCTCTCCTACGAGGAGGCGCCACCGGTTGAGGACGCCGACTCCGCGCTTGCTCGCACCGAGGCGTGGTGGCGGGAATGGACCGGTCGGTGTGCCTACCAAGGGCCCTACCGAGACGAGGTGTTGGCCTCCTTGGTGGTGTTGAAGGCGATGACCTCCGAGGTCACCGGCGGCGTGGTCGCCGCTCCCACCACTTCGCTGCCGGAGGATCTCGGCGGTGGGCGAAACTGGGATTACCGGTACTGCTGGCTGCGTGACTCGGTGCTCGCGTTGCAGGCGCTGATCGCCGCAGGGTACCTCGAAGAGGCGCTGGCGTTCCGCGACTTCCTCCTGCGCGTCGGGACTGGAGATCCGCGGAGCATTCAGATCATGTACGGAATCGGCGGCGAGCGGCGCTTGTCGGAGTTCGAGCTGCCCGACCTGCCCGGATATGAGGGGTCGACGCCCGTACGTGTCGGCAACGCGGCCTCCGAGCAGTTCCAGCTCGACGTCTACGGCGAGGTGCTCGGCGTCGGCTACCTGGGGGTCGAGGCCGAGCAGCGCATCGAGGCCCGAAACTGGCCGCGTTGGCGGACGGTCGTCGAACACGTCGAGACCGTCTGGCGCGAGCCGGATGACGGAATCTGGGAGTCGCGAGGTCCGCGACGCCACTACACATACTCGAAGGTGATGGCCTGGGTGGTCTTTGACCGGGCGGTGCGCCTCGCTGAGCAGTTCGACCTCGACGCACCGCTCAAGCGCTGGCGTAAGACGCGCGACTCGATCCATGAGGAGGTGTGCACCCGAGGCTATGACCGCGCGCGCCGTACATTCACCCAGTACTACGGATCCGCAGCGCTCGACGCGAGCCTCCTCAACATCCCGCTGGTCGGTTTCCTGCCCGGCAGCGACGAGCGGGTGACGGGGACGATCGACGCGATCTCGAAGGAGCTGGGTCGCGATGGGTTCGTGTCGCGTTACTCCACGGCGCAGACCGACGATGGACTCTCCGGCGACGAGGGCCAGTTTCTGGCGTGCTCGTTCTGGCTCGTGAGCGCTCTCGCCCAGAACGGCAGGACAGATGAGGCGCGGGCGTTGTTCGATCGACTGCTCGCTCTGCGCAACGACCTCGGCCTACTGGCCGAGGAGTACGACGTCGCCAGGCAGCGGCAGGTCGGGAACTTCCCGCAGGCCTTCAGCCACCTCACCCTGATCGGCGCCGTGATGGCGATATCGGCCGCAGAGTCGGCCCCTGCGCGAATCGCCGCGTGACCGCGCCGCCGGCTGCACGGAACGGAGGAGCGCTCGCGTCGAGCTCGGCGGCGTCCCGACGACGGATGCTCGTGCCGCTGGCCCTCGCTCAGTTCATCGCAAGCTTCGCCGGCTCGAACATGAACGTGGCGATAACGAGTATCAGCAAGGACCTCGGGACGACCGTCGAGGGCGTCCAGACGGCGATCACGCTGTTCTTGCTGTGCATGGCCGCGCTGATGATTCCCGGCAGCAAGCTCACGGACCGCCTGGGGCGCAAGCGCTGCTTCATCATGGGTCTGGGTGTCTACGGTACAGGCGCTCTGCTCAGCGCGCTCGCGCCCGGGCTGGGGGTCCTGATCCTCGGCTACTCGGGTCTCGAGGGAGTCGGCTCGGCGTTGATGATCCCGCCGATCTACATCCTCGCGACGATGTTGTTCAGCGACCTCCCGTCCCGTGCGCGGGCGTTCGGGCTGATCAGCGGCATGGGTGGGATCGGGGCCGCGGCCGGGCCGCTGATCGGCGGCGTGATCACCACCGCGGTCAGCTGGCGCGCCTCGTTTCTGCTGCAGGCTGCGGTCGTGGCGATGATCGCGTTCATGAGCCGCTCAATCGTCGACCCGGTCGCCCCCGACCCGACGCGACGGTTCGACGTCGCGGGCGCGGTCCTTTCGGCGATCGGCATGCTCGCACTCGTGCTCGGCATCCTGCAGGCTGGCGAAAACACCGAACTGATGGTCCTCTTCCTGGCGCTGGGCGCGGGCTTCCTGCTGTGGTTCTTCATACATGTACGTGCAATCGAACGAGCCGGGGGGGAGCCGCTGCTCTCTCTTGCCCTGTTCAAGGACCGACGGTCCAACCTCGGGCTGATCACCCAGAACCTGCAGTGGCTGCTCCTGATGGGCAGCTCTTTCGTGATCTCGGTGTTCCTTCAGGTCGTACGCGGCTACAACGCGATCAAAACCGGCGTGATCTTCACGGCAGCGACCGTCGGGATCCTCGTCTCCTCGCTGGCCGCCGAGCGTCTCGCCAAGAGGCACGAGCAGCGGACGTTGATACGTGCAGGCTTCGTCGGCGCGATCGCCGGCATAGGTCTGCTCCTGGGACTCGTACACGGCTCGTCGAACGTCGTGGCCTTCGTTCCCGGACTGCTGCTCCTCGGGCTCGGGGTCGGCACGATGCTCACGCCCTCGGTCAACATCGTGCAATCGAGCTTCCCCGAAGAGCAGCAGGGCGAAATCTCCGGTCTCTCGCGTGCCGTCTCGAACCTCGGCTCCTCGCTCGGCACTGCGATCGTCGGCACGATCATCGTCTCAGACGTCGCGGCCGGCACGCACGGATACGCAGCCGCGATGATCGTGCTCGCAGGGGTCGCGCTCGCCGGACTGGCAGTCGCAATGTTCCTGCCGGGCGAACCCTCGGAGCAAACGAAGGCAGCCACCGCCGACGGCTCCGAGCAGGCGACGCCGGCCGGCGCGGAGGCCGGCGAGCCGGGAGCGGCAGCTGCCACACGCCTCTGAGGGGTGCCAGCCGTTCTAACCCGCCGCGTGGGTCATCTTTCCCACGAAGGCGAAGCGGAGCAGCGCAGCGAGGGTGCGCCACGGCGTATCGGGCTCGAGCGCCGAAGGCGAGGCCCCGGGGTGGTCGTGGGCGATCCGCACGCGCAGGCTCCCCGGGAGTGTCCGGAAGGACAACGGCGGTTCGAGCGTCGTAGCCTCGCCGTCGATCCCTGCGGGCACCGGTCTGATCGCTTCGATCTCGAGCGTGGGCTCGGCCCAGCGGGCGACGGCGCGGGTTCGGTGACGCCTGGCGGCCGCAGTCGACGGTTTGAGCACCGCGACGCCGAGCATGCCGGCGTCGAGCCGCGGGCGCGTTCCAGAGCCGAGCGGGCGTCCGAGCCGGTAGCTGTTGTTGGAGATCAGGATCGCTGCACCTTCCTCAGCGCCGTCGTGGCCGACGCAGCGGAGGTCGAGCGTGCCGGCGTCCGGGCGTAGGGCGTCCGGCGCTGCGGCGAGCATCGTTCGGAGCTTGGCGTCGCGATACTCGGGACGCTGGACCGCCTCCGCGTACAGGCCGAGCGAGACGTTGTTGACGAACACCCGGCCGTTGACCTCGGCGAGGTCGACGTGGCGCTCGCCGCCGTCTACGAACGCATCCAGAGCGCCGACCACGTCGTCGCGGTCAACCCCCAGATCGAGGGCGAAGTGATTGCGTGTGCCCGCCGGGATGCAGGCGTAGGGCAGATCGAGCTGCGAGGCGACCTTGGCGACGATCGCTTGCGAGCCGTCCCCGCCCGCCATCGCCAGCGCATCCGCCCCGCGCTCGACCGCCGCATGAACGAGCTGCTCGAGGTCGTCGCCGCGTTTGAGCTCGACAGGCTCGAAACCCCGGATGCTCGCCTCGTCCGCGAGGTGCAGTCGCTCCGCCTTGCCCCCTCCAGACTTCGGGTTGTAGAAGAGCACCGGGTGCGTCGGGCGCTCCGCGCTCGGCAGTTGCACGTGAACCCGGAACGCGGCGGCGGCGGCGGCCAACCCAAGCGCTACGCCGGCGACGATGAGTAGGTCTGAAACCAGCCGCCCCTCTGCGATCACGGCCGTGATCGCAGCGATCAGGAGAAGCACCGAGGTGGTCGCGCCAACCCACCGCACAGCGCCGCGACGTGTGACGGCGTACCAAGCCGCCGCCGAAGCCAGCGCCAGACATGCCAGCACCGTCAGGCCGTGAGGGAACCGGTCGATCGCAAGGATGACCGCGAGGCTCGTCGCCGCCGCAACGAGCGCTACCGCCGCGAGGGCGTAGAGCCTACGACGAATCATCCGGTTCGATCCCCGGCAACGGCGCGCCACCCCCACGGCCACGGGAGCCGCTCACAACGCCGCGGGGGCCGGGATGCACGCCGGTCACCCCTGGGCGAGGTAGACCTGCTTCTGCTGCTCGAACTCAGCGTCGGTGAGAACGCCACGTTCGTGGAGATCGGCGAGTTCCTTGAGGCTCTGCATCGCTGTCGGGGACATGCCCGCGCTTTGCGCCGGCGGCTGCGCCGGTTCGGGAGCGGCCGCTTGCACCGGTTCGGGAGCGGCCGCTTCGCTGCGGGCTCCGGCTCGCTTACCCATGTGGTAGGCGGCCCCGCCGGCCACCGCGGCGCGCAGCACAGGGCGACGTCGTCTGAGGAGAGGCATCGTCGACCCCCTACTCGACTTCCGCTGGCAAGGACAAACCCAGCGACAGCGTGATCTCGGCGGCCGCGGCGATCGTGCGCGGACCACCCACTTGGGGTGCCACCGCGAGGAGGACGCCGACGATTTCATCCGGAGTGACGTCTTCCTCCAGAGCGTTGGCGATCTGCCACGCGTATGAGGCGGGCGGAGCATCGAGGGCGATCAGCGCCGCGATTTTTGCCAGCGCGAACGTCGAAGCATCCAGGCCCGTCGCCTCCAGCGACGCCTCGCGCAGGCCGACGGCCGTTTCGATGAAGCTCTTTTCACCAGCCGAGATGCCAGCCAGGGTTTCTTTCGTGTCTTGCCTTACCGTCGCCATTGCATTCCTTTCGATCGGGAAGTGGACGGGCTCATGCGGCCAACGCAACGTGCTTGATCCGCTCGAACTCGGCCGGCGTTATCGTGCCTTCGTCGAGCAACGTCTTACCTTTGGCGATCTGCGCCGAGGGATCCTCGCCGGGGGATGCCGACTGAAACTGAGCGCCCAGCCTCGCCTGTGCGGCTTCCTGCCGCGAGAGTGCGCGCTCCGACATGCCGGACTGCTCTTTAATGAGATACACGAACACACCGAGATAGGGCAACAGGACCATGAACACGATCCAGCCCGCCTTTCCCCACCCGGAGAGGTCTCCGCGGCGAAACACGTCCGCGAGCACGGCGAACAGGATCCATAGCCAGACGACGAAGCCGAAGAAAACGATCATCGTCCACACGACGTCAAGAAACGGATAGCTGGATGCGATGGGCATGACGCTCCTGAGTTGAGGTGGTGTGCCGTCACCAGATCAGGTCGGCTCCGTTCCGGAGCTCCGTCCGGATCTGACATTCCCGGCGTCATCGATGATCGTCCCGCCGCACCGCCGCGGCATCATCCGAAGCGGATGAGGCCTGGCTCAACAGGAGCTGGAGAAGCGCGCGCGCAACGGCGGTGCCCTTGCCGCACCCGTTCGCTACGCGGGGGGCGGCTGGTCCTGCAGCGGCGCTGCGCCACCCGTAGGGCCGCCGCGACCCCGCCGACGGAATGCGGACACGCCGAGCACGACGAGCCCGATGGCGGCAGCACCGATCAGCGCCCAGGCCCACCCGGGCAAGCTTTCCGATTCCGACTGATCGGAGGAGTTGCGCGCCGCTGCAGCGCCGGCCGCCGCCGCGGCCGGGGCGTGGCTCGACGAGGTGTCCGCTGGAGCTGTCTGCGTCTTGGTGACGGTGTTCGTCTGTGTCGGGCCCGTCACGATCTGCCCCGGCGCAGTCGTGGTGTTCGTCTGCGTCACGGTCTGCGTCGGTGTGGTGACGGCTCCGCTGCCCGCAGGTGTGGTTGGGGCCGCCGTGCTCGAAGAGCTCGCGCCTCCGGCGGCAGCAACGCCGGCGCCGCATCCGACGGCGAGCGCCAAGAGGCTCGCCACCACCCATCGCGTGCCGCGGCCGCTCCGGGTGTGAACGCTCGGGGTGCGAGTTCCGATGTCCAAAGCCACTGCATTCTCAGCGCGGGGTTGTCTGGCGCCATCACCCCTAAGGGATGAAAAGCACCGTGAAACGTCGGCGTTCGACGCAGCTCGGGCGCCGACGACGCGCGCCGCGGGCGGGCATGATCGTCGCGTCGAGATCACGCAACGGCGGTATGTGCAACATGCCGGCGAGTCCGCAGAATGGATACGGTGAAGACGCCGTCTCTACTGAAGCCGTCGGCCCGCTCATGTCGGGGGCCACTCGGATGATGGAGTCCGAAGAATGGCCGTTCGAAGGGGTTAACGGGATCGTCCTGCGGGGCCGTTGCCGGCAGTCTGTGGCGGCGCCCACAGGTAGCTGAGCACGCAGCCCAGAACGAACACGGCGACGACGAGCAGCACCGGCCCGGAGTCCTCCACGAGCGCTCCCACCACTCCCGCGGCCAGGCCGCCGGCGAGTGCGGCCAGCCACGCAGGGTCGCCGCCGACGGGCGCGAGCAGTCGCGCCCGCGAGCGCAGCGCCGCCGCCGCTGCGGCCAGCGACAGCGCCGTCGCAACCGGCATCACATGGTTGTGGAGCTCACCCCAGGCGGCCTTGTAGCGGCGCACCAGGATGTCGCGGATGTCGCCCGCGGACCGTGCGTGCAGCACGCTGCCCGTGAAGTGGCCGCTCCCGTGCGCGGTCGCGAGGTCGATCGCGGCCAGCAGCACGAGCCCGGCGATCGGGCTCACGATTGCGATCAGCGCGCGCCTGCGCGTCGGCGCCCCCGGCGCCATCATCACCGCCGATACGGCCGTGCCGGCGCACACGAGGATCACGCCGCCGACGCCCGCGCCGATCCTCGCCGACCCCTCGATCACCGCCAGCGCGAGCCCGGCCGAGACGAATGCGATCACCGGACCCCGTCCCGGGCGCGAGCGGTACAGCGCGCCGGCTACGGCCGCCAGCACGAGCACCGCCAGCCCGGACTTCAGCTCGTTGCCGACGCCGTAGAAGCGCGCTCCGAGCGCCGGATTGGGACCGAGCAGCGAGCGCACCAGCAGCTGCCCGTGCGCGAGCGCGTCGACCGTGATCGCGAGCGGCGCCGCGACCGCCGGCGCGATCATCGCACGCGGCCACGGCAGCAGCGCATCGGTCAGCGCCCCCAGCGCGATGCAGCCGATCGCGATGGTCGCGTACTCCACGGCGGCGCCCGGCGCGAACGCCGCCGGGATCATCACCACCACCGGGGCCCACAACACGCCCACGGCCCCCGCGCGGATCGCGCGGCCGCGGGCGGCCGGCCGGCGCGAGCACATGAGCAGCAGGAGCAGCCAGGCGCTCAGCAGGAACCCCAGTGCCGACAGCCTTCGGCCTCCGACCACCCGCAGCCGCGAGATCAGCTTCCGCAGCGAGCCGCCGTCGAGCTTCCCATCGGTTTCGATCCTCCGGCCGCGCACCTCGGCCGGCACGCCCGCCCCGACCGATTCGAGGATCGTCGGCGCGATGTCGATCGAGCTGAGAAGGCCGCGCTGTTGGGTCGTATGCGAGCTGAGCTCGCGCCCGCTCGCGCCCGGGAGCCCGGCGGCTCCGGCCCAGAGCAGCTCGCCGCGTCCCGCCGCCTGCCGCTGGACTGCGATCAGCAACTCGCCGTGCGGCCGCCGCGCGACGAGCTCGGCGAGCATCGCCTCCCCCGTGGGGCCGCCGGGAAGGTCGGCGACGACGAGGCGGCGGCCCGTCGGGGAGAGGGCAGCGATCCTCTGTGGCAGGCTCGCGGCGGAGCCCAGCGAGAGCTCGGCGATGCGGCCATGAGTGTCGGCCGCGGCGACCGCGTCCAGCCCGTCCGCTGCCGTCGTGCCCACGTAGGCGGAGGCTCCCGGCATCGACGCCGCGAGCAGGCCGGGCGTCAGCAGCTGGGGCGCACTGTGCGCGCGGGCGCGCGCCCGCACCCAGCCTGCGATCTCGCCACGGCCGGCCCTCGACGGGTCCAGCGACAAGGCAGGGGGGGCTGAGTGGGGGTATGCCGAGGACGCAACCCGAGCGCCCTGGGTGATGTCGAGCAGCAGCTGGGCGGGGCGGTAGCCGCCTTGCGTCGCCGAGAGGATGCCAACCGAGAGACCGGCGCGAGCCAGCTGCTGCTCGCTCGCCGGCAGGAAGACGAGCAGCGCGGTGCGGCCGGCGGCGCTCGTGGCAGCCTGCACCGAGGACGACGCCACGGCGCCGAGCGCCGCTGCGAGCAGCAGGCCGAGGGCGGCCCGCCGTGGGGCTGTGCTCAGTCCGCCGCTCCCGCGCCGTCGCGCCCGCCGCCCGCCGACGCGGCCGCGACGGGCTCGCCCGTCGCCTCCTCGGCGTCGGAACCGCTCTTGCCGGCCGGCAGCGCGTGGAGTGTCCCGTCGATGTTGACCTGTGGCAGGACCCGGTCGAGCCAGCGCGGCAGCCGCCAGGTGACCGGCCCGAGCAGATGCAGCGTCGCCGGCAGCAGCAGGCAGCGCACCACGAGCGCATCGAGGAACACGGCGCTGGCGAGGCTGAGGCCGAACTCCTTGATGACGCGGTCTTCGCCGAGCATGAACGAGAGAAACACGCACACCATGATCGCGGCCGCGGCGGTCACCACGCGCCCGGTCAGTGCCAATCCGTCGCCGACGGCGCGCGCGTTGTCGCGCGTCTGTGTCCAGCGTTCGTGGATGCGCGACACGAGGAACACCTCGTAGTCCATCGACAGGCCGAACACGATCGCGAACAGCATCACCGGGATGAACGACTCGATCGGGCCCCTCTGCACGCCGAACAGGCCGCCGAGCCAGCCCCACTGGAAGACCGCCACGATCACCCCGAGTGAGGCGCCGATCGACAGCAGGTTCATGAGCGCCGCCTGCAACGGGATGATGAGAGACCG
>WNFI01108316.1_pt2 | contig 11634 bp, 12 predicted proteins | sample 5400471 | NCBI WGS metagenome assembly WNFI01 (sample SAMN13153348, study PRJNA577476) | soil metagenome | isolation source: 100 cm saprolite on Douglas fir-dominated hillslope | place: USA:California | collected 2013-09-17
ATCGAATTTTTGCAACATGGCGTCGCGGAAAAATTTTGGCAATTCGGCGAGATCGCCGTCGCCGTAATCGCCATCGACCGCCGCCGACAGCGACGCCAGGATGCCGGCCGCCAGCGGCATCGGCACGCCGGTGAGTGCGCCGGTCGCGACCGCCGACATGATGTCTTTACGCAGCGTGCGGATGTCGAGCGTCATGTCGCCCTTGTTGCCCTTGAGCACTTCGGCCTTGCTCTTGAGCCAGCCGCACGCGGTGGCGCTCTCCTGCAAGACCTCGACCATTTGCTCGAGTGCGAGGCCTTGCTGCAGGCCGAGCGCGAGCGATTCCGCCAGCGCCTGGATATAGGCGCCGAGGCCGAGATTGGCGGCAAGCTTCATCGCGTAGCCGCTGCCATTGCCCCCCATATGGACGATGCGCCGGGTCAGCTTTTCCAGCACCGGCCGTGCCCGCTCGATATCCTCGGGCTTGCCGCCGGCCATGGCGAACAGCGTGCCGGCCTGCACCTGCGGAATGGTGCCGAGCACCGGCGCCTCGATCAGCCGCGCGCCGCGCGCTTCGACCAGCGGCGCCAATTCGCGGCCAGTCATCGGCTGCAGCGTGCTCATCTCGATGAAGAGTTTGCCGCTGACGTCGCCTTCGAGGAAACCGCCGGGGCCGGTAAAAATCTTACGCACGCCGTGGTCTTCGGTGATGCTGGAAATGACCATGTCGGAGACCGCGGCAACGCCGCGGGCATTGGCGGCGATGCGCAGCCCGTCCGCGGCCAGCGCCTGGTTCGCTGTGGCGTTCTGATCCCAGCCCGTCACGTCAAAACCGTGCTGGCGCAGACGGCGGGACATCGCCGCGCCCATGCGGCCGAGGCCGACAATGCCAAGCTTCATAAGCCCTCCCTATTCCGCCGAACGGCCGAGATGCGGCCTATGCGTCGCGTATCTGACGCATAATAACCGGCATCACGCCAGCGCGGATCCGACAGTCATCGCCGTAGCGCATGACGCCTCATGTGCTTGATCAGCAGATCGGTTTGCGGCGAGGCATCGCTGCGGCGATAGACGAAGGCGATGGCCGATTTCGGCACCGCATTCGTCGCGAATTCCCGATAGACGACGTTTGGGACGTTGATCCTGGTCATGGTTTGCGCAATGACGCCGATGCCGTAACCCATGGCGACGTAAGTCAGGATCGTCATCAAATCATCGTCGCGCTTGACCACCCGGGGCGTGAAATGTCCGACCCCGGCGACGGCCTCGGAGTGTCCCCAGAATCCGACATCGAGCTCGGGGCCGGTATTGACGAACGGCTCGTCCTTCAGCGTCGCGGGATTGATGGTCTTGCGGCGCGCCAGCGGATGCTTGCCGGGCAATGCCAGCACCATCGGCTGGCGGTAGACCTCGAACCCTTCGAGCCCCGCCGGATATTTGTGCGGGCTGCGGGTAAAACCGGCGTCGAGGTCTTTGCGCATGATCGCCTTGATCTGGTCCATCGGCACCAGCCTGCGCATATTGATCTCGATCGCCGGATTGGCGCGCTGAAACTCGGGAAGCGATTTCTGCAAAATTCCGGAGCAGAGCGCCGTCGCCATGAAGCCGATGTCGATGCGGCCGACTTCGCCGCGCTGCGCCTGCTGCGCGACCGCCTTGGCTTCCTCGACCTGGCGGAGCACATGCTGCGCACGCTCGAAAAACCGCAAGCCCGCTTGCGTCAACGCCACGTGCGTATTGCCCTTGCGCTCGACCAGCCGCACTCCCAGCAAGCGTTCCAGTTTCTTGATCTGATGCGTCAGCGTCGGCGGCGTGATGTTCAGCCGATGCGCGGCGCGGGAAAAATGCTGCTCTTCCGCGAGCACCGCGAAATAGCGAAACAGGCGGGTTTCAATGTCAGCCATTCATTAGACGTCATCGAATGAACCGAAGGCGGAGCTATAATGACATACATGCCGGCAATGTGAATGCTGACCGAATCTCTTGCCGCCTTTTGTTTGAGTTGCTGGGTCACAAAGTCCAACGAAAGCTATTCCAGCATATATGCGCGCGTGTCCCAACCGCTCAGTTCAGCCGCCGATTGCGCCGGTCGGTTGCACGTCACGGCGATATGCTTGCGCTCCGTCGGCGTTGCTGAAGCCATGCGTGGCGGCAATGTCTCATCATTCCAAAGTGCGGGATACCTTTTTCACCGGCGGCAAGCGCTGGCACGCGCGCGCCGGCGCGGCGTGCCCGGCGTGATGGCCTCTTGAAATGCGCGACGCCCCTCCAAACGGAATTGCCGAATGATGGCGAGCAAAACTCCCAACCCGACCGACAAGTATGTCGGCGCGCGCATACGGATGCGCCGCCTGATGCTCGGCATGTCGCAGACCGGCTTGGCCCAGGGCCTCGACCTCACCTTCCAGCAGATCCAGAAATACGAGAAGGGCATCAACAGGGTCGGCGCCAGCCGGTTGCAGCAGATCGCGCACATCCTCAAGGTGCCGGTGGAATTTTTCTTTGAAGGCGCTCCCGGCGTCCCGGGCGCGAAATCGGACGTTCCGGACGCGCCGTCCCTCGCCCATATTTCGGAATTCCTGGCCACGCCCGACGGGCTGACGCTGGTCGCCGGCTTCACGAAAATCCGCTCGGCGAAGCTGCGCCGCTCCATCGTCGAGCTCGTCAGCTACCTGGCGCAGAGCCAGGACAAATAGTCGCCGCCTCGACCGCGGCCTGACCGGCCGTCGCGGGCCCGGGGCGCCTCTAATTCCCATCCGCCGCTTGTTTATATCTGAGAACAACGGCTTTTTCGCCGGAAGCCGGCGTTTGTCGCGCCGTGGCAGCGGACCTAAAATCGGTTGCGGGTGCCCAAAGCGACCCATTTCAACCCCGGATATGCCAACGATAATCCTTGTCTTGTGGGTTGGGTCGGGGATTAAATTCTTGCCGGGTGGTGCGGCGGGACATCGGCCGCGCCGCGGGGACTGGAGACGCAGCGCTTGAGCCTGCGTCGAACGGCATTTGTGCCGGCTATGTTGGGGCTGTTGGGGCTGTTGGGGATGAAGATTCTGATCGTCGACGATCACGCCTTGATTCGTGATGCGTTGCGGGGCGTGCTGAAGAAGCTTCAGCGCGGCGTCACGGTGCTGGAGGCATCCGACAGCCAGCAGGCGATGGACATCCTTGCCGGCAACGCCGATATCAACCTGATATTGCTCGACCTGACTTTGCCGGGCCGCGACGGTCTTTCGGTGCTTGCCGAATTGCGCGAGCGCCATCCGGCGATCTCGGTCGTCGTGTTGTCGGCGCTGCAGGATCGCGCCAATGTCCAGAAAGTGCTGGATCTCGGCGCCGCCGGCTTCATTCCGAAATCGGCGCGGCGCGAAGTCATGCTGAGCGCGCTGCAATTGGTCTTCGCCGGAAGCGTCTACATTCCTCCGGAGATTCTGGCGCCGGAGGGATTTGCCGAGGCGGCGCCGAGCCAACAGTTTGAAAACCGCCCGAGTGAAAACCGCCCGATCGTCTCGCTCTCGGATCTCAAGCTGTCGGATCGCCAGCGAGACGTTCTCGCGCTGATGATGCAAGGCAACAGCAACAAGGTCATTTGCCGGACGCTCAACCTCGCCGAGCCGACGGTCAAAAACCACGTCACCGCGATCCTGCGGGCGCTGAAAGTGTCCAACCGCACCGAGGCGGTGATCGCCGTTACCGAGCTGGGCTGGAAGCTGACGCCAAAGGCATAACGCCCTTGTTCAAGGTAATGTTGCGTCGGGTCTCGACTCTTCCGTATCGGCCAGCTTGCGCACGACCGCCCGCGGCACCGGCTTGACCGCCTGATTGAACATGGCGCGCAGCGCCATCGGATTGACCGGCTTGTGCAGCAGGTGGAAGCCTTTGGCTTTCGCTTCGTGCAGCGTTGCCGGATCGGTATCGCCGCTGATGAGAAAAGCGGGAATTTGCGCCGACAATTCGCCGCGCAACCATTCGATGGTCGCGATGCCGGTGCGGCCGTTGGCCAGGTAATAATCCGAGATGATCAGGTCCGGCGGGTCGTCCTGCTCGGTCGCCGCCTTGAGCGCGTCGGCGTCGCTGTCCGCGGTGATGACGCGGCAACCCCATTTGCGGAAAATCCCGCCCATGCCCTCGAGCACCAGCGGATCGTCGTCGATCACCAGGACGAGCTTGTCATTCGACAGGCTCGGCTGGGTGCGCGGGACAATGGACGCTTCGATGGCTCGCTTGTTGGCCGGAGCGAGCGGGACGGTGACGGCAAAGACGGAACCCTTGCCGACGGCCGACCTGACCTCGATCGGGTGATCGAGCAGGCGGCAGAGGCGGTCGACGATGGCTAGTCCGAGGCCGAGACCGGCGCGCCGGTCGCGATCCGGTTCGCTCAGGCGATAGAACTCGCCGAATATCTTGTCGTGCTGATCGGCGGCAATGCCGATGCCAGAGTCCCACACCTCGATGCGCAGCTGATCGCCGCGTTTGCGGCAGCCGACCAGCACGCCGCCGCGGCGCGCATAGCGCAGCGCGTTCGTGATCAGATTGAACACGATCTGTTCCAGCAAGATGAAATCGCTGCGCACCCAGGCGTCACTGGGCAACGCCCGGAACGAGAGCTTTTTCAGCTTGGAGATGTCGAGCAGCGCGCTGAACAGCTCGTTCATGGCGGAAAGCGCGTCTTCGATGCGGCTGATGATCTGACTGCGCTCGGCGGCTCGCAGCCTACCGTGCAGCTGAGCGACGAAGAGGCCCAAGGCATGGAGCGGCTGGCGCAAGTCATGGCTGGCGGCGGCAATGAAGCGCGACTTGGCTTGATTGGCGGCTTCGAGCTGGCGGGTCCGCTCTTCGACCTTGCCTTCCAAATCGGCATAGGATTCCTGCAGCCGGGCGGCCATGCTGTTGAATTGATCGCCCAGCGCCTCGAGCTCGTCGCCGGAATTGATCGAGATACGTTGTCCGAGGTGGCCGCTGCCAATGCGCACGGCGCCGTCGCGCAGAGCGCGAATCGGAACGACCATGCGGCGGGCTAAGAGAAGTCCGGCGAAAATGGCCAGCACAAGGGCCACCAAAATCACGACGCCCGATCGCAATACCGAACTGTACAACGGCGCATAGGCTTCATCTGCAGGCAACTCGGCAAAGACAAGCCACCCCGGCGGTGTCACTTCGGCATAGGCGCTCAAGACGCTGCGCCCCGTGATGTCGACGCCTTGCATGTCGACGCCTTGGAACAATTGATCGGGCTGGTCAGTGAATTTTCCCGGACGAGCGGCTTGCATCCGCGAAAGGCCAGAGCGTGCCGTTTGCACCTGCTTAAGCCCGGACATGTCGGTCTTCCGCAGCACCTGGCTGATATCCGGATGGGCTATCAGCCGTGCCGCCTCATCAACCACGTAGGCTTGGCCGTGCTTGCCGACCCGAATTTGCGAAATGACGTCCCAAATGAAAGTGAGATTCAACTGTCCGACGACCACCCCAAATTCAGGTCCAACGCCGGCCATAGCTATCGTCATGTGCGGCTGTGACTCGGCGATGAAGTAAACCGGCCCGTAATAGATTTTGTTGGCCGTTGCCTGAATAAACGCGGCATGATGCGAATGATCCACGTGGCTCTCGATGACATCCGGCGCCTCCCGGGACATACGGAACTGCTCGTGTCCAGTCGCATCGAGCTGCACGATCTCAGTCAACGCGGGCACTTGACGCATTACGCGGACAGCATCGAACTGCCAGTCATTTAAAGTAGTATCGCTCCAAGACAGTTGAGTTTCCCAAGATAATCCCACCATGATCTCGTTGAGAAATTGGCCGATTTTGTCCACGGCGGACTTTACCTGCTCGCGTTGAATGCGGACTAAGAGAGCTTGCTGTTCATGGTAAGAGAACCAGATATCGGAAGCGCCGTTGATCGCCAGAGCGAGGCTAACGATAGCGACAAACATCACGACATATTTTAAAAACAGGCCGCTGTGCGTCGATGGCGGTCTGACACGCGCTTCCCGCTTAGGGGAAACCCGGCTATCCTGATCGTCGACCGATATAGACCTGATCCCGGAATCGTTAGAGCCGGCGCCGCTTCCGTCTGGCGAAAAATCGGTCATTTCAGCCCGAACTAAGTGGTTACTTGTCTCGCGGCCCGGCTGATATCGAAACTCCCGTTCAAGCGCTGAAGAAATTCGAACCCGCACGCTCGGCCTCGTGGTACCGCGAATTCTTCTTGCGGGCGCCGACGCGTTGATAGAGTAAAATGCGGCAGCGAAACTGTTTAAGGTTCGCGGCCGGGGTCCGGCAGTTTTTTGCTACGCTGCGTTGTATCGCAAGCGCCACCGAAGGCCATTGCCGGCCGTTATTATGAAGCTTCTACGCGGCAATGTGCGACAGCCCCAGTAGCACCCACCCTGAGTATGATAGAGGATATTATTCGGCCCGTTCGTGCGATCGGTGACTTAACTTGGCCAAATCCCGTCCAGCATCTCCCGAGTAGAGGGCAGATGAAAAACAGCATCACACGGCGACGATACGCAGCGCTTTTGGGCGGCACGATTGGCATGTGGGCGATTACGCTGCGTGCTCAGCCGGCCGAGCGAAAGCGGGTCATTGGTGTGTTAATGGGGCTTGGGAACGATGAAGAGGCTCAGATTCGCGCCAGGATCATTGAGCAAGGCCTCGCGAAAAGAGGCTGGGTCGTCGGTCAAAATCTCCGCATCGAGTACCGGTATGCCAACAGTGACCAGAGGCTCATGCAGAAATTTGCCAACGAGCTTGTCGACCTAAAGTGCGACTGCATCCTTGGCCAAAGTACCCCAGTCGTTGCAGCGCTGAAAAAAGCGACCCAGACAATTCCAATTGTCTTTGTAGCTGTTTCCGACCCGATCGGTAGCGGCCTCGTCGAAAGCCTGGCACGGCCAGGAGCGAACATCACTGGCTTCACCAATCTTCTGCCAACGATAACAGGCAAATATCTATCGATATTGAGAGAGCTAAAATCGCAACTCACCCGTGTCGCCGTCATGTACAATCCCGAATCTGTACCCAAAGGCGAAGCGTTTTATGTGCCCACGTTCATTGAATCTGCAAAGAACTTCCATATCACTCCGATCACGGCTGAAGTCCACAGTTCGGATGAAATCGAAACGGCCATGGCTGACCTGGGAGCCGCACCTGGCAGTGGACTCATTGTGATGCCTGATAACTTCACATCGTTCCATCGTGAATTAATTGTTTCACTAGCCGCTCGCCTGCAGATTCCCGCCATTTATCCGTATCGTTATTTTGTCGATGAGGGAGGCTTACTGTCTTACGGCATTGATGTCTTGGATCTGTACAGAAGGGCTCCCGATTACGTCGATCGTATCCTTCAAGGCGCCCAGCCTGCGGACCTTCCTGTCCAAGCGCCGAAGAAATTCGAACTTGTCATCAATCTAAAGACGGCCCGCGCACTCGGCCTGGTCGTGCCGCGGATTCTTCTGGCAGGCGCCGACGCACTGATAGAGTGAAGCGCAGTCGTTCGTTTCGGCGACGCCGCGTATAAAAATATTTCAATATCGCCGACGCTCTTTTAGACAGGTCCCGCGGCACGCATCGCAAACTTGGATGCGAGCCATGACGGGGCCCACGATGACTGGCGATTAATCGCGGCAACGCCGAGAAGAATCGCCAACAAGCCCGTAGCTGTTGTCCATGTGAGCGACTCACCCATCAACGTGCAGCCGATGAGTACGCCGACGGCAAGCTTGAGGTATCCGACGCTTGCAGTACCCATGCTGCCAATCGTTCGGATCAGGCGAAAATAGACTACAAATCCGAATGCGGTCGCGACAAACGCATTGACCAGCAAAGCGGCAACGGAAGCCGCCGAGGGCGCAGACTGGAAAGGCGCTTCAACGACAAAACACAGAGGGACAAGTATGACCGCAGTGGATGTCAGCGTTCCAGCCGCCGTAATCTCCGGCGCAACATCAGTAAACCGACGGCCGTGAATCACACTGGCAGCGGATGCCACACTGGCCAAAATAATCGCCGCTTGACCGAAGGCGGATTGGCCAAGGCCGAGCAGCGCGCTCGCGCCGGCGATCATGATGACACCAGCCAGACCAATTGAAACGCCAAACAGCCGGCCGAAAGTCAATGGTTCGTGCCGCGTCCACGCCAGGCTGATGAGGCAAACGAAGAGCGGCGTTGTCGAGTTCAGAATCGCCGCGAGCGCGCTATCCACCGATAGTTGAGCAAAAGCTATGAATGTGTAGGGGATCAAGCAGCCAATAAAACCTTGAATAAACACGCGCGGAATGAAATCCCTGCGCGACGGCATCTTGCACTTCAACATGAAGACAATGATCCAAAGCGCGATTGCGGCCAATGATACACGCGCCGCAACCCCCGTCATCGGGGGTATTGTCGCCAAGGAGACTTTGTTCAGCGCGTAGGGAATCCCCCAAAGAAAACCGAGCAGCGCGAGCAGGGCGGCTTCAAGAAAGGCCGTCTTGTTGTTGTCCGCATGCATCGACGTGGTCCCTTGCGCCTTATCGTAGCAATACAGAGGCCTCGATCAAGGCTGCGCGGAAAGCCGCCGCATTCACCGGTTTGTGCAGAAGATGATAGCCGCCTTGCTGCGCATTGCTCCGGGGGGAATTCGTATCCCCACTAATAAGGAGCGCGGGTATCTCAAACGCATCACGCAGCATTTCGATGGCATCTACCCCCGTAGGTCCCTCCGGAAGTCGATAGTCGCATACGATCAGATCGGGCCGCTGGCCGCTCTCAAAAAGCTTTGTCATTGCTTCATCGTAGGATTCTGCAGCGACCACCCGACAGCCCCATGAACGCAACAGGCCTCCGGTGGCTTCAAGGACAAGTGGGTCATCGTCGATAACGACAACAAGCTTGCTGGCTCGCGGCGCTTTCATGGTGTCTTCCGGCAACAGTTTACGCAATCAATGTTCTACTTCGCGTTGAAAATAAAGCGGACGTAGGTCGCAAACGGCACCGACTTTCGTCCCACAACCAGATGCGCGGGTCCCGAGACTTCAGCGCAGTGGATAAGACGTGTGATCGATTGCGGACCGCCGGGCACCTCCTACGCTGAGTGGGCAGTTCACAAAGTGGCTGCCACCTAAAGGAGATACCGATGATTCATGCAGGCGATAAAGTGATCCGTGACACCGCTACCCAGAACCAAGACAAGGTCCGCTTGGGAGAATCCGCCCCGATTTTCCGGCCCATTCGCTCGGGCGAAAAGGTCGTGCTGGATACCGCCACCACCGACCAGGGTAAGGTGCGTCTCGGGGAGTCCGCTCCTGTTTTTGTTCGCCCTATCCGCGCCGGCGACAAAGTCGTGCGGGATGCCGCAAGTCAAGATCAGAGCAAGGTTCGGTTGGGAGAAAGCTCCCCCATGTTCCACCGGTAACGTTCCGAATGGTTGTTTGCCCGCGGGACGTAAAGGGCGCTCCCGCGGACAAACCAAGTTCTATCGAGGCCATGTCGTAAGCGGTAATTTGCATCGGAGGGTTTGACGCCATGCACGGTGCCAGCTCACCTGACGGCCCACTCGCCCAGTTCTTTCAACTGGTTCCCGATGGCCTGCCGCCGCGCCGGGCCGACAAGTCGGTCGGCGGCGTCATTCCGGCGCGTGCTTTGCGCTATTGCGAGGCGATCACCAGCGCGTCGGGGTTCGGCTGGTATGTGTTTTTGCCGATGAACTTCAAAGTGGTCTGGGACGGCCACGACATGCTGTGGACCTATCCGGGCGTCGACGAATGGCTGCCGCTGACGCGTGACGCGGTGCAATATCCGGGGTTTCGCGAGCATTTCGACCGACATGCGCCGGCCGATGTGCGCGGCTTTTCGCCGCCGTTTCTTTCGCCGTCGATCCAGCCGGGACAGCTGCAAATCTGGACCGGCTGCGTCGCCAAGACCGCGCCGGGCTGGAGCCTCTTGGTTCGCGGGGTGGCGAACCTGTCGCGCAGCCCGTCCTACCAGATGCTGGAAGGCATCATCGAAACCGACACCTGGTTCGGTCCGCTGTTCGACAACGTCCGCCTGCTCAAGACCGACGTCCCCATCGAGTTCCGCAGCGACGTTCCCTTCCTGCAGGTGCAACCCGTTCGCAAGGAGTTTTACGCCGACAAATTCCTGCAGAATTTCGCGGTGAAGAATCTGGCTGAGCTGTCGCCCGAGAACTGGGCGGCGTTTCATCGCACCGTAGTCGTGCCCAACACCGCGCCTGAGCGCAAACACGGGCAATATGCGGTCGCGGTGCGCAAACAAGCGGCCCATGCGGCGCGCCTGGAGCCGGTCTCGGAATGACCAAGCCGACTGCGGCGCGAGCGACCCAGTACTTTAGTACCTAGCGGCCGCCGGCCGCGGTGGTACTTTTGTACGATTCAGATGCCCCCATGCCCGTGATAAAACTGCCGAACAGGCAGGCATGTGGCATGGAATACAATCGGCCGTGGGGATTACCTCTCCGAAAAACAGGCAAACTATTCCAAATCCGAACCAAATCGCTCGCCCTACCGCTTGACTTGCGGGACTCAAAGCTGAAATCGCGGCGGGCAAGCTGATGATACAGAGTTCCGCCGAACCTTATACCTGGATCTGGGTCGATGCGCCTTACTTGCGCGAGCAGGCACAACGGTGCGTTCGGCTTGCACGTGACTGCCCGCACTTGCCGACCGCCCATGAGCTCGAAGCGATCGGCGTTGAATTGATGCAGAAGGCCGCTGAACTCGATCACCTGCAAGAGGACCGGCGCACTGAACAGCGGGAGTGAGAATCGTTTGACTGCTCGGACCTGATCTTGGGGACGCACTGTATTGGCGACGCACTGTACACGTGGGAGTATCAGGATGTTTCACGGCGAAAAAGAAAGCAAAACCCTCAGCCCGCGCGAGCGCGAGCTGGTGGTCGCGTACCTGTCATATGCGCTCGAGGATGTCCGCGCGCTCAGCGAGATGGGATCGCATTTCCTGCAAATGACGATCGCGACAATCACCGAGGAAGCGAGCCTGGACATTCCGGTCCAGCCGATGCAATCGACGATCACGCATTGAAAAGCAAAGCGCGCGGCGGCGTGCCGCCGGCGCCGGCCCGCGAATTAATTTTTTCGCGACTTCATCGATTCGACCAGATCGACCAGCGAGTGTCGCGTGCGGCGCTCCGAAATCTCTGAAAACGCCTGAACCAGGCGCAGCGACAGCGGATCGGCCAAGAGATTGAACGGCGAAGAGTCGTCGCCCTTTGCCATGGTCGTTTTGCTGCCTTCAAACAGCGTGAGGATCGAAACGCCGAGGATCACGCTGATTTCGAAAAGACGGCCGCTGCCGACGCGGTTCGTGCCTTTCTCGTATTTTTGTATCTGCTGAAACGTTATGCCGAGCTCGTTGGCCAAGTCGGTCTGTGACATGCCCTTGGCCAGCCGGTGCACGCGGACATTGCGTCCAACGACTTTGTCCAAGGTTTGTGGGCCTCTGCTCTTCATCGAATCGATCCAATCCTAGATTGTTATGTCTTACGACCGTCTTATACATGGCCGAACAAGGGCATACCAGACGCTCCAGGCGCCGCGGTGGATAGCGCGAAGTTATTGCCGGTATGGTTACTTAGGGTTGATCTGGGGAATCGCCAGTAATTTGCTGTTAAATTGGCAGTTTTAGCGCCCTCACGTCG
>WNFI01258128.1_pt1 | contig 11634 bp, 11 predicted proteins | sample 5400471 | NCBI WGS metagenome assembly WNFI01 (sample SAMN13153348, study PRJNA577476) | soil metagenome | isolation source: 100 cm saprolite on Douglas fir-dominated hillslope | place: USA:California | collected 2013-09-17
CCGTTGATCGATCCGCCGGCGCTGCGCGGCGAGGTGACGATGCGCGGTCTCAGCTTCGCCTATAGCGCCGGCCAGCCGGCGGTGCTGCGCGGCATCGACCTGCAGGTGGCGGCGGGCCAGACGGTGGCGCTGGTCGGCCGCACCGGCGCCGGCAAGTCCACCCTCCTGTCGCTGATCCCGCGCCTCAACGATCCGCCGCCGGGCAGCCTGGCGCTGGACGGCATCGACGTCCGCCGGCTGCCGCTGGCGCGCCTGCGTTCGGCGATCGCCATGGTGCCGCAGGAGACGTTCCTGTTCTCGGCCAGCTTGCGCGACAACATCGCCCTCGGCGTGCCGGAGTCGCCCGACGCCGAGGTGGCCGAGGCGGCACGGCTGGCCGGCCTGGCGGAGGACCTGGCGGCCTTCCCGAGGGGCCTGGACACCATGGTGGGGGAGCGGGGGCTGACCCTCTCCGGCGGACAGAAGCAGCGGGTCGCCCTGGCGCGGGCGCTGCTGCGCCGGCCGCGCATCCTGCTGCTCGACGACAGCCTGTCGGCGGTCGACACGCAGACCGAAGAGATGATCCTGCGCAACCTGCGCCGCGTGTTCGACGGCCGGACGGTCTTCCTGGTCTCGCACCGCGTCTCGACCGTCAAGGATGCCGACCTCATCCTGGTGCTCGACGGCGGCGAGGTGCTCGAGCGCGGCACCCACTGCGGTCCGCGGCGCGGCAGCTGACAAGGAACCCCGGTTTCGCCGCCGCCGCCGTCTCGATCCTGGCGCTTGGCATCGGTCTGAACTCCGCCGTCTTCAGCGTCGTCAACGCGGTTCTGTTCCGCCCGCTCCCGGTCGCCGCTCCCGAGGATCTCGTCGCCATTTACAGCTCGACGCCTCACGACCTCATGGCCTCCTCTGCCCTGGCGACCGCCGACTATGAGGACGTGGCCGACAGGCGCCATGCCTTCACCTCCGTGCTCGCCTATACCTACACGCCGCTGGCGCTCGAGGGGGGCGGAGCGAACCGGCTCGTCCTCGGCGTGCGGGCGACGCCCAACTTCTTCACCAGTCTCGGCTTGAAGCCCTTCCTGGGGCGCTTCTTCACTCCTGGGGACGACCCTGACACCCAGGAGGCGGTGCTCAGCTATTCGGCCTGGCAGCGCCGGTTTGGCGCCGACCCCGCGATTCTCGGCGCGACGATCCTGCTCAACGGCCGGACGACGACCGTCATTGGCGTTGCCTCGAAAGAGTTCTTCGGCTTGACCCGCGGGGTCTCGCCGGAGCTGTGGACGCCTTTGTGGTTGCGCGGCGCCGCTCGCGATCGGCGGAGCCGCCAGGATCTCGGCTGGCTGTGGGTGATGGGCAGGCGCGGCCCGGGCGTGAGCTTGGACCGGGTGCGAGCCGAGCTCGACGCCCTCGCCGCCCGGCTCGCCGCGGAACACCCCGAAACCAACGCTGAGCGGACCTTCGTCGCCTACCCGGCCAACACGGTGCGCATCCTGCCCGGAGTCGACGCCATGCTGGGGCGAGCGTCGGCCGTCGCCCTGGGCGTCGTCGGCCTGGTGCTGCTGATCGCGTGCACGAACGTCGCCAACCTCATCCTGGCGCGCGCCCTCGCCCGCCGCCGGGAGATCGCCACGCGCCGTGCGCTCGGCGCGGGCCCGGTGGCCGTGGTGCGGCAGCTGCTGGTGGAGAGCCTCCTCCTGGCGCTCCTCGGCGGGTCGCTGGGGCTCGTCATGGCACGCGTCTCGAATGCGGCCCTCACCGGCCTGCGGCTGCCTCTGCCGCTCGACCTCGTCCTCGGGCTCGGCCTCGACGGCCGCGTGGTCCTTTTCACCCTCGCGGCGGCGACACTGACGGCGCTCGCCTCCGGCTTGACGCCGGCGCTCGCCGCCGCTCGTGGCGACCTCTCCGTTCTGCTTCGGGAAGGCGCGCCGACCGCCGGCAGCCGCACGCAACGCCTCCTCGGCGGTTTCCTGGTGGTCGCGCAGGTAGCGCTCTGCCTCGTGCTCCTGGTGGATACAGGGCTTGCGGTGCGGAGCCTGCGGAACGCCCACCGCCTGGACCCCGGCTTCGATCCCCATGGCGTCCTCGTCGCCACTCTAGCCGCGGGCCTCCAGGGCTCTACCCACGCGGAGACCGAAGGCTTTTTCCGCCGCCTGATCGAGCGCGTGCGCGCTCTCCCCGGCGTCGAGTCGGCGGGGCTGGCGAGCCATCTGCCGCTTTCCGTCGAGATCACCTTCGAGCGCGTTGCAACGGCTGCCACCGCGGTTCCCATGGAGCGCTGGCCAAGGGTCGACAGCGCGCTGGTCGATCCTGGGTACTTCGAGACCCTGCGCATCCCGCTCTTGCACGGCCGCTCGTTCAACGCCGGCGACCGCGCGGACGCGCCCCTCGTGGCCGTGGTCAACCAGAGCTTCGCGGCGCGCTTCTGGCCGGGCCAGGAGGCTGTCGGCCGGCGGCTGCAGGTCGCCGGCGTGGACGTCGGCTACGAGGTGGTGGGTGTGGTCCGCGACGGCAAGTACCGGACTCTCGGGGAGGCGCCTCGGCCCTTCCTCTACCGCGGCCTGGCGCAGAACCGGTGGCGGCGGATGGGCAAGACCGGCGAGATCACCACCGGCTCCGAGACGCTGGTGGCGCGGACCCGGGGCGCCGCGCCGGCGGCGCTGACCGAGCTGCGGCGGCTGGTGCGAGAGCTCGAGCCGCGGATCGCCGTCGCGCGCCTCGAAACGCTCGAAGAGACGCTTGGGGTGGCCCTGTTCCTGCCTGGGGCGGCGGCCGCGCTGTTTGCCCTCTTCGGCCTTATCGGGCTGCTGCTGGCCACGCTTGGAATCTACAGCCTCATGGCTTACGCAGTCGCCCAGCGCTACCGCGAGATCGGCATCCGCATGGTGCTGGGCGCCAGGCGTCGCGATGTCGTGCGTCTCGTCGTTCGACGGAGCCTGGGGCTCAGTCTCCTCGGCATCGCGGCCGGCCTGGCGGCTGCCGCAGCCAGCACGCGGGCGCTGGCGGCGCTGCTCTACGGCGTCAGCCCGACCGATGCCTCCACCTTCCTCTCGGTCGCCGGCTTTGTCGCGCTCGTGGCGCTGGCGGCCAGCTACCTGCCGGCGCGGCGCGCGGCGTGCTTCGACATGTCGCAGGCGCTACGCCACGAATAGAATTCTCGCGTCGCCCCCGCCCCGTCTGGTGACTCGCGGCTGTAAGATCGTCGCCCGACCCGGAGGAGAGCTGATGCGACCAGACCCGCTCGTGCCGTCCCTGCCACGGCAGGCGACGCTTACAGTCTCCCGCTTCCTCGCCGCCGTCATCGGCGTCGCGATGGCCCTTTCAGCCGCCGGTTGCTCGTCGGCGCCACCACCACCGCCGGCCGCCGCCACCCAGGGCGAGCTACGGTACACCCTGCTGCTCGCCGGCAACCGCGCAGGTGGAGCGACCGCGCGTGTCGGCGACGGCGGCGTATGGAACTTCACCTGGGAGTTCAACGACCGCGGACGCGGCCCCAAGCTGAGCAGCCAGGTGGTGCTCGACCGGCGCGGCCTGCCGGTGCGGTTCGACGTCTCGGGCTACGACTACTTCAAGAATCCGGTCGCCGAGCACTTCGACTGGGTCGACGGCAAGGCCGCCTGGAAGAATCGCGCCGAGCAGGGGCAGCGCGACGTCGGCGGCCGGGCCTACTACCTCGACATGGAAGGATCGCCGATCGACCTCGGGCTGCTCGCCCGGGCGCTGCTGGCCGCCGGCGGCCGGCTGCAGCTGCTGCCCGACGGCGAGGCGCGGATCGAGAAGGTCAAGACCACCCTCGCCCAGGGACCGGGCTTCGCCCGCGCGGTGAACCTGTATGCCATCTCGGGGCTCGGCTTCGAGCCGAGCTACCTCTGGCTGGACGAGCAGGAAGGGTTGTTCGCGATCCACGACGGCTGGTCCACCATCGTCCTCGAGGGCTGGGAGCCGGCGATGGCCGACCTCGTCAAGGCCCAGGACCAGGTGGCGGCGGCGCGCGACAAGCAGCTGGCGGCGGCCCTCTCCCGGCGTCCGGCGGACCGGCTGGTCATCCGCAACGCCCGGCTGTTCGATCCCGAAACGCTGACCAGCCATCCCGGGATGACGGTGATCGTGTCGGGCAACCGCATCGAGAAGGTGACCGCCGACCGCGAGGCGGAGGTCCCGCCGGGAGCCGAGGTGGTGGACGCCGCGGGCAGGGCGCTGCTGCCCGGCCTGTGGGACATGCACGTCCACCTGGTGCCATTGGACGGCCGGCTGCACCTCGCGGCCGGCGTCACCAGCGTGCGCGACATGGCCAACGACATCGACCAGCTGCAGGACATGCGCCGCCGCTTCGACGCCGGCGAGGCGCTCGGCCCGCGGGTGCTGATGGCCGGGTTCATCGACAGTCCGGGGCCGTACGCCGGTCCCTCGAAGGTGCTGGTGTCGACCCGCGAGGAAGCGCTCGCGGCGGTCGACCGCTACCAGCAGCTCGGCTACGTCCAGATCAAGCTCTACAGCTCGCTCGACCAACAGCTGGTGCCGCCGATCGTGGCGCGCGCCCACCAGCTCGGGCTGCGGGTCTCCGGCCACATCCCCAACGGCCTGAGCGCCGAGCAGGCCGTGCAGGCGGGGTTCAACGAGATCCAGCACGTCAATTTCCTGTTCCTGAACTTCCAGACCGGCGTCGACACCCGCACCCCGCAGCGCTTCACCGCGGTCGCCGAGCATGCCGCCGACCTGGACCTCGCCTCGCCCGAGGTGCGCAAGTTCCTCAACCTGCTCAAGCAGCGCCACGTCGCCGTCGACCCGACCGTCAACGTGTTCGAGGCGATGTTCACCGACCGGCCCGGGGTGGTGAGCGCGGGTTGGGCGGCGGCGGCCGACCGCCTGCCGCCGCTGAACCGCCGCTACCTGATGGCGGGAGCTCTACGTCGAGGCGGGGCTGCCGGCGCCGGAGGCGTTGCGTGACGCGACCCTCGGATCGGCGCGCATCATGGGCCGCGACAAGGACCTCGGCTCGATCGCGCCCGGCAAGCTCGCCGACCTCATCCTGGTGGACGGCGACCCGGCGGCGCGCATCGCCGACATTCGCCGCGTGGTGCTGACGGTGAAGGACGGCGTCGTCTACGACCCGGCCGAGATCTACAAGTCGATAGGGGTGAAGCCGGCGGTGTAGCCGAACTGCCCGGCGAGGTCCATCGCTTCCGCTCTAGCAAGGAGTGCCAGATGAAAGTCGCGTCGATTGCTCTCGTCCTTTACTGCTTCTTCCCCAGCCTGGGCTTTGCCGCGCAAGTCTACGGTACCTTGAGGGAATCGGATCGACCCGTTGGCCCCAAGGTTCCAGTAAAGGTCGTGTGTGGGAGCAGCACGTATACGGCCGCGACGGATAACTATGGCTCCTACAAACTGTATGCAAAAGAAACGGTGAAGTGTACCCTGCGTGTTGTCTACCAAGGGCAAGAACCCCAGACGAGTATCGATTCCTACAACGATCCCGCTCACTACGACTTTGACCTGATCCGGCAGCCTGATGGCCACTATCAATTGCGACGGAGGTAACCATGCCGGACCCCGGAAAAACAAGATGGGACAAGGCGGCGACTCTTCTCCAGCAGGTGGGAGGATCGCTGACAGCGCTGGCCGTAGCTTTTGTGGGCATACTGGGATCATGTTATCTGAACAGGAGTCAGGCGAATGAAGCGAAGTTGAGACTCTACACCGAATTGATGAGCCGGAGAGAGCAATCGGACACGGCGCTTCGCGAAGAGATGTTCAAATCAATCGTTGGAACTTTCCTCGAGGCTCCAACGGCTAAATTGGAGCAAAAGGTGTTCAGCGTGGAATTGCTTGCGGACAATTTTCACGAGTCGTTGGAGCTCTCCCCGCTCTTCAGGCACGTACTGCGTGAAGTAGAAGCCTCGAACGATTCGCCAAATGCGAAGGCTGAGTACAAGAAACGACTGGAACTTTCTGCACAAGAAGTGGCAGTAAAACAGATCGAGATTCTGCAGGAGAGCGGTGATTTGGAAGAGCGAGGAATAGCTTTCGAAGACGTCCGAGCTCACCCGGAGGGGATGGGAGTCCTTGACGAGACGTTTCCGCTTCATTCAGAAGACGTTGCCAAGATTGCCCCCAAAGAGGGTTGTAAGCTTGATGAGAAGTCGAGATGCATCCGGGCTGACGTGCTCGAAGTGGATCAACAGGCACAAAGGCTACGCCTTAGCTTGGTTAGTACAACGCTGGCGGGTGAGAGGGTGGAGCAGCTCTTCTGGTTAGACCTCTACGATCTACCGATGGTTAATAACACGCGATTATCACATGATCAGCGAATGGCGGTCGTTCTTCGGAGCTTTAAAGGGACCAGCGCCCAATTGGCCTTCGTGTATTTCCCCGGATCTCATGCGGGCCTAAAGGACAAGCCTTTTTACGACGAAATGCTGCACCAACTGGAATTGACTCCAGAGAGCGATGGTCAAGCGCAGCATTAGTGAAGAGATCTGCGTCACAGAGAGGCGGTCGTATAAGCCAGAGTTGATCCTGGTAAATATCAAAGTGACCGACAAGAAGACCGGACGCGCTATCGACGATGCGGATGTGCAGGTCAGGTGGGGTGAAGGGGAAGAAGACCACAGCGATGCAACAACAAATTCGAAAGGGATCGCCATATGCGACGATGTTCCGCGCAGGAAAGTGGTGATCCGTGTGATTGCCAACGGATACGCGCATGTGGCGCCAACAGTCGATCTCAAGAGCGAGGAGCAGCCAATCAAGATCGAGCTGGATAAGCGACACGTCGAAGGGACTACGCCTCCTCCGCCTGGGGGGCAGCCTGTGAGCGGCACCCTGTTGGCGCCGTCCAAGGAGCTGTTGGAAGAGCCTTTCGGGCATGTTCCCATGGCTCCGCCAGGATAAAGGCTGAGCTAGACGCGGTTGGTGAGGGCGGCTTGGACGGTCTCGGAAGGTTGTGCGGCGCCGAGCTCGCCCTCCCAGCGGGCGATGACGGCGGTCGCCAGGCAGTTGCCCAGGACGTTGACCGCGGTGCGGCCCATATCCATCACGGCGTCGATGCCGAGCAGCAGGAAGATCGGCTCGAGCGGCAGCTGGAAGGCGGCGGCGGTGCCCAGCAGCACGACCAGCCCGGCGCGGGGCACGCCGGCGACGCCCTTGCTGGTGAGCATCAGCGTGAACAGCATCAGCAGCTGCTGTCCCCAGCTGAGCGTCAGTCCGGCCGCCTGCGCCACGAAGATCGAGGCCAGCGAGACGTAGAGCGCGGAGCCGTCGAGATTGAAGCTGTAGCCGGTGGGCATGACGAAGGCGACGATCTGGCGCGGCACCCCCATGCCCTCCATCGCCTCCATGGCGCGCGGCAGGGCCGCCTCCGAGCTGGTGGTGGCGAAGGCGATCGACACCGGCTCGGCGACGGCCCGCAGGAAGGGGCGCAACGGGATGCGCGCCAGCAGCGCCACCGGCAGCAGCACCAGCAGCAGGAAGGCGAAGATCGCCGCGTAGAGCGTCAACAGCAGCTGCGACAGGTTGACCAGCACTCCCAGCCCGCTGTGGCCGACGGTGTAGGCGATCGCCGCGCCGACTCCGATCGGCGCGAAGAGCATGACGAGGTTGGTGAACTTGAACATCGTCTCGCTGAGGCTCTCGGTGAAGCCCAGCAACGGCCGGCGGCGGTCCTCCGGCAGCATCGCCAGGGCGATGCCGAAGAGGACGCTGAACACCACGATCTGCAGCACCTGGCCATCGGCCACCGCCTTCGCGACGTTCTCGGGGAAGGCATGGAGCAGCATCTCGGAGGGCGTCAGGCGCGGCGCCGCCTTCAGCTCCTCGGCGTGCACCGCCGGCGGCACGTGGACGCCGACGCCGGCGCGGCTGATGTTGATCGCCGCCAGGCCGATGAGCAGGGCCAGGGTGGTGATCACCTCGAAATAGACCAGCGCCTTGACGCCCATACGCCCGACCTTGCGCAGGTCGGAGTGGCCGGCGATGCCGACCACCAGGGTTGCGAACAGCAGCGGACCGATGATGGTCTTGATCAGCCGCAGGAAGATCTGCCCGAGCACGCCCAGGTCGGTGGCGATGCCGGGAGCGTCATGGCCGAGCTCGGCGCCCGCCACCATGCAGACCAGCATCCAGGAGGTGACGGTGCGGCGCATCGCCGCGTAGGCCGCCAGGCCGGCGATCGCGGCCCAGCGCGCGGCGGTCAGGAAGGCGGCGGGCAGGGTGACGCGAGTCTAGCATCGGCCATCGCGCCGGCCGGGCGGCGGGAGCGGCGCGGGCGCCGCCGCGGCAGGACGCTCCGCGTCTTCGACGAGAAACCGCCGGAGCTGCTCGCGCGCGGCCGCCTGGTCGGGCAGGGCGGGGTAGGCGAAGGGTGCCGCGAACGGCCCGCCCGGCGTGAAGCGGGCGAGCTTGAACGCCGCCGCGACCGCCTCCCGCGGCGAGCGCGCGCTGGCGGTGGGCGTCGCGCTGAGCGGCGGCTGGGCGGCGAGGAAGTCCCAGGCGTCGAGGAAGACGACGGGCACGCCGATCTTGAGCGCCAGGGCGATCTCGGAGAGGGTCCCGGCGCCGCCGCGCAGCGCGATCAGGACGTCGGAGGTGCAGGCGTTGACGTAGTTGCGGCCGTCCCCGAGGCCGGTGAACACGGCGCAGTCGACGAAGCGGTTGGCCGCGCCTTCGCCGGGCGCGTAGGGCAGGATGCCGATGCTGCGGCCACCCCCTTCGCGCGCCCCGCGGGCCGCGGCCTCCATGACGCCGCCGCAGCCGCCGCAGAGCAGCAGCGCGCCGCCCGCCGCGATCAGCCGGCCGACCTCGCGCGCCTGCTCGTAGGTGGCGGCGTCGGGCGCGCCGCCGCCCATCACTCCGACGATCGGCTTCCGGATCATGGCGCGGCCCGTCCGGCGGCCTCATCGCCGGCCTCACCGGTGGCCCTTCCGGCAGCCTGTCCGGCGGCCTCACCAGCGGCCCGTCCAGCGGCCCGTCCGGCGGCCCGTCCGGCGGCGCGGCCGGTCGCCCAGGCCCACTGGAAGTTGTGGCCGCCGATCGGGCCGAAGGCGTCCAGCAGCTCGCCGCACAGGAAGAGACCCGGATGGAGGCGGCTCTCCAGCGTGAGCGGCGCCACCTCGTCGAGCGCCACGCCGCCGCCAGTCACCTCGGCCTTGCGGTAGCCCTCGTCCCCGCTCCAGGGCAGTGGAAAGCGGGTCAAGGCGGCGATCAAGCGCTGGCGCTCGTCGCGGCGCAGCTGCGGCAGGGTGCGGTCGGGGGCGACCGCGGCGGCCTCGACGAGCGCTTCGGCGAGGCGGTCCGGCAGGCGGCGGCGGAGCGGTGCGAGGACGGTCCCGGCGGAGCGGCGAAGCTCCTCCTCCCAGGCGGCGCCGTCGAGCTCGCTCCACTGGACGTGCAGCTCCTGCGGCGGCGCGTCGTCGCCGGCGGCGAGGCGCGAGCGCACGGCGAGGTGCGACAGGTCGAGCACCGCCGGGCCGCTGAAACCGCGATGAGTGAACAGGAAGCCGCCGCGCGCCACCTGCTCGCGCCCCCGCGGGACGGGCGCGCGCAGCGTGACGGGCAGCGAGATCCCGGCCAGGTGGGCGAAGCGCGGCGGCTCGAGGGTGAGCGGCGTCAGCGCCGGATAAGTCGCGTGTACCGTGTGGCCCAGACGCCGCAGCAGCTCGAGCCCGAGGCCGTCGCTGCCCGTGCCTGGCAGCGACAGCCCGCCGGCCGCGAGCACCACCGTCGCCGCGGCGATGGCGGTGCCGTCCGCGAGCGCCACCGACCAGCCGGCGCCGGCGGCGGCGCCGGTCCCGGCGCGCGCCAACCCGACGACCTTGGCCTCCCGGCGCAGCTCGACGCCGCGGCGCCGCGCCAGGTCGACCAGGCCGTCGCGAACCTGGCGCGCGTCATTGGAGACCGGAAAGAGCTTGCCGGTCTCCGCCTCCAGGGCGAGCGGGACGCCGACCTCGCGCTCGAAGAACCGGCGCTGCTCGGCCAGGGGCCAGGAGAGCAGCAGCTTGCGCAAGGTGTGCGGGGACGAGTCGCTGACGAAGCGCTCGGGCGCGCCGGAGGCGGGCAGCACGTTGCAGCGCCCGCCGCCGCTGACCAGGATCTTGCGGCCACCGTCCCGGGTGCTCTCGAGCAACAGGACGCGGCGCTCGCCGCCGCCGCGGGCAGTGCCGGCGGCCTCGGCGGCAAAGACGGCGGCGACCAGGCCGGCGGCGCCCGCTCCGACCACGACCACCGGGAGGTCGGCGATGGGCGGGATCCTCAGAACGATGTCACGAGGGTCAACCCGCGTGCCTGCGGCGCGAGCAAGGGCGCCACTCTCAGCCGCGCGCGCCGCCGGGTGTTGATGCGCACCACGGTGCGGCCCACGCCGTCGCCGAGCAGCGCCCCGCCCACCACGTCGGAGAACCAGTGCGCGTCGTGGCGCATGCGAGCGAAGCCGACCAGGGTCGCCGAGCCGTAGGCGATGATCTCGACCCACCGGTTGGGGTACTCGGCGGCGATCACCGAGCCCACCGCGAAACCCTGGCTGACGTGCCCCGACGGGAATGAAACGCCATGGAACGGGTGGAAGCTGTAGGGTCCGCGGTTGGTGTTGGGCCGGCTGCGACCCACGACTTCCTTGACGGCGTTGGTGAGCAGTCCGGGACCGATTGTCACGGCGATCAGGCCATCGAGCGCGACCTCCTGGGACTTGGTGTCGTGGAACGCGAGGCCGCTGACGTAGAAACCGCCGAGGATGCCGAAAGCGGCATAGCTGCCGAGGGGCTCGAAGACGTCCGAGAGATGGTTCTCGAACGCATTGTGGCCCCGCAGCGCGATCCGCCGCAGCTGCCGGTCCGCCTGCGAGACGCCGGCGATGCCGGCGATCTCGATCGAGAAGAGCGTCCAATCGCTGGCATGCCAATGGATCGGCGCCGTGATGACGTCGCGGAGGTCGAAGACCGCCAGCTTCCAGACCGGCATGCCGGCGCTGACCCCATCGACGACGTCCCGCGGAGATTCGAGCTTGGCGGCGGGCGCCGCAGCGGCCACCGTGGCGCCGGCGGCGGGAGCGGCACCATCGACCGCGGGCGGCGCGGCAGTCCCCGTCAAGGGCGGCTCGGCAGCATCGGCCGCGGGCGGCGGTGCGGCTGGTGAAGGATCGGCGGCGGGAACGTCCTGGGCCGGCGCCGGCGGTGCCAGTGCGATCGAACAGAATGCGGCCAGGATGGCTGCCCGCAGGACTGACAGGATGAGTCGGCGGTTTTGCATCGAAGCACCCCCTCTCGCAAACTTCAAGCGGAGTGCAAGATCCAGACCGTCAGGAGCGGGCGCGCTGCCAGAAAAGGATGGCCGTCACGACGAAACCGATGACCACCACGGCGGCGCGGGCCTTCTCCTTGCCGATGACCCGGGCGAGGCGTGCGCCGCCGTAACCGCCGGCGATCGCGCCGGCCATCATCAGGAGCGCCACCGGCCACACCACCGCGCCGCGCAGGATGAAGTAGGCGGCGGCGACGCCGTTGATGCAGAAGCCGAAGAAGTTCTTGAGGCCGTTCATGGCGAAGATGTTGGTGAGCCCGAGGAACCCCAGCACCGACAGCATCAGGATGCCGATGGCGGCGCCGAAGTAGCCGCCGTACACCGAGACGCCGAACTGGAAGAGGATGGCGGCCACCCAGCGGC
>WNFI01209281.1_pt2 | contig 11633 bp, 7 predicted proteins | sample 5400471 | NCBI WGS metagenome assembly WNFI01 (sample SAMN13153348, study PRJNA577476) | soil metagenome | isolation source: 100 cm saprolite on Douglas fir-dominated hillslope | place: USA:California | collected 2013-09-17
ACAGCCTGCAATTCCTTCTTCTTGGCTTCCTCGACGTCAGGGAAGGCTAGATTGAGCCCGTTCAGCGTTTCGATGATCACCGAGGCCACCGCGAGGCGCGTAAACCACTTGTTGTCCGCGGGGATAACGTACCAGGGTGCATGCTTCGTTGCGGTGTGCTGAATCATCTCCTCATAGGCTTCCTGATAATCCTTCCAGAAGCCGCGTTCCTGAACGTCGGCCATCGAGAACTTCCAGTTTTTTTTCGAATCTTCCAGGCGCTCGAGGAATCTCTTTTTCTGTTCTTTTTTTGAGACGTTGAGGAAGAATTTGCGGATGACGACGCCGTTGCGCGTCAAGTAGCGTTCGAAGGAGTTGATGTCCTCATAACGCTCGTCCCAAATGTGCTTGGTGATCAGCTGGTCGGGCAATTTTTCGGCTCGAAGAAACGGCGGATGGACGCGCACGACGAGAACTTCTTCGTAGTAGGACCGGTTAAAAATGCCGATCTTCCCGCGCTCCGGGACGCACTTCTGAGTCCGCCAAAGATAGTCGTGGTTCAGTTCCTCATTGCTGGGCGCCTTGAACGCGTGAACGTCGCATCCTTGAGGGTTCACGCCGGACATCACGTGCTTGATCGCGCCGTCTTTGCCGGCTGCATCCATGGCCTGAAAAATCAGCAGCAGACCCCAGCGATCTTGCGCGTAGAGCTTCTCTTGCATGTGACTGAGGAGCGCGGTCCCATCTTCGAGTAGGCCTTGGGCTTGTTGCTTGTCTTTGATGCCGTTGGTATCGGCGGGATCGTGGTCCTTCAGCCGGAATTTTTCACCCTTGGCGATGCAATAGGGTCCAATAATGCGCGAGGCCTCTTTACAAAGTTTGCGGTGCTTCATAATTGCGGAAGTGTAGTACAGATGTGCGGCTCAGAACAGCGTGCCAAGCCCCCATCCGAAAGCGGAGAAGCGGTTGTGAGCTAAGAGACGGGGTTTGTCTGAGAGCACAATATATCGGTTCAGTCGCAGCACGTTCAGAGAGTAGTAAGCGCGAACGGGGACCTGAACGCCGGGCACGGTCCAGCGAAGTTCAATTCCGGTGGAACCGTGGAGCACGCCGTTTGTTGCATCGAGAAGTATCGGCTTGGTTGGGCCGAGCCAGTTGGGAAACAGGAAGCCGGAGCCCAGGTCGAAGAAGGCAGCGGCTTCGGTGCCGCCAGCGAGAGGGAAGCGATACTCCCCTGCGCCGCTGAGCGTCGTTCGAAAAGCCCACGCGCCGGTTGGGGCGAAAATCGGGTCGCGGAAAATGTGGCTGTATTCGGCAGAAGAGCGAACCATATTCTCCCCTCCGCCGAGCCACCCGCCGGAAACGGAATTCGCGAACTGGGCGCGCTCACTTCCCGCGTCGCGGGCCCAGCCAATTCCCAGAGAGCGGCTGGAGATCTTGGATCGAACGTCTCCGAGCGTCACGCCGGGCACTTCCGAAGTGGAGACGGACGGATATTCGGTCGTGGTGCGCGAGAGCGTGTAATTGACGGCGAGCGAATCGGTGTTGGTCAACGGGTAAGTCCAAGGAATGTTGATCCCTTCGCTGTGGGAGGAGAAGAATGGCCCCTGCGCACTGCGCACGAACCGCGGGCGAATCACATTATTAAACACCGAGAACGCTAAAGACGCTCGCGTGCCAAAGATTCCTTCTTTTGCCAAGCCAAGCATGATCTGAAGGGTCTCAGGGCCGCCATCGAGTTGCGCCGAAAGAAGCTCCTCTCGATTCAAAAGGTCGAAAACGGTGTAGACAATGCCCAGCGTGCTGCCGAACTGGCCGGTGCCGCCCGCGAGCGAAGCGCGCTGCTGGCCGATTTCTTCGAGGCGGATCGAGACGTTGGCAGTGTGCGTGGTTTCATCAAGCTGAACGCGAATGTCTTCTTTGTGGATCGGCTTGAAGTAACCCGTCCTTGCCAAGCGCAAGAGACCAGCTTCAAGGTCGCGGTCGTCGACGGGGTGGCTTTCGCGCAAGGGAATCCTGCGGCGTACGTAGCGGTCGCTGAATTTGTGCAGACCCTGAAATTCGATGCGCTGCACGATGTAAGGCGGCGAGGCGCTCAGATCAAACGTCACGCGCACGGTGTGATTCTCCGGATCAAAAGTTCGGACCACCTCCACGGAATGGGAGGAAGCGGATTCGAGTTCAGAATTCCTGGATTGAATGCGTGCCATCCACAATCGCTTGAGCTTGTCGATTTCTTGCTGGGAAAAGGCACTACCTTTGTCTTGGACAAGAACACTAACAGGAAATCGTCCATTTTTCTTCGCGGCTTGTTGCAGAGCATCCGTTGCGGTGATGGATTCGAAACGGTAAAAGGGACCCGCTTCCACTGGGACGGAGACGGACAGCCTTGTCAGGGTCGACTCATGCGGCCAGGGAAACCATTGGCGTATCGATTCGTTGAATCGGGTGACTTGCGCATCGCCGATTCGCGCTTCCGGAAAGCCATGGTCGTGGTAGTACGTGAGAATTCGCTGGCGGTCCTGTTCAAACCTGTCGCGAGTAAAGGCATTTTTGCCCCGCCACGAGGCCAGCGGTTTCCACGGCGCGATGTCGCGCATCTGCCCACGCACCAGTCTAATTGAGACTAGAGGGTGGCCGCGAAAACTCACCCGCCGCACTCGCAGCAAGGGGCCGTCATTGATTTCAAATCGAACGGTAACTGCTGCGTTGTTTGTCTCTTTACGATCGATTTGGACGTCCGCCTCAGGGTGGCCCAGTTCATGCAACGCCCCGCGAATCGCAAAAGCGATGCGTTGGAGCGCCGCTGGGTCGGCTGGTTTCCCGAAACCGGGCGCTAGCTTTTTTTCTTCCAGCATTCTCTCGATCTGTTTCTTCGAGAGCAGCCGGGAGCCCGAATACTCCACTTTGGAAAGAAAAGGGAATTCCACGACATGAAAAACCAGAGTTACTCGTGTGGCAGATTCGGGCAATTGCGGAAAAGGCCCCGGTGAAGGCGTCGCTTCCACTTGAATTGATTCGAACCAACCTAGGCGTGCCAGGGCTCGGACGTCCTGTTCAATCATCAATAGGCTGAATCGATCGCCCGCGTGGGAATTGATTTGAGCGGCGACGGCTGCCGGTGAGATGTGGCGTAATCCCGTGAAGCGAATCTCGTCAAGAGTCGGGGATGCTACCCCTATCAAGACGGCGGGAGATGGTTCCATAGAGCGGTGAAGTGTCTGAGACAAGACTGGCGTGGCGGACAGCACAAACGCCCCGAAGCAAAGTACCGTCTTGAACCAATTCACGAGCATCCCTCCTTGCACCGAGGAGGATGAGTGAACGGATGATCCGGGCAGCCGCCGGGTTGTCTGGTTTGCTAAAAGATCTAGCAACAGCGCAGAGAAAGGAAGGTCCCGGATCGCCCTCTACAAGTTCGGACCATCCGGGTCTTGGATGAAACCGATTGGCGGGGAGCCTTCCCGCACACAGCCCCGTTATTGAGACACAACTACTCCGGTAGCCGGATCGAGAACAAGCTTTCCAGCTTTCGGGCCACTGCTGAAATCGAACATGTTGTTCAAGGTGCCTGCAATCGCATCAGTTGAACCGCTGCCAATTCGGCCGAGGTCCCAATTGTCTTCGATGAAGCGGAGGATAGAAGACTGATCCGTGATGGTATCGTCGATATAGTTCTGCTTTGCCCAAGGAGAAATGACCAGCAGAGGCAGCCGCGGGCCAAAGCCACAGCGGCCGTTCTGCGTCCCGCCGCTCACATCATTTGCCTTCGGTGATCCGCAATTGCCCGGACCGAGCAATTGATCGTCCGGCACATTCGATTGCGTCACGATAGTCCCCATCTGGTGGTCGTACCAGCCGTCGGAGTCATCCCATGCGATGATGACCGCCGTTTCATTCCACATTGGGCTGTGCATCAGAGCGTTGATGGTGTTGACGACGAAAATCTGTTCGTCAATCGGATCCGAATAGCCTGCATGGCCGTCCTGATAGGCGCCGGCCTTCAGATAGCTGACAGCTGGCAAGCGGTTCAGGCTCGGCTCGTGGTGCGGGATGTAGTCGCCAGCGTTCACGACGGCATCATCCCCTGCCAGACCCGTGTGGTGCTGGCCGCAGACGGCGCGACCTTGAGCGTCCACACCCGTCGGCGCGAATCCGCCCTGGAACCAGCCCCAAGTGATGCCCTTGGCATTCAGCAAGTCACCCACGTTCTTGCCCGACACGGTGATTTGGTTGACCGTTTGGAATTTGGGATTTGATGCCACGCAATCATCTAGCAATGGCCGGGGATCACCGATCACCGCGCCCGTCGTCGCCGCGTTGGCAATGTTGCCCGACGCGCTGGCGGGACTGCCGTTCGGACGCTTCGGAGACAAAGTTGCCGGAAAGGTATTCCCCGCAACCAAATTGAGCGCACCCGGAGTGGACGGGCCGAATGTGGTGCCCCAGGAGTTGTCGCTCATTGCAAAGTTCTGCGCATAATTCCACATCGCGGTTACGGTGTTGCCGTCGTAGTAGCCCATGGTGCTGGCGGGCCCGAGCACCTTATCGTTGCAACTCAATTTTTCAATGAATTTGTCCATCAAGCCGCCGTCCACCGCTGCTTGTTCATCGCTGTAATTGTGGTCCTCGTCGCAGGTCACTGGCACGCTTGGAGGGATGCGAAAAGGATTCGCTTTGTTCGGGTTGTTGGTGAGTAGCCCGGAAGACAAAAGCGTGTTGGATTCCGGCGTGTCATCCTTTGCGTGGAAGGGTGTCTCACTTGGGAGGTTGAAAGCGTGAGGATAAGTGCCGAAGTAATGGTCGAACGAAACGTTTTCCTGGAAGATCACGACTACGTGTTTGAGTGGCGTCTTCGTTGAGGAACCGCCACTTTGTTGTGCGTATGCTGGGTACGTCGGCAATAGCGTCATGGCCGAAGCGGCCACAACAGCAACAGCCCTAGTAAGGCGAGGATGCATAATAATGTCTCTCCTTGAAATTGTCAGTCTTGAACTACAAATGGCACACACCAGACGGACGCACACGCGGGGAGGCGCGGTCTCGCAGGCGTCGGCACGGGTCACTCCCGCACGGGAAGTTCTAAACCGGTTTTGTTATTGGCATGTTAACGACTCGTCAAAACTGATGAAGCAAGCGGATATGCGACAGGGAATCGGAGCGCGCCGGGCTTTGACTTTATCCATGGCTGGAAACTAAGATGCCCAGCGATGCCTGCATCCCGGCGGAAGTTCAAGCTGCCGCATCCCGAGCCAGCCGACGCGCTGACTTATGCGCGATTCACGGGGATCTCAACGTTCATGCGGTTGCCCCATATTACGCAGCCCGAAGAGTTGGAGGTTGCTCTGATTGGCGTGCCGTTCGATGGGGGAACTACTTATCGGACCGGGCCTCGCTTTGGCCCGCGCCACGTTCGCGCTCAATCGGCGATCATCCGGCCTTGGAATCCCGTGTTGCACGTAAATCCCTTCGCCAAACACCGCACCGCCGATTTCGGTGATCTTCCAGTGAATCCTCTTTCGATTGAGGACACCTTCCACCGCATCGAGCGGGGCATTGCTCCTCTTCTGGAGGCGGGCGTGCGCTGCGTTTGCGTGGGTGGTGATCATTCCATCAGCCTACCGATCCTGCGCGCGGTGGCAAAAAAGCACGGGCCCGTTTCCCTGATTCAATTTGATGCCCACAACGACTTGTGGGACGAGTACTTCGGCAGCAAGTATTCCCATGGAACGCCGTTCAGGCGCGCCTTCGAAGAAGGTCTCCTGAAGGACGGCGAGGTGCTGCAGGTCGGTCTTCGTGGCCAAGTGTATGGAGAAGATGATTTTGATTTCGCGCGCGAGCACAAGGTCAGAATGGTGACCGCGGAAGAATTCCACAACAAAGGGATGGCTGCGGTTCAGAGCCACCTGCGTGCGCTTCGCCGCAAGCTGGTGTATGTCACGCTCGACATCGACGCGGTGGACCCGGCTTTCGCTCCGGGGACGGGAACGCCACAAGTGGGCGGACTGACGAGCGTGCAAATTCTGGAGCTGGTTCGGCGCGCAAACTTCGCCTGCACGACTATTTCGCTCTTGCTTTCGGGACCATGATCGGTACCGGCTGGCTCATCCTGATGGACGACTGGCTCGGCCGCGGCGGCCCACTGGGAGCCATGCTCGCATACATCCTCGGGGGAATCCTCCTATTGCCCGTGGGCTATGTTTACGGCCAATGGGTACAGCGCCTTCCTGACGCCGCCGGCGAAGCCGCCTACACCGCGCAAGTTTTTTCTCCCGCCGTAAGCTACTTTACGGGATGGATGATGCTGCTTGCCTATTTTATCGTCTGCCCTTGGGAAGCTGTGGCTCTTGGAAAAATCGCAGCTTACATTTTTCCCTCCCTCGATACGCTCCAGCTTTATTCCATTGCCGGACACCCAGTTTTTCTGCCACGGCTCATCCTTGGAATCGCGCTCACTTTGCTTTTAGCCACCATCAATTATCGCGGCATTCGCCTCAGCGCCAACTTCCAGAAAACTGTGACATCCACGGTCTTGCTTCTTTTTCTCTTGATGGTTGGCATCAGCGTCGTCCGCGGCGCACCCGTCAATTTTCACCCCGTATTTTCCGCGGCGCCATTCGCTTCGATCCTTCTCACCCTGCAGATTGTGCCGTACTTCATGACCGGGTTCGAATCCGTTCCCAAGTATGCTGAAGAAGCCAATCCTGAATTTCGTCCCAAGAGTTATATGAAGGCTATCGCCATGGCCTTAGGCGTCGGCGCGCTCTTCTACGCGCTCTCTATAGCTGCCGTAGCCTACATTGCGCCGTGGCAGAGCCTTCTTGGCAGACGTTTTGCCACTGCCATTGCGTTCGAACAGGGACTCGGCGCGCGCTGGCCAGTCCGTCTGATTCTCACCATGGCACTGTTCGGGCTTTTCCAATGCTTCAACGGCAACTTTGCCGCTTCCACGCGTTTGTTATTTGCTTACGGCCGCCGCGGAACGATTTATTCACGCTTTGGCGCGGTCCACAAGAGATTTCTCACGCCCTCCGTCGCGGTAGTAGGAATTACCGTGGGAACCCTTGTTGGACTCTTTCTCGGCGATGCGCTGCTTGTTCCGGTAACCGAGGTCGGTTCGATGGCTTCTGCGTTGGGATGGTTCGCGGCTTGCCTATCGTTTTGGTTCGTGGAGAAGCGCGTGCCAATGCGGATCGTGACGGGGATGGGGATTGCCGTTTCTTTGCGCCTTTGGCATCTGGGTGGCCCTCGGGTTTGTCCTGCGATCCGGGAAATAGAGTGCAAAACTATTCGCCAATCTTCGACAACGGCGAAAAAGAAATCAACTTCCGAACTGATGCGGGATTCGGGCGAAATTCAAGCCTGATGTATACTTTTCAAGGCGAAACTATTCGCCATCCATGATTCCATTTCTCCATCTAGGGCCGCTCTCGATACCAACTTATGGGCTCATGGTTGCGACAGGCCTGCTGGTCGCGGCCTATTTATTACAGGCGGATATCAACCGTCACCGCGCGCAATTCATCAAGCGCGGCTACTTAAAGACCGAAGATAAAAGAAATTACGGTGACGAAGCCTTTCTCATCATCGGAATTATCGGTGTAGCTGGTCTGGTGGGCGCGCGGCTCTACAGTGTCCTCGAAAATCCGCGTGAGTTGATTACCAATCCGGCGGTGCTAATCAGTCGGTATGGATTTACATGGTCTGGCTCGGTTCTTACGACGATAGTCGCGATGGTGTTCCTGGCGCAGCACTTTGACATCCCGGTGTTGGAATTCATGGATCTTTGTGCGCCGCCGGCCGCCTTGGGTTACGCGATCGGGAGGATTGGATGTTTATTGTCGGGAGACGGCGATTACGGTGTGCCCACAAATTTACCGTGGGGCATGAGCTTTCCAAACGGGATCGTACCGACCACGGATCGCGTTCACCCCACGCCGATTTATGAGTTTCTTGCCGGGGTGATCATCGCGGCGTATTTATGGCGCATGGCGACGAAAGCGGCGAACGGCGCTGGTTCCCATGGCGAAATAATCAGCAGCTACCTCATCTGGACCGGTATTGCGCGCTTTCTGGTTGAGTTCATTCGCATCAATCCAAGAGTGTTTTACGGGTTGACCAATGCGCAGGTGGTGAGCCTGGCATCCGCTGTCGCGGGCGCCATCCTGCTTTGGCGGATCAAGAGGGGACTGGCTCTCAAATCAGAAACTGCGTAACGAACAGTAGTTTTCTTCGCACATTTAGCCGTCTGGCTCACGCTTTATTGCTTGATGATAGCTCCGTCCTTCATGACGAAGGACACTTTTCGTAACGTCTGAATATTTTCCTCCGGGTTTTCCGGCGTGGCGATGATGTCAGCAGCCATTCCGGCCTTCAAGAAACCGCGCTCACTGTCCACTCCAAGCAGCCGCGCGGCGTTGGCGGTCATGGCTCGCAGCGTATCTGTGGCGGGCACACCAGCCTCCACCCAACTCTGAATGTAATCGATTGCCAGAGTTCCGCGCGTTTCGCCGGGCAGCGCAAGATCAACATCGGTGCCAAAGGCCATGTTCACCCCGATCTTGTAGGACCGCCTCAGCCGGTCCACCCAGATCTTATGCTCTTCGACATCGCTCATCTTCTCGGTAAATTCCGTTCCCACAAGCGTGACATTATTTTTCTTCGCAAGCTGCAAGTCCTCGTCTGTCATCTTGAAACCATGCTCGATGGAGTCGACGCCCGCCTCCGCAGCGTTATGCGCCCCCGCATGCGTCCAGCAATGCGCCGCCAGCTTCACGCCGGCTGCGTGAGCTTCTGCGATCATGAATCGGATATCGTCCGTTGAATAGATGTATCGCTGATCGTCGACCACAATTTTGATGAATTTCGCGCCAAAATGAAGGTTTTGGCGAATGGCTTTGCGCATTTCATCGTGCGTGTCTGCGAAGAGGTATTCGGGCGTCGCCAGATCCTTCTTCTCTGGCTGCAGGTGAAATTGCCCACCGTACGGCGCGATGATGATGCCGGCATTCACGACCGTGGGTCCCTGTACCCAGCCCTCTTCAATCGCATGACGCAGGTCGCTGTCCGCGTAATTTCCGGCGTTGCCGATGTCGCGCACAGTAGTGAAGCCGGATTGCAACATCGCCATACCGTTGGCGACGCCTTCGATAGCCCGATAGCCGGTGGTATCCAGCAGCGTCGTGAAGTAGTAATTGCCGTGGTCGCGCTTGGGGATGACCGTCATGCACAGGTGTGTGTGCGCGTCGAACAGTCCCGGAAGCACGGTTGCTTTTGAAAGATCGATGATCTTTGCTTCAGTGGGGATTGTGACATTGCCCCCAATCTCCTTGATCTTTTTTCCTTCCACCAAAATGATTTGATTGACCGCAGTTTTTCCCGTTTCCGGGTCGACTACCTTCCCTGCTTTGATCGCAACTAATTGCGGCCCGGGGCTCGTTTGGCCCCCGGCGGGCAATGCAAACACACCGAACACAACAAGCCAAGCAAACATCGCGCGAATCCTCATCGACTCTCCCTTTCAAATATCCGCAAATGCGGTAGACAACGAAGACGCTGAATTGTTTACTGGTTTCGTCTGCGCATCATACTCCGAGAGTGCTCTTACTTCAATTTTGGAGAGAATTTGAATCGCTTACGCAAATGAAAAGTCCCCGGACGGAGACTTCCGGGGACTTGCGGGCTAGGACTATTGGCAAATGCTAGAGCATCTGCCGCAAAACGTATTGCAGAATGCCTCCGTGACGGTAGTACGAAACTTCCTCTGGTGTGTCCGCGCGCGCGACTACGGAGAAGGTCTTCAGCCGTCCATCTCCGGATTTTGCATGCACGGTGATTGGTTTCTTGGGCGTGAGTGATGCCACGCCTTCGATCTCGAAAATTTCGTGACCTGTCAAGCCCAGCGTCTCGCGGTTTTCTCCCGCTTTGAATTCCAGCGGCAGCACACCCATGCCGACCAGGTTGCTGCGGTGGATGCGTTCATAGCTTTCGGCGATGACGGCGCGCACGCCGAGCAGCCGCGTGCCTTTTGCCGCCCAATCGCGTGAAGAACCGGAGCCGTATTCTCTTCCCGCAATGACCAGCAGCGGAACGCCGGCCTCGCGATATTTCACGGCAGCGTCGTAGATTGCCATTTTCTCGCCATCCGGGAGGAAAAGTGTCCAGCCCCCTTCCGTGCCCGGAGCCAGCTGATTGCGCAGCCGAATATTCGCAAACGTGCCGCGCATCATGACCTCGTGGTTGCCGCGGCGCGCTCCGTAAGAGTTGAATTCATGGGGCTTCACTCCGTTGGCGACAAGGTATTTTCCCGCCGGCGAATCAAAGGGAATTGAGCCGGCCGGGGAAATGTGGTCGGTGGTGACGCTATCGCCCAGAATGGCTAGCACTTTGGCCCCGTGAATGTCCGCCAGCGCCGGAGGCGTCTTCGGCATGTTGTCGAAATAAGGAGGCAGCTTGATGTAGGTCGATTTCGGGTCCCACTTGTAGATATCGCCCTTCGGGATGGGTATGGACTTCCAGTGCGCGTCGCCCTCGAACACTTCGCTGTACTGCTTGTTGTATTGCGCTGAAGTCACGGAGGCGCGAACGGTTGTTTCGATTTCTTGTGGCGTCGGCCAGATGTCTTTCAGGTAGACCGGCTTGCCTGCCGAATCGTTTCCCAGCGATTCGGTTGTGAGGTCCATGTCCATGCGCCCCGCAAGAGCGTAGGCGACAACCAGCGGCGGCGAAGCCAGGTAATTGGCACGAACCAGCGGATGAATGCGCCCCTCAAAGTTGCGGTTGCCGCTGAGAACGGCGACCGCGATCAAATTGTTGTCCTTGATGGCCGTGCCGATGGCGTCCGGCAGCGGACCGCTGTTGCCGATGCACGTCGTGCATCCGTAGCCGACAAGGTGAAAATTCAGTTTCTCAAGATATTGTGTCAATCCCGCGGCTAGCAGGTAATCCGTCACCACTTTCGAACCAGGAGCGAGGCTAGTTTTCACCCAGGGCTTCACGTGCAAGCCGCGCTCGACCGCTTTCTTCGCCAGCAGCCCTGCGCCCAGCATCAGCGAGGGGTTAGAAGTGTTCGTGCAGCTGGTGATGGCGGCTATCACCACCGCACCGCTTGAAAGGTCAAACGAATCGCCGTTATTCCGAACGGCGACTTGTTTGGCCGTCGTTCCTTCCACAACTTTCGTGAAGGAAGATTTCGCCTGCCGCAGCGCTACGCGATCCTGCGGGCGCTTGGGGCCAGCAACGGTGGGCTCGACCGTGCCAAGATCCAATTCCAAAGTGTCATTGAATAGCGGAGCAGGCGTCTGATCCGTGCGGAAGAGCATCTGTTCCTTACAGTAGGCTTCGACGAGAGCAATCTGCTCCGCCGAACGCGCGGTGAACTGCAGATAAGCGAGTGTTTCCTTATCAACAGGGAAGTAGCCCATGGTCGCGCCATACTCGGGGGCCATGTTCGCAATCGTTGCGCGGTCCGGAACGCTCAGCGTGGAGAGGCCTGAACCATAGAACTCCACGAATTTTCCGACCACGCCTTTTTTGCGCAACATCTCCGTTACGGTCAAAACGAGGTCCGTCGCGGTAGCCCCCGCGCTCAAGCGGCCGTGCAATCGGAAGCCAACAACTTCAGGAATGAGCATCGAAGAAGGCTGACCGAGCAT
>WNFI01271227.1_pt1 | contig 11633 bp, 5 predicted proteins | sample 5400471 | NCBI WGS metagenome assembly WNFI01 (sample SAMN13153348, study PRJNA577476) | soil metagenome | isolation source: 100 cm saprolite on Douglas fir-dominated hillslope | place: USA:California | collected 2013-09-17
GTTCCTTCACTTTCGAAGGCACCGGCAGCGGCCGGCAGAACCACATCGGCCAGTTCGGCGGTCTTGGTATAGAAGAGGTCTTGGACTACGAGGAATTCAAGTCCACGCAGCAGCTTGAGCGCGCGGTGGCGGTCGGCTTCAGAGTCCGCTGGATTCTCACCTAGAACATAAAGTGTAGTTAACTCGCCGCGCTCCATGGCTTCAAACATGTCGCTCAAATGCCAGCCACGCTTGGGCGGAATTTTGACGCCCCAAGCCTGCTCGAACTTCACGCGTAAATCACTATTCTCCACGTGTTGGAATCCGGGCAGGCGGTCGGGGATGGCGCCCATGTCTCCTCCGCCCTGGACGTTATTTTGGCCGCGCAGAGGGTTGACGCCGCTGCCGTAGCGGCCCACGTGGCCGGTGAGCAAGCTGAGATTGATGAGCGCAACCACGTTGTCCACGGCATTGTGGTGTTCGGTAATGCCGAGCGTCCAGCAGAGCTGTGCGTGTTCCGCGCGCGCGAAGGCGTGGGCAGTCTGGCGGATGGCTTCGGCGGGCAAGCCTGTGTCGCGCTCCGCCCGCTCCAAAGTGTATTTCTCCACGTGTGCACGATAAGCTTCAAATCCACTGGTGGCGTGCTCAATAAACTTTTTGTTGGCGAGTCCGGCGGCTATGATCTCGCGTCCCATGGCGTTGGCTAGCGAGATATCGGAGCCTACGTCCAGGCCCAGCCACACATCCGCCCACTGCGCCGAACTGGTGCGCCGCGGGTCCACTACAAAAAGCTTGGCGCCGTTGTGCACCCCTTTCAACAAGTGATGGAAAAAGATAGGGTGCGTCTCCCGCGCGTTCGAGCCCCAAAGAAGGATTACATTCGTCTCCTCAATCTCGCGATACGAACTCGTGCCACCGCCCGCTCCGAATACTGCCGCCAGACCGGCGACACTTGGGGCGTGTCAAGTCCGGTTGCAGCTGTCGATATTGTTCGTCCCCATAGTGGAACGGACAAACTTCTGCGCAGCGTAATTCAACTCGTTCGTGGTCTTGGAGCAACTGAACATGCCGAAGGTCCGCGGATCATGCTTGGCGATGGACTGGCGGAAGGCCAGGACCACGCGGTCCAGGGCCTCGTCCCAGGTAGCAGGATGATGCGAGCCATTTTCGCGGATGAGCGGCTGAGTCAAGCGGCCCGTTAATGGAATTGCCATAAAGTCACCCAAGACAGTTTCGCTGGGCCGGGGCGCTGGGTCAAGGCAATCAGCGTCCTAGACTGGGTTTTCTTGGGTATCTTCTAAGGTATCAACGATTCCAAAAAGGGACGAGCTGGCCTTGGTAAAGAAACGTAAAACCCCTAGTCAGAACCGCTCCTAGTGCTTATACTTCCTGCGCTTGGGGAGTGCGCGCAAGAACTGCACGTTTCTCTTTCTTCGGAAAAGCAAGCTGGAACCATTCCCCCATTTCAGGAGGCTGCCATGAAAAAGTATGTCCTTTCTCTTTTGTTGCTCTTGACCACGTGGGCCGCGGCTGAGGTCAAACTGCTGCGCCATCCCAGTTATCACAACGGCAAGGTCGCCTTCAGTTACCTGGGTGACATATGGGTAGCCAACGAAGATGGGAGCAACCCGCAGCGCCTGACGGTGCACAAGGCCCGCGACGTCTACCCGCGTTTTTCTCCCGATGGGAAGTGGATTGCTTTTTCTTCCAACCGCTACGGCAACTACGATGTCTTTGTGATTCCCGCCGAAGGCGGCTTGCCGAAGCAGCTCACCTTCCACTCCGCGCAAGACATCGTGGTGGACTGGACCCCGGACAGCAAGAGAGTGCTGTTCCAGTCCTCGCGCGGGCTGATGTATCCCGGCATCCCCAATCTTTATGAAGTTTCGATTGACGGTGGTCTGGAGCGTCCCGTCTCCACCGACTGGGGCTATTGGGGCAGTTATTCGCAGGACGGCAGCAAGCTGGCTTTCAACCGCCATCCTATGGTGTGGTGGCGCCAGCATTATCGCGGCAGCTACGCCGCCGATCTGTGGGTGATGGACGTGAAGGGCAAAAAATTCACGCATCTTGCCGACGGCGATTACAAGGGCAACTACTTCTGGCCTTTATATGCCTCGGATGGCAACATCTACTTCGTCTCCGACCGTCTTGGCGACGAAAGCCATATCAAGCCGGGCAGCCGTGAAGTCCTGAAGAGCACGAACAATATCTGGAAGATTCCCGAGAGCGGCGGTCATGCTGTCCAGGTGACGCATCATGCCGGCGGACGGCTGTTCTTTCCTTCCATTTCGAGCGACGGAAAAACCATTGTCTACGAGCAGGACTTCGGCATTTGGAAACTGGACACCAAGACTGGAAAGTCCACGCCCATCAAGATCAACATTGTTTCCGACGACAAGGAAAACGAAGTCGAAACCATCACCGTGCACAATGACACGGAGGGTTACGATCTTTCGCCCAGCAGCAAGCGCGCGGCGGTTTCGGTGCACGGAGAAATTTTCTCCATCGCCACGGACCGCGGCGACATCCAGCGCGTGACCCAATCTTTCTCGCGCGAAGGCGATCCCGCCTGGTCGCCCGATGCCAAGTGGATTGCGTTTGTTTCCGACAAATCCGGACAGGAAGAAGTCTGGATGGCGCATGAGGACGGTACCGGGCTGAAGAAACTCTCCGAAGGCGATGGAGAAAAGCAGGCCATCCAGTGGGCGCCGGATTCCAAATCGCTGATCTACTCCGGTTCTGACCACAAGCTCTACCGCTATGACCTGGAGTCCGGCAAGGCCACGGTGATCGCCAGCGGCGAGGCCAGCAACATCCAGGGCGCGCGCTTCTCTCCGGACGGCAAGTGGGTGGCTTACTCCAAGCTGGACCACGACCTGCGGCCGCACGTTTACGTTGCGCCTTCCACCGGAGGCAATGAAAAGCGCGTGGGCAACAGCGATCTTCTCTTCAGCGAAACTTCTCCGTCTTGGACGCCCGACGGCAAGCGTCTTGTCTTTCTGGCCGGACTGGCCCAGGCGGGCAGCGCTACGCTGCGCCGCGCCTTTGTGCAGCTTTACAGCGTCTCGCTGATCAAGGAGGAGAAGAACCCAACCGACCGCGGCGTGGATGATGAAGAACAGGCCCAAGCGGCGGAAAAGCTGGACCGCCAGCGTAACGCACAGGCCCGCGGCGAGGCGGCTAAACCAGACGTCAAGATTGACTTTGACGGAATCACGCGGCGAGCGCACCAGGTGACACACTTGAGCGACAACGTCACCTCGGTTGCTGTTTCTCCTGACAGCAGGCTCTATGCTTTTGTGGCCGTTTCTGACTTGGACGGCCGGCCTGTAGCCACGCTGTACACCATTCCTGAAGACGGAACCCAGACCACGGCGATCACCACGTCCTCTCGCACGGCGGAAGGAGAAGATGGCGGCGGGCCCGGTGGAGGCCGGCAGATCACTTCACTCAAATTTTCTAAAGACGGCCGCACCATTTACTTCATGGAGGCCGAGGGGCTCTATGCCGTTGATCTTGGCCCCGGTGGAGCCGGTGCGGGCGGCGGAGGCAGAGCCGGTGGAGCGGGCGCCGCGGCTTCGGCTACGGCAGGCCGCAGTTCTGAACGCCGCCGCATCAACTTTACTGCCCGAGTGGAAGTGGACCACCGGGAAGAGTGGAAGCAGGTCTTCCATGAGAGCTGGCGGGTGATGAAGCACCGCTTCTACGATGCGGAGATGCACGGCGTTGATTGGGCCAAAGTGAAGGAGGTGTACGGGCCGCTGATGGAATACGTGACCGACCAGGAGGAGATGCACAACGTGGTCAGCCAGATGATCGGCGAGTTGAACGCGTCCCACACCGGCATCAGCGCCACGCCCAGCGTGGAAGAGCGCGAGCGCAGCGCCCAGACTCGCTTCCCCGGCTTTGAACTGGAACCGGACGCCTCGGGCTACTACAAAGTGTCTTACATATATAAGGACGGGCCGGCCGACAAAGACTACGTCAACATCAACGTGGGCGATTACATCCTGGCCATCGACGGGCACGAGCTCAAGTCCGGAGACAATTACTGGAAATACTTTACCGCCGTCCGCGGGGAGAAGCTCAACTTCACCGTGAACTCCAAGCCGGAGCCGGCCGGAGCGCGGCTGGCCAAGGTGCAGCCCGCCAACGCCGGTGCTCACACAACCATGCAATACGAGCGCTGGGTTGCCGGGCGCAAGGCCATGGTGGCCAAGCTCTCTAACGGCGAGATTGGCTATCTCCACATACGCTCCATGGACGCGCCCTCACTGCGGCGTTTCGAGCGCGACCTGGTGGAGAACCACGACAAGAAGGCGCTTATCATCGACCAGCGCTTTAACCCCGGCGGCGGCATTGACCAGGAGCTGCTGGAGATCCTGAGCCAGCGCCAGTACCAATACACCAAGCAGCGCGACTCAGTGCAGATCACGCGCCCGCAGCAGGCATTCTTCGGCCCCATGGTGGTGATGGAAAACGAGCGCTCCACCAGCGACGCTGAAGTCTTTCCCGACGGTTTCCGCACGTTGGGCCTGGGCAAGGTAGTGGGCAAGACCACTTACGGCGCGGTGATCGGCACCGGCGCCTATCGCCTGCTGGATGGCTCGAGCATCCGCACGCCGGGAACCGGCTTGTGGAGCGTGAAGGGCTATAACCTGGAAAACTATGGCGTGCCACCGGACGTTGACGTGGACAACACGCCGGAAGATTTTCTGGCCGGCCGCGACGCCCAAATCGAAAAAGCCGTTGAGGTGCTTAAAGACGATATCAACCGCAAGAAGCCTGAAGTGAAGACGGCATCGGGCGGCGAGTAGGCCTTGGCAAATGCTTCATTGGGGCGGCAGCAAAGCCGCCCCGTTTTTCGTCAGTCTACGGAGTTGGAATCGTCCCTTTGGAGAAGTGGGCCGGTGTGGGTCGATATCCGCTGCGGGTGCGAATGCGGTATTTCTTCGCCGCCTCGCCCGTCAATCTTACTTTGATAGTGCGCCAGCCCCGGTTGGGATTGGGCTGCGGATAATAGCTCAGACCATAGAGGTGGGCCACGTCAGCCCGAATCGAATCGAACGCTTTGCGCTGGTCGTACCAGTGTTTTGCAAAATACGCTTGGCCGCCCGTAGCCGCGCTCATTTGCCGGAAGATGGCCGTGGTAACAACATCTAATGTGGCTTGATGGGTGCTGACAACATAGATAGGGATGCCTTCCGACTGGGCCAACTCGCCAATATCTTCGGGAGTCACCATGCTGGACTCGTCGGGGCCGTTGGAGAAAATCACCAGCACTTTTCTGCCGGGGAACTGGCCGGCATCGTGCAACGTCAGCAGCAAAGCGTTGTAGAGAGCGGGCTGCTCTCCCGCCACGGTTGACCGTACTCCTCGCAAAACCTGCTCCCGGTCGGCAGTGAGCAGGGCGCCCCGATAGAGGTTGCGACTGTATGCATAGAAAGCCACGCGTTCCGGACTGTCCAGAGACTTCACAAAATCAGCGATGGCATCCTGGGCCAGGGCGAAGTTCCGGTACATGTAATTGCTGGTGTCGAACAAGACGAAGACGTTGGCCCCCGCCAGCGTAGAATTTATCGGCTCCGGCTTGAGGCTCTCCGCGGCGATATCGACGCTCTTCTGCGGTCCGTTTCCTTCTCCGAAGGAGGCGATCTTTTGCGGAATGTTGTCCTCCAGGATCGCGAAGTTGGAAGGACGCAGGCCGGTGACATAGTGGCCCTTGGCGTCGGTTACCGCCACATTCAATTGCACCAAGTTGACTTCCACGCGCAGGACAGGTTTTCCTAATTGGCCTTCCTGAGGCTGCGTCTCGGCAGCGCGGCCCTGTGTCGCAGGCGGGGAGGAGGGAGAGCCGGAGAGGGCTCCCCAAAGAATCACTACCACGAGCCCGAATCGCCTTACCATAGATTCCCTTTCTCGATCGTTTAATGTCCGGGAACAGTGCCGTTTTTCGGCATCGGCAGAATCTTACCTTGCCGAAGCTCCTCACCGGTTTCCTGCATCGCGCGCAGGACTGCCGGCCAGTCTTCCAAATTAGTGGCAAAGAGATTCTCCACCATGCGATGTGTCAACTCGGGCACCAACCGGTTGAGCATGACCGGCGGGTACCCCATCTCGTCCGCCAGGCGGGCCCAGTACAGATTGTTGGAATCCCAGCACTCAGCCATCAACCGGCTGGAGTAGCCGATGAAAGTGGGAAGAGGCTTGACGCTCAGCAGTTCGCGGGCGTACGTGCGCGCCAGCGCCGGATGAGGCACTCCAAAATCCTCTGACAGGCGCTCCTCACTGACCTCCGCAGGATGGTCGCGTGCGAGGCTGTCCAGTTCGTGTCCCGCCGTGCTCCAACGGCCGCCCTCTCCCGGAAATCTCCGGCGGAATTCCGATGTCAGGTAGAAGCTTTCCCCGGGCAGGATCTGAGCAAGCGCTTCCTGCTGGTGTCCTGCGCGCAGAGCCGCCTCGATTCGCCCGGACTTTTCAGGAAGCATTCGATCGGAAAGGATTTCCATTACCATACCGCGCAGCCCCTCATTTTCAGCGGCCGCGATCAAGAGCTCCTCGCCGCTGCGCTGGTAAAGGGCGACGGCGTGCAACTCAGGTTTGGTTACTCCCCAAAATCGTGGGAGAACAGCGCTGGTCAGCAGGCTTGGCACCAGATCCTCCCAAATGAGCGATTGCACGTTGTCCGGGACAACGAAGTTCTGCTCCATCTGTGCGAGTGCGTAGGGAAGACCGGTGAGGGAACCGGCCAGATGACCGCCGCCACTCAGCCCCGAGAAACTGACCACCCTGGGAGTTGTCCAGGGCTGCTCCCCTGCATTGTTGTACCCTTCCGAATAATCATGGGAGCGGACAAAAACCGCGTTGTTGTACAGCATCTGAGCGCCTGGCGGATCATAGTACACGTAATTCAACCCCACCAGAGTATCTCTCAGGAAGGGAGCCAGACGGCCGCGGGCCTCCGCCCAATCCTTAGGAGATCCCGAGCGGATGATCCTCTCCAAATCCGTTCGCGTCTGCAACGTCGTGTGATGGACATCGGAAGATTCGTGGCCAGCTTGAATTTCTTGCAGGCTACGGTTGAAGATCGGCCGAGGCAGCTCGAACTCTCGAAGCTGCGCGGCCAGTGGGAGCAGAGTTTCAGCCACGGCGTTTCCTTGCGCCATCTTGTCCAGGCCGACGCCCAGCGCGAACAAGGTGTCGAGAGAAACCAGGCGCTGGGCATCCATCACTGAACTCATCTTCCTTGCCAACTCTTGCTTTGCCTGTTGCGCTTCCGGGCTAACCAGGTTGGGGCCCGCCAGCAAGGCTATGATTTCGTCCTGCGACAGATCAGGCTGGCCGGCCGCGGCCGACAATAATTCACCAAGCGAAGCCCGGGCCGCATCGAAAAGCTGGGCCGGTGTGCGGACTTTAGTAAAGGGTCGGATGACGCTCTTCCAGGAGTCGTTCAAACTTGCGTTGGATATCTGTCCTTGCCGGACCAGGATTTGCCAGAGCGCAAGGTTGGATTGAAAAATGCCAATGGCATTGGCTCGCACGGTCGGGGCGGCAATGCCATCGAGAACGCCCGCAGTGTTGACGAAGCTGACGATGGATTCGTTGTTGAGGCCGGGAAACTCTGTAAAAACAAGATACTGGTCGCCGAGCCGCGAGAATTTGTCAGCCAGCAAGCGGGCCGTCTCAGGAGTCAATCGCTCCTGGGAAGGCCGCCTGCGATCTATTTCGCTCAGGGTCAGGTAAACCTGCAGCGGCGCCCCTTTCTTTATATCGCGGGAAAGACCAAACATTCCTTCCAGCAGTTGCTCGGGATCGTTCCACTTCTCGGCTCGCGCGGCCCATTCCCGGTTTCTTCTGGAATCGCGGTTACTGCCAACGATTTCCTGCCATACTTGCAGGTCTCCTGGCACCAAAGGCCGGCCGGACTCGAAAGGGACCCGCGAAATAAGGAGCCAGAACCCTGGCTCCGTTCGCAAAGCAGCCCGGGCTGGCCCAGGGGAGATTTCCTTTCCGCGCAGCGCCGCATAGAAACGCTTCAATCGCCGGGGTTCGGTGAAATAGGCTTGCTGAGACAAGTTGACGTAGGACAACGCATCAAAATATGCCGCGAGCCAGCCATCGTCGGCGGTCGACAGCCGCGCTACGAATTCTCCCGGCGACCGAGGATCCGCTCCCACCAGGTCCTTCCAGGCAGGTTCTGCCGATGTCCCACCCGGCACTAGCACCCTTCCGGACCGGATGCGGATCTGGCCGCCGTAAAAATCGAGGACCTTGGAGAAGCGGACCAATCGTGGCAGTCCCAGCGACTGTCGCAAAGCGAGTGCAGTTTCGCTGTCCATCCCCGCCAGCGCCGAGTAGAGACGGGCCAAAGCGGGACTGTGTAAGAGAATGTCAACCAGGTCACCCTTGCTGTTCCCGGTCTTGGTGCCTTCGGTAAAAGTCGCCCAATCACTCAGCGCGAAAAGCACTGGAGCTCGGGTTGAGGAATAGGGAAAAACGAAAGGCTTGCCTCCCCGGAGTGATTCCTCGAGTTCCGCCAGAGGAAACCCGGAATCGATGGTGAGAAAAGCTCTCTCGGAATCAGCGACCTGCAAGGAAGTTTCCGGTCCACAGGCTCCGTGGAGTTGGTAGCCAAGGATGGCCAGCAAGGGCTGTGCCCCGTCGCAGTTGGAAACACGAATGACGGCTTCGGGGCCCGCCAACGTCACCAACTCTCTTGCCTGTTGCACGTACCGCCTCAACAGCTTCAGATACTCCGTTGGCTTGCCGACGACATAGCCTCTCTCATTCATGCTGTGCGCGAGGAGAGGCAGCACTTCGCTGGCAGAGGCCTTCTGGCTGATACCGGCCATTCGCTGGAAGGAGCGCAGCGGGCCTGGAATAGTGATCTCGGCTGAGGACGAGGATACAGGCACCACGCCAGGCGAAGGCTGCGCCGCGTCCGCCGCGGGCAAGCTCACTGGCCGTGACGCATCCGATGAGGAAAAATGATCTGCGCCGCGAAGGTTGCCGGGCAGACAAAAGCATGAGGCGGTCAGAAGGAAAACAGATACGCAAAGAGGAGATTTCATTTACTAAACTCCTTCTCCGAATCCTTGGCCCACAAGCCTGCCACAATAAATCATGGGCAGGAGAAATGAAAGGCATTTTCCATGCCTCTCTTGGAACGTTCTGTCAGACTCGAGCATCAGTTCCGTCCAGAGCCTTCATTCGGCATGTAACGCAACCTCAGTCCTTACAAATGTTTACCCTTTCTTGCTCACTCTTGACCAACATCACCCTCGCTGCTGGGTCAATACTTATGTGGGCCGAACTGAACGTGGTCCGGTTCCGGGGGGTGCAGGATGAAATATCTAAAAACGAAGTGGACGATCATAGCCATACTTCTGGTTGCAATCGGCGTGCTTGCGGCGTTCAAGCTTGAGTCAACCAAAGTGCCGCAGTACTTCACGGAGCAGGTGCAGAAGGGCGACATCCAGAACGTGGTCCAGGCCACGGGCACCATCAATGCCGTGACCACGGTGCAGGTAGGTTCGCAGGTTTCCGGGACCATCCAAACCTTGTCTGCGGACTTCAATTCGCATGTGAAGAAGAACCAGGTAGTAGCTCAGATTGATTCTTCGCTGTTCCACGGAGCGCTGCTTCAGGCCAAGGCGGACTTGGCTGACGCGCAGGCCAATCTGGTGGCCGCCAAAGCCAATTTGGCGAAGTCCCAGGCAACTGCCGCGCAGGCGAAGCTGGATAACGACCGTTACAGCGTGCTGGCACAAGAAGGAGTCGTTCCTGCTCAGCAAGCAGATGCCGCGAAGGCCGCATGGCAGAGCGCGGACGCTTCAGTCGGCGCCGCGAAAGCGCAGGTGACGCAGGGGTCAGCGCAAGTGCAGCAGAAGGCTGCTGCGGTCACGGTGGCGCAGACCAACCTGGATCACACCACGATCCATTCGCCGATTGACGGAACCGTCATCGCGCGCAACGTCGATGTTGGCCAGACTGTGGCCGCGTCGCTACAGGCGCCTACGTTGTTCACCATCGCGCAGGACCTGACCAAGATGCAGGTGTACGTCAGCATTGATGAAAGCGATGTGGGCGTAATCCACACGGGACAGGTGGTCAACTTCAAGGTTGACGCCTTCCCAACCCAGAGGTTTAACGGAAAAATTTCCGCGGTCCGGCTGAATGCGACTACGGTGCAAAACGTTGTTGCCTATACCACGGTGGTGGATTTTGATAACCCGGAAATGAAACTGTTTCCGGGCATGACCGCTTACGTGAATATCCCCGTGGCTACGGCCAGCGATGTTGCCAAAGTTCCGAACGGCGCGTTGCGTTACACGCCCGATCTGACGCCGCAGCAAATCAGCGATCTATACCAGAAGAACGGGATCACGGCCACCACCGGCGGCGGGAAAAAGGCCGGTCAGGCAGCGCAAAAACAGGTCACGACCGCAGTTGTCTGGAAGCTCGTAGGCGGCAAGTCGCTTGAGCCTGTACAGATCAAACTGGGCATCACGGATCACACTACAACCGAGATTGCGCAGGTGATCAAAGGTTCGTTGAATCCTGGTGACCAGCTCGTGACGGGCACGGCCACTTCAACGCAGAACGCCAGTGGAACCGCGCCCGCTCCCGGGCTGGGCGGACGCAGCAGCGGTGGCGGCAGCGGTAGCGGCGGCAGGGTAGGACGCTAGCCGCAGCGGCTTGGAGCGGAGGAGATTATGGCAACCATAGCGCAAATCGAGCTCAAATCAACTGCGGTGACGCAACCGCAACTCCCGATCATCCAGGCGGAGGATGTGCACAAGTACTACGATCTGGGCGAAACCAAGGTGCACGCCCTGCGCGGGGTGGACCTGAAGATCGAGCCGGGCGAGTTCGTGGCCATCATGGGCTCCAGCGGCAGCGGCAAGTCCACTTTCATGAACATGCTCGGTTGCCTGGACAAACCCACCAGTGGCAGATACATGCTGGAAGGTACGGACGTGTCCGGGCTGGACAAGAAAGCACTGGCAGCAATCCGCAACCGCAAGCTGGGGTTTGTGTTTCAGGGATTCAACCTGCTCGCGCGCACCACGGCACTGGAAAACGTGGAGCTACCCACGCTCTATGCGCGCATGGAGAAAGAAAAGCGGCTGGCGCGAGCTAAGGAAGTTCTGGGACTGGTAGGACTAGGCGACCGGCTGGAGCATTTCCCGTCACAGCTCTCCGGCGGGCAGCAGCAGCGCGTGGCGATTGCGCGGGCGCTGGTGAACCGGCCGGCGATCCTGCTGGCCGACGAGCCCACAGGGAACCTGGACAGCCGTACGTCAGTTGAGATCATGCAGATCTTCCAGGACTTGAATGACAGCGGGCTGAGCATTGTTCTGGTGACGCATGAGCCGGACGTCGCCCAGTTTGCCAAGAGGATCGTGGTATTTTCCGACGGCAAGATCCGGCATGACGACCCGGTGCGGGAACGGCCGCGCGCCTCTGAGGTGCTCAAGACTTTGCCCACCATCGATGAATAAATGGGGAGAAGAGTAAGAGGTCAAGGGGGTATATATGAACTTAGTAGCGATTTTACGAATAGCAATTCGAGCATTAACGCGCAACAAGATGCGCTCGCTGCTGACCATGCTGGGCATCGTCATCGGCGTAGGCGCTGTGATCGCCAC
>WNFI01077011.1_pt1 | contig 11632 bp, 10 predicted proteins | sample 5400471 | NCBI WGS metagenome assembly WNFI01 (sample SAMN13153348, study PRJNA577476) | soil metagenome | isolation source: 100 cm saprolite on Douglas fir-dominated hillslope | place: USA:California | collected 2013-09-17
GTACAAGTCGTCAAAGTGCATCAGTCCCTGGAAAATTACTTATGCGATCTGGCTAACCTGATTCGGTCACGGTCGAACTTACATCGGTACAAGTCGTCAAAGTGGTAGGAGTCCTCGTTAGTGAACGTAGCGTAGTGGTAATCCTCGATAGCATTCCCGTCACACCTGTCACATCTCTGCACGGCTATGCCTGGTCGGCTGGGAATTCGAAGCAGGTCACGTATGTAGGCAATGACGGAAATGTTCGCGAACTGTGGATGCCTGGCCGGGGTAGGTGGACTGCCACTGATTTGAGCATGCTGATGCCTGCTGTACCTGCTCGCTTTTAATCTCGCAAGGGGTATTTCGGACGCTCTTTAAAAAAGAGGTCCAGGAGAGAGATCACCGGTGGTCTCTCTCCTGGACCTCTCTTTGGATCAAAACTGGAGGTCGCATATCCTTTTCTCCTATTGCATAGAATTACTTGCATTTTTGAAACAGTTCGGGCATTCAAAGACCTGGACAAAACGTTCTAAAACAGGTATACTTGCTCTGTGAAAAGCCCAGAATGAACGCGCTCCACAGGAAACAGGAGCGGTTCTGGGGATCGTCGTCAGAGCGATTCAACGATGAGGAAAGCGCAGGGAAACCGTGGGCAAAGCAGCGCGCAGTACCATCCTCCAACTGGATCTCTCCGCACTCGACTTCTTGCTCGCCCACCACGGTTTGTTCGCAAATCGAGACAACTCGTGATACCGCATAATGCCAGGGAAGCATTTCAAGTAGTCAGCGACCCCACGCGTGAAAAGCGCGGGGGCTTGCGGTTCGCCGCAGGTCCGATTCGTTGTCCAGCCTGTGTTCCTGATCCCGTAGCAGGGAAATGAGGGAACTCCGTTCGACGGCGTCATGGCACCGGCAAACACCTCCTCCATTTGCCGCCCTGCCGTCCAGGATTAAAAGACTCTACCGGGGTGGAGTCAGTGTCCTGGGCTCAACAAGCCCGTCGACCATTGGCGAGAGGAGCCATCTGAGCAAGCCGGCTCAGGTGCGTCAGACAGCCCCTTACGGGGTCCCGAAAGGGAAAGGAGCCCATCCATGGTGTTTGTTCTGGACCGGCATAAGCACGCGCTGATGCCATGCACACCAAAAAGAGCACGCCTGCTGCTGGTGCGAGGACGCGCCGTCGTGCACCGCGTCAAGCCGTTCACTATCCGGCTCAAGGATCGACTCGTTCAAGAGAGCGTCCTCCAACCCGTTGCGCTCAAAATCGATCCGGGATCAAAGGCAACGGGCATGACGCTTGCGCGCGTCGAAGAAACCTCCGAGGGCGAAGTGCATCACGCAGTCTTTCTTGCGGAAGTGCGCCATCGGGGTGATACAATCCACGACGCCAAACGCAAGCAAGCCAACGCTCGTAGGCGCAGGAGAGCTGCCAATTTGCGCCATCGTTCTCCGCGTTTTTTGAATCGGCGGAGAGTGCCTGGTTGGCTGCCACCCTCAATTCTCTCCCGCGTGGGCAATGTGGTGACCTGGACGGCTCGATACTCTCGCTGGGTTCCTGTCACTCGCATCGAGGTCGAGCGGGTGCGCTTCGACATGCAGCTCGTCCAGAACCCGGAAGTAACGGGAGCAGAATACCAACGGGGAGAACTCGCGGGATGGGAGTTGCGAAGCTACCTTTTGGTCAAATACGGCTACCAATGCGTTTATTGTGGGAAGCAAGGCGTGCCCTTTGAAATCGACCACCAGGTTCCTCTCAGTCGCGGAGGCACGGATCGGGCCAGTAATCTCGTCCTTTCTTGTCACGAGTGCAACCAGAGAAAAAGCAACCAAACGGCGACAGAATTCGGGCATCCCGACGTTGCGGCTCGTGCCAAAGTTCCTCTCAAGGACGCCGCGGCTGTGAACGCGACGCGCTACAAGGTCGTCGAGGCGTTACGCCGCTTTGGGATACCCATCGGCACCTGGAGCGGTGGGCGAACCCGCTGGAACCGGGCTCGTTTTGGCCTGAGCAAAACCCACGCGTTGGATGCATTGGCAGTCGGCCAGATCGCAGGCGCATCAGCAGGCAAGCTGAAAACACTGGTGATTACCGCGACCGGGCGGGGGCAACATTGCCGCACGAACTTCACCAAAAAGGGCTTTCCCTATAGTCACCTCATGCGGCAAAAGTTCGTGCGAGGGTTTAAAACGGGAGATTACGTGCGGGCGGCCGTTCCAGATTCACTCAAAACGGCCGGAGTCCATGTGGGCCGGGTGCAGGTCCGCAAACGCGGGTCTTTTGACATTACCACGCACGTTGGGGAGATTGGGGATATCAATGCCAAACACTGTCACCTGGTGCAACGAGGAGATGGGTATGCCTATCAGTCTGAGGCGGCGCTTCCGCCGCATGCCTGAAGGCAGCGGCCCCGCGCCGCATCTTGGTGGTTGGAAGGAAAGGAACGGAACATGCTGTCAAAAGTGCAAAGTTGCGCAGTCATCGGGTTGGAAGGGGCGCTGATCGAAGTCGAACTCGACATCTCCAACGGATTACAACTCTTCCAAATCGTCGGACTCCCCGATGCTGCCGTCAACGAATCCCGCGAACGCGTCCGCTCAGCCATCAAAAATAGTGGCTGTCTTTTCCCCTTTAAACGCGTCATCGTCAACCTCGCGCCAGCCGACCTGCGCAAAGAAGGCCCGGCCTACGACCTTCCTATAGCCGTGGGGATATTAATCGCTTCCCAGCACATTCTGTTGCCTGAGCAGGAAGTGAGCAAGAAACTTTTTCTGGGCGAACTCTCGCTAGATGGGACGCTGCGTCATACGAATGGTATTCTGCCCATGGTCGCGCTGGCCAGCGAGAAGCAGATGAACGAAGTCTTTGTGCCAGCCGCCGATGCTATGGAGGCCGCTTTGATCCAGGGCGTGACCATCTATCCAGTTGAGACGCTGGCCCAGCTTATCGCCCATCTCAACGGCGAGCGGCAGATCGAGCCATATGTGCCGGATAGGCGCGTGCTGGAGGAGACCGAACTGGTGTTATCCGGCCAGGATATGGCGGCGGTGCGCGGCCAGGAGCACGTCAAACGCGCTCTTGAGGTCGCAGCCAGTGGCGGACACAACCTGCTGATGAGCGGGCCGCCTGGATCAGGTAAGACTCTGCTTGCCCGTTCAACTCCCTCGATTCTGCCTCGTATGATTATCGACGAGGCGCTGGAGGTCACCAAGATCTATAGCGTGAGCGGGATGCTACCAGCTGACAGGCCTCTGGTTGTGCAGCGTCCCTTTCGCGCTCCCCATCACACCATCAGCCACGCCGGGTTGGTCGGCGGTGGGCGTATGCCGCGTCCTGGCGAGATTAGCCTCTCGCATCGCGGAGTGCTTTTCCTTGACGAACTGCCCGAATTTGGGCAGAATGTCTTGGAGGTAATGCGCCAGCCGTTAGAAGATAAGATGGTCACCATCTCACGCGCTCAGGGCACGATTACCTACCCGGCGAATTTTATGCTTATCGCAGCCATGAATCCCTGCCCCTGCGGTTATTATGGCGACCCCGTACGTGAATGCACCTGCACAGCCACAGCGATTATGCGCTACCAAAAGCGTATCAGCGGACCGTTGCTGGACCGCATTGATATTCACGTTGAGGTGCCGCGCATCGATTACGAGAAGCTGGCCGATAAACGCAAGGCTGAGGATTCCGTGACCATACGCGCGCGCGTGCAGAGCGCGCGCGAACGCCAGTTGCAGCGTCTGACTGGCACGCGGCTCACCTGTAACGCCGAGATGGGACCGGCTGAGGTGCGCGACTTCTGCGAGGTCGATGCCTCTGGCGAGAAGCTGCTCAAGGCCGCGACTCAGCAGCTCCACCTCTCGGCGCGTGCCTACCATCGCGTGCTCAAGCTGGCCCGCACCATCGCCGACCTTGCTGGCAACGAACTGATCCAGGCCAATCATATCGCCGAGGCGATTCAGTATCGTCCCAGAGTGGGCATGTAGGTAATTTAACAGAGCGCTTGCCTGGAAAGTGGCGTAAAACCTGATTTTTCCAGGCAAGCGCTCTGAGTAGATTTCTAGAAATAGATGAGGCTTTTAATAAGAATTTAACTGCTTGCAAACTCTAATTTAAAGCATCTGCACTTAATTTTACCTGGTCTTAAAATAGACATTATACAAAAGCTTTACACTTCTTTTGGATTGGAATATACTCAAGGAGGTAAGGCTGTGCTTTCTAACTTATGGCAATCAACTGTCCAGTTGCCTTTCGCTGTCAACCTTACAGTGTACATTGTTCTTGTAGTGCTCGCGCTTATTGGCCTGGTAATCATTTGGCGTCGTGGCAGATCTAGCGGGTTTGTCATGCGCTGGACTACTCAAGATATCCTCATCCTCGCAATCCTGGGGGTCTTGCTCGAAGTGTATGATAATCTGATCGGCGATCAGTTTATTACACCTCTCTTGAATCTACTTCCCTACCCTACCATTATTCACGATTTCGCGATCAACGATCTGCCTTACATGTTTCTCTTAATGGTGGGCATTGCCCTGATCCGCAAACCATTCGTCGCCACCGCCATGGTATTCCTGAACTTCCTGCTCATGCAGTTACTCTTCCCCGGCGATAAATCGAGCGCCTTGTGGTGGCTCTATGGCATCTATCAGGGTTTGCTGGTAGATTTGTACATCGTCTGGCGTGGCCCCCGGATCTTCGAGAAGCCGGACCGCCGCGCTGTCCTCGACGGCCTGATCATGGGAGCGGTGCGCGCAGTGCCCGCTGTAACTATTTCACTGGCCATTATGGAACCATTGCTCAACGCTAATACTTCAACTTTTGGCGATATTTTCTTAAATGGCACATTCAACTGGATTGGTAACGGTCTGGAGGCCGCGCTTACCGCCGTGCTTGCCATTTATGTTGCGCATTCCGTCAGCCAGGCTTCAACGCATGAGGTCGTGGCTCAGCATGAGGTCGTGGCTCAGGACGGAGTGGTGAAACAGGAGGGGAACGCATCATGAAACGTATCGCGATCATCGGTGCCATCCTGAGTCTTTTGTTAATTGCGGATGGCATTTATATGGTGGCAAGCAAATACAAAGGCGGCGAAACTCAAGCATGGAACCTACCAGATGGTTGGATTATCATTATCTCAGCCGCCATTATGCTTGTGGCCTCGTTGCTGGCCTTTGTGCTCTCATCACGTTCGTCACAATCGGCGAAGCAAGCACCTGCCATTATACCGGATGTAGAAGCGGAAAAGGCGTAATATGCCAGATATTCGCATAGATAATCTCTCGTTTACCTATGCCGGTTCACCAGAGCCAGTGCTACGCGCGCTGGATCTGGTGATTCCCCAGGGCGAATTTGTGCTTTTGACTGGCCCATCTGGCTGTGGAAAAAGCACACTCGCGCTCGCCCTGGCCGGTTTAATTCCCTCGCGAGTCGGCGGCCATTTGCGCGGCAGTGTCTATCTAGACGGGGACAATCTCAGTACGATGAACATCTACGAGGCGTCGCAGCGCGTTGGCATGGTTTTTCAAAATCCGGATAACCAGTTGGTGCAGCTTAATGTCGAAGAAGAGGTCGCCTTTGGCCCGGAAAACCTCGCCTTGCCATATGCTGAGATCATGCAACGACTTGTAGAGTCATTGGCTTATACTGGTATGGGAGGGATGCGTCAGGAGCAGATTTACGCGCTTTCCGGTGGCCAGAAGCAGCGGGTAGCCATTTCAGCTACGCTGGCGATGCGTCCCGGCGTGCTGGTGCTCGATGAACCTACCTCGGACCTCGATCCGGTGGGTACGCAGGAAGTGTTGCAGGTTCTGTTGACGATATTCAACTCTGGCACAACCTGGGCGTCTCAGTTCCCCAGATGGTTCTGCTCGCCCGATCGTTGCCAGATGTTTTCGCCTCTAACACTCCACTTTCGCCTGACGAAGCCTTTGCTGCGCTGTATGGGACGCGTTACGCTCGCGCGTTGATGCAACGCTCCGAACCGGTTGCTTGTGAAGATGTGTCGGCTTCGCCAGTTCTCACCTGGGAAGCGGTCAATCTTGCTTATGGTTCTAAACAAGTATTGCATAACATCAATTTAAAGATTATGCAGGATGAATGGGTGGCGATTATTGGACCGAATGGATCTGGCAAGACCTCTTTGGCCTCGCTGGATATGGGCTTCCAGGCTCCCACGCGGGGCACGATTCGCTGTCGAGATCGCATCGTCAAAGCTGGAAGTATTTCGCGGCAGGCTGGAGACATGGCCTATTTGTTCCAGGCTGCCGACAACATGCTTTTTGGGGCAACAGTAGAAAAAGAGTTTCTCTTTGGCCTTAAACATGGGCGTAAGCATGAGCCGGATGCGGAAACGTTGGCTCGTATGGATCGACTGATGAAAATCATTGACCTGGTTCAGTACCGCCAGGCGAATCCCTTTCATCTCAGCCACGGCCAGCGCAAACGCCTGGCGCTTGGGGTTTTGCTCACGCGCAATCCTGATGTCTTGATCCTCGATGAGCCGACAACCGGCCAGGATGAGGGGCACGCGCGCGCCTTTTTAAATTTCCTCTACCTGTTGGTCGCACGATCATTGGTTACATTTTGATCTTTGGTGTGCCGGCGGCCCTACCAGTATTATTTATCAAGATGATTGGTTTTAAAGGTCTACGCCATCTTTTCTCCTACGAACCAAAATCATCGCTTGTCCACGCGCTTGATCCCCGGATTAAAGTGCTCTATCCTGTTTTGATGGGGCTTTTGAGCATTTTCCTGAATTGGGAGTATGTCTACCTGCTGGTTGGTTTTACCATGATCCCCTGGATCTTGTTGAGGCCCTCATCCAAGCGCCTGCGCGTGGTGATTACGATGGTGAGCATTCCCGTGATCGGCTCTATCTGGTCGCAGGGACTCTTTCACACTGAGGGAACCGTTACGACCCATTTGCTGTTCATTTTTCCGTCAACGCTCAGTTGGGTGGGAACACCTGGCCTCTCCACTACGGGCCTGCTCTATGGGTTGCAGCAGGCTGGCAGAACCATGGCAGGTGTGCTGGCCGCGCTGATCTTGCTTTTCACCACCACGCCCTCGGAAGTTATCTGGGCCTTCTATAAATTTCGTCTGCCAGCTTCGGCTGGTCTGGCTTTTTCTGCCGCCCTGCGCTTCCTGCCAATGATGATGGAGCGGATGACGGTCCTTTTGCAGGTGGTCCAGGTACGCGGCTATGATTTAACCATCCCGCGCTGGTGGGAACTTCGCAGTTGGCCCGGCTATCTCTGGCGCGTTTTTACCTGTATTCCGATCGTGACCATTCCCTTGCTCATCGGTTCCTTGCGCACCACGTCGGTGATGGCCATGGTGGTCGATGCGCGTGCCTTTGGCTCGCATACTCAGCGCACTACCCTGCGCGAGCATCGGATCACCAGCGCGGATCTCATCGCTCTGACGCTGTTAGCCGCGCTAACCTTGACCGTCATCATGCTGGTCATATTGCATATTGGGAATCGCCAGATATATGGATAAATGGCATCGCATTATTGTATAACACAAGCATATAAAGCAAGCTTCTGGAGTAGAAAGGTTATTTTTCCCTATGACAACCGGGCATCGTATTCGTTGTGTGCTTTTCGATCTGGGTAGCACGCTCTGGATTAATCAAGAGGAGGCAGTGGCGCGGGCAAACGAACGGGCATACGAGCTGGCGGGAACCCTTTTGCGCCGCGCCAATGGTGATGGTTCCGCGAGCCAGGCACAGGTCCTGGGGAAAGCACTGCGCAAGTCAATTAGCCAGCAGGCACGTCAGCAGCGGTTGCCGCAACCGGACTACGAGCCAGATTTTGCGCTCGCGACCCTGGAAGCGCTGCGACAACTTGGTTTTAAACATACTGATCGCGAGCTTGGCGCAAGCTTGTTTGAGGCGTTGCGCGTGCGCATCCCTGACTCAAAAGTGCTTTTCGCTGATACACTGACGACCCTCACAGAACTCAAACGGCGCGGGTATCTGCTGGGTGTGGTCACAAACCGGGCGTACGGGGGTGCGCTCTTCCGCGAAGACCTTCAGACCATGGGTCTGCTCGATCATTTCGAGTACCGCCATATGGCCATCTCGATCGATTTGGGCATCCGCAAACCTCACCCGGAGATTTTCAAGTACGCGCTCAACGGATTAGAGGTCGCAGCAGAAGAGACCGCTATGGTGGGAGATAATTTCGTGGCTGATATTGTGGGCGCGAAGCGCCTGAATATGTTTGCGTTCTGGAAGCCAAAACCCTCACTCTCCCCAGAAATACAAGAGCAGTATCGTGCCGGATACGACGGCATCGCGCCTGACGCGACAATTGCTCACCTCGCTGAGCTGTTAGAAATTCTTTAATTGCTGTAGAGCCAGGGAATTGACTGCGCGCCTTGCCAATTCTCTGGCTCTACACGGTTGCCGTTTCATGCATATTTGTGAGGATTATCCCCTTATTCATAACAGTTTTTCCCAAAAACGCGCGAGAGATTGACAGCCTTGCTTGCTTCTCCGTATAGTAATAGGTGAAAAGTAGTAATGTTTGTTGATCGATTTAGTCAATAATAATACTTGCGTGGCGGGTAGTAGGGTTAAGAAGGCCAGAAAAGAGACGCTGCAGTCTCGCTGCCAGCGTGCCATGGCTGGTAAGATCCTTATATTTTCCAGAAGGACCGGTGCAGAGCTGCAACAGAAGCTTACTCGACCGCATCGCGTGAGTTCTGGCAGATTTTTGCGCCCGCGAGCGCGCGAGGCAGAGCACGATAGAAAAAGGAGCGACGAGCGATGGCTGAGCATCAGGAAGCGACCAACAACCTGCTTCACCTGGGTGCAGGTGGCGGGAGCAAGGTAGAGCGCATTAAAAGTGAGAGCGCGTATTTACATGGGCGAATTGTTGAAGAACTTCAGCAGGAGAGTGCGCGTTTCACGGAAGACCAGATCCAACTGCTTAAATTTCATGGCACCTATCAGCAGGAGGATCGCGACCTGCGCCAGACGCGCAAGGCCGCTGGCGAAGAGAAAGCCTATCAATTTATGGTGCGCTCGCGTATTCCTGGTGGCGTCCTGACGGCTGAGCAATATCTGGCCGAGGACGAGATTGCCGGGCGTTATGGCAATAACACGATGCGCCTCACCACGCGCCAGGGCATCCAGCTTCACGGCGTACTGAAGGGCGATTTGCGCACGACGATCCAGGAGATCAACGCGACCCTGCTCTCGACATTGGCCGCGTGCGGCGATGTGAATCGCAACGTGATGGCCTGTCCCGCTCCCACTGCCAGCCGCGCTCATGCCAGAGTGCATGAGATTGCCCATACGCTTGCCATGCACCTTGCACCGCGCAGCAAGGCCTATCACGAGATCTGGATTGATGGTGAGCAGGTGGCAACGGTTGAGCAGGAGGAGGCCGAAGTTGAGCCGCTGTATGGTCCGACCTATCTGCCGCGCAAGTTTAAGATTGGCGTGGCATTTCCTGGCGATAACTGCATCGATGTCTATACGCAGGATATCGGCCTGGTAGCTTACCTGGAGGGCCAGCCTGGCGCGGAAGAGGAGCAGTTGGCGGGCTTTACCCTGCTGCTTGGCGGCGGCATGGGCATGACGCATGGCAAGACCGAGACGTATCCGCACCTGGCCGAGCCGCTCTGCTATGTAACGGCTGACGAGGCGGTAGAAGTGGCGGAGACGATCGTGACCATTCAGCGCGACTACGGCGATCGCACGAATCGCAAGCACGCCCGCATGAAGTATCTGGTGGCCGAGCGCGGCATCCCCTGGTTCCGCGCTGAACTGGAGAGCCGCCTGGGGCGCAGCGTGCAGGACCCGCGTCCACTGGCCTGGCGCGATGTTGAGGATCATCTGGGCTGGCACGAGCAGGGCGATGGCCAGTGGTTCCTTGGTCTCTACGTTGAGAATGGGCGCATCCGGGATGCTGGCGACGAGCGTCTGCGTAGCGGGTTGCGCGCGGTGATCGCGGAGTTCCGTCCCGGCGTGCGGCTGACCGGGCAGCAAAATATTCTGCTGACGGATGTCCCGGCGGCTCAGCGCGCTCAGCTCGACGCGCGCCTGGCCGAGTATGGGATACTCACCGATCCGCATCGGCTGGGATTACGCCGTTTTGCCATGGCCTGCCCGGCGCTACCGACCTGCGGCCTGGCGTTGGCCGAGGCTGAGCGCATTTCGCCAACTGTGGTGAACCAGATCGAGGACGAGTTGCGCGCCTTGGGGCTGGAGAACGAGCCGCTGAGCGTGCGTATGACCGGCTGCCCCAACGGGTGCGCGCGCCCTTTCATGGGTGATATTGGCATTGTGGGTCGCTCGAAGGATATCTACAACATCTACATCGGCGGCGATCAGCCTAATACGCGCCTGAACGCTCTCTACGCCTCGCTTGTGCATCTCAATGACCTGACATCGACTGTGCGTCCGCTGCTCAAGCTCTGGCGCGACGAACGTCAAGCAGGTGAGACGTTCGGTGATTTTAGCTACCGCGTCGGCTTTGAGTATCTGCGCGCGAATGTGTCTGGGAACAGCGACGTTGCGCAGACTCACGCCTGAACTATTCGTGGATGGTCGTTTTCGTCCCCACGTTGGCGAGAAGCGAGTGAGAGAGAGCGTCTAAGTGCCCAAATATTACCCTATCATGCTTGATGTACGCGAGCGCCCAGTTATCGTGGTTGGTGGCGATGCCATTGCCGCGGAGAAAGCCGCCGCGCTTGTCGCCAGCGGAGCGCGTGTCAGCGTGATTAGCCCTGAGTTCGGCGCGGAGATGCTGGCTCTGGCCGCGCGTGAACAGATCACGCTGCTCCACAAGAGTTACAAGCCTGGCGATCTGGCCGGGGCTTTTGTGGTTGTGGCTGCCACGACTGATGCAGAGATGATCGAGGCCATCTGGCAGGAGACGCAGCGACGTGGCCAGCCGGTCAATATCGTCGATGTGCCGCGTTACTGCTCGTTTATTCTGCCCTCGGTACTCCGGCGCGGCAAATTGACTGTGGCGGTTTCAACTGAGGGAGCCAGCCCCAGCTTGGCCAAACGCATCCGTCAGCAATTAGAAGAAGTCTTGCCCCCAGCATACGAAGCGTATATTGATCTGGCAGCGCTGGCCCGCGGTCGCCTGCGCCGCCAGGGGGTTTCATATGCTGTGCGCGATGAATTCTTCCGAGACTTTATGGCCTCGTCTATTCTCACGTTACTGAGTACCGGCGAGATCGCGCAGGCTTTGGAGACGACTGCCGAATTATTGCGTGTCTATGGGGTCGATGTGCCAACGTCTGAATTAGCGCGAGAATTTGTAAAGGAGCACGAGTATGCCGCGTCTGAGCTATGAGATAGAAACAGTCGGGCGGGAGATCCAGGCGAGTTTGCCTGAACCGCCCGACGACGATTCCCAGCGAGCAAGCACACGCGGCAAGGTATATCTCGTGGGGGCAGGTCCTGGCGACCCTGAGCTGATCACGGTGAAAGGCCTGCGCTGCCTGCGCGCCGCAGAAGTTGTGGTCTATGACCGCCTGGTGAACACGGCGCTGCTGGACGAGGTTCCGGCGTCCGCGCAACGCGTATTTGTCGGCAAGCAGCCTGGGCGCTGTTCCCTGCGTCAGGAAGAGATCAATGCGCTGCTGGTTGAGCAGGGACTTTTGGGACGAATTGTCGTGCGTTTAAAGGGC
>WNFI01680235.1_pt1 | contig 11632 bp, 12 predicted proteins | sample 5400471 | NCBI WGS metagenome assembly WNFI01 (sample SAMN13153348, study PRJNA577476) | soil metagenome | isolation source: 100 cm saprolite on Douglas fir-dominated hillslope | place: USA:California | collected 2013-09-17
CAGTACCAGATCGTGGCGTTTGGCGTAACCGTCGACGTCCTGAGCGTCAGCATCCTTGATCACTAGATTGCCGCCGCGCCTGGTAAACTCTTTCATCCAGCCGGCGAATTTTATTCGCTGGTCGACGGATTGCCCATCGCCATCGAGCTTGGCTTCCCAGAACAAAGCCTTGGTCTTGTCTGGTCCAGGAATGGTGAACGCGATGCCTTCGGTGACGGGACATTCACTTTCCCAAAAATTGATGCCCAAATCCTTCTCGTTCTGCAGAGCGTCGTGGAACATGAACTGGCTGGAGCTGACTCGACCGCTTAGGATTTGCTCCGGCGTGCGGTTAGAAACCACTGTGACTTCGTACTGGTTCTGCAGCAAACCTAGCGCCAACTGCAGTCCGGACTGACCGCCGCCAAAGATGGCAACCTTTCTCACGATTCGATTCCCGTGCGATTGCTACCTGCGATTTTTACAGTCCACATATTCGGCTTAGTAAGTTAACAGAACGGTTACGATTGGCCGATCGGAGATGCCTCGCCCACAGGGACCTCGCCTTCCTGCTTGGCAAAGTGACCGGCCAGTAGTCCGCAAACGAACAGCTGGAAGCGATTCCGGCATTGTTCAAAAGGTCCGGATGAAGCCAGCCTCCTTTTGCGCCCGGACCGGGGAAGAGAAAGGCTAGCGCGACAGAGCAACCCAAGGCTACAACGAATCCGTTCTGAAGGTTTCCTTTTTTCGGTCCGCGGTATTTCATTCCTTTGCCCTTTTCGTCATCGGTCTCGCAAGGCGCTTCGTCCTCGTCCTCGTCGTCGTCCTCGTCCTCGAATCCGGCCACGCGGAGTGATGGAGTATTGGAGTGTGGGAGTATTGCGCGAAGTCCGAATTGCACCCCGCGTAGCGGGTCGGAGGTGCTGAAGGGCTCGCCGCCGCTAGATAGCCTTTTCACCGGTTTCGTCGGTTCGAATACGAATGGCTTCGTCGATATTGTAGACGAATACTTTGCCGTCTCCGATTTTGCCGGTCTTCGCTGATTGCACGATGGCTACGGTTGCATTTCCGACGATGCTGTCAGCGAGGACTATCTCAAGTTTGATCTTGTGGAGAAAGTCGACGGTATATTCGGTCCCTCGATAGATTTCAGTGTGACCTCTTTGGCGTCCGAATCCTTTCACTTCGGAAACCGTCATTCCTTCGATCCCTAAATCTAACAGCGCTTCTTTTACTTCTTCGAGCTTAAACGGCTTGATGATGGCTTCGATTTTTTTCATTTCTGCAGTCTCGACTGTCGCAAATCTCTGTAGTCAAAAAGTGGCGCCTGAAGTTGACGCGTCAGTGCAGTTATTGGGTTAAGGCGGCCTGGTGCCTGAGGACACATAAACCTTAGCTTCATAAATTGTACTCCCGCTGCAGTTCTGGCAGCGTCTGACCGAATGGCCCGGCTGCATGTATTTGGTTAGAGAGCTACTAGAACTCACTATTTTGATTACCTGCCCGTTATTATTCCGATTGCCGGATTCCTTGTCTAGATGCCCAACCAGGGAGCCTGCAGGGATTACTAGCTTCTCATATAATTAAGAGGCTTTGCCTGGCCCTCTCAATTGCGTCATTTCTGCTACGTTAGAAATTGAGAGTCCGTCCCCGATCGTCTGAATCGCTTTCCTAACAAGCGGATCGGCACTCCCGAAGAAATTGCCGATGCCATCGTGTTCATTGGTTCTGACAAGGCATCCTACATCATCGGCGCATCCCTGGCGGTCGACGGAGGAATGACCGCCGACTGAGGTCTCCAACTCACACCGGAATCGTCTCTAATATTGCAGATAGCGCACGTTAAAGGCCTGGATTGATCACGGTGATGTGCGTCGGACGCACGGTTTCCTACTCACAAAAAGGGCCTGAGCGGATGCTCAACGGCAAGCGCGCCATCCTCGTCCTTGCGCGGAGGTGTCTATTCGCATGGCCCGGCCAAGCCGTTGGACTTTCAGGAGCCGCAATTCTCGGCAGATTGTTCGGCGAAGGGCGATATGCTACTTTCCCGACCAAAGTCTCACAAGAGAGTGTCCTGAATATTACGATTCCATCATTTTCGCCCATCCCTCGAGGTTCTAGCTTTCATAGGGAACGCCTCAGCGTTAGCGATTCCCGGAGATCACGAGGAATAATCAGTCATCTTTGAGAATTCAACCGATTGCACTATGGACAACAGCCTCTTCCTTACAAACCTCTGGTATTTCGCGTTACACAGTGACGAACTGAGGAAGGGGCGACTCTATTCTAAAGAGATTTTGGGCCAAAAGATCGCTTTCGGAAGGGATCAGGACGGGAGTCCGTTTGCGCTTAGGGACAACTGCCCGCACCGCGGAGTACCGCTTTCTGAAGGAACTTTCGACGGTCAAAACATCCGGTGTTGCTATCACGGTTGGGAGTTCGACTGCGCCGGAACCTGCCAAAAGATTCCGGCCCTCGCCGATAGCTCACTGAATCTGAAGAACATCAAGGTTTACTCGTATCCATGCAGAGAAGCGAGCGGGACCATCTGGGTCTACATACCTCACAACAAGCACGCTCAACCGTCGCCTGAAAGCAGTTTTCCGGACTTGCTGGTTTCGCCGAGCCAACGCTTGCATCTGGTGGACACCATTCGGCTTCCAACCAATATCGATCACGCAGTCGTCGGACTAATCGACCCGGCGCACGTGACCTTCGTTCATCAAAGCTGGTTTTGGCGCACCGCTAAAACTGCGAAGCGAAAAGAAAAGCATTTCGAACCCGTGGGCCTGGGATTTCGAATGGTGCGGCACGCGCCCTCAGCGAATACCAAAGGCTATTCGATCCTGAAAGGCGGCACCTCCACCGAGATCACCTTCCTGCTGCCCGGTAGCCGGTTCGAGCACATTCAAGTTGGAGAAAGCGATTCAGTTGTATCCATCACTTTGCTGACACCCATCAACGAAACCTCGACGGAGCTAAACCACCTTTTCTACAGCTCTCTTAACGTCACCAAGTACCTCTGGTGGCCTCTCAAAAGCCTGGGCAAAACCTTCCTCAGACAGGATTCGGACGTGTTCGAAAAGATCAGCCTAGGTTTACAGAACAACCCGAAAATGATGTTGTTAGGAGATCCCGATGCTCAAGCTCGCTGGTACTTTGAGCTCAAAAAGAAGTGGCAACAGGCGCTAGAGGAGGGAACCGAATTTCTCAATCCGCTCAAGCCCCGAACTCTACAATGGATTACCTGATCTCTTAAGCGCCCGGCAAAGCGCATTCTTTCCTTACTGACCTCAAAAATAGCCAATCGGTTGGTTATGAATTCAGCACACCCGCCGATGCGTCTTGCATCCGTTGGACCGTCTTGAACTGGCATCAGTCCCCCACCCGCATCAGCACGCGGCCAAAGGGCCGGTCCTCGATCAGGTGGCGAACGGCGTCCGCCGCATCGGAAAGCGGAAACACTTTAGCGATGGTTGGCTGGATCGCACCTTCGGACAGATAGCCTATGAGTGTCTTCTGTGCTGTGGCCAGCGTCTCCTGTGCAAAGGCCCTAAAAGTAAAGCCCCGTACCTTGGCCGCCTTCCAGATGATATCGGTGAGGTTGACGTTCGCCTCGCGACCGCCAGCATAGCCGACCACCGCATACGTACCTCCGGGAAGCAGGCAACCAAGCGCCTCGCCCGTGAGCTTTCCACCCACCCCATCGATAATGACGTCGACACCCTTGCCGCCGGTCAGCCGCATCACGCCGTCTCGTACGCTCTCGCGCGAGAGGTCGATGACGTGCTCATAACCGGCAGCCTGCGCCTTCTCCGCTTTCGCGCTGGTGCTGGCGGTGGAAATCGCGAGCGATGCGCCGAGCTGGCGCGCAATCTGTACACTCTCCATACCCACTGCGCCGCCTATACCGGGAGCAAGCACGCTTTGCCCGGGTTTGAAGGCAACAAACTCCGTCAGCACGAGATACCCAGTCAGATAGCCCGCACCGGCGAGGAAGGCAGCAGCGTGGTCATCGTCGATATGCGAGGGGATTGGCATCAGGCCCGCGGCGGGTGCAGCGACCAGTTCCCGCCAAGTACCGTCGGCAATAACGCCGAAGCCAGGCCCGGTGACGAACACGCGGTCACCGACTTTGAAGTTGGGGCTCTTTGTCTCGACCACTACGCCCGCCCCCATCTGACCGCCAACCCGCGGCATATTTTCAGGCGTGGCAGCGTAATGGTGGCCAGAGCGAAAGGTGTTATCCAGCGGATTGATTCCGACTGTGTGCATCCGCACGAGCACTTGACCGTCGTTCGCGGCCGGTGCCGGAAGATCAACGAACCTGTTCTCCGCATAGCTGCCGTAGGAGCGATACTGGATGGCTTTCATGGATTGAATGGCTTTCATGGATGATTTCTTTCAAGTTGCGGGATTGGCGGTAGGGACGAGCTCCCGCTCGTCCGCGCCTATCCCAGAATCGATTTTTCGCCGTGATGACTCCCCGGACGAGCGGGAGCTCGTCCCTACCGTTAGCCTATTGCCTGGCCGTCGAGCCAACTGCGGATGTTCTCGACCGTGTCCTGATAGAAGCGGGTGTAAAGGCCGCGCGAGACGTAGCCGATGTGTGGGGTGGACAGTACGTTCGGCAACGTGCGGAACGGATGGTCGACCGGCAACGGTTCCTGGTCAAAGACATCGATGGCAGCGCCAGCGATCTTCTGGGCTTTGAGTGAGGCAATTAGATCTGCCTCGACCACGATCGGTCCGCGAGACGTGTTCACCAGGCGAGCTGTGGGTTTCATGATCGCGAGCTCCGAGGCGCCGACGAGACCGCGCGTCCGATCGCTGAGGACGACATGGACGGAGACCACATCGGCGCGCCTGAACAATTCCTCCTTGGACACCAACTCGGCGTTCGTTGCTGCTGCGCGCTCGGCCGTCAGATTCTGACTCCAGGCAATCACATTCATGCCGAATGCCTTGCCGATTTGCGCGACGGCGCCGCCGACATTGCCGAGACCAAGAACGCCCAACGTTTGCCCTGACATGTCGTCCCCGATGGACCGCTGCCAACCGCCGCTACGCAGCGAACCGTTCTCGGCAACGAGATTGCGGGCGCTGCCCAGGATAAGCGCCCAGGTCAGTTCGATCGTGGGCGCCGAGGTGTAGCCTGTATGAACGACCTGCACACCCCGCTCTTCTGCAGCCTTGAGATCGATCGAGGCATTCCGAAACGCCGTCGAGGCGATTAGGCGAAGTTTGGGCAAGCGCTCGATGATAGTACGCGTCATCGGCGTGCGCTCCCGCATCACGCAGACGATGTCGAATGGCTGTAAGCGCTCGACGACGGCGTCTGGGTCCGCGAGATGGTCGTTAAATACGGTGACGGTTGCCCGCGCATCTAGGACCGACCAGTCCGCGAGCGAAAGAGCGACGTTCTGGTAGTCGTCCAGGATGGCGATTCTAAAGGATTCCTGCTGGTTAGACATAGTGTACCTTCGGACAGATGTTATCCGCTCGCTACCAGTCCCACGGGGCAGCTTCCCAGTGATATGCCGTGCCGTGTCGGACGACGTGTCCAATAGCCGGGAACGGAAAATGATAAGCCATAGCCATTACCCCATCGGTCGCGACGCGGTCCAGAATGGCCCTGCGCGACTTGATCGCCTGCGCGGGATCGTAGTCGAAGACAGGCGTCCAGTCGGGGTGTTGCAAGCTCGTCACCGGGTTATGGGCGATGTCACCCATATGCATGAACTGCTCCTTGCCCGAGGTGAATAAGATTGCGGCATGAGACGGCGAATGTCCCGGCGCCGCGATATAGTGCACGCCGCTGGTGATTTCGCCGCCTGGCTTCACGAACCGGGATCGGTCGGCGACCGGTGGCAAGTTCTCTGCCGCGGCAATCGTGGCCTGCTTGAACGGGGCGGGCATCGGCGAACTGTTAACCTCGCTTTCGTAACGGCTGCCGGTCCAATAGTTCCACTCCGTATCGACAAAGACGAACTGAGCCTTCGGAAACGCCAGTGCGCCCGATTTCGTCACCAAGCCGCCGATATGGTCCAGGTGACAATGCGACAAGGATACGCTCTCGTCCCGTGTCGACCACCAACGGGTTGTTCGTGACTTGGATCACCGGCTCCATGAAGTTTGCCTTTAACACCGGAGCGAGTTCAGCTTCAGAGGCGTTCACGGCGAAGATCGGTCCGACTGGAACCGGCCCATAGCCATCCGAGATCACGGTCGCCTGGAAGTCGCCGATCTTGAAGCGATAGAAGCCGTTCCCGTTTAAGGGTTCCACGCCGGGTTGGCGGGCGTCCTCGGCCTGGGCCGAGCCTGGGGTTAAAATTGTCGGGGATTCATTCATGTCTATCTCCAGTCTTAGGTTTCATAGTGCGTTGATTATTGGAGCTATCGCTCCACAAATGATTTTGTCAAAAGAAAATCCGACCCCGTGTCAAATGTCGTTCGCCGTTTGTGCCCCGAAGGCCCAGCCCGCATCGCTGCGCGAAGCGTTGCGGGCGGGGGCACCAGAACTCAGCCCAGGCCTCCTTCGCTTCGCTACGGCGCGCCCGAGTCTTAAGCATCGAATAGCCATATAACTGGCCGCGACGTAGGCCTTGCGGAGTCGGGGTTTTAACCCTGGGTTAATTGTTCAAAGCGATCGCGCCCTGAAAGCACTCCCAACCCCGCGGACGCGGGGTGCAATTCCAAATTGGCGCAGTACTTCAATACTCCATGACTCCGCGCGGCCGGATTCGAGGACGAGGACGAGGCGCCTGATGAGCACCTTCAACCCGCTACGCGGGTGCAATTCTGAGAAGGCGCTTCTAATTGGGTTGACACGCCTTTTCTGCAAGCAACAACGTTCGAGCACGAGCACGAGCACGAGCACGAGCACGAGCACGAGCACGAGCACGAGCACGAGCACGAACACGAGCACGAGCACGAACGCCGAACGCCGAACGCCGAACGCGAAGCGCCCAGTGGACCGTAGAGAGTCCAGCAGTATCTTCTTGGGTAGGACAGAAAGGCGATTTAATAGAATTTCCATGTCGGAGCCGACACAGACGAAGTCTTTGAAGCGTGGACGAGGGCGCCCCCGATTGTTCGACCGAACTGCTGCCATCCAGCAGGCCATGGTGCTTTTCTGGGATCGAGGGTACGAAGGAACGACCTTCGATGATCTGATCGGGGCGATGAAGCTAAGCCCGTCGAGCTTCTATCACGAGTTCGGTAGCAAAGAGAGGTTATACCGGGAAGCGCTTGATTATTATTTGAAGCTGTCCACCAGCTCTTTGCGCGGCTTCTCCAATCATCGGGACACCCGCGCTGCTTTCGAGGCGCTCATCGAAGAAGCAGCCGCATTCTTCACGAATGACGCATCTCCCGCCGGCTGTATGATTTCGTTAGCGGGCACCCACCTTCCACCGCAGTTGCGATCGGTGGCGGATTATACCAAAAGCATGCGCAAGCTTTTCGAGCAGACATTGGCCAGACGGCTGCGAAAAGGAGTTTCGGACGGTGATCTTCCCCCGGGAACAAACGTTAAAGAACTCGCTGCCTATTTCGAAACCCTTTTTCGCGGACTGGCTGTCCACGCGCGTGACGGCGCATCGCACAAACAACTTCTGGCGATCTGCCGAGTGGCAATGCGAGCGTGGCCTTCAAGGCCGCCGGACACGAAGGGCAAAACCGCTCTTAAGGGTCGCCCTCGTTTAGCCGATCCGGATTTAGGCTAATCGATTGGCTTCCATTAGCCCTGAGCCGGTTTTAGCCTGATGAGCTACGGGCTTCGGTTTCACTCTGAACAAACGCAAAGTTGCGACGAAAAAGAGCGGCACGAAAAAGATGGCCAATACCGTGGCGGAAAGCATGCCCCCAATGGTGCCTGTCCCAATCGCATTTTGACCGCCAGAACCGGCGCCACTTGATATGGCCAGCGGCATGACGCCCATGACGAAGGCGAACGAAGTCATCAGAATTGGACGTAACCGCTGGGCGGCTGCATGTTTCGCGGCTTCGACGAGATTCATTCCTTTCTCGAAGTTTTCTTTCGCGAATTCGACGATCAGGATCGCGTTCTTGGCCGACAATCCAATCGTGGTTAGAAGGCCCACTTGGAAAAAGACATCATTAGATAAGCCCCGCAGAAAGGTAGCTAAGACCGCGCCCAAAACTCCCAGTGGAACCACCAGAATAACAGCCACCGGAATAGACCAGCTTTCGTAGAGTGCGGCCAGAGAAAGAAACACGACGGTTAACGAGATCGCATACAATATTCCAACTTGGGAACCTCCCGCCCGTTCTTCGTAAGAAAGCCCAGTCCAATCGAATCCGATGCCAGGCGGCAACTTCTCGGCTAGTTTTTCCATTGTATCCATGGCTGAACCAGTGCTCGATCCGGCAGCGGGTTCACCGAGGATTTCAGCGGATGGACTACCATTGTATCGCTCGAGCTTGGGCGAACCATAGATCCATGAGCCCTGCGAGAACGCGGCGAACGGCACCATTTGCCGCAGACTATTTCGAACATACCAGTCATTGAAGTTTCCCGGAACCATTCGCGAGTTGTCGTTGCCTTGGATAAACACTTTCTTGACCCGGCCACGATCGGTGAACTGGTTGACGAATTCGGATCCCCAAGCGGCCGAGAGGGTGGTGTTCACATCCGACACGGTCAGGCTCAGTGCGTTGGCTTTTTCTCGGTCGATCTCGATTTTGTATTGTGGTTCGTCGTTTAACCCATTGGAACGAACTGCCGCCAAATTCGGATTTTGGCGAGCCAGCTTAAGGAGTTGGTCCCGCGCCGCCATCAACTTGGCGTGACCTACGTTCGCCAGATCGATCAATTCGAAATCGAACCCGGTGGCATTGCCGAGCTCGATCGCCGCAGGTGGAGCGAACGCGAAGGCCAGTGCGTCCCGATACTGCAGGAACTGGCCCATGGCGCGCCTGGCGATGGCTTGTACTCGGTTGTTCGCGCCGGGCCGTTCCGCCCAATCCTTAAGCCTAATAAAGATGAGTCCGGAACTTTGACCGCGACCGCCGAAATTGAAGCCCGCAACCGTGAACACGGCATCGACCGCAGCGTGTTCTTTGGTTAGGAAATATTCATTCATCCGGTCCAATACGTCCCGCGTGTACTTCTGGGGTGTTCCCGGTGGGGTGGTGACCTGAGCAAATAGGATCCCTTGATCCTCTTCCGGTAGAAACGATTTGGGGAGGCGGGTAAACAGGAATCCCATGACTCCAACAATCGCCAGATAGATCACAAAGTGACGGCCGCCACGCCGGATGATATATCCGACGCCGGACGTGTACCCGCGGCGCGACCAATACGGATAGGATCATCGCCGACACAATAGTGATCGAAAACTGGCGATAGATAACTCCGGTTGAGCCACCAAAGAACGCCATTGGAACAAAGACAGCAGACAACACCAGGGCGATGCCCACCAAAGCGCCGGTGATTTGGTTCATCGATTTTATGGTAGCCTCTTTAGGTGAGAGCCCTTCCTCGGCCATCAGGCGTTCCACGTTCTCGACCACCACGATGGCGTCATCTACCAAAAGTCCGATGGCGAGGACCATACCAAACATGGTTAGGGTATTGATGGAGAAGCCTGTGAGCGAGAGTACCGCAAAGGTACCGAGCAGAATAACCGGAACGGCAATGGTCGGAATCAGTGTTGCCCGAATGTTCTGCAGAAAAAGATACATCACCAGGAACACCAAACCGATCGCCTCAATCAATGTTTTGACCACTTCTTCAATCGAAATTTTTACGAACGGCGTCGTATCGTATGGGTATTCTGCTACCACGCCCCGAGGAAAGGTCGGCCTCAGTTTTTCAATCGCCGCCTTTACGGCTTCGGCGGTCTTGAGCGCATTCGCGCCGGTCGCCAGTTTGAGCGCGATGCCGGAAGCCGGTTTGCCATTGTACTTCGCTTCGGTTGAATAATCTTCACTACCCAGCTTGACCGTGGCGACATCGTGGAGACGGACCTGGGAACCGTCCGGATTGACTTTCAGAAGAATATTGCCGAATTCCTCCGCCGTTTGCAGGCGGGAGGGACCGATCACGGTCGCGTTGAGCTGCTGCCTCGAAATCGATGGCAGTCCACCCAATTCTCCGGAGGCGATTTGAACGTTTTGCGCGTTGATGGCGGTGCCGACGTCGACCGGGGTCAATCCGTAGTTATTTAACTTCGCCGGATCGAGCCAAATGCGCATGGCGTATTGAGCTCCACCAAAGGTCTGAAAATCGCCGACTCCGTTGAGGCGGCTAATCGGATCCTGGATGTTGGATACCACGAAATCTCCGATATCCCCTGAACTCATGGAGCCGTCCGTCGAAACGAATGCTATGGCGAGCAGGAAGTTCTTGGTCGCTTTTGCCACTCGGATGCCCTGTTGCTGAACCTCGGGGGGGAGCAGCGGAGTCGCTAGTTGCAACTTGTTTTGCACCTGTACTTGAGCGATGTCGGGATTCGTTCCCTGCTTAAAGTTAAGGGTAATCGTCATGCTCCCATCCTTGTCGCTCTCGGATGAGAAATAGATCAGGTTATCGATCCCGTTTAACTGCTGTTCGATCACCTGGACCACGGTGCTTTGAACGGTTTCGGCCGATGCCCCTGGATCGGTAACCGTGATAGAAACAGCTGGTGGCGCGATGCTCGGATACTGGGCAACCGGCAGGTTAGTAATAGATAGCGCGCCAGCCATCATCAAAATGATAGCAATGACCCAGGCGAAGACCGGACGGTTGATAAAGAAATTTGCCATAGCGGGTTGCTACTCTTACTGGCCGGCAACCGGATAAGCGTCCGCACCGAGTGCAACAATCTTGACTGCGGCTCCGGGCGCAACCTTTTGCAAACCCTCGATAATCACTTTGTCGCCTGCGCTTAAACCGTCGGTAATCAACCAGTTCTCTCCGATGGTGCGTTCAGTTCGCAGCGTGCGGAGTTCGACCTTGTTGTCGGCTCCTACCACTAACGCGGTAGGCTGACCCTGCTGATTGCGAGTGACGCCCCGTTGCGGAACGAGGATGGCTTGTTGGTTCACCCCTTCCTCGACTTGCGCACGAACGAACATACCCGGAAGCAAGACCTGGCGAGGGTTAGGAAAAACGGCTCGCAAGGTGACCGAACCAGTTCCTTGATCGACACTGACCTCGGAAAACTGCAGAGTGCCCTTTTCCGGATATTCTGTGCCGTCTTCAAGAATCAGACGGACTTCAGCTTTTTGATCGCGTACCGATTCGAGCTGATTGTTATTCAATTCACGCTGTAACCGCAGAAGTTGACTGCTGGATTGGGTGAGGTCGACATAGATCGGGTCGAGTTGCTGGACCGTAGCCAGCGCGTTGTTTTGACCATTGGTCACCAAGGCGCCTTCGGTTATGGCAGAACGTCCGATCCGCCCCGAAATCGGTGACAACACCTTGGTGTAAGTCTGGCTAATCTGGGCGGTTTCCACCGACGCTTTATTCAACGCGACATCCGCTTCTGCTTCTTGCATGGTGGCATACGCAGTGTCGTAATCCTGCGGGGCAATAACATGAGTCTCCGCTAACTTTTTCTGGCGTTGTTCGGTTAACCGGTCGAGCGCCAGGGTTGCTTCCGCTCTGGCTAGAGCCGCTTTAGCACTGTCATAGGCTGCC
>WNFI01039300.1_pt1 | contig 11631 bp, 12 predicted proteins | sample 5400471 | NCBI WGS metagenome assembly WNFI01 (sample SAMN13153348, study PRJNA577476) | soil metagenome | isolation source: 100 cm saprolite on Douglas fir-dominated hillslope | place: USA:California | collected 2013-09-17
CATTTCTGGCGGACGTGCGTTGCAGATCGCCCGCGTCAGTACGCTTCTCCAGGTACTTCATCTCTCCCGCATGGCCTGCATCGACCCATTGCACAAAGGCGTCCAACTCGGGAAGGTCTTGATGGCGCACAGGGGCGATGCCGGCAAGATCAAATCCAGCTTCCATGGCGGCGTCTTTGGCTGCCTTCGCAAGTTGTTCCTGAGAAATCACGCCTGACTATTATCGCGCAGCGTTACTGCATTGAGGAAAGGCGGCCCAGAATTAGATACCCAGCTTCTTGACTTCCTCGTTGTAATACTTGCGATAAAGGATGTCCCACTCCTGGGTGCCCTCTGTGATGGTCCGTTTCTGGCTTTCGATTTTTTGCCGGGCGGCAACATCGAGTTTGGCTTCTGCCGTGAGCAATTCTTCCAGGATGCGGCGAGCTTCCATACGAATGGAGTTGGGATCTTCAATGAAGTCCACTTGATCCAGGGTGGCCAGGGCATCGGCCACGCTGTGGGCAAGCCGGTTGACTTTGTCGCGTGAAAGTCTCACAGCACCGCCTTGTATTTGCGCACAAGTTCGCCTTTTACTTTTTTGAACATCTCCTGGTAACTGGCGCCAGCCTTGCTCATTTCGTCCTGATATTGTTCCAGAATCAGGCGCACTTCATCATTAATGCGGTCCTCCAGCTGCAGCTCTTCCAGCAGCGCGGTGTTCAGCGCCGTGGAGACCGCGGAGACATCTTTGGTCTCAATAAACTGTCCCGCGATAAGTTTTTGGGTCACCTGCCGGGCCAGGTACCCGACATATTCCTTAGAAAAGAGCATGTGAGTTTAGATGTATGTGCTTGAAACTAATAGTGTAGCACATGCGCCAGCACGAATCACCGGCCCCGGCTAAACAACGCTTCCTATTTCGCCGCCAGCTCCAGTTCAATCTTTTTCGTTGCTGCATCCAGCTTTGCAATCCGAAAGCTGCGAATCTGCCCTGCGCTGGCGGCTTCCGGTTTGGACGCGCCGCTGCCACCGCTTGAAGAAGCACCGCCTTTCCAGCGCGCCGTCAGCATAGAACTCAGCGATGACAAATCCGCCTTGGCTTCAGCCCGCGTTGTTTTCTCCGTAACCTGCTCTGCCTGTTTTTCCGGGGCCACACGGCACATGCCATAGACGCCGCCTTCACCCAGTTCCACACGCGCGCGTCCTGCGGAAACCTCGGTCATGCGCCCCGTAACCACATCGCCTTCCTTGTGCTCGGCGATATATTCATCCAGCCGGCTTGGCGTCATTTGCTTCATGCTCAGGCGCAACTGCCGTTTTGCTTTGTCGACGTCAAGCACCTGGGCCTTCACCGTTTGCCCAACCCGCAGCACGTCCTGCGGATGGTTGATCCGCGCAGGCTTGTTCTCCGAATAAACGCTTTCCGCATAACTGGTTTGCGAATAACCGCTCTGCGAGCTCTCGCTTTTCTTCTCCGCGCTGATCTCGCTGATGTGAATCATGCCTTCCACGCCCTCAGCAACCTGCACAAAGGCGCCGAACTTGGTCATGCTGGTCACCGGCCCTTCCACCACGGTGCCTGCCGCGAACCTCTGTGCCACCTCCGCCCAGGGATCGCCGAGCGCTTGTTTCAGACCCAGTCCGATGCGGCGTTCTCCGGGGTTCACCGTCAGGATTACCGCTTCCACGGTGTCGCCTTGCTTCACTACATCGCTGGGCGTCCTTACCTTTTTGCCCCATGACATTTCTGAAATGTGGATCAACCCTTCAATTCCCGGCTCCAATTCCACGAACGCTCCAAAGTCGGCCAGGCGGGTCACGGTGCCGCGCACACGTTCTCCAGCCTTGAACTTTTCCGGCGCTGAATCCCATGGATGCGGTTGCAGTTGCTTCATGCCCAGCGAGATGCGCCGCTTGTCGGAATCCACCTTGAGCACTTTGGCTTCAATCTGCTGTCCCACGGAGAGCACGTCCGCCGGTTTGTTGACGCGGCCCCAGGCAATGTCACTGACGTGCAGCAATCCGTCCACTCCACCAATATTGACGAACGCGCCGTAGTCGGTCAGGCTGCGGACCTCGCCGCTCACCGTTTCGCCTTCCCGGACTTCAGAATACCGGCGCTCTTTCGTGGAACGCTCTTCTTCTTCGGCAATGGCGCGGCGGTCCACCACCACGTCTTCATCGGTCACGTCCAGCTTGATGATGCGGCAGCGAATCTCCTGCCCCACCAGCTTTTCCATCTCGGCAGCATCACGTACCCCGCTGCGCGAAGCCGGCATGAACGCGCGCACTCCTACATCTACGCTCAGCCCACCTTTGATCGCGCCTGTGACCGTGCCCAGGATCGTTGCTTTATCGGCAAATGCTTTTTCCAGCGATGACCAATCTGTTGGCCGCTCGATCTTGCCGCGGGAAAGCTCGTAGTAGCCTTCCGGATCGCGGCCCTTGACGCTGACCCGCATCTTGTCGCCCGGTTTGACTGTTTCGCCGGCGTTCTGGAAACCAGCCAGCGGAATAATGCCTTCCGTCTTGAAGCCGATATCGACTAAAACCGAATCGGCAGTGACAACAACGACTGTGCCTACAAGTTGTTTGTTGCCCGCTTCCGATTTGTGCGAATGGCTCTGCTCGTACTGGGAAAGAATGTCGCGGAACGAGTCGTTCGATTCGGTGGCGGGTTCAGTGGAGTGGGATGCGGGAATGTTTGGCTCGGACATGATGAGGTTCAGTTTCGATTGTGAATGAGTACCAACTAGAATAACACCGAGCCTGCGTGTTTTTTTGCGTCGCGGTGGTTAAGAAATCTTGGCGTCTTGTCTTTTACCTACAGACCCAGCCCCGTCTGGTCCGGCTCGTCGTAGTGGCAGCCATGATTTCCGAATAGGCAGAACTGCCCCCTATCGGGTAGAATATTGATACTCCAAGTGTTTGAAAACAATGCCTACATGTGCATTGTATGGAGAAAAAGAACGTTAGGATCTGCTTAAATAGGCCGTGATTACAGTTTCCAAAGAAGATTACTTGAAAGCGATTGCGGAGGCCGAAGCGGAAGGCGAATCCGTCATTTCCGCTACTCTCGCCCATTGGCTTTCCGTCACCCGGCCCGCCGTGACCGCGGCCCTGAAGCGCTTGACCAAGGACGGCATGGTACGCATCGGCAAAGATGGCCGCGTGCAGTTGACCAACGACGGGCGCGGGGTCGCTGAGCGAACGATTTTCCGCCATCATCTCATCGAACGCATGCTTACCGAGGTCTTTGAGATGCCTTGGTATGAGGTCCATGAGGAGGCGGAGCGTCTGGAGCACGCTGTGTCGCAAGCGTTCGAGAAGAAATTAGTGGCCAAGCTCGGCCACAAGGATACGTGCCCCCACGGCAACGGTCTGAGCCTGCGCAGCGATGCGGAACGCCGCCAACATGGGTTCTGCCTGCTCAATGAAGCCCCTGAAGGGCGGAAGCACCAGATAAAGAGCGTGTATGAGCGTGATCGTAAACTGCTGGAATTCTTTGACCGGGAAGGCATTCTCCCGGGCACATTAGTGTCGGTCCAGTCACGGAATTACGACGGCACCATCACGCTGGCGATTGGGAAAAAGCAAGTCCGCCTGGGCTTGCCTGCGGCTACGAAAGTCTGGGTGGCGCGAGCCTCGTAATACCTTCACGCAGCGCCAAGAGGCGCACTCCTGTGGGCCTTTTCTTTAGCTTCTTTTCTGCCCCATGGTTTTTCATCTCTGGATAATGTAGTATCTATTCAACAGTTAATCATGGTTAATTGACGGTCCCCCTTTTCACTGGTTGCAACCATAGTTAGTGTTGGGCCATGCGCGCTAAATTGGACAGCATCTTGAGCCTTCGATGATGATCACTGTTTCAAAAGAAGATTATTTGAAAGCCATTGCCACTGCGGAAGCCGAGGGCGAGAACGTTATCTCAACAACACTTGCCACTTGGCTTGGCGTCACGCGGCCAGCTGTGACCGCTGCACTCAAGCGTCTGAAAAAGGACCGCATGGTGCGGGTCGGCAAGGATGGACGCGTGCAATTGACAAGCGGAGGCCGTCAAGTTGCGGAGCGAACACTCTTCCGCCATCACCTGATTGAGCGCATGCTCACAGAGATATTTGACATGCCTTGGTGCGACGTTCACCAGGAAGCCGAGCGCCTTGAGCATGTGGTTTCAGCGGCGTTTGAGAAGAGATTAGTGGCGAAGATGGGCAAGAATGACATCTGCCCGCACGGCAACAGTTTAAGCATGCGCAGCGATTCAGAACGCCGCAAGCATGGCTTGTGCCTGTTGCACGAAGCGGAGGAAGGGAAGAAGTATCAAGTCAAAAGCGTGTACGAGCGCGACAGCAAATTATTGCAGTTCTTTGATCAGGAAGGCATTCGTCCGGGCACCGCGGTGGCCATCAAGACCAAGGATTATGACGGTACCACCACACTGGCGATTGGAAACAGATCGCTCAGGCTCGGGTTACCCGCGGCGCAAAAAGTTTGGGTGGCAAAGCTTAAATGATCACTCCCGCGCTCCGATATGATTGTTGGTTAACCGTAATGAATGTAGTGCTGTAGATAATGAGTTTGAGCGATTCAATTCCGGGTGGCAAGGCGCCAAGAATCACGGCTGGAGAACGGCCGATGACAGCACATGGGATGGATACAGCACAGGAAACTTGGCGCGATGAAGTAATGGCGCCGAGCCTGCCGGAGGTTTACCGCAGCCTGCATGTACCCAAGACCGGCTCCTTCCTGAAAAAGATGCTGGCATTCGCGGGGCCAGGGTTTCTGATATCGGTCGGGTACATGGATCCGGGCAACTGGGCCTCTGACCTGGCTGGCGGCTCCAGGTACTCGTACACGCTCCTTTCCGTCATTCTCATTTCAAGTCTCATGGCAGTGCTGTTGCAGAGCCTGTGCGTAAAGCTTGGGCTGGCCACTGGCCGCGATCTTGCCCAGGCCTGTCGTGCGCGCTACAGCCGTCCGGTTTCACTTGCACTGTATGGGCTGGCTGAAATCGCGATCGCCGCATGTGATTTGGCGGAGATCATTGGTTCCGCTATCGCGCTCAACCTCCTGTTCCATATCCCGATGCTCTGTGGCGTGTGCCTCACCGGCCTGGACGTTTTCCTCCTGTTGCTGTTACAAGAGCGCGGGTTCCGCTATATCGAAGCGTTGGTGGTTTCATTGATCGCGCTTGTCGGAGTGTGTTTTAGTCTGGAAATACTTTTCTCCCATCCGGGCCTGGCCGGCATCGCCAAGGGATTCGTGCCTGTGCCTCAGATCGTGACCGACCCTGGCATGCTGTTCATTGCCATCACGATTCTCGGCGCAACCGTGATGCCCCACAACCTCTATCTGCACTCAGCGCTCGTTCAGACCCGCAAGGTTGAGCGCACGCCCCAGGCCATCCGCGAAGCGATTCGCTTCCTGCAAATCGATTCGGCGGTGGCGTTGACCATTGCCCTATTCATTAATGCGGCTATCCTGATCGTTTCCGCCGCAACTTTCTACCGCACGGGACACAACCAGGTCGCGGAGATACAAGATGCTCACAAACTGCTGTCACCCTTGCTCGGTGTGACAGGCGCCAGCACCTTGTTCGCGGTGGCCCTGCTTGCCGCGGGACAGAACTCAACGTTGACCGGAACCTTGGCGGGGCAGGTCGTGATGGAAGGCTTTCTCAGCATCCGTCTCAAACCGTGGCTACGGCGGCTGATCACTCGAGGTGCGGCAATTGTACCCGCCATTGTCGTGACCGCATTCTACGGTCAATCGGGGACGGCGAAACTTCTGCTCCTCAGCCAGGTCGTGCTCAGCATGCAGCTAAGCTTTGCCGTATTTCCGCTGGTTATGATGACCAGCGATAAGCGCAAGATGGGCGAGTTCGTAAACGCGGCCTGGCTGAAAGCGCTTGCCTGGGGTGTTGGCATATTGATCGCTGTTCTGAATGGCTGGTTGCTGCTACAGGCGTTTTCCGGCAAGTTCTAAGATCGTGCCCAGGGGGTGTCTCGCCCGTTTTTTGTGGCTGGAAAGTTTAATCATGAGCTGGCGCTAAACAACCGGTAATTTGTTATGTGCCCAGACGCTCAGAGTGCCGCCGGCACAAAAGAGTGCTAAATTTATTGTTTCAGGAGGGACTCATGAGACGGCTTTCCATCGTTCTGCTCATACCAGTTCTGTTTACAACCCTGGGCGTCGGCGCCTTCACTGCCGACATCGCCGTGCAAGGTTATCTGGTTGATGTCAACTGCTCTGCTCGCATGGTACGAAAACCTGGTTCTGCCCCAGGCCATGGTATGGCGTGCCTGCGGATGCCATTCTGCGAAAAGGCGGGCTATGGTGTACTCACGGAAGACAAGCGGTTCATCAAGTTCGACCAAGACGGCAACGAAAAAGCCAAAAAATTCATTGCAAGTATTACCAAGACCAACGACATCAAAGTCACTGTCAACGGAACCGTGGACGGTGACAATATGACCGTCAGCAAGATTGAGTTGCAGTAGGAAAAGGTTTGACTGCCGCTTGCCCAGCGAATTCCATCTCGGCAATTAGAGATTTCAGTCTGTTGCTGTTGGCGTTACAGTCTTTGTCTTGGGGCGCTACCAGTTCAAACATGATTCCGGTCTCCACCTCCACCGATTGTCCGTTGCGCAGGATGCTCTTGGCCTGGTCGGGAAAGGCACTGAGAAAGTGAATGTGTTTTACCCTGCCTTCTTTGTCGATGATGATCCTGACCGGAACAGCGTTGAATTTATGCTAGGTAAAGGCCCGCTCAATTAGATTTTCCCCATCGGCGTAATCTTTGATGCACACTGGGACATCTCCCCGCCTGTCCCTGAGGTGGCGCCCGCCTCCGCCGGTAATTTCATTTTGTTCATGTCTAGGATCAGGGCTTCAAGCAGCTTGGTGTCGCCAGCATGACGCCCGGGCAAAGGCGCCTGAGCTCACGCAAAAAGCCAAATGGTGGCAATAGGGATCCCTTGCTTCGCTTCGGGATTTCAAAAAGCAGCTAATTGCCAATGGCCATTTGCTAATTGCCTACTCTGACGTAAAGTAATCCACCGCCACCGGGTTTTCGAACAGCGAGTAGTCGCGGGTCACGATGGTGATTCCGGTTTCCGTGACCACGTAGTTCTTGGCGTCTTCTTCGGGATCGTAGCCGATGACGGTGCCTTCGGGAATGTGCACATCGCGGTCAATGATGGCGCGGCGGACGCGACAATGGCGTCCGATGTCCACGTGAGTAAAAATAATGCTGGAATCGACATCGGAGTAGGAATTGACGCGCACGTCAGGGGAGAGCACGCTGTTGCGCACCACGCCGCCGGAAACGATGCAGCCTTGGCAGACGATGGAATCAATGGCCATGCCGGTGCGTCCCGGCTCGCCAAAGACGAACTTGGCCGGCGGATACTTGGCTTCGTAGTATGCTTCAATGGTGCCCACGTCGCGCCAGTACTGGGCTTCCGTTTTATTCTCGTCGATAAAGTTGTAGGAATAGATTTTGTGCTGGTTCAGGATCCTGGGCAGGATGTCCTTGCCGAAATCATGGGACGAGTCCGGGTCCTCCGCGTCTTTTAACAACAGCGGCAACAATACATCCGTATTGAAGATATAAACACCCATGGAGCCGGAAACCATCTCCGGGCTATGGGGCGAACGCACGCTGGTTTTTTTCGGCTTCTCCTCAAAGCCGATGATCTTGCCTTTGCGGTCGATGTCCACCACGCCAAAGCGGTCCGTCTCGCTGGGATCGATCATGATGGTGGCCAGCGTTACATCGGCGCCGGTGGCAAGATGCTGGTCCATCATGAGCTGGTAGTTCATCTTGTATATGTGGTCGCCGGAGAGAATCATTACGTGCTTGGGCTGCTCGCTGCCGATGGAATATATGTTCTGGTACACCGCGTCCGCCGTGCCCAGATACCAGTTGTCGCTGACGCGCTTCATGGGCGGCAGGATCTCAATGAATTCTCCCAGCTCCCGCGCCACCACCGAACTCCAGCCTTCGCGGATGTGGCGGTTCAGGGAAAGAGCTTTGTACTGGGTCAGAATGAAGATGCTGCGCAGGTCGGAGTTGATGCAGTTGGAGAGAGTGATGTCGATAATGCGGTAATTTCCCCCGAAGGTGACCGCGGGCTTGGCACGGTCGCGGGTGAGGGGATAGAGGCGCTCACCGGCGCCGCCCGCAAGTAAGACTCCAAGGGTATCTTTCATATTTCCGGCCGAGCTATCACGAGCTATCAGAGGAAATGCTAACAGAAAAAAGAAACGCAGGGCGCGCTGGCGTACGTGCGGGAGCACCGCGATTAGTGCGCTTCGTCCACGTTGATGCGCAGGGCTTTCAGGAAGCGAATGTCATTGGCGTTCACGGCAAATTGCGGTCCTAAGGTCGCCTGGAAGGCGCCGACTGCTTCCGCAGAGCGCATGTCCGGCTCTGGGTCGCCGCTCTGTTCGCTTGCGATTAAAGCCAATGGTGGCCTGCAGCGCCATGTAAATCTCGTAACCTTCATCTTTCAGCCGGGCGATGATCCGCGCGATCGCTTCCGATTCGGAGACAGAGCTGTTAATCGCGTCACCAAGCTCTTTCATGAGTTCCTTCAGCTGTGGATTCACCATGGGACGCTCCTTATGGCCTGCATAGTTAGATGCTGTCTGCGGCACGGCACGATGGATTTTTTCACGGAGGGCGCGGCAACCATGCCGTGCCGCCAGTGGTCATCAGGGTTACAATGGCAGCAATGCCGGGAGCTCCCATTATCAAAAGCCAGATGGTTCGCGCCCTGAAGAGCAGCCGCCTGGGCACTGCGGTTTTTTCCAGCGTTCGCACGCTGGTTGGATCGTTCTTCAATACTTTCTATGTGCTGTGGCTGGAAGTTACGGGATTCATGTTCGCCATTTTTACCGCTACAGGTGTTTTTGCGCTTTACCGGCAATACCACGCAGGCACCCTGGGAACGGACCCCAAGCGGCTGTGGCTGACCCTGGGGTTCATCGTGATTTGTGGTTGGTTTACACTGGTCTCGTTTACGCGGTCCAAGCGCATCAAAAAGAAATAAATGGCTGATAACGTCAAAGCCGGACCTGAAATTGGAAACCTGAAGGCCATTGATCCTGATCCGCTGTACACTCCAGCCAATCTTCAAAATTGGGATTACGACCGCGACGTTGGTTATCCCGGCGAATTTCCTTTCACTCGCGGCGTGCAGGCCACCATGTACCGCGGACGGCTCTGGACCATGCGGCAATACGCCGGCATGGGAGACGCGGAAGAATCCAACAAGCGCTACAAATATTTGCTGGCCCATGGGACCACCGGGCTCTCGGTAGCGTTTGATTTGCCCACGCAGATTGGAATGGACTCCGACCACCCCATGGCCAACGGCGAAGTAGGCAAAGTTGGCGTGGCGATTGATTCCGTGGAAGACATGGAGCGGCTGTTCAGCGGGATCAACCTGGAAACGATTTCGACGTCCATGACCATCAACGCCACGGCTGCGATTCTGCTGGCGCTGTATATCGCGGTGGCCCGGCGCAATGGGGCGGATGTCCGCAAACTCAGCGGGACCGTGCAGAATGACATTCTCAAGGAATACATTGCCCGCGGAACGTATATTTATCCGCCGCAGCAGGCCATGCGGATTATCACCGACATGTTTGCTTATGCCAACGAGCATGTGCCGGAGTGGAATACGATTTCCATTTCTGGATATCACATGCGCGAGGCCGGAAGCACCGCGGTGCAGGAAGTGGCTTTCACCCTGGCCAACGCGATTGCGTACGTCGACGCAGCCCGGAAAGCCGGAATGGATGTTGACCGCTTCGCGCCACGAGTTTCTTTCTTCTTTAATGCGCACAATAATTTTCTGGAAGAAGTAGCCAAGTTCCGCGCTGCCCGCAGAATGTGGGCGCGCATCATGAAAGACCGTTTTGACGCACGCAGCGCGAAGTCCATGATGCTGCGTTTTCATACCCAGACCGCCGGTTCCACGCTCACGGCCCAGCAGCCGGAAAACAATATTGTCCGCACGGCGATTCAGGCGCTGGCAGCCGTGCTCGGCGGGACGCAATCGCTGCACACCAACGGATATGACGAAGCGCTGGGCTTGCCGTGGCGGGCTCGTATTACATCGAATCTCTCACCAACGAGATTGAATCGCGAGCGCAGCTCTATCTCGACAAGATCGAAGCTCTTGGCGGGACGCTACGGGCGATCGAGCAAGGTTATATCCAGCAGGAAATTCAGAACGCGGCTTACGACTTCCAGCAAGCCGTCGACCGTCTGGAAACTGTGGTGGTCGGAGTGAACCGTTTCCAGATCGACGAAGAGAAACCTTTTGCCGTCCAAAGAATTGACGAAGCGTTGGAGCGCAAACAGGTGGAGCGTGTCCGGAGCCTGCGCGCGCGCCGCGATCGTGCGGCGTCGGATGCGGCTATCCAGCGAATCGAAGAATCCGCTCGTTCCGGGGCAAACCTGATGCCCCATATCATCCACGCTGTGGAATCCCTTTGTACAGTTGGCGAGATTTCAGATGCCCTGCGGCGGGTTTTTGGGGAATATCACGAGACTGTGGTCATTTAGCCACACTTTTCCCTCTCGGTCGCCGGTTGCATCCGAAGGTACAGGACCTGATGGCCAAGAGTGTCACTTCTTGGGCAATAGTTGTCGATTGACAATTTATGTCACCCAGCCTACGATTCGATCTTAACTCAAATTTTTCTCGTTCCGGCAGGCCCCCGAGCCATTCGAAAAGCGCAAATTGAGTCAGTTTTAGGTTCAGGATCAGCGGGATTATGTCTCAAAGACTTGGCGATCTTCTGGTAAGGGAGAAGATCATCACACCAGATCAGCTCGAAAAGGCGCTCAAAGCCCAAAAAGAGGCTGGTCCACAGGCTCGTCTGAGCTCCACTCTGGTGCAACTGGGAGTCATTACAGGAGAGGAAGTCACCAACTTCCTGTCGCGCCAGTATGGTGTGCCCGCTATCAATCTCCAGTACTTTGAAATTGATCCTGCCGTCGTAAAGCTGGTTCCTGAAGAGACCGCCAAGCGCTACCAGATCTTGCCTCTAAGCCGAGTGGGAGCGTCGCTGACGATCGCCATGGTGGACCCCACCAACGTGTTTGCCATGGACGATATCAAGTTCATGACCGGCTTCAACATCGAGCCTGTGGTGGCATCCGAGGCCGCGATTATGGAGGCCATCGAGAAAGCTTATGGCTCGGCGCAGGTGGAAGAAGAAGGCAGCAACGTGGACGAACTGCTGGCGTCCATGGGAGAAGATGCCGACGTTGAGTTGCAGGCTGATGCGGGCGAGATGGACATCTCCGAACTGGAGAGGTCAGCGGAAGAGGCCCCGATCGTCAAGCTGGTGAACATTATCCTCACCGACGCGGTGAAGCGAGGCGCCAGTGACATCCACGTGGAACCGTACGAAAAAGAGTATCGCGTGCGTTTCCGCATTGACGGCGTGCTGCAACACATCATGTCGCCGCCGCTCCGGCTTAAGGACGCGATCATTTCCCGCATCAAGATCATGGCCAAACTGGACATCAGCGAAAAGCGCCTGCCCCAGGACGGGCGCATCATGCTGAAGATGCAGTTTGGCGGCAAGAAAAAACAACTCGACTACCGCGTCAACTCGCTGCCTACG
>WNFI01184432.1_pt1 | contig 11631 bp, 11 predicted proteins | sample 5400471 | NCBI WGS metagenome assembly WNFI01 (sample SAMN13153348, study PRJNA577476) | soil metagenome | isolation source: 100 cm saprolite on Douglas fir-dominated hillslope | place: USA:California | collected 2013-09-17
GGCGGGTCCTCCCCGGTCACCCCGCCCGCGCCGTGCAGATAGACGAGCGCCGGCCCGGAGCCGCCCTCGAAATAGCGGACGGGGACGTGGCGGGTCTGAACGGTCTTCAGGTCCATGATCGCCTCCTTCACGCGTAGGTCTTGGCGAGGTCGGCGGCGGTCGGCGCCTGCCTGGGCAGGCTGCCCGCGCTCACCCGGGTCTTCAGCGGCATGGTCCAGAAGCGATTGTCGTGATCCCAGTCGGGGAACATGTTCTGGAGCTTCGGCATCACCTTTTCGGCGAACAGCTTGGTGGAATACATGCACTTGTCGGCGGGCATGTTCCCGACGTGCATCAGGCAGAAGATGTTGCCGACGTTGAGGTTCTTGATCAGCTCCTCCATCCGCTGGCGGACAGTCTCCGGCGATCCGGCGATCACGTGACCGCCTTCGGTCAGGTCCTTCCAGGTGAGCTGCCCGTAGCCGCCGCGCGGCGGGGCGTATTGCGACAGCGCGCCGGTCTGGATGGTCTTGATCGTCCGGTAGCCGGGCGCGTCGGCGAAGCCTGGATAGACGTGCAGGCAGCGGTTGTAGAAATAGCTGACGTGCTCGGAATAGAGCCGCTCGGCCTCTTCGTCGGTGTCCGCCACCAGGATCGTCTGGGCGAAGCCCGCGCGGTAGGGGCTCTTGTCGACGCCCCGCTCCTCGACCCGCTTCCAGTAGCCGCTCATCAGGGCCTGGGCGCGCAGGTAGCCGGAGAAGCTGAGGTACGAGTAGGAATAGGTGTTGTCGATGCAGAAATCGTAGGTCTCCACCGATCCGCCGCCGGGGATGTGCACCGGCGGATGCGGCTGCTGGATGGGCCTTGGCCAGATGTTGACGTGCCGCAGCTTGTTGTAGCGGCCGTTGAAGGCGAACGGCTCGCGGGTCGTCCAGGCCTTGATGATCAGGTCGTGGGCTTCCTGGTACTTCTCCCGCGTCAGGCTGGGGATTTGGCCGTAGCAGTAGTTGGTGTCCATCGAGGTCCCGACCGGGAACCCGGCCACCAGCCGCCCGCCCGAGATACAGTCCAGCATGGCGAACTCTTCAGCCACCCGGACCGGCGGATTGTAGAGCGCGATTGAATTGCCGAGCACGACGATCGCCGCGTCCTTGGTTCGGCGCGCCAGCCCCGCGGCGATGAGGTTGGGGCTGGGCATGATGCCGTAGCCGTTCTGGTGGTGCTCGTTCACCCCCACGCCGTCGAACCCCAGGGTGTCGGCGTATTCCAGGAGGTCCATGTAGGTGTTGTAGACCTCGTGGCTCTTGGCCGGATCGAACAGCTTCTGGTCGATGTCCACCCAGACCGAGCGGTTCTTCTCCCGGAAATCGTCCGGCAGATAGGGCCAGGGCATCAGGTTGAACCAGGTGAACTTCATCGCGCCTGTCCTCCGAGCCGCCTCTGATGGGCGTCATCTGAACGACGATAACCCATCCTGGTCGGGCGCCAACCGTGGAATTGGGTCGGCGGGTCTCAGCTTGCTTTGCAGGCCGTCGGGCGCTTGGCTTCGGCCTGGACCACAGGCCGCACCACCTCGGTCCACAACCTGTAGCCCTCCGGCGTCATGTGCAGGCCGTCGGCGACGTAGATGTCCTTCGGCACGCCACCCGTCAGCATGGCCGGAACCACATCGACGTAGTGCAGATCGCGCCGCTGGGCGGCCATCGCCTGGATCTGGGCGTTGACCTGCGCCTGGGCGTCGCGCTGCGCCCAGCGCAGTTGCGAGGGCTTCAGCGAGATGAAATAGACCGGCGCCTCGCCAAGCGCCTTGGTCTTCAGGTCCATGAAGCGGGAGAAGTCGGCGGTGACCGCGCCCGGCGCTGCGCCGGCGCTGAGATCGTTCTCACCCGCGTAGAAGACGATGGCGCGCGGGCGGTAGGGGGCCACCACCTGATCGAAATAGTAGTCGACGTCGGCGACGGTCGAGCCGCCGAAGCCGCGGTTGAGGGCCGGCGCCGGGGCCATGTCCGCCGCCAGCGTCTTCCAGAACCGGATGCTGGACGATCCCACGAACAGGAAGCCGCAAGGCGCCGGCATGTGCTCGCGATCGGCCGCCGCGAAGGCCGCGATCTCGGGCGCGAAGCGCTGCGGCCCGCTTGGAGCCGCCGTTGGTTGGGCGAAGGCCGGCGCGGCCATGACCGCAAGGCAGGCGAAGGCGATAGCTGTGGCGCGCATGGCAGGCTCCGGCGTCGGTCGAACTAGACTAGCTCAGCCTTGAACGGAGGACACCATGGCCGAGCCGACTGCTTCCGAAGCCTTGAGCAGCAGTCGCGCTTGCTGAGTGCTAAGGCACTGATTCTTCGGAACCTTTCTTTAAGAATCAGGTCTACCCTGGCGATGGGACGAATAGAGCGTCAGGGGCTTAGCGATGAAGGCGTCGCCTGAATTCCGCAAACAGCTGGCCGGCTATGGCCTGACCACCGCTGAAATCCTCTACCGCATGCCCGACCATCCGGCCTTGCTGCAGAGCTACATTTGGCAGGAGTACGATCTCTTTCCCGAATTCCCGGTCCTCAAGGGGTTCCTGGATTTCTGGATGCGCACGTTGGAGGGCCCGCTGTTCAAGGTGACGGTCGGCCATTGCCGGCTGATCAAGCCGGCCGAGCTGCGGGCGCTGGGCGGCGAGTTCCGTCTCCACTGACGCATCTCGACATTTTCGCAGGCGCAAGGGAGTGATGACGCCGCACCCCTGGAGTCGCTGTCCTTGCGCAAGCCGCTGCTCGCCGTCGTCCTCGCCGCCGCGGCTCTCGCCGGCTGCCAAAGCAAGGTCGAGCGGCCCGCCTGCCCCGCCAGCCAGGTCTGCCTGGAGTACGGCAACAATTCCGAGCCCCTGACGCTGGACCCGCAGCGGTCGAACCTGGTCGACGAGTTCACCATCATCGCCGACCTGATCGTGGGCCTGACCACCGACGCCCCCGACGGGAGCCCCGCGCCGGCCATGGCGACCTCCTGGCAGACCAGCCAGGACGGCCTCACCTGGACCTTCCACCTGCGCGACGCCCAGTGGTCCGACGGCGCGCCGGTCACCGCCGACGACTTCGTCTACGCCTACCGGCGGATCCTCGATCCCAAGACCGCCTCGATCTACGCCTATCTGGTCTACATCCTGAAGAACGGCCAGGCGGTGAACGAAGGCAGGGCGAGCCCTGACACGCTGGGCGCCCGCGCGCTCGATCCGCACACCCTGCAGCTCACCCTCGAGCACCCGGCGCCCTACATGCTGGAGCTGGCCAAGCATCAGAGCTTTTTCCCTGTCCCCAAGCACCTGCTCGAGAAGTACGGCGACGCCTGGGTGCGGCCCGGCCGCTTCGTCGGCAACGGGCCTTTCAACCTGGTTTCCTGGAATCTCGGCGACAAGATCCAGGTGGCCAAGAACCCCCGCTTCTGGGACGTGAAAAATGTCTGCGTCGACCGGATCAATTACTATCCGACGCCGGACCTGGTTTCGGCTGAACGGCGGGTTCAGCGCGGCGAGCTCGACATCAACACCAGCTTCCTGTCGAACCGGCTGCAGCACATGAACCAGGTGATGCCCGGCTATGCGCGGCCGCACGTCTCGCTGGCCACCAGCTACCTGGCGTTCAACACCCATGACCGCGGTCCGCTGCGGGACCGGCGGGTGCGCCGTGCGCTGTCGGAGGCGATCGACCGCGACTTCATCACCGCCAAGCTGATGCGCGCCGGCCAGGTCCCGGCCTACAGCTTCGTGCCGCCAGGCACCGCGCACTATGTCCAAGGCGCCCAACTGCGCTGGGCCGCCGAGCCGCTCGCCCAACGGCAGATCGAGGCCAAGGCCCTGCTGGCCCAGGCCGGGTTCACCGCGCGCCATCCATTGAAGATCGAGATCAAGACCCAGAACGCCACCGACGCCCTGCTGCTGACCGAGGCGGTGCAGGCTGACTGGCGGGCCGTCGGCGTCGAGGCGACCATCGCTCAGAACGACACCTCCATCGCCTTCGCCGCCTACCGCAACCGCGACTTCCAGGTCGGGACGATGAGCTGGTACGCCGACTTCAACGATCCCGTCACCTTCTTGGGCCTGCTGAAATCCGACACCGGGGCGCAGAACTACGGCGACTACAAGAGCGCCGCCTACGACGCCCTGCTGGCCCAGGCCGACAATGAGCCCGACGACGCCAGGCGCGCCCAGATCCTGGCGAGCGCCGAACAGACCATGCTCGATGACGAGGGCATGGCTCCGATCTACTTCGTCGTGAACCGCAACATCGTGAACCCGAAGATCACCGGCTGGGTGGCCAATTCCGAGAACTTCCACCGCGCCCGGTGGCTATGCGTCAAACGCTAACGACCGGACGCGGGGTTGCGATCGGGGCTCAGCGATATTCGTAACCGCAGTGCTTGCCGTTGCTCTTGGCGATCTGGTGGCCGGCCACCGCACCCACGCCGGCGCCGATGATCGTGCCGCCGGTCTTGCCGCCGCCATGCGACAGCGCGTTGCCCAGCAGGCCGCCCGTCACGGCGCCGACGACAGTGCCGGTGTTGCGCGCGCCGCGCGAACTGTCGTTCCGGCAGACCCACACGCGATGATGATGGCGCTGCGCTTGGGCGGCGGTGGGAACCGAGGTGGCCACGGCCAGGGCCGAGCACACCAGGGTCGCAGTGGCGAGTAGCTTGTTGCGCACGAGATGTCTCCTAAAGGGCAGCGGACACGCTCGGAACTAAACCCTTCGCCACGGCAAAGGTTGCGTCGGTCCGGCGCAAATGTCCCTACAGCAAACCATGGCGGAACCGAAGACCGTCGGCGAACCTTGTTGCGTCCTTCCGCCGGAGGAGACGCATTCCCGCGCCGGCAACCTGGAGACACGCTCATGTCAATTCTCGCCTGGATCGTGCTGGGCCTCATCGCCGGCTTCATCGCCAGCAAGCTCGTCAACAAGACCTCGCTCTAGCCGCGCCGCGTTCCGGCGCTCAGATGCCCTCAAGATCAAAAAGCCTCGCTCCGCCCTGGAGCGGGGCTTTTTATCGCGCCGCGACAGGCGCCCAGGCGATCGGCGCGACCTTGCGGATCATCGCGGCCCAGCTCGCGGCGCCGACGACGGAGACCAGCCCCGCCACGGCGAAGGCCCAGGTGAACTGGCCCGTGCGGTCGACCACCGCGCCGGTGATGATCGGGGCGACGATGCCGGCGACATTGCCGAGGCAGTTCTGGAAGGCGATCCACTTGCCGCCGCCCCGCGGCCCTCCGAGCGTCTGTCCGATGGAGTAGAGGGCCGGGCTGTTGAAACCGAACGCCGCGCCCGCCAGGAATAGGCTGGCGATCGCCACCGGCGCGCTCCCGATCATGCAGCCGAGCATCGCCGCAGCCGTCAACAGGTGCCCTGAGATGATGGTGGTCTTGCGCACCAGGGTCACTGAACCGCCGGCCCCCAGCCACCGGTCCGTCAGCCATCCGGTGACGATCGAACTCCCGGCGAAGACGACGTAGATCAGACCGCCGAGCTCGGCCATCTGCGAGACCGTGAACCCGCGGCTCTTCACCAGATAGAGCGGCAGCCATGAGATCACGAAATAGAAGGCGTAGTTGTTGCAGAAGTGGCCGAGGCCCGCGCCCCAGGCTTCGCGCCGCGCCAGGATCGCGCGGAACGGAGGGGCAGCGTCGACCTTGGGCGCATCGTCGGCCTTGGAGAGGTGGCGCGTCACCGACAGCCAAGGCCAGAGCCACAGCAGCGAAACCAGGCCGAACAGCAGGAACACCGGCCGCCAGCTCAATTGCGCCATCAGCAGGCCGCCGGCGAAGGTGCCGAAAGCCGGACCCAGCGACAGGCCCATGGCGATCAGGCCGTTGGCGACGCCCAGCCGGTGCTGCGGCAGGTGTTGGGCGATCAGTTTCGACGAGCAGGGAAAGGCGACGCTTTCGCCCAGACCCAACAGGAGGCGCAGCACGATCAACATCGAAAAGCCGCTGGCGACACCGGTGAGCGCGGTCGATATCGACCACCTTCATCAGCGGCGCGGCGGTGGCCAGGTTGCCGCGATCGACGTAGTTGATGAAGATCGCGAGCGCGAGCAGCACCACGACGCCGTCGCCGAACCGGACCGCCCGAGGCGCCGCCTTGATGTCTATCGCCGCCACGTCGCCCCGACCCTCCGGCCGTCACACCTCTGCCGAGGGTCTGCGCCGTGCGGTCACTGAACGATGTTAGGGGGCGGCTGACAAGCCACCGCGAACGTCCTAGTCCGCGGCCATCCGGTCGTCGACGTTGCGCGCGACGATCAGGGTCTCGGCGTCGAGCTTGCGGCCCCTGGCGTCGGCGATCTCCAGATGGACATGGTCGGTGATGCCCAGCGGATAGCGGTGCTGCAGGGTGTGGGCCTGGCCGATGGGATGGCCCACGGCCACGGCGTCGCCCACCTCGACCTTGGGGTCGACGTAGAACACCCGGGCGGTCAGATGCAGGGCCGGATTGTCGATCTCGACGTAGCGAAGCTGGGTGTCATCCGGGTAGACGTAGCCGATCCTGGCGACGTAGCCGGAGATCGGCGCCGCCACGGTCTGGCCGGCCGTGGCCACGTAGTCGACGCCTTCGTGTTCGCGCTCGCCGCCGTCCCGCGCGGCGTGGAAGCGCCCCTCGCCGTAGGCGTCGGCCTGGCGCGGCGCATTGCCGGTGGGGTTGGCGATGTCGGGCTGGCCGTCGCCGTCGAGGTCGGCGCCTTCCCAGACCGGCCGGCTGGTCACCCTGAAACGGTCGGGCGCGGGACCGTTGGTCAGGCTGGCCAACTGCGCGCCGGCGGTGCGGTAGTGGATCACTTCGGCATGCACGGCCGCCGCCGCCGCGCCCAGCGAAACCAACGCCGCGGTCAGCGCCGTGGCCAAGACAGTTGGGCTTCGTTTCGAGATTTTCGCCTTGCGGAGAAATCCATCGAGCCCGGCTTGCACGCAGTTTTTGACGCCCATGCCGGCCCCATAGGAGAAGATCGCGGCAAGTTGATGCGTCATCTTGGCGCGAAAAAGGCCATGGTCCCGCTTGTTTTTGCTCAGGAATTGTCGAGCTTGGCGAGGTAGGTCATCGCGACGACGACGGCGCCGGCGGCGAGCGCAACCGGGACCATGGCGCCCAGCACATGGCCCGCGCTCCAGCCCGCCTGACGCAATTGGCCCGCCACCAACGGGCCGAAGATGGAGCCGATCCGCCCGACGCCCACCGCGGCGCCGGCCGCCGCCGAGCGGACCTGCGGCGGATAGAGGCCCGGGGCAAGGCCATAGAGCACGTACAGGGCGCCTATCAACATGAACCCCGCCGCCGCCGCCATGGCCAGGATCAGGCCCAGCCCGGCGGCGGCCCCGATCGACCACATGGCCACGCCAAGCGCGAGATAGCCGACCAACACCGTCCGCCGCACGCCCGCCCGGTCCGCAGCCACGCCCAGCGCCAGGGCGCCGATGACCCCCATCAGGTTGAAGGCGAGCGAGGCCGCCGCGCCATCTGCCGCGCTGTGACCCTTGGCCGCCACCAGGATCGGCAGCCAGTTGAGCAGCAGGTGCAGCACCACAAGCGTCAGGAGGCTGGCGGTCCACAGCAAAAGCGTGGGGGCAAGCCGTCCCTCGGCGAACAGGGCCTTGGCGAGGCTGTGGTCGAGATGCGGCGCGGGTTCCGGCCGGGTCTCGGGCAGCACCCACGCGACTAGGGGCGCGATCAACAGCGGCAGGCCGCCGCCGATCAGGAACAACACGCGCCAGTCGGCATGCTCCCCGGCCAGGCGGGCCAGCAGGGACACGGCCGCGCGCCCTGCCGGCATGCCGCAGAACATGGCGCTGGTGATCGCCGCGCGCCGGCCGGGCGCTGCGATCTCCGCGGCCAGGGCGATCAGGTTGGGCATGACCCCGCCGAACCCGAGGCCGGTCAGAAACCGGGCCAGCAGCAGCGGCTCGACGCCGTGAGCGAAGGCGGTCGCGAGCGAGAAGACGCCGAACCCCAGGACCGAGGCCAGCAGGACCGGCTTGCGGCCCCAGCGGTCGGCCGCCCAGCCGCCGGCGAGCGCCCCAAGCACCAGGCCGAAATTCGCCATGCTGCCGGCCCAGCCGATCTGGCCGGCATTCAGGCCCAGCTCCGGCGCCATGTGTGGCGCGGCCACCCCGAACGCCTGGACGTCGTAGCCCTCCAGCGTGGCGATCAGGATGCAGACGCCGATCACCAGGCTGGGCCGGAAGGCGCGCACGCCGTCACTCGTCGTCGCAACCATCTTCAGCTCCCCGTCAACGTCCGCTCGACCCGCCGGTCGGGAATGAACCAGATCGCCGCGACCAGGACGTAGAGCGCCACGGAAGCGAGCGGCTGGAGGAAGGCGAGCGCGATCGCCGCGAGATAGATCGCCAGCGACACCTTGCCCTTCAGGTCGCGCCCCATAGCCTGAGCGAGCGCCGACTCCGGCCCCTCGTGGCGGATCAGCATCGTCATGAGCATCGTGTAGGCGATTGAGTTCATGATCAGCACGCCGCCATAGAGCGCCACCGGCGCCGTCGAGAGCTGGTTCTCCCCCATCCAGGCGGACGCGAACGGCACGACCGAGAGCCAGAACAGCAGGTGCAGGTTGGCCCACAGGATCGGCCCGGTCACCGTCCGCGCCAGCTGCAGCATGTGGTGGTGGTTGTTCCAGTAGATGCCGACATAGATGAAGCTCAGCACATAGCTGAGGAACACCGGGAACACCGGGATGAGGTCGGCGAGCGAAGTCCCGCGCGGGACCTTCAGCTCCAGCACCATGATGGTGATGATGATCGCCACCACGCCGTCGCTGAACGCCGCGAGCCGTTCCTTGCCCATGGAAAGTCCCCCGCGCCGGTTCCCCGAGGCGCCCGGATGATCTTAGGGCCGGGCGCAGCCCGATTTCCACCGGAACCTACCGCCTTGAACCGTGCGGCCCGGCCAAGGTATGACTGCCGTCGCCCGCGTCGTTTGCGGGTGGATACCAAGCGCGCCGATGCCTTCGGGCTTAAACGGGAACGCAGCAAGGAGATCCCGGTCTCCCGATCTGCGGCTGTCCCTGCAACTGTGAGCGGTGAGCGCATACGCTTCGGCGGGAGGTCTCAAGACCCCTCGCCAACCACTGGGCGGCTTCGCCCGGGAAGGTCCGCGTATGACGCTATGACCCGCGAGCCAGGAAACCGGTCGGTGCGCGTCGCTCGAGCTTTCGGATCAGTGGAATCCGGGGCGCGGAACTCCGTCTGAGCGACGAGCAGAAGCGGTGGAGAGCCGTTTCGACCGGTCCGGCTGGCGTGCTTCCGCGTCCTCGCCTGCCGGCCCGTCGGCCTGCTGGGTTCACGCCCTGAAGGAGGCTCTCCGCTTGTCGTTCAGACGCAAGCAAACGGGGGGCTTCAATGCCCAGATACCTCTTCAGCGCCAGTCTGTTGGCGCTCGCCGCCGCCGCGCCTTTGACGGCCTTCGCCGCCGAGGACCCAGCCTCATCCACGACGGTGCAGGACCTGGTGGTCACCGCCACCCGGGCGCCCGGCGGAATCGATGCCGACCAGATCGCGAGCTCCTACACCCTCATCACCCCGCGGCAGATGGAGGAGCGCCAGGTCCGCATCGTCTCCGACGTGCTGCGCGACGTGCCCGGCGTGGCGGTCAGCCGCACCGGCGCGGTCGGCAACTTCACCCAGGTCCGGGTGCGCGGGACCGAGGGCGACCACGTCCTGACGCTCATCGACGGGATCAAGGCCTCGGATCCGTTCTTCGGCGAGTTCGACTACGCGACCCTGCTGGCCGACGACGTGTCGCGGGTGGAGGTGCTGCGCGGCCAGCAGAGCGCGCTCTATGGCTCGGACGCCATCGGCGGGGTGATCAACTACATCACCCCGACCGGGGCGCAGGACCCTGGCATCCGGGTGCGCGCCGAAGGCGGCTCGATGAACACCGTGGGCGGCGCCGTCAGGATCGGAGGCGTCGGCGGCGGCTTGGACTATGTGATCAGCGCCGGCTACCAATCGACCGNNCCGACGCCGACGTCAACGGCCAGGATTTCGGGACGACCGGCTTCGTGCTCGACAGCCCCGGTAGTTCGGTGAAGGCCGACAGCACCTACGGCTTCGCGGCGGCCGACTTCAGCTTCCTGGACAACCGGTGGCTCACCAGCCTGCAGATCCAGGGCGTCGACTCCACCCGCAACAACGTCGACAACTTCGTCCGCGATGGCGGCGACAAGGGCAAGCGGCTGAAAGAGAGCCTGACCACCAGCTACAAGGTCAGCTCCGGCGAACTCACCCACACCTTCACCGTCGCCTACGACCACGAGCGGGAAAGCTACGAGAACACCAACCCGCCCGGGCCCTTCAACGCCGACACCACCCGTCGCTCGGTGAACAACGACGGCTACGTCGGCGAGTACGACCTCGTGATCGGCGATAGGGCCGGCGTGCGGGGCGCGGTCCGCTACGACGAGAACGACTTCTTCGCCAACGCCACGACCTATCGGATCGAGGGCTTCTACAAGCTGAACGGCACGGTCCGCCTGCGCGTCGCGGCGGGGTCGGGGATCAAGGGTCCGAGCCAGACGGAGCTGTTCGGCTTCAACGCCGGCGCGTTCCCCTTTGTCGGTAACCCGAACCTCAAGCCCGAGCGGTCGGAGGGCTGGGAAGCCGGCGCGGATGTCTCGCTGATGCAGGGCCAGGTCCGGCTGGGGGCGACCTGGTTCGACTCCACCCTGCACGACGAGATCTTCAGCGTGTTCGGGGCGCCGGTGGCGCTCTGCGCCGTGCCGGGCAAGCCGCTCCCCTTCAGCTGCAGCACGACGGGCAACGAGCCGACCGACTCCACCCAGAAAGGGCTCGAGCTGTTCGGCGACGCCAGGCTCTCCGAGGCCTTCAGCCTGAACGCGGCCTACACCTATCTCGACGCCAAGCAGAACGGGGTGGAAGAGGTGCGCAGGCCGAAGAACATGGCCAGCGCCAACCTCACCTGGCATGCGCCGGGCGACAAGGGCAGCGTGACGCTCACCGCCCGCTACGCCGGCGAGATGACCGACGAGGAGTTCAAGAATTTCAGCACTGTCACGCTGAAGGCCTTCACCCTGGTGAACCTCGCCGGATCCTACAATCTCACCGACCACGTCGAGCTCTTCGCCCGCGTGGAGAACCTGCTCGACGAGACCTATTTCGAGGTGGTCAATTTCCGCACCCCCGGCAGGGCGGCCTACGGCGGCGTTCGCCTGCGGTTCTGAAGATGAAACCTGCGCTCCGCTCCCTCGCCTTGGGCTTCGCCGCCGCCGCGATCGTCGGCGCCGGCGATCCTGCGGCGATGGCGGCGGAGCGTCCGGCGCCGACACGCATCATGTCCCTCAACGTCTGCACCGATCTTCTGCTGCTGCAGATCGCGCCGAAGGCCAGGATCGCGTCGGTGACCTTCCTGGCCCGGGACGGCGCGCGCGCGCTGTTCCCGGGCCTCGAAGCCGGGATCCCGATCAACCACGGCTCAGCGGAGGACATCGTCCAGGTGAAGCCGGACCTGATCCTCGACAGCGGGCTGGGCGCGCCCTTGACCCGCACTATGGCCCGGCGGGCCGGGGCGCGGGTGGTCGAGGTGAAGAACGCCGACAGCTTCGACGACATCCGCCAGACCCTGCGCCAGGTGGGCGACGCGGTCGGCGAGCCGGCGC
>WNFI01277797.1_pt1 | contig 11631 bp, 9 predicted proteins | sample 5400471 | NCBI WGS metagenome assembly WNFI01 (sample SAMN13153348, study PRJNA577476) | soil metagenome | isolation source: 100 cm saprolite on Douglas fir-dominated hillslope | place: USA:California | collected 2013-09-17
GCCGGCCAGCCAGCCCGCCGACAACGGCACCTGCCTCGCGGGCGATCAGCGTACCCGCTGCTATATCCCAGTACTGCACGCCCCGCTCGTAGTAACCGTTCACATTCCCGGCCGCCACCGAGCACAGGTCAACCGAGCAGGCTCCGTTGCGCCGGATGTCCCTTACCCGCGGCAGCACGGCGCTAAGCACCTGACCCTGCACGACCCGCCGGCCGCGCTCGTACCCGAAGCCCGTAGCGATCAGGGCCTGCGACAGCGGCACATCCGCGGCGCAGATCAGCGGCTGGCTGCCCGGCGGGGCGGCCCCGCGGCTGATGTCGGCCAGGCTTGATTGCCAGGCTCCGGCGCCGGCCGCAGCGCCGAAGAGCGCGTCTCTTCGCGGCACGCACACCACTCCGGCAACCACCTGCCCGCCGCACTCGGCGGCAATGCTCACCGCCCAGTCAGGCAGGCCGTACAGGTAGTTCACGGTGCCGTCCAGCGGGTCGACGATCCACCGGACCGGCGCCTCTCCCCCGGTCTGACCACCCTCCTCGCCGAGAATCGCGTCGTCCGGCCGCTCGGCGAGGATCCGGTTCCTGATCAGCCGCTCGGCAGCCTGATCCATCTCAGTGACAACATCGGTCGGGCTGCTCTTGGTCCCGACCACGGCCGGGCGGCCGTGCCACCCGGCCAGCATCTCCCCCGCCTCGCACGCCACCGCGATGGCCAGGGCGAGCAGGCGATGCGGATCGGCGGCGGCCGGCGAGTCCCGCCCGGGCTCCGCTCCGGTCACGAGCCGTCCTGGCCGTGCTCGGCCAGGCGGCTGCTGCCGATGCCGCAACAGTGCTCGCCGCAGAACGTCGCCGCGTCCGGCCCGAGGGCGGCCAGAGCCGCCTGCCCGCCGGGCGTCGCAGCGGAATCCGAGACCAGCGAGGAGATCATCGCCACGAACCGGGGATCCGTGCCGGGTGTCGCGGCCCTCGCCATCGGCAAGCCAAGATCGCGCGCCGAGCGCGCCGCCTCAACGTCCAAGTCGAACAGGACTTCGATGTGATCGCTGACGAATCCGATCGGCACCACGACGACGGCGGGCGCGCCGGCCCGTGCCAGGTCGCTCAGGCAGTCGTTGATGTCGGGTCCGAGCCAGGGCACGGCCGGCGGGCCGCTGCGGCTCTGGTAGGCCAGCTTCCAGCTTGCCCTGCCGAGCCCGGCGGCGACCAGGCCCGCCGCCTCCGCAAGCTGGGCCTGGTACGCCCCCCCGCGCGGGCCGCTCGCGGCAGCCATCGACGTCGGGATGCTGTGAGCGGTGAAGATCAGTTCGGCCCCGGCCCTGACCTCGTCGGGTAGCGATTCCATGGCCCGCGCAGCGGCGTGGGTGAAAGAGGCGATGAATCCATCGTGGCGGTAGTACGGCGGGATCTTGGTGACCAGCGGAGCCTTCTCGCCAACCGCAGCGCGAGCCCGCGCGATGTCGTCGAGGTACTGCCTGCAGCTTGAGAACGAACTGAACGCGGAGGTCGCGAACGCGATCGCGGTGCTGACGCCGTCGTCGGCCATCGCCTGCATCGTCTCGGCCAGGTCCGGCCGCCAGTTGCGGTTCCCCCAGTACACCGGCCGCTCGATGCCGTTGGAAGCGAAGTCCTTCTCGATCGCGCGGACCAGATCACGGCACTGCGCGTTGATCGGGCTGACGCCGCCGAATAGGTAATAATGCTCGGCCACCTCGGCGAGCCTGTCGTCGGGCACATCGCGCCCGGCGGTGACGTTGCGCAGGAAGGGCATGACGTCATCTGGACCCTCTGGCCCGCCGAAGGAGACAAGCAGGAACGCCGCGTCCGTTGCCATAGCGCCATCCAATCGCTAGTGGTACTCGGCCGCGTACCGTCCCGCGAGGGCCAGCACGTCGTTGACGTACCAGGTGGCATGGTTGTAGGCGAAGATCGCCTGGCGCAAGCCCGCCTGGGTACCGGACGAGGCGCCGTCCGCGCACAACATCCTGGCCGCCGACGGCACGGCGTCGAACGGGTTCATGATGTCGGGCCGGCCCGGCCGCCCGAATCCGCGGATCCCCCACGCCGCCCAGGTGGCCGGTATGAACTGCATTGGACCCAGCGCGCCGGCGCTCGACGGGCCCATGTTCTGCCCGTCGGCGCTCTCGATCTGGCCGATGGCTGCCAGCACGGTCCATGACATCTGGGGGCAGTACTTCGCCGCAGACGCCTGGAAAAGCTGGAGGTAGCTCGTGATCTGACCGGGCTGGGGGATGCGCACCGGCAGCCGCTGGCCGCGCAGGTCGACCACCCTCGCGCTGGCGCCGAGCACCCGGTGCACCTGCGCTGTCAGCGTCGCGATGCCCGGTCCTGGCGCGCTGATCAGCGCGGCCACCCTGTGCACCAGGCCTAGCTCGCGGGATGTGGCCTGGTTCACGAGCAAGTCGACGCCCGCAACGTTGAGCCACGCCGATCCCGCGTAGGTGACGGTGATGGGAGACCGTGCCGCGAGCGAGTAGCTGCCTGTGCCTGACAGGCCCAGCCGCTCGGCCGCGGGGCTCGACGCGATGAATTCGCCGCTCGCCAGACCCGCCCAGAGCGCCTGGTCCGACGCGGCCCTCAGCGGCACCCATGACCTGAACTGATCCGGGTTAACCCCGATCACGCTGGCCGCCTTGCCTGCCACGGTGATCTGGGCCCCGTCGAAGGTGATCATCTTCCTGACACCCGGAATCGAGCGAAGGCCGGCGATGTCGCTGGCCGCCAGGCCGCTGGGCATCACGATCAGCAGATCAGGCAGCACGATCCCGCTGAAGGCGCCGGCGCTGGCGGCCGGAACCGAGGAACCAGCTGGACCGACTGCCGGGGCGCCGCGCCCGACGGGAACCACGCCGGACCGACCGTCCTGCCCCGCGCGGGCGGTCACGCCGCCGATGGTCAGGGCGACGATGACAGCCATGCCAGCGAGAACGGTCCCGCCGCTCAGCGTCGTGGACTTGGAGAATGAACTGGATTTGGAGAATGACAGGCTGGCACGGCGGCTGACACGCTCAAGCCAGGATCCCATGTCATTTCCCATGTTAGCCGCGCGATCGGGGGCGTAACCAATACCGGGCCCACCCGCGCCTGCGCAGTTACCCGGGCCCTGAGGACAAACTACGTCGCCGTACCTTATACGGTCGGGCGGGGAGGTTGCAGCGATGACGCAGGTGCGGGCCCGGCGCGGCGACCGGGAGGGCGACCCTCACTCCGCGCCGAAGAGGAACCCGTACCTGGAATTGCTGCGCGCTCCCGGGGCTCTTGCGTTCTCATCCGCCGGCTTCGTCGGCCGGATGTCCATGTCCATGTACGGGCTGGGCACCGTGCTGCTGATCGCCTTGCTGACGGGACGCTACGGCGAGGCGGGGACAGTCGCGGCGGCCGGCTCGGTCGGGTACGCGGTTCTGAGCCCCGTGATCGCGACCCGGGCCGACCGGCTCGGCCAGCGCCGGGTGCTCCTCGTGCAGGCGGCTGTCTTCGCGATCAGCAGCGTGATCTTCATCAGCTTCGCCGAGCTGAGGGCCCCGTTCTGGACGCTGCTCCTGACCGGCCTGCTGGCTGGAGCCTCCATGCCGTCGGTCGGCACCATGGTGCGGGCCAGGTGGAGCACGCTGGTTGACGGTGACGCGCAGCGGCTGCACACTGCATTCGCCCTCGAGTCCAGCGCCGCACCGAGCCGACGCCCAGACCGAAGCCACATCCGGCGCCTGGCCAAGTCGCAGCACCCGCACCCGCGCGCGGAGTCCGGCCGTCGCGGCGGCTCGGCCGGGTCAGCTGGCCCAGCCTCCCCGCCGCCGGCCTGGTCACGCTCGCGCCAGCCTTCCTGCTGTTCGGGGCGATGTTCTCGGCCATCGACCTCAGCACGGTGGCCTTCGCCACCGAACTCGGGCACCGGGCGGTGGCAGGCCTCATACTCGGGACGTACGCGCTCGGCAGCGCGGTCGGCGGGCTGTGGTACGGGTCGCGGCACTGGACGGCCCCGCTCGGGCGGCGGTTCACGATCACGGCCGCCCTCACGGTCGCCGGGGTATCGACGTTCTGGGCGGTGCCCGGGCTGCTGGCGCTCGACGCGGTCGGGTTCATCGCCGGGCTCGCCATCTCGCCCACGCTGATGGCCGGGTACGCGATCTTGGAACGGCAGGCACCGCCGCACCGCACGACCGAGGCGATGGCGTGGCTGAGCTCGACGATCTCGGTTGGCGTGGCGCTCGGCTCGGCGTTCGCCGGTCACATCATCGACGCGCACGGCGCCAGGTGGAGCTTCGCATTCGCGGCCTGCTGCGGCGCCGCAGGCGTCCTGATCTGCGTAGCTGGCCTTGGCCGGCTGCGTACCGAGCACGCCAGGCAACCGGCAGAATTGGGTGCCACCACCTGAAGCCCGGCGGCCCCCCACCCGGAGGATGTTTCAGTGATGACGAGCCATGACGCAGCCTCCTGGCGGAACTGGGCCGGAAATGTCGCGGCCAGGCCTGCCCGGGTGCGAATGCCTGCCTCGGCTGCCGAGGTAGCCGCCGAGGTGACGAAGGCGGCCACCGACGGTCTTCCGGTCAGGATGACCGGCACCGGCCACTCCTTCACCCCGGTGGCCTGCACCGACGGAGTGCTGCTCAATCCCAGCGGCCTCACCGCCATCAGATCCGTCGACGCCGAGGCAGGTCTCGTGACGGCCGAAGCCGGCTGCCCGCTCTACCGGCTGAACGAGGAGCTTTACGGCTGCGGCCTGTCGCTCACCAATATGGGCGATATCGAGGTTCAGACCGTCGCGGGCGCCACCCAGACGGGCACGCACGGCACCGGGCGGGCCAGTGGCAGCATGGCCGCGCAGGTCGCTGGCCTTGAGCTGGTGCTCGCCGACGGCAGCATCGTGACGTGCTCGGCCGACGACCCGCAGTCCGGGCTGTTCGACGCCGCGCGAGTTGGCCTCGGCGCGCTCGGCGTGCTGACCGCGGTCACGTTCCGGGCAGAGCCGCTGTTCCTGCTCACCGCGCGGGAAGAGCCGATGCGATGGTCCGAGCTGATCTCCCGGCTGCCGGAGCTGATCAGCGACAACGAGCACTTCGAGTTCTTCTGGTTCCCGCACAGCGAAGGCTGCCTCACCAAGCGCAACAACCGCTCACCGGGGCCGGCCCGGCCGCTGCCCCGCTGGCGGCACTGGCTGGACGACGAGTTCCTGTCCAACTCGCTGTTCGGCGCGACCTGTCGTCTGGGATATCTGGCGCCGCGCGCGATAGCGACTGTGAACTCGCTCGCCAGCCGCGCGCTCAGCGGCCGCACGTACACCGACGCTGCGTACAAGGTGTTCACCAGCCCGCGGCGGGTCCGGTTCAAGGAGCAGGAGTACGCCATCCCGCGGGAGCACCTGGCCGACGTGCTCGGCGAGATTCGTGCCCTGTTCAACCGCAGGGACTGGCTGATCAGCTTCCCGATCGAGGTCCGCGTAACGCCCGCGGACGATCTGTGGCTCTCCACCGCCAGCGGCCGGGACAGCGCGTACGTCGCGTTCCACGTCTACCACCCCTCGCCGCATGAGGAGTATTTCCGCGACACCGAGGCGATCATGACGGCCGTCGGCGGGCGGCCGCACTGGGGCAAGATGCACACCAGGGACGCCGAGTACCTGAGGGGCGTATATCCGAGATTCGGCGACTTCCTGGCGCTGCGTGACAAGCTGGATCCAGACCGCAGGTTTGGTAACGCATATCTCCGGCAGGTGCTCGGCTCGTAGCCCCGCCGCCCGCGCCGATGACGGCATTCCCGCCGCCTGACACCGCGTCCTGGCGTGGATGGTCGGGTCATGGGGGCACAATCGCTAGGTGCGTTTCCTCACTCCGCCCAGTCATGACCTGACCTACAGCGACGTCTTCCTGGTGCCCAACCGGTCGGCCGTGACGTCGAGGAACGACGTCGACCTGGCCTCGGCCGACGGCAGCGGCACGACGATCCCGATCGTGGTGTCCAACATGACGGCCGTCGCCGGACGCCGGATGGCCGAGACCGTCGCCCGGCGCGGCGGGCTCGCCGTCCTCCCGCAGGACATACCGGTCGAGGTGGTCGCCGAGGTGATCAGCTGGATCAAGAGCCGCGACCTGGTCTACGACACCCCGCTGACGCTTGGCCAGGACGCGACGACCGGGCACGCGCTCAGCCTGCTGCCCAAGCGCGCGCACGGCGGCATCGTGGTCATCGCCGACGGCCGGCCGGCCGGCGTTGTCACTGAAGCCGACTGCACGGGCGTCGACAGGTTCACCCAGCTGCGGCAGGTGATGTCGAAGGACCTGCTCACGCTGCCGGCCGGGGTCGACCCGGAGCGGGCATTCGGGTTGCTCCAGGCGGGCCGCCACAGGCTGGCGCCGGTCGTCGGACCGGACGGGCGCTGCGTGGGCATTCTCACCAGGACCGGGGCGCTCCGGGCAACTATCTACACCCCGGCCGCGGATGCGCTGGGCAGGCTGCGGGTCGGGACGGCACTGGGCATCAACGGTGACGTCGCGGTCCGCGCCAGGCAGCTACTCGATGCCGGGTCCGATCTGCTGGTGGTGGACACGGCGCACGGGCACCAGGACAAGATGATCTGCGCCCTGCAGGCCGTGCGGTCGGTCTCGCCCGACGTGCCGGTCGTGGCCGGCAACGTGGTCACCGCGGAAGGCACCGCTGACCTGATCGAGGCTGGCGCCGACATCGTCAAGGTCGGCGTCGGGCCGGGCGCGATGTGCACGACCAGGATGCGGACGGGAGTCGGAAGGCCCCAGTTCAGCGCCGTTCTTGACTGCGCTGCTGAAGCTCGCAGGCTGGGCAGGCACGTCTGGGCGGACGGCGGGGTCCGGTATCCGAGGGACGTCGCCCTGGCGCTCGCCGCCGGCGCGTCGAGCGTGATGATCGGCTCCTGGTTCGCAGGCACCTGCGAGTCTCCGGGGGACGTCTACCGCGACCCCGAGGGCAGGCTCTACAAGGAGAGCTTCGGCATGGCCTCGGCCAGGGCTGTCCGGCTGCGGAGCGCCGCTGACTCACCGTTCGAGCGGGCCCGCAAGGAGCTCTTCGACGAGGGCATCTCAAGCTCGCGGATGTACCTGGACCCGCTTCGTCCTGGGGTGGAAGACCTGATCGACGCGATCATCGCCGGGCTGCGGAGCGCGTGCTCGTACGCCGGGGCTGGCAACCTCACCGAGTTGCACGAGCTGGCCGTCGTCGGCACCCAGAGTGCGGCCGGCTACACCGAAGGGATGCCGCTGCCCATCGGGTGGTAGGACCATGCCAGAATGTCCCCGCCTCCCCCACGCCACCCTTAGCCCGCTCCAGACTTGCTCGCAGGAGAGCCATGTTCCGATCACGCCGGTTTCGCTGCGCACGGACACTCGCGGCCAGCATCGCCGTCGCCGCGGTCACGGGAACGTGCGCGCTCGGGTCGGCCAGGGCCGGATCGGCCAGTGCCGAGGCCGCCGTGCGCCATGGGCCGCGCTCCATTGCCGCCTACGCCGCCGAGCTGGCGGACGGAACAACGGGCAGGCAGCTGTGGGGGCGCCGGCAATACAGACCGCGCCCGATAGCCAGCATCACGAAGGTGATGACCGCCCTGGTCGTGGTGCAGTCCCGCCATCTCGGCAGGCGCATCAAGATCACCGCGGCCGACGTCGAGTACGCTCGCGCGCACGATTCCACGAGCGCGGGCCTGCGCCCAGGCGACGTGCTCACCGCCGGGCAGCTGCTCTACGCCATGCTGCTGCCCTCAGGCGCCGACGCCGCGCACGCCCTGGCCAACAGCTTCGGGCCTGGCTGGGACGTGGTCGGCCGCCGGCGGTACCTGCTGCACGCCGGGCCGCATCACCACCGCTACCTCTGGCAGAACACGAACCTGCTGCTTGGCCGCTACCCCGGCGCGATCGGGATCAAGACCGGCTGGACGCCTTCGGCCGGCGAATGTCTGCTGTTCGAGGCCAGCCACAACAAGCGGGTCCTGATCGGGGTGGTACTTGATAGCGCGCCGACCAAGACGGGCGCGACGTTCACGGACGCGGCGCGGCTGCTCAACTGGGGATTCGGCCTGCAAAACGCCCTCAGACTGCCGCGGCCGCCGGCTGGCGGTCGCGGGGAGTAAGGCCCGCTCCCAGTCTGTTGCCTGACCTAACCTCGGTGCATGACAGCACCAACCACGGCGCCCGAGCCGGCCGCGTCAGGTTCAGGTCCTGAGGTACTCGTCGTCGAGGACGACGAGGGCATCGCGACGCAGCTCGTCCGCGGCCTGACCAGGGGCGGCTACCGGGTCGAGCACGTGACGACGGGCGCTAAGGCGCTCGCGCACAGCGTGCCGGACGTGGTCCTGCTCGACTTGGAGCTCCCGGACGCCGACGGCGTGACCGTCTGCCGGAAGCTCCGCGAGCGGTCCTCCGTCGCGATCATCGTCGTGACCGCGTACGGAGAGGAGAGCGACCGGGTCAACGCGCTCGATGCGGGCGCGGACGATTACCTGGTCAAGCCCTTCGGGCTGGCCGAGCTGCAAGCCAGGATCCGTGCCGTGCTCCGTCGCGTCCGCCCCGGCGGCGAGCTGATCAGGCACGGCCCGCTGGCCGTGGACCTGCGCACCAGGAAGGTCACCGTCAGCGACCGGGAGGTGGCTCTGACACCGAAGGAGTTCGACATACTCGAGTGCCTCGCCCTTGACCCTGGCCGGGTTGTCGCCCGGCATGAGGTGCTTGAGTCGGCCTGGGATTCGCACTGGTACGGGCCGACCAAGGTGCTCGATGTGCACGTTGCCGCCCTGCGCCGCAAGCTCGGCGTGCCCGGCCTGATCGAGACCGTCTACGGCCGCGGATTCCGCCTCGGCGAGGTCTGATGGCGCGCCGGATCGCGCTGGTCGTCATCGCGCTCGTCACGGTCCTGCTTGGCGTGGCAGCCGTACCGCTCGGGCTGCTGACCGCGAGCCAGCACACGCACGACTTCCGCGATGACACGCTCGCCGCTGCCGCGACGGTGTCCAGCGTCGCCGAGGAGTTCCTCGACGATCACGCGACCGGAGCGCCGCTTGCCCGGGCTGTCGCCGGCCTGCGACGCCGCGGCGACCTGGTGACCGTCTATAACTCGGCAGGCCGGCGGGTAGCCGGCAGCGGATCTGTCCCGGGTGTCACGGCCGCCGCGGCGGCGAGCGCACGCACCGCCCGGGCGACGCGCGTGTATGCCGCTGCCGAGCGGCAGACGGTCTTCATGCCCGTCGCCAAGGATTCGGGCACCGTCCGCCTTGGCAGCGTCGTACTGTCCAGGTCGACCGAGCCGCTCGAGCACCGGCTCGCCGTGCTGTGGGCGTGGCTCGGGGCCGTCTCGGCGATCGCGTTCCTCGCGGCAGCCTTCATCGCGACCGCGCTCGCCCGCTGGGTGAGCCGGCCGCTCGCCTCGCTCGAGGCCGCAGCGCAGCATCTCGGCCATGGCGACTTCACCGCCAGCGCGCCTGCCACGGCAGGCCCGCAGGAGGTACGCACGCTCGCTGCGAACTTCAACGGGATGGCCGCCCGCCTGGAAGCGCTGGTCAGCGGGCATCAGGCGATGATGGCCGATGTCTCGCATCAGCTGCGTACGCCGCTCGCGGCCCTGCGGCTGCGCCTGGACGTGCTCGCCCTGCAGGCCCCCGCCCAGCTTGCCGACGAACTGGCTGGCGCGCAGGACGAGGTCGCCAGGCTGTCGAGGATGGTCGACGGCCTGCTCGCCGTCGCCCGGGCGGAGAACGTGACGGCCGCTCCCGTACCGGTCCAGGTCCAAGCGGTGATCAAGGATCGGTCAGCTGCCTGGCGACTAGCGGCCGAGGAGAAGGCGGTTCAGCTCAGCGCATCGGCCACCGAGCCGCTGACGGCCAGGATGCGCGAAGGCCATCTCGAGCAGATACTCGACAATCTGCTGGCGAATTCGCTCGAAGCGGTCCCGGCAGGCGGCCATATCCAGGTGAGCGCCGCCATGGCGGCGAACCGGATTCAGGTTGTGGTCGCCGACGACGGTCCCGGCATGAGCCCGCAGCAGCGGCAGGCCGCATTCCGCCGCTTCGTGTCGGCCACGCCTGGCGGTACCGGGCTCGGGCTGGCTATCGTGCACCGCCTGGTGACAGCCGACGGCGGGGCCGCCGAGCTGGCTGATACCAATGGCGGCGGGCTTACCGTGCGGCTGGACCTGCCCGCGGCACCCCGGGACAGGCCGGCCCGAAGGGCAGGCGCACTTCTCACCGGGGATCGAGATCTTTGGCAGTTCTGAGGAATTCCTGAACTAGTTCTCCAGCCTCGTTCGGGCAGGCTGTGTGTGCTTAGCCGCAGTGCCGGACCGGGGGACCCCTGCGGACCCCCCGGAACCCTGCCGAACGGAGGACCAATAGGTGCGCTGGCCACAGGAGAACGCGAGCACGCGCCGGGATGAGCATCTCGCGCGCACTCGCCGGCTATCGGTGTGGATCGCGGGCGCTGCGACGGCCGCGAGCGTCGGGCTTGCCGCCGCGCTCGGGTTCGCCCTGCCCGGGCACGCGGCCAGTTCAGGCGCCCGGCCCAGCTCGGGCGCCGGTTCGGGGCAGAACACAGGCCGCGCGGCGGGTTCCGGCAGGAATTCCGGCTCGGCGGGCCAGCACCGCAAGCTCGCGCCACCGCAGCAGCCGCCAGGCAATTCAGGCGCACCGCCCGTTGTGTCATCCGGCGGATCGTGACCCGGGTCAACCGGACCCAGGCGGCCAGCCGGGTTACCGGGGCGTCATGATTACCGGACACACCCTGAGCGCGCCGCTCACGGGCGGCTCCGCGCTGCTCTGGTACGCCACTCGGGCCACGGGCATCGTGTCGCTCGTGCTGCTCACGGGCACTGTGATGCTCGGCGTGCTCGGGACCGCGCGGGCCGCATCGGAACGCTGGCCCCGCATCGTCACGGCCAGCCTGCACCGGAACCTGGCGCTCACCTCGGTCGCCCTGGTCTGCGTGCACATCATCACGACCGTCCTCGACCCGTTCGCCTCGATCGGCCTGATTGCCGCGTTCATCCCGGGCAGCTCCGGGTACCGGCCGTTCTGGCTCAGCCTGGGCGCGGTGAGCTTCGACCTGCTGCTCGCTGTCATCATCACCAGCCTGCTCAGGGACCGCCTCAGTCACCGTGCCTGGCAGGCGGTTCACCTGCTCGTTTACGCGAGCTGGCCGGTCGCGCTGTGGCATGGCCTCGGCACCGGCACAGACACCAGGCTGCCCTGGGTGCTCGCCATCAACATCGGCTGCGTCGCCGCGGTCGGCTGGGCGATCTGGTGGCGGCTATCCCTCACGCGCAGCCCGCTGACTCGCGCCGCCGGCCTGGGGACGCTGGGATTGGCGCCCGTGCTGACCGCGGTCTTCGTGCTGGCCGGGCCGCTGGAGCCCGGCTGGGCCAAGCGGGCGGGGACCCCGACCACGCTGCTCGGCAGCAAGAGCCACGCCGCAGCCGGCCGCTCTGCCGGCGGCCAGCCACGGAGCCTGGTGAATGCCCCGTTCCGCGGCCGCCTGTCGGTGACGAGCGGCCCGGGAGCAAACCAGCGGACGATCACCATCGCCGGCCGGATCTCCGCGCCCGCGGCGCAGCGCTTCGTCATCGTCCTGCGCGGCACGCCATCAGGAGGCGGCGTGGCGCTCTCCAGCGGGAC
>WNFI01030161.1_pt1 | contig 11630 bp, 11 predicted proteins | sample 5400471 | NCBI WGS metagenome assembly WNFI01 (sample SAMN13153348, study PRJNA577476) | soil metagenome | isolation source: 100 cm saprolite on Douglas fir-dominated hillslope | place: USA:California | collected 2013-09-17
GTTAGGCGGGTCCAACTGACACCAGCTCAAGGCTCGTGAACGACGCTACGCGTTTCGTCTTTCTGCACGGAATCATCCCTGACCGTGACGTTCGGCTTAGCCCGCAAGTTGTCCTTCAACGCGCGAGCATTCGTGAACGGCAGTTCGAGGCCTTTCCTAATTGGTCGACGAACCATGTCGATGAGGGAATTCTCCTCATCTTTTTGCCCAAAGTTACGGCTCAGCTCTAAGTCACCGCACCGGATGACAAAGCAGCCGCTGTGGCTTCGTGGAACGCCAATTGGGATGCGATTCTGCTAAGTGCGATCGCTGCGCATCAAGTTTCGTTCAACTTCGAGTGTGACACGTCGGCGAACAACCTTTCTCCTACGAGTACGCTCAGGGTAACGACCTATGCGTTACGTGGCCTAAGTAGTGAGCCGCCACTGCAGCTGGTCGAAAGCGAAGCGGCATGGCTAGAAAAGCACTTCGTGACCGCTCAAGGTTTGTTGAAGCTGGAATTGTTCACGAGCGCGGTCCACTCGCTTTGGTCCTACCGCTGGCATACAGTCGACCGGGCCCGACTCGCTCTCCTTTGGTCAGGCCTGGAGGGCTTGTTCGGGGTGGAGAGCGAGTTGTCTTTCAGGATCAGCTTGTACGTTGCCAGGTTCCTAGAGCCCGAAGACGTTGACGCGCGAAGGAGCTTGTTCACATCAACGAAGCAGCTCTACAAAGATCGATCAGCCGCAGTTCATGGGTCACGCATTAATGGCGACCCCGGCGCCAGTGTGGCTAAGTCGGCCGAACTGCTACAGCGGCTCATCCGTCGGTGCATCGAACTTGACGGGTTGCCAGATCCTGACGGTCTAGCACCTTAGCTCCGGGACTGAACGGCCGGGAACATCGGTAACACAGTAGTCCAGCAACATGGGTAACACTTTGGGTTTACCCACGGATGATGTAGTCGCGTTCGTCCAAGGTTGCTAGGAGCACGGTGTTGAAGAGGATGTTCCACACGCCATCGTCGGTCTCCTCCAGGCCGATCTGCTGATCGACCATCGCATTCGCGAGATACAGCAGCTTGTGCCGGAACCGGAACGTCCCGCCGGTAGTGATCTTCTTCACGACGAAGTGCTCGGGATATTCGAGCGGGGGCAACCGATTCGGAAAAGGCCGCGGTGACGACCGATACCGTGAGCCCGGCGTGTCCTGATTCAGCCATTCGTGCGGGCGCAGGGTGTTGTACTCCGAGCGGAACTCGTCGAACGCGGCTTGCTGCGCGGCGCAGGTGCGGCGCACCGGCCGCGTGACCTGGCGCTTGAGGGTGCGGTGCATCCGCTCGTGGGCGCCGTTTTGATCCGGGCGGCCTGGTAGGATGCGCTGGTGCTGAATGCCGAGCCGCATCCACCACACGTTGAGATACGAGAGCCCGTGAATCGCCTGCGTCGCGAACGGGACGCCGTTGTCTGTTCGGATCGCCCGGGGCAGCCCGTATTCGCGAAACGTCCGCTCGAAGATGGGGCGCGCCGTCACGGTCTGCGTCGAGAGCAACCGATGGCAGGTGAGCAGGAACCGCGTGTGCTGATCGGCGATCGTCAACGGATAGACATAGATCCCGTTCCCAGTGCGGAACTGTCCCTTGAAGTCGGCGGTCCAGAGATCGTTCGGCTCTGCCGTGGTCGCCGGCACCACGCCCGGATGTACGTGGGGGCGTCGGCGCCGGCGCCGCTGGACGAGACCGCGGCGCGCCAGTAAGTCTGCCGCCGTGCTCGGCGCGGGCCATCCCGTCACGCGCGGATGCCGCGTCGCGAGAATACGCAGCAGCTTTCGGGCTCCCCACAGCGGATGCTGACGGCGCAGCGCGCACAGCAGCTCCGCGAGCTCGGCGTTGATCTGGTGCGGGCTGTGGTGCGGGGCGCGACTCCGATCGCGGAGCCCGCGCCGGCCTTCTTGCTCGAATCGCTCAATCCACTTGTAGCCAACGCGGCGACTCACGCCGTAGCGGGCGCAGAGTTCCGCCATGGTGAATCGGTCGCTCCGCGCGTCTTCGATGAACCGGATGCGTTCTTCCACAGGGGCAGTCTCCAACCAGGGCACGGCGCACCTCGCAGAACAAGGAGAGGCCGCGCAGTTTAGAAGGAGTGTTACCCATGTCCCTGGACAGTTCTCTTACCTATGTCCCCGGTCTGTACCCACGGCGGCATAACGTTTCGTTCCTGCTGCGGAGCGGTCTCTCGGAATGCGCCGGCTCGCTTCGCTCGCTGGCGCTGGTCATGATTCGCTCGCAGCAGAACTTGGCGTGAGGCCGCACACACGCTTCACGACCGCCGTCAATTCCAGAGAGGAGCACCATGGCCAAATACCTGATCTCTTTTCCAAGCGCGGCAATGGTTGTTCCCGATGGCGAATGGGGAGCGGTAGGCCGCGACGCGCACGCTGTGATTCATGAGGCGAAAGCCGCCGGTGCTTACGTCTTCGGCGGCGGAATCGACGAAGACGTACCGCCCGTGCTCGTCTCTGCTGACGGCACGGTTGCAATGGGCGGCTATCCTTGGGCGCCCACGCTCGGCCAGTGAACGGCCTAACAATTCATTCAAGCCAAAGCGGACTGTCGGGCTGTGGGGCTCGCTCCGCTCGCTGCCACTTTGGTATCATTCGCTCGCAGCTCACCTTCGGCGTTAGGTCGACAACCAGGTCCGTCGCATGGAAACCCCCAAGAAACCCAGGCCGACGCTTCGAGCCCGTGCGGACGCGATCAAGGTTCACCGATGCAAGAATCTCATCGCGGTCATCGAGCATCCCGGGGACCTCCGCAACATTGGCACTGTCATCCGGAACGTGAATGCACTCGGCGTTGAAAAGGCGTATGTAGTGTCCGACAACAACGAGGTCCCGGGTGACTGGCAGGAGATGCGGACCCGGCGCGCCCTCAATGCAGTTTCTGCGTCGGCCATCAAGTGGAGTTTCGTCCGGAAGTTTGCCGATACCGAGAGCTGCCTTGCGCACCTGACAAAGAAGGGCTTCGTGTCCATCGTGACCTCGCCGCACACGAAAGGCCGCATGAATGTCATTCTGCACGAGGGCGACTACACGAAGTACACGAAGCTTGCGGTGTGGTTCGGGAGCGAAGGAACGGGCATCAGCTCGCTGGCTCTCGAGCGGAGCGTCCTCTGCGTGAATATCCCGATGTACGGCATTATTGAAAGCCTGAACCTCGGCACATCCTCGGGAATTGTCCTCTACGAGATCGCGAGGCAGCGGCGTGGATTCCAGGAACGGCTTCGCGCGAAGATCGCCAGCAAGAGGCCCGCCCGCAGTGCGACCTAACGAGCAATTGACAGTACTGAAACGCTCTTGCACGAGACTCGCTGGGTCGTGCGCAATGGCGCCGGGCGCCGGGCCTATCTTGTCATGCCCGGTCAACGAACCGACAGGGGCCGGACTACTCGCTTGTCCGGGCTAGCCCTTCAATGAACTCGGCCACCCGACAGCCGAATTCCGGCAGCACTTCGCCGCCGTCGATGGTCTCAGCCTCACTCAACCATCGCGCCGGGCCACTTGGTGAATAGATGCTCACCTGCCGCGCGTCCGGGTCGATGACCCACATGAGTCGGGTGCCTGCCCTCAGATAGTCCGCGATCTTCTCCTCGACCGCGGACGCACGCTCGCTTGGTGAGAGCACTTCGACGACCAGGTCCGGCGCCACGTTCAGCCACCCCAGGCCGATGCCCTTTTTGGGCAGTTGCTCGCGGTGCACAAACGACACGTCCGGTCCGCGAACGGTCGCGTCGAGGTTCGGGAGCTCGAACCCGGTACCGTCGGCAAACGCGGCTCCCAGCTTGCGGCCCGACACATGGGCCCGCAGAAGAGCCGTGACATTCCCAATCACCAGTCCGTGGCGCGTCGCCGGCTGGGGATTCAAGCGCACCTCGCCGTGAACGAGTTCGGCCCGCTCGTCCGACGGGTGCGTCGCGAATTCCTCGACGGTGAGACCTCGATCCGATCTGATTGCGTGCGCCATGGGCCCCCTCGATTCTCATGAATCGTACGCTCGGCTCGGGCGTCGTGGCAACTCGGCATCCGCCATCATGCGCGCGACCAACACCCAGATCCGCCAATCCAGACGCACTGACCCAGCTGTCGGTTCGATCCTATGACCTCGAATAGACGGCCGGGCCGGGGGCGCTCGACGCCTGTGCGGACGGATCTACCGGGGATGAGCGAGCTTGGGAATCGATGACCGCGACGGCCGCCATGTTCACGATCGCCTGCACGTCCGCGCCGCGCTCCAGCACGTGGACCGGGCGGTTCATGCCGATGAGGATCGGGCCGATAGGATAGTCGCGTTGCAGCAGTTCCGGGTCCAGCGCGGTGTCGGCCTGCATCTCGCCTTCGACGATTAGAGTCGGATCGCGCTGGCGGAGGAGCTTGACGGCCTTGGCCATTTTCTCGGCCTCGGGGTGCCGCACCGATCCGAAGTTGGAGAACGACAGCATCGCCACTCGCGGTTCGACCCCGAAGGTTCGCGTGATCCGCGAGGCCGCGTAGCCGATCTGCGCGAGTTGCTCGGCGGTCGGATCGATGTTCACGGTGGTGTCGGCGCAGAAGACCACATGCTCCGAGAAGACGAGCATGTACATGCCGCTGACCAAGCCGGCTTTGGGATGGGCGCCGATGACCTCGAGCGCGGGGCGGATCGTCTCGGGATAATGCGTCGTCATGCCAGACACGAGCGCGTCGACGTCGCCGCGGGCCACCATGCACGAGCCGTAGTAGTTGCCGTTGAACAGACGGCGTCGCGCTTCCTCGAGGCTCATGCCCTTTCGCTGGCGGAGCGCCCAGAGAAAATGCGCGTACTCTTCTCGCCGCGGCGAGAGCGCCGGATCCTCGATCTCGATGTCGTCGAGGGAAATGTTCGACGCCCTGGCCACCGCTTCGATCGTCTCGCGGCGGCCGAGCAGCGTCGGCATCGCGATTCCCTCGTCGACGAGGATCGCCGCGGCGCGAATGATCTTGGGCTCTTCGCCTTCCGGAAAGACGATTCGCCGGGGGTCGTTGATCGCCCGGTTGAGCACGCCGCGCATGATCCCGCGGGCGCGTTCTGGAGCCCGTACAGTGCGGCGACGTTGTCCGGCACATCTTCGCGGGCAAGGAGGGCGAGCGCGCGCGTCGCCGCCATCTTCATCTCTTCGTTGATCTCCGTCGCTCGCACGTCGAGCGCACCACGAAAGATGAACGGAAAGCCGAGAACGTTGTTGACCTGGTTCGGATAATCGCTGCGGCCGGTGGCGATGATCGCGTCGGGGCGCGCGGCTCGCACTTCTTCGGGGAGAATTTCAGGGACCGGATTCGCGAGCGCGAAGATGAGCGGACGGTCCGCCATCTTCATGATCATCTCGCCCGTGATCGCGCCCGCCGCCGACAGTCCGACAAAGACGTCGGCGCCGACCAGGGCATCGGCGATCGTCCGCGCCTTGGACGTGTGCGCGAACCGCGCCTTGTACGGATCGACCTCACCCGGGCGACCCGTGTAGATGACGCCGGCGCGATCGCAGAGCGTGATCTGCTCGCGCGGCACGCCCAGCCGCACGTAATGCTCGGCGGTCGAAATCGCCGCCGCGCCCGCGCCAGAAAAGACCACCTTGAGCGTAGATATTTCCTTGCCCGTCACCTCGAGCGCGTTCAACAGCGCCGCGCCGGAGATGATCGCCGTCCCGTGCTGGTCGTCGTGGAAGACGGGGATGCGGAGGGTCTTCCGGAGGGTCTCTTCTATATAGAAGCAGTCAGGGGCGCGGATATCCTCGAGATTGATCCCCCCCACCGTCGGCTCGAGTAGCTGACAGAACTTGATCACGTCGTCGGCATTCTCCGAGCCCACCTCGAGATCGAAGACGTCGATGTCGGCAAACTGCTTGAACAGATTCGCTTTTCCTTCCATCACCGGTTTGCCGGCCAAGGCCCCGATGTTACCGAGCCCGAGCACAGCCGTGCCGTTGGTGACGACCGCGACGAGGTTCCCCTTCGCCGTGTATTTGTATGCCAGGGTGGCGTCTCGCTCGATCTCCAGGCAAGGCTCAGCGACGCCGGGCGAGTAGGCGAGGGCCAGCTCGCGCTGATTGCTCAGCGGTTTGGTCGGAACGACGGCAATCTTGCCGGGCCGTCCATTCGCGTGGTAGTCGAGTGCGTCCTGGCGCTTGGTCATTGGGGGGTGAAGTCTAACCCCATTCGACACTTAGCTGGAACTAGGCGCGGAGAGCCTAAGGTATCAGCGTTCAGCGTTCTCGAGCTGCAGCTGTCGCCATAGCTGCAGCCGAAGCTAGATCACGCTGAACGCTGATACCTGGTGCTATGCTTTTGGCTTCTTCGATTTCGTCTGATCCAACGCGGCACGCAGACCCTTCGCCAACGTCACGGCGTCGTCGTTCGCCCAGAAGTGCATGAAGTAGATGCGGGGCTCTTCGTCGAGGAGATGACTGTGCAAGGACGTGACCTGGATGGCGTGGTCGCGGAGCGCGCGAATCACCGGGTTCACTTCGTTGCCGCGAAGGACGAAGTCGCCGGTGATGGCGGCCTTGCCATCGCCCGTCGACTGAAAGTTGATGGCAGTGGCGATCCCGAGGGAAACGGGAATGACGTGGCCCGACTCGCGAATCGTCTCGCTGCGCGGCACGGCAAATTGAAAAACTGCACCGTTCGCTTTGCCCGGATACCCAATCGCGCGCGCGACGCCAGCCGTATCGATGTCGATCGCCGCCGGCGACGGAGTCGCCGGTTGACCGAGCGGTGTGTGTGACTCCTCGAGTCCAGCGCGAATCGCGGCCGCCAACGCCGCTGCGTTGCCATGTCCGCGAATGTGCATGTACAGCACACGCGGATTCTCATTGAAGATGTGATGATGCAGGGCCGTCTGCTCGATGCCGCCTTTCTGGAGCGTCGACATGACGCTCTCGACCTCGTCTTCGGTCAGAACGAGATCGCCCATGACCATCGCCATGCCCTTTCCGACGTCCGCGAAGCCGAGCCAGCTGCCGAGCGCGAAGCCGGCCTTCACCGGAACGCCGGCGACCGTGACCGAGAGGTCCGACCGCGGGAACGCGAATTTGAGCGCTCCGTCGGGCTGCGGCGCGCCCTTGCGACCGAGCACCGCCTCGACCGAAGCCGTCGCCGAAAAGGCGGTCGGCGCCTTTGCTGCCGCCTTGGTCTTCTGCGCGCCAAGAGGCGCGGTCGCGGCAACGAGAGCCAGGACAGCATAACGGGCGATGACGGAGGACATTTGGATGCGATGAGTGAAGGTGGCGATCCTGGGAGCGTGCCGCGCAAAACGGCGAATGCGACACGGAAATAGATAATCAGTCTTGTGACGTCCGCCAGCCGGCTGCTGTGAGTGGCCTCGCCAATAATGGGTGAAGCCGCGAGCTTTCGCCGATGGCGGCCGATCTGGTTCTGGTCATCGACGACGAGGGGCCCATTCGCCGTGTCGTTCGCAACGCCGTCGAGTCCGGAATCGGAACGGTGATCGAGGCGGCGTCAGGCCGTGAGGGAATCGATCTCGCCGCGGCAGAACGTCCGCAACTCGTGATCCTCGACCTTGGGTTGCCGGACCTCGACGGCATCGCCGTCTGCCGGGAAATCCGGAGCTGGTCGTCGGTGCCGATCATCGTGCTCTCGGCGCGCCAATCGCCGCAGGAGCAGGCGGCGCTCCTCGATGCCGGTGCGGATGACTATATCACCAAACCCTTCAGCACCATCGAGCTCGTGGCGCGAATGCGCGCGGCGCTTCGCCGGTCTCGCGTCACGCCACTGGCGACCGCGGACGCGCCCGTCACCGTCGGTGGCGTTGTGATCGACTTCGCGAAGCCGAGTCTCACGCGGGATGGCGCGGCCGTCCATCTCACCAAAACGGAGTGGCAACTGCTTCGTGCGCTGGCCCGCCACGCCGGACGCACGATGACGCACCGCCAGATCTTCAGCGACGTTTGGGGAAAATCCTTCGGCGATGCGCAGCAGAACCTGCGCGTCCACATTCGGAGCTTGCGGCGAAAGATGGAGGTTGACCCGGTGCGGCCGCGATTGATCGTGACGGAACCCGGAGTTGGATACCGGTTCGAGGGGCCTCAATGAGCTGGTCCCGATCGAGACGGTTCCTCGGCTCGCGTGTGCTCGTGTGGGGATCGTGGATCGGCCTCCTCGCCGCCGTGACCGCGGGCCTGCTCCAGCTTCGTCCGCATCTCAATGATGCGCACATCGCGCTCGCGTATCTCGTTGTCGTTCTTGGCGGCGGCGCTCGATCCGGTCGCGCTCTGGGTCTCACACTCGCCGGCCTTGCCTTCGGCTGCTTCGATTGGTTCTTCGTTCCCCCCTATGGAACGCTCGCCGTCGATAAGCCCGTTGACTGGATCGTGCTCGTCGCGTTCCTCGCCACGAGCGTCATCGTGACCCAGCTCTTCGAGCGGGCGCGCCACGAAGCTGATGCCGCGCGGTCGGCGCGGATGCGCGACTCCATCGTCGCTTCCATCTCACACGACCTGCGCACACCGCTGACCACCATCAAGGCCCTGGCACACGACCTCGCGGCCGGCGGCGACGATCGCGCCGAGATGATCGAGGCCGAGGCGGATCGGCTGACGACTTTGGTCGGCGATCTGCTCGACTATTCGCGAATCAACAGCGGAACGATGCCGCTCGCCATCGAGGCGAATGAGGCCGAGGACCTGCTTGGCGCCGCGCTCCAACAGGTCACCGGGGCAGCATCGGGCCGGACGATCAATGTCGGTCTCGACCCGATACACCCGCTCCTCTTTGGTCGATTCGATTTCACACAGACTCTTCGGGTTCTTGTGAACCTGATCGAGAACGCCATCAAGTACTCGCCGTCCGACACCCCAATCGACCTGTCGGCGAAGCGCGATGGGCCGTGGCTTTCGTTCGGCGTGGCGGACCGCGGCTACGGTGTTGCTGAAGCGGAGCGGGAACGAATATTCGATCCGTTTTATCGACCGGAAGGTGTTGCCGCGGATGCAACCGGCGCCGGACTCGGCCTTTCGATCGCCCGGGCCCTTGCTGAGGCGCAGGGATGCTCGCTCGAATATGCCCCCAGGGACGGCGGCGGGAGCGTGTTTACCCTCCGAGTTCCGGCCATCGACGTTCCTGCCCCAGCGACCACCTGATTCCTTCGTTCAGGGGGGCAAAGGACGCGAGTCTTTACGAGTTCTTTATGTGGTCGGTCGGGGTCTTTGTGCGCCCCTAACGACCTCCCGCCTAGGCTGCGGAATGACCTCCCGCATCTCCCGCTTGGTCTTCGGCAAGCCCCGCGACGTTCAGGACGCGAAGACATTCCACACGATCTCGCTGATCGCGCTCCTTGCCTGGGTCGGGTTGGGTGCCGACGGACTGTCCTCCTCGGCCTACGGGCCGGATGAAGCGTTTCGAGCGCTCGGCGGGCACACGTATCTGGCGCTCGTCCTCGCCCTCGCCAGCACGGTCACTGTTCTGATCATCTCGCTCGCCTATTCCCAGATCATTCGTCAGTTCCCGTTCGGTGGCGGCGGCTACGTCGTGGCCAGCGAGCTCCTGGGCCCGAGATGGGGCGTGGTTTCCGGGTCGGCGCTGCTCGTCGACTATGTCCTGACGATTTCAGTGTCGATCGCCGGCGGCGCGGACCAGATGTTCAGCGTGCTGTCGCCGGAAGCCGCCCGGTGGAAGCTCCCGATGGAAGCCGCGGTCATCGTCGTGCTCATCCTCATGAACCTGCGCGGGGTGAAAGAGTCGGTGACCGTTCTCGCGCCGATCTTCGGCGCGTTTCTGCTCACCCACGCCGTGTTGATCATTGGCGGTTTCGCTGCCCACGTGCACAACGTACCGAAGGTCGTGCACGAGGTCCGCCAGGGGTTCGGAACGGGCCTGAGCACGATCGGAGCGCTCGGGATGTTCGCCGTGTTCGTCCGGGCGTATTCCATGGGCGCAGGCACCTACACCGGCATCGAGGCGGTCTCCAACGGCCTGATGATCATGCGCGAGCCAAAGGTCCATACGGCGAGAAAAACCATGACGCTGATGGCGATCTCGCTCGCCCTCACGGCCGGCGGCATCCTGATGCTGTACCTGCTGTTCGGCGTTCAGCCGTCGGAAGGCAAGACGATGAATGCAGTGCTCCTCGACGCCTTTGCCGGACGTTGGATGATTGGCAGCGTCCACATCGGTTACGGGTTCGTCGTGTTCACGCTTGCCACCGAAGCGGCATTGTTATTCGTGGCGGCGCAAGCCGGCTTCATCGACGGTCCGCGAGTGATGTCAAGCATGGCCACCGATTCGTGGCTGCCGCACCGCTTCGCCCAATTGTCCAGTCGTCTGACGATCAGTGACGGTGTGCTCCTGATGGGGGGAGCGGCCCTGGCTACCCTCGCATACACGCGGGGCAACCTGACCGCCCTTGTGACGATGTACTCCATCAACGTCTTCGTCACGTTCTCTCTGTCGCAGTTTGCGATGCTGAAATTCTGGGTCACGCACCGCGGGCCCGGGAGAGCAAAAGGGTTCGCCATTCACGGCGTCGCTCTCGCCCTGTGCTTCGGGATCCTGATCGGCATCGTCTACGAGAAGTTTGCGCTCGGCGGATGGGTGACGATGGTCGTCACCGGCGTGGTGGTGGCGTTGTGCTTCCTGATCCACCGGCACTACAGGAAAGTCGACGCCAACCTTTCCCGTTTGGATTCCATCATGGACGCGCTCCCGACGGCGCCGCCGGCGGTCGTCCCCACGATCGACAAGAAAAAACCGACAGCCGTTCTCCTGGTTGGGGGATACAACGGCGTCGGAGTACACGCCCTGCTCACTCTCCAGCGGATCTTTCCAGGCCACTATCGAAACGTGGTCTTCGCGTCGATCGGCGTGATCGATGCGGCCACGATGAAGGGGGTCAAGGAGGTCGAGAGTCTTCGCGACTCCACTCAGGAAGCGCTCGAACACTATGTCAGCCTCGCGCACAAGTTCGGTTTGGCGGCGGAGTGGCGCATGGGTATTGGAACGGACGTGCTCGACGAAGGGGTCGCCGTGTGTCGCGCGATCGCCGCCGACTTTCCCCGCGCGGTGTTCTTCTCCGGAAAGCTGATCTTCGAGCATGAGCGGTTCTTTCAGCGGGTGTTGCACAACGAAACCGCCCAGCAGCTTCAACGGCGCCTTCAGTTCAACGGCATGCCGTCGATGGTGCTACCGCTTCGGGTCATGGAACGCCAGGAGCAGGTGCGGGCCGTCGCCGGGGCGGCGTAGTCAGCCGGCTGAGCGGATTTTCCTTTATGACATCTTTACGCCAGAGCCCAGAAACAGGAATGCGTCCTTTATGCCCCACGACGTAGCGTTCGCATGCATCCGTGAGGCGCGCCACTTCTGATCGCCATGCCGTAACCGGTCGCGCGCTCGCGGCAGATGCTTTCACTCAAAGGCATCCCCATGATGTTGGCCAAGGTTCGCGAGGATGATGCGGGCAGACTGATAGAGGCGCTGTGTGCGGTGCCGCTCGAGCGGTGGTACGCCGCGGCTCTGGCCGTTGCCGCCGATCCGCGACTGGAGCTCGCGGAACAGGCGCTGGATCAAGCGCTTCGGCTCGCCGATCCGATCCTCCTTTGGCATGCGCACGACGATCTCGATACCGCCCT
>WNFI01683020.1_pt1 | contig 11630 bp, 12 predicted proteins | sample 5400471 | NCBI WGS metagenome assembly WNFI01 (sample SAMN13153348, study PRJNA577476) | soil metagenome | isolation source: 100 cm saprolite on Douglas fir-dominated hillslope | place: USA:California | collected 2013-09-17
CGAATCCATCAGCAAGCCGCCGATATTGGCGTAGCCCAATCCCAGGGTGCGGAACTCGTAGGAGAGCTCGGCGATCGACTTCGAGGGGAACTGCGCCATCATCACCGAGATCTCGAGCACCACCGTCCACAGCCGGGTCGCATGCTCGAAATCGGCGATGTCGAAGCTGCCATCCTCGCGCCGGAAGCCCAGGAGATTGAGCGAGGCGAGGTTGCACGCCGTGTCGTCGAGGAACATGTATTCCGAGCACGGGTTGGAGGCGTTGATCCGCCCCGATGCCGGGCAGGTGTGCCACTCGTGGATGGTGGTGTCGTATTGCAGCCCGGGATCGGCGCAGGCCCAGGCCGCCTCGCCGATCTCCTCCCACAGCTCGGAGGCCTTCAGGCTCTTGGAGATCTTGCCGTCGGTGCGGCGAATCAAGGTCCAGTCGCCGCCATCGAGCACGCGCTCCAGGAACTCGTTGGTGACCCTGACCGAGTTGTTGGAGTTCTGGCCGGCGACGGTGAGATAGGCATCCGAATCCCAATCGGTGTCATAGGTCGGGAACTCGATCTCGCTGTAGCCTTGGCGCGCGTAATGGATCACGCGCTGGACGTAGTTCTCCGGGATCATCGCCTTGCGGGCGGCGATGATGGCCCGCTTCAGGGCCTTGTTCTGCTTCGGGTCGAAGCGCTCTTCGCCGGTTCCCTCGCAGGTCTTGATGATGGCGTTGAGATGCAGGTTGCACAGGCGCGAGCCGGAGACCAGCGCCGCCACCTTCTGCTCCTCCACCATCTTCCAGCGGATATAGGTCTCGATGTCGGGGTGGTCGATGTCGACCGTCACCATCTTGGCCGCGCGCCTGGTGGTGCCGCCGGACTTGATGGCGCCGGCGGCGCGGTCGCCGATCTTAAGGAAGCTCATCAGGCCAGAGGAGCGGCCGCCGCCCGACAGCTTCTCGCCGTCGCCGCGCAGCTTGGAGAAGTTGGAGCCGGTGCCCGACCCATATTTGAACAGGCGCGCCTCGCGCACCCACAGATCCATGATGCCGCCTTCGTTCACCAGATCGTCGGAGACCGACTGGATGAAGCAGGCATGCGGCTGCGGGTGCTCATAGGCGGAGGTCGACTGCACCAGCTTGCCGGTGCGGTAGTCGACGTAGTAGTGGCCCTGCGCCGGGCCGTCGATGCCATAGGCCCAGTGCAGCCCGGTGTTGAACCACTGCGGGCTGTTGGGGGCGCAGAGCTGGCGCGCCAGCATGGCGCGAATCTCGTCATAGAAGGCGCGCGCATCCTCCTCGGCGTCGAAATAGCCGCCCTTCCAGCCCCAATAGGTCCAGGTGCCCGACAGCCGGTCGAAGACTTCCTTGGCCGAGCGCTCATGGGTTTGCCGGAGCTCCGGCTCGAGCCTGGCCAGCGCCTTCTCGTCCGGCACGTGCCGCCACAGCCAGGACGGCACCGCGTTCTCTTCGACGCGCCGGCGACGGGTCGGCACGCCGGCCTTGCGGAAGTATTTCTGCGCCAGCACGTCGGAGGCGACTTGGCTCCAATCCGAAGGGATCTCGATGTCGCTCAGGCGAAAGACGACCGAGCCGTCGGGGTTTCGAATCTCGCTGGTGGCGGTGCGAAATTCGATGCCCGCATAAGCATCCTGGCCTTCGGTCGTGAATCGCCGCGCGATACGCATGAGCCGCCCCTCCTGAACCACAACATCTTGTGTTGGAGAGCGAAGCTTATGCTAGATATTGAGGGGTCGCAAGCGGAAAATTAACCGAATCTCAATGATGACAAATGCCTACAATGCTGTGCAAATGTTGTGCTGCAGCATCGCCGCGTAAGTCACTGAATCGTTTGTTATAATTGAGATTACGGTGAGGTCGGCGCATGGCTGCGCGGCAACCGGTTCTCTCCGGTTTCTGCTCTTTTCGGGCCGTCGTCGGCGGCCGCTTTGCTCGGTCCGTTCGCTCCCAGTCAAACCAGCACCTGTTGAGGCACGAACAGTGAGGGAAGGCAGTCTGCCACAACCGCATCTGCGCGCAACTAGATTTTGTGGCAGAAATGTGGAAGAGCCCAAATGCTACCTATAAGTGCCTAATTTCGTGCGAATCTATCAAGGATATCCACAGCCTGGAGGATGGCACGGCGATACGGGTCGGGCAACGCCATGGCGGACAATTCGGCGAGTGCAACCAGCCTTGCTTGCCGGTGTTCGCTGCTGTGCGTAAGCGGGCCCAGTGGGCCTACGACCAGAGCCTGATAGGTGACGACGAAGACGCGACGGCCTGGGATGACTTCGAACAGCGAGGAGGTCAAGAGCTGCCCGATCTCCGCCTCGAGCCCCAACTCCTCCCTGATCTCGCGTTTCAGGCACTGTTCGGGTTGCTCGTCGGGCTCGAGCCTGCCGCCCGGCAGCTCCCATTCGCTGCGCTCATTCTCCAACAGCACGACCCGGCGGCCTTGCAGAACCACCCCCTTGATCGAGACCGAATAGCGTTCGTCCATCCCCGGTCTTTAGCACAACATTGTCGCTGCTTTTTGAGGCAGGCGCACAGCTTGCCCCTGCCGGGTGTTGCTGCCATAGTCCGGCCCCGAGAATTCCGGGCGAGTTTGGGTTTCGTTCATGAGCGTCGGTACCAAGCTATATACCTGGCTCCATGGCGAGCTCGTCGGGCGCGACCAATTCGGCAATCGGTACTATCGGGCGAAGGGCGGAGCCAAGCGCTCCGACTTGAAGGAGCGACGCTGGGTGCTCTATGAGGGCGAGCCGGAGGCGAGCCGCGTGCCGCCCTATCGGCCGCCGGGCGATTTGCTCAAGGGCGGGCACCGCCCGTCCGCCACTGGCGACTACGAACCCTGGGTCCCTAGCTGAGGAGCGGCCCGATGGGGCGCAACCTGATCGAGACGGTGATGGGCGCCGTTGTGCTGCTGGTCGCCGGCATCTTCCTCGCCTTCGCCTACAGCCACTCCAACCTGAAGACGGTGCAGGGCTACAACCTCACCGCCCGGTTCGAGCGCATCGATGGCGTCAACCCCGGCACCGATGTGCGCATCAGCGGCATCAGGGTCGGCACCGTCCTCAGCGAGCGCCTCGATCCCGAGCGTTTCGTCGCCATCGTCACCATGGCCATCGACGCCTCGATCAAGCTGCCGATCGACACCATCGCCGAGGTCTCGACCGAAGGCTTGCTGGGCGGCCGCTTCATGGCGCTGGTACCGGGCGGGGCGGACGAGGTGCTGAAGCCCGGCGACGAGATCAAGTACACGCAAGCCCCGGTCGACGTCGTCCAGCTGCTCGGGCGCTTCATCTTCTCGGTCGGCGAGGCGAACCAGCAGAAGGGCGAGAAGCAGGGCGAGCCGAAGCCGGCCGAAGCGCCGAAGCCCGAGCCCGCCCAACCGAAGACACAATAGCGGCGCAGCCTTAGAGGCGATGCGCCGCTTTCTACCCCCCTCCCTAACCCTCCCCCGCAAGGGGGGAGGGGACAAGATAAAGCTGTCGTGCCTTCTATTCCCTCCCCCCTTGCGGGGGAGGGTTAGGGAGGGGGGTATCGTCACCCTCGCCCTCTCATCTCTCATGCTCCTCACCGCACCCGCCTCTGCCGCCGACGCCGTCGCGGTCTTGCAGGGGCTCGACAAGGTGACCGCGCGGGTATCCACCTTCGAGGCGCCGATCGGCCGGCCGGTGAGCTTCGGCACGCTCGAGATCACGGTCAAGACCTGCCGCAAGCGGCCGCCGGAGGAGCCGCCGGAGAGTGCCGCCTTCCTCGACATCAGCGAGCAGAGGCCAGGCGAGGCGCCGATCGAGCGCTTCTCCGGCTGGATGTTCGCCTCCAGCCCCGGCCTCAACGGGCTCGAGCATCCGGTCTATGACGTCTGGGTGCTGGACTGCCGCGCCGCCGCGTCTTGAAGCATGCGCTCGACCCAAGGCCAATCGTCGGCCCCGCTCGGGAACACCGCCGGAATCGCCAGGGCGCCCGCCAATCGGCGGCGATATTCGGCCCGCCCGATTTCGATCGCTCCCAGCCGCTCCAGATGCCGGGTCACGAACTGGCTGTCCAACAGCACGAAGCCGCCATGCCTGAGCCGCGCCACCAGATGCGCCAGCGCCACCTTGCTCGCATCCGCCACGCGGCTGAACATGCTCTCGCCGAAGAAGGCGCCGCCCAAGGACACGCCGTAGAGGCCGCCCACCAGCTCGCCCTCGAGCCAGGCTTCGAGCGAATGCGCATAGCCTTGGTTGAACAGCTCGGTGTAGAGCCTGACGATCTCGGCGTTGATCCAGGTGTCGGGCCGCTCCGGCGTCGGCGCCGCGCAGCCCTCGAGCACGGAAGCGAAATCGGTGTTGCAGCGGATCTCGAAGGCGCGCCGGCGGAGCGTCTTCTTCAAGCTCTTGGAGATGTGGAAGCGATCGAAGGGCAGGACGCCGCGGCGGTCCGGCTCGATGGACATCCGCCTATCGCGATCCGATCCGAGGAGAATTCACCACAGAGACGCGGAGGGCACGGAGAAGAGTCAAACCGCAGAGTTCGCCGAGGAGAACACAGAGGCCGCCGAGTCAGGAAAGTCTCGCAGCGCTGCACGCAAAAATATCTCTTCCCTCTGCGACCTCAGCGTCACTCTCAGCGATCTCTGCGGTTCATCCTCTCGTCTCGGCGCTCTTCGTGTCTCTGTGGTGAGTTCTCTTCGGCAAATTCTAAGGGCTCTTGGGCGGCGTTGCCGCGGCCAGCTGTTCGAGCCAGTGGATGTCGTAGTCGCCGTTGATGAAGCGCGGCTCGGACAGCACGCGCACATGCAGGGGAATGGTGGTGTGGATGCCGCCGATCACATATTCGCCAAGCGCGCGGCGGACGCGCATCAGGCATTCATTGCGCCCGGCGCCATGGACGATCAGCTTCGCCACCAGGCTGTCGTAGTGCGGCGGCACCCGGTAGCCGGGATAGAGCGGCGAATCGATGCGCACCCCCAGGCCCCCCGGCGCGTGATAGTCGGTGATGGTTCCGGGCGAAGGGCGGAAGGTCTCCGGGTGCTCGGCATTGATGCGGCACTCGATCGCATGGCCCTGGAAGCGGATGTCGGACTGGGCGAAGCCGAGCTTGGCGCCGCTGGCGACCCGGATCTGCTCGCGCACCAGGTCGATGCCGGTGATCATCTCGGTCACCGGATGCTCGACCTGGAGCCTGGTGTTCATCTCGATGAAGTAGAACTCGCCGTCCTCGAACAGGAACTCGAGCGTGCCGAGGCCGCTATAGAGCAGCCGCTGCATGGCATCGACGGCAAGCGCGCCCAGCGCCTGGCGCTGCTCGGCGTTGAGTGCGGGCGACGGCGCCTCCTCCAACAGCTTCTGATGCCGGCGCTGGATCGAGCAGTCGCGCTCGCCCAAATGCACCACCCCACCCTGGCCATCGGCCAGGATCTGGATCTCGATGTGGCGCGGCCGGGTGAGATACTTCTCCAGATAGACCGCATCCGAGCCGAAGGCGGCCTTGGCCTCGCTGCGCGCCAGCCTGAGGGCGTCGGCGAGCTCGCCCTCGCTGGCGGCGAGCTTCATGCCGCGGCCGCCGCCGCCGGCCGATGCCTTGACGATCACCGGGTAGCCGATCCCGCGCGCGAGATCCCTGGCCGAGGCCTCGTCGGCGACCGGGCCGTCCGAGCCCGGCACGCAAGGCACGCCCAGATCGCGCATGGCGCGCTTGGCCGTGATCTTGTCGCCCATGAGCCTGATGTGCTCGGGCGTCGGACCGATGAAGGTGAAGCCGTGCTCCTCCACCATCTCGGCGAAGGCGGCGTTCTCAGCCAGGAAGCCGACGCCGGGATGGATCGCGTCGGCATTGGTGATGGTGGCGGCCGAGAGGATCGCCGGCATGTTCAGATAGCTGTCGCGTGCCGGCGGCGGCCCGATGCAGACGCTCTCGTCCGCCAGCCGCACATGCATGGCATTGGCATCCGCGGTCGAATGCACCGCCACGGTATGGATGCCCATCTCGCGCGCCGCCCGATGGATGCGGAGCGCAATCTCGCCCCGGTTCGCGATCAGGATCTTTTCGAACATGTGGGAAGGATGCTCGCGGCCAGCGCCGGCAACCCTCACCCCCCCGCGCTTAAGCGCGGGCCCCTCCCTCTCCCGCAATGCGGGAGAGGGTGCCGAGCGCCAGCGAGGTGGGTGAGGGTCCGTGCCATTCGCATGTTCGTCAGTCGATGACCATCAAGAGCTCGCCGAACTCGACCGGCTGGCCGGTGCCGACGGCGATGCGCTGCACCGTGCCGGCGCGCGGCGCCGGGATCGGGTTCATGACCTTCATCGCTTCCACGATCAGCACGGTCTGGCCCTGGCGCACCTTGTCGCCCTCCTTGACGAAGGCCGGCCCGCCGGGCTCGGCCGAGGCGTAGGCAGTGCCGACCATGGGCGAGAGCACGGCGCCGGGATGGCTCGAATCGAGCTCGGGCGGCAGGGCGGCGGCAGCCGCACCCGCGCTTGGCGGCGCCGGCTGGCTCGGCGCTACCAAGGCAGTCGTCACCTGCGGCGCCTTCGCCACCCGGAGGCTCCAGTCCTTGCCGGCATATTCGATCTCGCTGAGGCCGGTCTCCTCCAGGAGCTGGGCCAGCCGGCGCACCAGCTCTTCGTCGATTTCCTTGCGCATCAACCCTGTCCGCTCGCCGGTTGCGTCAATCTCTGCACGGCGTCCAGCGCCAGCAGATAGCCATGTCCGCCGAATCCGCAAATCACCCCCTTCGCCACCATCGAGACATAGGACTGATGTCGAAACGCCTCGCGCTGAAAGATGTTCGACAGATGCACCTCGATGACCGGCAGCTCGGTCAATCTGAGCGCGTCCAGGAGCGCCACCGACGTGTGAGTGTAGGCCCCGGCATTGACGATGATGCCGTCGGCGGCGCCGCGCGCCTCCTGCACCCAGGTCACCAGCTCGCCTTCGAGGTTCGACTGGCGAAAATCGATGGCGAGGCCCAGGCGATGCGCGTGCTCGCGGCACGCTTCCTCGATGTCGCCCAAGGTCTCGCGGCCGTAGATGGCCGGCTCGCGCATGCCTAACATGTTGAGATTGGGACCATTGAGAACGAGGATTGTCGGAGTCTCGGCCACGTCTCTGCCGCCGCTGGTGTGGTCCGGCCTTATACCATGTCACATTAATGGTGCAATGCAACATAGCCCCTCGTCCCGGCTTGCCGCGCCGGGGCGCTTTGGCGATGCTGCAAGCGGAGGCTGCCCGACCATGGACCATGCTCTTGACGCCGCACTGCCGCTCACCCGCGAGTCCTTGGCCGGACGGCAATTCGCTGGGGGCACTCCCCAGATCGGCGCCGGCCCGGGTCCAGGAGGTGGTCGAGCGGGAATGGGGCGAGCACCTCATCGGCGGCTGGCGCAAGGACGGCTGGATGACCTACCCCGAGCGGCTCGGCAACAAGATCGCAAAGCTGATCGGCGCCGGCGCCGGCGAGGTCATCGCCGTCGACACCATCTCGATCAACCTCTTCAAGCTGATCGCCGCCGCGCTGGCACTCAAGCCGACACGAAGGACGGTCCTTACCGATACCGGCAATTTCCCGACCGATGTCTACATGGCGGACGGGCTGATCCAGCTCCTCGGGTGCCGGCATCGCCTGCGGCTGGTCGAGGAGGACGAGATCGAAGCCGCGATCGATGACGACACCGCGGTGGTCATGCTGACCCATGTCAACTATCGCAGCGGCCGCGTCTACGACATGGCGGAGATCACCCGGATCGCCCAGATGAAGGGCGCGCTCGTCATCTGGGATCTGGCGCATTCCGCCGGCGCAGTGCCGGTCGACTTGACCCGCGCCGGCGCCGACTTCGCCGTCGGCTGCGGCTACAAGTATCTCAATGGCGGTCCCGGCTCGCCCGCCTTCGTCTACGTCGCCCTCCGCCACCATGACCGCACCAGCCAGCCCTTGACCGGCTGGCTCGGCCATGCCGATCCCTTCGCCTTCGACCTCGCCTACCGCCCGGCCGCCGGCATCCTCCACTACAAGTGCAGCACGCCCTCGATCCTGGCCATGGCGCCCCTGGAGTGCGGCGTCGACATCATGCTGGAGGCGGGCATCAAGCGGCTCCGGGCGAAGTCGATGGTCTTGGGCGATCTCTTCATCCAGCTCATGGATGCGCGCCTCGACGGCCAGGGCTTCCGTCCGGCCTGCCCGCGCCGGGCCGAGGCCCGCGGCAGCCAGGTGTCGTTCCACCACCAGGACGGCTACGCGATCATGCAGGCCTTGATCGAGCGCGGCGTGGTCGGCGACTTCCGCGCCCCCGACATCCTCCGCTTCGGGCTGACCCCGGCCTATGTGCGCCATGTCGACATCTGGGACGCGGTCGAGATCCTGAAGGAGATCATGGACAGCCGCGCCTACGACCGCGCCGAGTTCAAAGAACGGGCGAGCGTGACTTAACGCGCACGAGCGGGCCATCACCATCAGCGCCCAGGCCGGCGGGAAGTTGCCGAACGGGATCGGCAGCGACAAGACCAGGCCGACCAGCACGATATAGGCGCCGACCATGCGGTCGAGGAGCGGCATGCCGGGGCCGATGAGCCTGGGGCGGATGCGCCGCTCCACCCAGGCGAGCGCCGGTCGGGCCCGCTCCAAGAGGCGCAACAGCCCCGCCCGCGGCAAGGAGCGCCGGGCGAGCCAGCCCGGCAGCCACGGCCGCGGATAGCCCAGCGCCATCTGGAGGGCGATCAAGACCAAGGGCACGCCGGTGATGGTCGACAAGCCCGGAATGCTGGGGCCGGGTACGCCATTGGGCAGCGCGAAGATGAAGATGAGGAAGCCGTAGGTGCGGTCGCCAAGCCCGCGCACGATCTCGCCGAGCGTGATGCGCGGTTCCGTCGACTGCTGGACCAGGCGGATGATGATTTCCGACGTGGGCTCGGCCGGAGCACCGATGCCCTCTGATGCTGCCGACGCCGGGCCGAGGCTCATGCCGCGGCGGCGCGCCAGCGCGGAATTTCGACGTCGCGGTGAATGGAGACGCTCATCAACAGCCCGCAGCCCATGAGCAGGGTCAGCATGGCAGTGCCGCCATAGCTCACCAACGGCAAGGGCACGCCCACCACCGGCAACAGGCCCATAACCATGGCGATGTTGATGAACACATAGAGGAAGAACTGGGCGGCGAGCCCGATCGCCACCAGCCGGCCGAAATGGCTCCGCGAGCGCAGCGCGATCGCATAGGCGTAGACCAAGAGCAGCATGTAGAGGCCGAGCAAAGCGAGGCAGCCGACCATGCCGAACTCTTCGGCCAGCACGGTGAAAATGAAGTCGGTCTGCATCTCCGGCAGGAAGTGCAGCTGCCCTTGGGTCCCGTTGAGCCAGCCCTTGCCGAAGAGCCCGCCCGATCCAAGCGCGATCTTCGACTGCAGGATGTTGTAGCCGGCGCCCAGCGGATCCTGCGCCGGGTCGAGGAAGGTGTAGACGCGGCGCTTTTGATAGTCGTGCAGGAAGTGCCAGGCGACCGGCACGGTCGAGCCGGCCAAGGTCACGCCCAGCACGAACTTCCAAATGCGCACGCCGGCGGCGAAGAACATGACCGCCGAGCCCAGCGCCAGCAGCATGGCGGTGCCGAGATTGGGCTGACGCAGCACGAGTGCCACCGGCATGGCGATCAGGATCGCCGGCGGGATCAGCATCAGGCTCCGAGGGCTGCAGCTGGATGACGCCGAGATTGATCCAACGCTGGGCGCCGCCGCCGATATGGCCGACCACGTCCACCACCACCAGCAGCACCAGCGCCGCCAGATAGATCACATAGGCGAGCCGGAGCCAGACCCGGATGTCGACGATCGCCATCAGGAACATGGCGACGACGCCGATGCTGAGCCGCAGCACCTGCTTGGCCGCCCAGGGCTCCCAGGCGCCGCCGGCGGCCGAGTACAGCATGGCGATGCCGATGGCGGCGATGCTCGCGACCAGCATCACCAGCCCCCAATTCACCATCACCAGCTTGCGGAGCAGCGAAAAGTCCGGTGACCGCTCGCTGAGTTCGTGCGCCAAGCCGCTCCTCGAATTCTCCCCGCCCGCGGGCCAGGGTGTACCCGATTTCACCTGGCCGGGGAAGGCGCCAGCACACTCGAGATGCGACCGCCCGGCTGCCTGTCACATAGGGGCTGGTCGCACGCGAGCAACCGGCTCCCTGCAAAATTGCCTTGCCGTGGCCAGGCGCCCTGATCATGCTAGGCACCGATGGAGCTCGATCGCATCACCGTCCGGGCCGTGGAAATCCTAGCCGACGAGACCGCGCGGGTCACCGGCACCGGCTCGATGGCCTATCTGCACTTGACCAGGGCAGCCAGCGTGCGCACCGAGCGCGCCTTGAGCGCGGCCAAGACCGAGTTCGACAAGCTGCCGGGCGAGCGTCGGCGCATCATCCGCACCAGCGCCCTCGACCAGGCGACCCGCTTGGCCCAGAAGGACAGCCCGCTGAAGCCGATCGCCAAGGGCAAGGTTTGGCCGCTGCTCATCCGGCGCTAACGCTCCCGGCTTTTCATCGTCATGGCCGTGCTTGTCACGGCCATCCACGTTGTGCCATCGCTCGATCGAAGACGTGGATGCGCGGATCAAGTGGGGGGTGGGCTTTAGGAGGGGGTGAGGACCACCCCCTCCTCGAACCTCCCCGGGCATGACAAAGAAGAACGATTCACCACAGAGACACAGAGATCACGGAGAAGATCGGAATACCGCGCGCTTCGCGCGCCATGAGCTTTCCTTATCCTCTCTGTGACCTCTGTGTCTCTGTGTGAATTCCTTCTTTTAACGCAGCACGTCGCTGGCGTCCGCAGCGGCGATAAGCGCCTTGGCGTCGGCGGGCAGCAGGAAGCCGGCGGCCATCGCCGTCTCCGTCGCCTTGGCGACCGCGGCCACATAGCCGGCATGCGAGCCGTAGCGCTCCTCGAGCGACGGGCGCGGATCGGCGCTCGCCACCCGCTCGGCCTTGGTCTTGGCAAACGGGATCATGCCCCCGGCATAGTTGCAGATCTTGTCCTTGTGGAAGCCGGCGGCGGTGATGTTCCAGCCGAGATATGTGGCGAGCGGCGCGTCCCGCAACACCACCGGCACGCCGCCCAGCTCGTTGCCGTCGGCATCCGTGCGCGGCACCTTCATGCGAATGACCCGCTTGACCACGGGCGGCACCACGGTCGCGACGCCCGATCCGTCCACATAGTTGAGCCCGGGGCCGAAATCATAGTCGAGGACCGGGTTGATGAGCCCGTTCGGGGCGTCGGCCTCAAGCTCCGGGATCGCCGGAAAGCCCATGGCCTCCCGGCTCGGATCGACCAGCATGCCGTCCGCCAAGGTCGGGTAGCGGCTGGGCGGCGGCGCTTCGCCCTTCATCACCCAGTTGCGGAAATGCACGCGGATGGCGTTCACCGTCTCCAGATGCGGCATCGGATTGGCCGCCAGCAGGCCCTGGCCATAGCCGGTGCTGGGGCAGGCCGGGGGTGCGGTCGGCTTCATGCTGAAGCCGCCCGGGCCGCCGCCATGCTGGGTCGAGCCGATGTAGTAGCGCCGCACATTGTCCGGCAGCGGAATGTCCTTGTCGGCGCCGGTGCCGGCCCATTCCGGCGTCAGCTTCAGGCCCCACACCTCGGCCGCGCCGACATGCTCGATGATCTTCGGACAGGTGCC
>WNFI01035827.1_pt2 | contig 11628 bp, 10 predicted proteins | sample 5400471 | NCBI WGS metagenome assembly WNFI01 (sample SAMN13153348, study PRJNA577476) | soil metagenome | isolation source: 100 cm saprolite on Douglas fir-dominated hillslope | place: USA:California | collected 2013-09-17
CGGCCGGCCGCTACGAACACCAGCGGCACCACCACGGCCACGCCGAGACCGACCAGCATGAAGCCGGCGAACGCCGCCGCCTGGCCCGGCGCGAGTGCTACCAGCAGGCTGCCGCCGGCGGCGATCAGGCCGCTCAGCCGCACGGACCGCACTGGGCCCAGCCGCCCGATGACGGCGTCGCCGGACAGCCTGCCCCCTGCCATCGTCATCGCGAAAACCCCCGTCGCTGCGGCCGCGGTCGCCTGGCTGGCGTGCAGTTCCCAGCGCATGAACACGGCAGACCAGTCGTTGGCCGTGTATTCCACGAAGATGGCCGCGAATGCCATCAGGCCGAGGAGCAGGGACAGGCCGCGGGGCCAGGCGAAATAAGGGATTGCCGACGCCGTTTCGGCCGGCTGCGCAGCCCGGTCGCCGCCGGGAGCCCGTGCCTCGCCGCCGGATCGGTCGTCGGCAAACCAGAACGTCGCGATAACCCCCCCGGCGACGATGAGGCTGCCCATCACGGCGAACTGCAGTCGGGGATCGATCTGCTCGCGGGCCGCGAGCGACCCGGTGAAGGCGCCCAGCACGACACCGGCACTCCACATGCCGTGCAGCCCGGACATGATCGCCTTGCCGAGCCTGCGTTCGGCCGCGACGCCCTGCACGTTCATGGCGGCATCGGCGTTTCCCACGATCGCGCCCGCGACCAGGAGCGTGACAGCCAGCACTGCCGCGTTCGGGGCGAGCGCAGGAAGCACCAGGACGACGCCGGATCCGGCGATGAGCACCCTGGTGGCAGCCTTGGCGCCGCGGGAATGCACGAAACGCGCGGCGAACGGCATGGTGGTCACGGCGCCTACGCCAGCGGCCAGGCCCACCAGCCCGAGCACGCCGCTGGACAGGTGCAGCCGGCCAGCGATCCATGGCAGTCGCGACACATAGGTCCCGGTCCAGGTGCCAAGGGCGAGGAAAACGACGGCGACCGCACGGCGCTCGGCTGGCACCTCAGATCTCGCTGTGGACCCGGCCAGCACAAGGCGGGGCAGCGGTGGTGAGCATTGTCTGGCGCGGCACGCTGCCCGGCCGTCCCGCCTCCGCGATGAACTCCAGCTGTCGATCCAGGCGTTGCATGCGGTCTATTGGACCAGGTTGGCCAGGCACCGGGAGCCAGGCTGGAGGCGAACGGTTCGGCCGGCCCATGATCGTTCATCTAACGTCCACCCCGCTGCAACTGTCCGTAACGGGTATGTCATCATGTGTAGCGGGGGACCCAATCAGATGAATCCGGGGGGAACCGGTCATCAGGCTCGCCCTGGCGAGGCACCGCTTCGCCAGGGCGAGTTTCCGTCTCCTTGATCGCCTAGCGCCGCGACTTAGCCACTGCCTCGGCCATGCCGCGGTTGGCCAGGGCGTCAGCCCGTTCGTTGCCCGGATCCCCGGCGTGTCCCTTTACCCACAGCCACTGGACGTCGTGGGGTGCCGCGGCGGCGTCGAGGCGCCGCCAGAGGTCCTCGTTCTTGACCGGCTGCTTGCTCGCTGTGCGCCAGCCGTTGCGCTTCCAGCCGGCCAGCCAGCTTGTGACCCCGTTACGCAGGTAAATGCTGTCGGTATGCAGGCGCACCGCAGACGGCCGGGTAAGGGCCTCCAGCGCTCGGATCGCGGCCATCAGCTCCATCCGGTTATTGGTGGTCGGGGTTGCCTCGCCGCCGGACAGTTCCCTGGTCTTCCCGCGGTAGGTGAGCATGGCGCCCCACCCGCCGGGACCGGGGTTACCGCTACACGCGCCGTCCGTGTAGACCTCCACGACGTCCTTCCCCGCGGCGGTCCGCCCAGGCTTGCTACTCATGGGCCGAAATCTAGCGCTAACCCGCCTGCGGATGCGGGGTCGGCGGCACGTCGAGGGCCGGGTTCCGGTCGAAGAATCCCCACGGCTTCAGCCAGAACGAGGTGCGATCCACCGGCATCACCGGCCAGTCCTCGGGCCGGGTGATGTGGTGCAGGCCGAACACGTACCAGAGCACGACGTCGGCGTCGGCGATCGGCCGGTCCGCCGCGGTCCAGACCGGCAGCCCGGTGTCGGCCGCGCTTTGGTTCGGGAACTCGCCGCACGGCCACCGCTCGTCGGGACGGTACGGAGTGACCCAGAGCGTGTGCCCGATGACTTCGGCTCGCCGGCGCACCGGCGAGGACGGGTCGATCATCGGCGGGAAGCTGCCGGCTGGGACAAGCTTGTAGGCGGGCGCGAGGCCGAGGCTGTTGCGGCGAGCTGGCGCCGCGATCTTCCAGCCGCGCTGCGTCTGCCAGCTGAAGTCCTGCCTGCCCTCGGCCTCGGTCCGCAGCGGCGTCTCGTCAATGACCAGCGCAAGCCCGTAGGGGTTGCCAGGCCCGGTCGCCAGGGACAGCGCCTGCGTCGCGAACACCGTGTTCTCCCGGCCGTCCACGTCCAGGTCGAGCCGGGCCACAATGAAGTGCTGGTGGTACGGCGCGTAGGTGCGCTGGTCGACTAGGGCGCCCGTTGCTGGCTGGCGGCCGGGAGGGAAGTATGAAGTGACCATGATTCCGGTCGCCCGCACCTCGCACTCGATGTTGCCGTCCTGATAGAAGCGCCAGTAGATCAGGTACTCATAATTGGCGACCGTGACGTGGAACGAGACCGCCAGCCGCCTGGACCGGCGGACCTCGGCGCCGGTGCGCTCATCAACGTGCTTCCACAAGATCCCGTCGTCCTCTTCATGGATGCACACCGCATTGCGGATTGTGCGCGGTTCGCCGCGTGAATCGTGCAGCACCGCGTCCAGGTACCGGATCTCGCCCAGGCAATCGCACCCGAGTTCAAGCGAGGTAGTCATGAAGCCCAGCCCCCACTCGCCGATATCGAACGCCGTGCGACGGTAGTGGTCAGCGGACGCGTCCCGGTACGGGATGATCATCTCGGCGAACGACATCCGGTGCGCGACCGGGCGCAGTCGCCCGCCGTCCCGGAATCCGACGGCATGCAGGACAAGGCCCTCGCGATGGTTGAACCCGAGCCTGAGCTCCCAGTTCTGCCAGCGCAGCAGCCGGCCCTCTAGGGTGAACGAGACTCCAGCAGGCTGCCGCACCTCCAGGGGGCTGACCTCTCGGAGCGGCTTGGCGAGCAGCCGTGGCAAGTATTCGCCCGCCCCCTCCGGCCGTCCGGCGCCTCCCTCGGCGTCCCGGCTGTCCTCGATCTCGAGCAGTTCCATCCGGTTCAGGTCCACGACCGGATGTAGCCCCGTGACGTGGTGAGCGTACTGGTTGCCGTCCGCGCTGCCGCGTTCCCAGACATCCGCCCAGCCGAGCCGCAGGCCGCGATACCGCTCCGGCACAAGTTCGGCACCATACGCCCAGACGTCCGTCAGCACCCGGCTCAGGTCGGTGATGCCTCGGCTGGCCAGCGCATCAATTACGGCCGGGTGACCGAGCAGCATCTGATCGCACTCGTGCCATTCGTCCACGGTCATGTTCGGCTGCTGTCCCGGCAGGTGCTTCCAGCGCGTCACGCTGTCGTCCGCCAGCGAGACGTGTGCCCGGTACGCCTGTCCGTCGGCCCTGTTCCAGCAGACCACATGAGCCATCCTGGTGATGCCGCCCGGACCGGACGCGAGCAGATCCTTGGACGGCTCGGCTAGTTCGATCGAAGCGAACCGCCATTGCTCGTCCAGGCCTTTCTCGGACCGTAACGTGGCCGCCACCCGGCTGATCTCGTCCGCAGCGAGCGGATCGAGCGGGTGCGGCGCTGGAGTCGTGCCGTCCTGGTGTGCTATGCCGGGCAAAAGTTCCTCCTAAGTCCCGGTCATTGTCGTCCTTATGACTGCGCACTGCAGCAACCGCAGCTGCCCGTGCACCGTCGTGCACCGCCAGGTTCTCAGTCCGGTCCTTGCTCGCGCAGCCGGCTCAGGTGCTTGCGGATGACCTGCTCCATCTGGTCGTAGAACTCGACGATCAGGCCCAGTTCATCATCGGAGTACCGGCTCGCAAGACGCTGCCAGTCAGCGACCATTGGTGCGAACACCGGGGCAACCTCGCGCAGGGCCCGGTCCAGTGAGATGGCAACGACCACGCGCCGACGGTCGGTTGCATCGCGCTCTCGGCTAACGAATCCCGCCGCTTCCAGCCGGTCGATGACGCCGGTAATCGAGGCGGTGGTCAGGCCGGTCGCCCTGGCCAACTCACCCGCTGTCATCTTCCCGCTGAAGCCTCATCCCCTTCTGCCCACGGAGCTTCCCAGACCGTCTCGTCCGGCCAGGGCACCTGCCAGGCCTGGTCCCCCGACCCGGTTGCCTGCGGCCCAGCCGCCGTCCCGTCTGAGTCGTCAGACGGGGCAGGCACGTTATCCATCATCTCTAGGACTCCTAATAGTTAAGCTAACTAGACAATAGCAAGCCGAGACGCTAGGTTATCTACGTAATCACGTCCGGCCTTCCTGAGCGGAGAACTCTGATGGCTACCGACTCTCAGATCCTGGCACCTTCGGCGGTATCAGGTGATCAGCCTGACCCGCGGAGGTGGCTCACGCTGGTCATACTGCTACTGGCCGCGTTCATGAACCTCCTCGACGTGTCCATCGTCAACATCGCGATCCCGTCGATCCAGCGGGACCTGCATGCTAGCTACGCCGACGTCCAGTGGGCACTGGCCGGCTACACACTCGCTTATGCGCTGCTCCTGATCACCGGCGGCCGGCTCGGCGACACCTTCGGCCGTAAGCGGCTCTTCCTGATCGGCGTCGTCGGATTCACGATCATGTCTGCACTTTGCGGCGCAGCAACTGGTCCCGGCATGCTGATCGCCTGCCGCGTAGTTCAGGGCGCGATGGGCGCCATCATGGTCCCTGAGGTGTTGGCGGTAATCCAGGTCATCTTCCCGCCCGCCGAGCGGATCAAGGCGCTAGCTGGCTTCGGCATAACCGCCGGGCTCGGCACCGTGAGCGGCCCGCTACTGGGCGGGCTGTTGATCCAGCACAACCTGCTCGGGCTGACCTGGCGCCCGATTTTCCTGATCAACGTGCCGGTCGGCATCATCGCCGTCGCGGCATCAGCCGTGCTAGTGCGCGAGTCACGGGCACCCCGGCCGCCGAAGCTCGATCCGGTCGGCGTGGCGCTCATCAGCGCGGCGCTGCTGCTGCTGCTGTACCCGCTGGTGCAGGGCCGCCAGCTCGGCTGGCCAACCTGGACGTTCGTCTCGATGGCAGTGTCCGCTCCGGTCTTTGCCGTGTTCGTCATCTACGAGCGAGCCAAGTCGCGCCGGGATGGCTCGCCTTTGGTTGAGCTCAGCCTGTTCCGGGAGCGTGCGTTCAGCGTGGGCATGGCGGTCGCCGTTACCTTCTTCCTTTCCGGCGCGGCCGCGCGGCTGGCACCTCGCTTCGGCCGCGGCGTGACCATGGCCGGCGCGCTCATCATCGCCGCAGGCATGGCCGCGATGATCGGCATCGTGCACCACTACGGCGTTTCTGTCACGACCTGGGATCTCGCGCCCGGCCTGGTCGCGGCCGGACTCGGCCTGGGCGCGGTCATCGCGCCACTTGCCGACATCGTGCTAGCCCAGGTGCCCGGCCAGCATGCGGGTTCGGCGTCAGGTGTGTTCAACACCGGTCTTCAGGTCGGCAACTCGATCGGCATCGCGGTCATCGGCGTGATCTTCTTCGGCATGCTCGGCAGCCAGTCGGCAACTGCAGCATCGGCTGTCACGCCGCAACTGCGGGCAGGTCTGGTGGCGGCCGGGCTGCCAGCCGCCGGCACAGGCCGCGTCGTCGATCAATTCGGCGTTTGCCTTCATGACCGGCTCGTCGCCGCCGACCCGACGGTCCTGCCAGCGTCGTGCAAGCCGAGCGGAGCCACGGCGGCGCTGCCAGCCGCGGTCCACCGCGAACTGGCTGCGGCCGGCGGCGCGGCGGTCCGGCTCGACTTCGCCGGCTCGCTGGTGCGCACGCTGTGGTTCCAGGTCGGCGTGTTCGGCCTGAGCGGCTTGCTGATGCTGGCATGGCCGTCTGGTGTGGGCCGGCGCCGGGCCGCAGCAGGCGGCGACACGGTCGATGTCGGAGAGGCTGGCGTGGGCCGCGACGTTGCGGCGGGGGAGCCTGCTGTAATTGGCGGTTCGCACGCCAATGCACAGCTTCCGTCCACCCAACACAGACCACTGACCGGAGGGAGCTGACATGCAGCTCGCGATGCTGGGCGGCAGCGGCCGGATCGGCGGACACCTGCTGACCTGGGCCCTCGAAGCTGGGCACGAGGTGCGCGCGCTGGCCCGTACCGGGCAGTCACTGGCGCCAGCCGCTGGCCTGACCGTGGTCAGCGGTGACGCGACCGACGGAGTTGCTGTGGCCGAGACGGTTGCCGGAGCCGACGCGGTGTTCTCGGCGCTCGGCCCCCGCGGCGCGAAGACGCCGCACCTGCTGGCCAGCGCCGCGCGGGAGACCGTCGCCGCAATGGACAAGGCAGCGATACACAGGCTGATCTGCGTATCGGCGGCTGGCGCGTTCATCCAGGGCGATCCGGACACCGGCCCGCTCATGAAGTGGGTGCTGCCGCGGGTACTGGCCAAGACGTTCGCCGACGTACGCGAGATGGAGGCGATTGTTGCCGCGAGCAACCTGGACTGGACGATGGTGCGCGCGACCCGGCTGGTGGATATGCCGCTGACCGGCAAGTACCGGGTGCGGCCCGATTACCCACCAGCCGGCGGGCGCAAAATCGCCCGCGCCGACGTCGCGCACTTCATGGCCTCGGTGCTAACCGGCGGCTCCTGGGTCTGCCAGGCGCCCGCGCTGGCCTACTGATCTGCCGCGATTGCCGGGTCTGCCGGGAGATCCTGGACTCGATCGGCCCGGCATAGCCAGTGCGGCCAGGCCTGTACATGCGAGTGCGTAGCTCGGTGCGGTCGGCGGTGCCCGCCTATCCGCCGGCTCGCTGGGCGGCGATCATGTCCCGGTACCACGAGAAGGATGCCTTCGGCGTGCGGCGCTGACTGCCGAAATCGACGTGGGCAAGGCCGAACCGCTGGTGATAGCCCTCGCTCCACTCGAAGTTGTCCATCAGCGTCCAGACCAGGTAGCCCCGCACGTCGACACCTGCCACGATCGCGTCAAAAACTGCCCTGATGTGCCCGTCCAGGTAGGTGATCCGGGGCTGGTCATCGATCAGGCCGTTGGCGTCGGGCTCATCGGCTACTGAGCAGCCGTTCTCGGTGATGTAGACGGGCGGCAGGCGGTCGACGTACCGGTCCTTCAGCGTGGTGAGCACCTCGGTAAGCCCAGCCGGGATGACCGGCCAGCCGAAGTTGGTGACCGGGTACCCAGGGATCGGCTGCAGCTGGAACGGCAGCGGCGAGTTCGGCAGAGCGGACAGCCGGGCCGGGTTGTAGTAGTTCACCCCGAGCGCGTCGACGGGCGCCGAGATGATCGCCAGATCCCCGTCCTGCACGCAGTCCAGTCCGCCGTCCCGGACGCGGAACGCGGACAGATCCGGATAGGAGCCCAGCAGCACCGGGTCGGTGAACAGCCGGTTGTGCAGCACGTCGTAGGCCGCTGTCGCAGCCAGGTCGGCCGCGCTGTTGCTGGCCGGCCAGGCAGGAGAGTAGTTGTTCGCGGTCGCCACCTTGCTGACCCCGGCGGCGCGCAAAGCCGCCGTCGCCAGGCCGTGCCCGAGTAGCTGGTGATGCGCGGTAGCGAGCGCGTCCAGCATCAGCGCCTTGCCGGGCGCGTGGATTCCGAGCGCGTACCCGAACGCCGTCACCACGAACGGCTCGTTCAGCGTGATCCACAACGGGATGCGGTCGGCGAGGCGGTCCGCGGCCAGGCTGGCGTAGTCGGCGAACCGGTAGGCGGTGTCGCGTGCCATCCAGCCGCCCGCGTCCTCCAGCGGCTGCGGCAGGTCCCAGTGGTACAGCGTCGGCATGGGACTGATGCCCCTGGCCAGCAATGCATCGGTCAGCCGGTCGTAGAAGTCGAGCCCGGCCTTATTGGCCGCTCCGGAGCCGCCGGGCTGGATCCGCGGCCAGGCCAGGGAGAACCGGGAGGAGCCGATGCCGAGGTCGGCCATCAGGCCAACGTCCTCGGCCCAGCGGTGGTAGTGATCAGCGGCGACGTCACCGGTCTGCCCGTCCCTGATCGCGCCGGGCTGCCTGCAGAAGGTGTCCCAGATCGAGAGGCCGCGGCCGTCCTCCGACACCGCGCCCTCTATCTGGTAAGCAGCCGTTGCGACGCCCCAGGCAAAGCCGGGCGGGAACCGAGGGAAAACAAGATCGCTCACCAGGCGATCGTAACGGCAGTCAGCCCGCTTGCCAGTTGGCATCCAGCCAGCCGAGTACCTTAGGAAGATGAAGAAGCTTGTCGAACTTCTCCTCTGTTTCCTTCATCCGCTGGCAGTCGTGCTGATCTGGATCGACCTGTTCACCCGCCGGGACATTTCCGCTGCCGCGAAGCTGGCCTGGGCGATCTTCGCCCTGATCCCGCTAGTGCCATTCCTGTACGTGCTCACCGGCGGCGACCTGTGGTGACCAGGTAATCAGTTAAACGCGGCCGTCGCTTGATCACGGCTGCGGCTCGACTGGCCGCGTCCCGCGGCCTAGTCCGGCGGCACTGCCGCACGTTTCAGTCTGAGCGCTTTAGTTTGCTCAGCCTTGCTCCTCGCCTGCCGGTCGTCGCTGACGCGTACTCAACTCGCGATCCCGACACGGCATGGCTTGCCTCGATGACATCGCCACAGCAGTCCGTGTCGAGCTCATCGCCGACTTACGATACGTAGTTCTAATTAACTCTTAGTAGTGCTTTGTAACGCTAGTTTCTGTTCCACCGCTTGGATGGGCAAAGATACGCTATGCCTTTATCACCGAGGAGGAACCTGAGCAGTGACGGCCTCGATCGACGGCACCCGGCAACCGCCCGGGGCTGGCGGCCAGCCGCCTCCTGAGGGCATAACTGATCTCGGCTCAACCCAGCCGCTCAGCATCTTTGAGCCGGAGCCTCCTAAGGCCGCGACGGCCGAGGAAGCGCCCAGACCGGCTCCAAGCACCCTGGCCGACCTGCCCGGCCCGGCTCCCCGAAGCGGCCGCCACCACAAGCCGACCGAGGTAGTGAACCCGGAGGACACCGGCGTCCATCTTGCGCTCGAGCTGCAGTTTCTGTCCGACGGGAAGGTCGCCCGGGTAAAGCACAGTGGCCCAACGATCCGCAAGGGCCGTCAGCTAAGGCGGCTACGCACGAGCACCTTCACCTGGGCGCTGGCTCGATCTGATCGCGTCCTGATGGCGATCCTGTCGTCGGGCTGGCTTGCCTCTCTGGTGTTCTTCTGGACATGGTGGCTTCAGCCTGGTCATCGGGTCGGCATTTTCGGTGAGATCGCCAATAGCACGGTGCTTGCGTACGTAACCTGCTTTCCGGCAGTTTTCGTCTTCACACTCAATCGGCTGCGGCGGGTGCGCCCGGACCTACCGCTGCCGCTGCTGCGGGTCGCGTTCGTGGTGACCAGGGCACCGTCTGAACCGTGGCAAGTGGCCTGGACAACCCTGACCGCGATGCTGGAGCAGGAATTTCCGTACCCCTACGACGTCTGGCTCTGCGACGAGCAGCCTACGGCGGAAATCTCCGCCTGGTGCGAGAGCCATGGCGTACGCCTGTCGACGCGCGCAGGCGTCCGCGCCTACCACCGGGCGAACTGGCCGAGACGGACCCGCTGCAAGGAAGGCAACCTCGCATACTTCTACGACCGGCACGGTTATCGCTCCTACGACGTGGTGGCGCAGCTTGACTGTGATCACGTGCCGGCGCTGGGCTACCTGGCCGACATGGTCCGGGCGTTCGCCGACCCCGCGATCGGCTACGTGGCCGCGCCGAGCGTCTGCGATTCGAACGCCGCGCAGTCGTGGTCGGCACGAGGCCGGCTCTACAAAGAGGCCACCTTTCACGGGCCGTACCAACTCGGCCACAGTGACGGCCTCGGTCCGCTCTGCATCGGCTCGCACTATGCGGTGAGGACCAGCGCATTGCGTGAGATCGGCGGCATCGGCCCCGACCTTGCGGAAGACTTCTCGACAACCTTCCTGCTCAGCTCGGCCGGCTGGCAAGGGGCGTTCGCCATCGATGCCGAGGCGCACGGGCTTGGCCCTAACACGTTCGCTGCCATGGCTGTCCAGGAGTATCAGTGGGCGCGCAGCCTGACGACGGTGCTGGTAGGCCTGGTGCCGCGCAACATCAGCCGCCTGCCCTGGCGGCTTCGGCTGCGTTTCCTCTATACCCTCAGCTTTTATGGCCTGCTCGTCAGCACCACTCTCGTCGGGCTTGCGCTGTCCCCGGTCGCGGCAATTACGGGGCAGCCTTGGATCAAAGTCAACTACGGAGCATTCCTGTTGCACTGGTGGTCCATTTCCTGCTTTCTGATCCTGATGGCTGCGCTGCTGCGCCGGCGCGGGTTGCTCAGGCCACCACGTGCGCCGGTTTTGAGCTGGGAAAGCTGGCTGTACTCACTAACTCGCTGGCCTTTCGTGGCATTCGGGATCTGCGCCGCAGCTTTGATGAAGGTCTGGCCGCGCGAGGTCGTACTGAAAGTCACGCCAAAGGGCTCGGGCGGCCTTCAGCGGATGCCGGTCCGGCTCGTAATTCCGTTCGCGGTGGTCAGCGTCGCCGCGTCACTGTCGGCCCTGTTCGGTGAGCGATACGATAGCGGCGCTGCCGGATATGTCGGCTTGAGCATGCTGGCCGCCTTGACCTATGCGCTGGTGACGATCGCCGTGCCGGTCCTGCACGCACGCGAGGCTGCGACCGTCGCTGGCGCTTCGGTGATCGGAGCGCTGCGCCGTACGGTCCTGGGCGCCCTGTCGCTTGCCGCCGTTTCACTCATTCCCGCGGTTGCCTCGGCGATCTTCTACCCGGCATACGTCAAGCAGGGCTTCGGCTTGTAGATGCAGGCCCACCAACAATCTAGGGAGATGTTCGCATGGCGATCCTTGTCACGGGAGGCGCTGGCTTCATCGGCAGTCACACCTGTGTTGAGCTGCTTGCCCATGGCTACGAGCTCGTGGTCGTGGACGACTTCTCCAATAGCTCGCCAGGTGCTCTGACGGCGGTCCGCCAGCTGACGCACCGCGACCTGGTCCTGCACGAACTCGACTTGCGCGATTACAGCGGCCTTGACCAAGTCTTCGGGCAGCACCGGATAGACGCGGTGGTGCATTTCGCGGCCAAGAAGGCAGTGGGCGAGTCGCTGCAGATGCCGCTGGAGTACTTTGATGTCAACATCGGCGGCACAACAACGCTGCTGCGCTGCATGGCCAAGCACGGCGTGCGGCAACTGGTGTTCTCTTCATCGTGCTCGATCTACGGCGACCTGTACGGCACGCCGATAAGCGAGGACGACATTCCGGCTCCGACCAACCCCTATGCCCGCTCGAAGCTCATCTGCGAGCAGATACTCGGCGACACCTGCGCGCGATTTGGCGACTTCGCCGTGATTGCGCTGCGCTACTTCAATCCGGCCGGCGCACATCCGAGCGGCGCGCTGGGCGAGGTTCCGAGGGGCGTGCCGGGCAATGTCGTGCCCTACATGATGAACGTCGCGGCGGGGCTGCTTGACCGGCTGGAGATCTTCGGCGGCGATTACCCAACTCCGGACGGTACCGCCGTCCGCGACT
>WNFI01271561.1_pt1 | contig 11626 bp, 14 predicted proteins | sample 5400471 | NCBI WGS metagenome assembly WNFI01 (sample SAMN13153348, study PRJNA577476) | soil metagenome | isolation source: 100 cm saprolite on Douglas fir-dominated hillslope | place: USA:California | collected 2013-09-17
TACATGGCGTCATCTACGCCCGCGAGTTCACGATTTGAACTACCTTTGTCGGTGGCCATGAGCACTGAAGGTGGGCGAGTGAGCGCGAGAGCCGGGGTCGACTGCCAGGAGGGAAAGTTCGACAGGGTGAAAGTTGGAGTCGAGGGTGACATATTGGGAGACGCGGAGGGCGTAATAACCGGGAAAACCGTTTCGTAGCAGGCATCGCAGGCGCGCGCAGGTTTCCCAGGTGCCTTAGCATCTGAGTCAAATATGTAAAAGATCTACGCAGAGTAATTTTAGTCGGATCAGTTATGACTCGCCGAAACCAACATACGCTTCCGGAACAACTTGCACAGACGCAACGCCCACACAGTCTACAATGGTGCCGCCTTCTTCGCCAGCCAAACGGCCTTCCACAACGCATGCAGCATTCCGTCTTTCCATCGGGAATCCAGACAGCAGGTACAAAATGCTCGACCTTACCGCGTCTCGACCAGTTTTGCCCGTCTTCAGGAAGGTGTGGCAAGGCTTGTAGTGTTTTTCTCAAGTGGTTTGTGGATGTAGACGACGAAAGGGTTGAGTTTGGACGAGTCACATTCAACGATGCCAGCAAAGCTGCTTTTGCGTTACGTATCGCCGTGCTCCACTTATCCCGTTCACCTTCGCTGGCTGGAAATATAAAAATCAGATAGGCAAGACATGTGATTATAAGGTTTATTGACCTGCATAAACGGCAAAAGAGCCTTCTGGACTCCACACTTCGAGTCTGCACTCTTCTCCGACTTCTGTTGGTGGGGTGACGACAATCTCCAAGTCAACAAGCTCTACTTTGCCTTTGAACCACCACCTCTCATCGCAACTGGCGCTGCTCCCCTTCCGTTTCTTCGTTCTAGACGGACTGGCAATACTCCGACTGGGTGGGGTCGGGCTGGGGTGAGTTGGGGACGTAGGCTGCGATGGTGGGAACAACCCATTCCCAGAGCCACCCGGTTGTACACGAGAGCGTAGCGCAGATAGTTCTGCTTCGCTGCGACTCCGTGAACGTACCACCATGGGACGAGAGGACAGTCCAACCTTGACTCCTATCCAGTCCCAACGCTCAGCAGTTTCGCTTTCACCCTTATCAAGATTAGCAATCCAGAGAAGACAATCAGAGAACAGGAGAAAGTCGCATTCTTTCGGAATTGAGCCACCCTCAAGTTGGACAAGGGAGCCTCGTTTGAGAAATGTGCGACCGGGAGCGACGAGCTGGAAGGGAAGGTTGGGCGTACTCCGTTGAAGAGCCAGAAGGTCAAGGGTTTGAGCGTGTGAGTGTAGCGATGCGTTCATAGAGGTAGTGACTAGGAAATTATCAAGTGATCTGATGAAAGAATGTTCGGAGTGCCACTTACTCTTGGAAACAAGTGTATGGACGGACATGAGAGAAGCGTACTCAGGGTCTTCGACGTCAATACAATTCATGAGATCCTTTAGAAGGAGAAGGTATCTCGGACATCGCTGAACAATTGTGAGAAGCCAGTCGCGTAGCTTGAGTTTTCCACAGCGAGGATTGGCTTCTTGTCTGGCGACAAATGCAGAAAATGCACCGTTAGCGTTAATGGAAGTTGTCAAAGCAGCCAGGGATGCGCTGAACGAGGTAACAAATGGTGTATACAAGGACAAATACGGAAAATGTGACAAGAGGACAGGGGATAGATGTGGTGGGGAAATTAGGGGCTGCGTCTCAGGGGTAACGGTGGGGTGAAGGTGTTCCTCGAGAGAAGAAAAGAACGCGCGATGAAGGTTCCAAATGTCAATGAAGTTGGAGAACACGGATGTAAGATCTGCGCGATCAAGGAGAGGATGTGGTGTATCGAGTGCAGTGACTACGGGCGTTAGAAATAACTGATAAGAGACCCATAGTTAGCGAATAAAAATATATCAGTGCCCATTAAGATTAGCCTACTTCATAAATAAGATCAAGGCCTTGTACATATGTTCGTTCGGTTTCGTAAAATTCTTGAATAACCTTGCGTCGCTTCGTGTCACGCTCTTTATCAGGAGCTTGGTGGCCACGTCTCCGAACGCCCCTCCGATGGCTTTCTCTAGACTTCAATATCTTGGTCGGAGAGGAAATTGGGCTCTGGGATGTGCCATGTTCTGAGAGGGACTCGAATGAGGCCAGGCTAATTACGGACTGCCTGTTCAAATTGGGGTTGGGAGCGGCGGGAAGAGACATGCGACGAAAGGGGGGATGGTGAATTACAAGAGGTTTAGGTGAAACAGGGGATGATATAGAAGCATTGTCTGTATCTGTGGAAGGGAACAATAATTGGGAGGGGGACGACATTGCACGGTGAAAGATGACCTTGGTCGAGTGAACCTCCACACAGCACCGCGCCGCGCGACTACCTTACTTGGCAGGCGCATCCGCCTAGAGCTAGCACCCCGCAGTTCCGGTCCGAAGCGGGCCGTTGTCGGCACAATCCGAAGAGACTGTACAGTTTTGTCCCTCGGTCGTCTCTACAATACAACCACCACCCTTCGTCTATCTCCAACGCATCGACGTCAATATTAATATGTCATCTGATCTCGAATGGCATCTCCTGCGGGTACGTGAGACCGTTTTTAACAGGCCACTTCAACTGACACTGCTGCAGAGGAACAGTTCCTTCATTGTCAAGCGGGTCCCGGGCGGCCCCATCTTCTCCAAAGAACCTGTGGGCTTCTCTATCAGTCACAACGTATATCGTGGCTCATTCCCAGACAGGGAAACCTTGTTAACATCCACTCACAAAAGTATTCTGGTCTCGCTAATGCTAAGGTTAACATCCTGCGTCGCGTTTCTGTCCATGTAATTGATTTCTGCTTCGTTATTAGACGATCGACGTGAAGCCTTCAGCAACTGGTATCTCTATTACACATCGAAAGAGGTCAATGTCCCCGCGTGTCATTCGCTCTGCGCACGCTTCCACTACCATTAGCAGTCGGACTGGTCCTCGTCGTGCCCTTGGCATCGCCGCACAACCGGCCAAGCGCGGGTATCGTCCTGACCTCCGTGCGGTAAGCGTATACCTCGGACTCCTTCTTTCATACTCGATTTTCCTCTACTGCGAAAACCCGCATTCTCGTTAGAACCCACTGGAAACGCTATTGGGCGTCATGAAGGATGGGTGTGGACATGTTTGCAAGACAAATGCCAGCCCAGATGGAGCCGATCAAACTCCTCTGAGTTCTCGTCATACGCTATCGGGGCTTGTTCGATGCTGGGCGCGAGTCACCGACGAATTGGCGATGACATGCTATTTTATTCCTCACCCCTTCTCTTCACCTCCGCTCCCCAAGCTAGTACTTCTTACTTGACTGACTTGACTTAATTAGGCTACCCTCGCTCGGGTTTCCGCCCTCATCGCAACACAAAAGGAACCAAAGACTGCACCGCCAAAGAAAGTACGTGGTAAAAAGGCGAAGGCTATCGCATGAGTATTTTCTATTTCACTGCTTTGCTGCGATGTCACCTGCACAATTGTTGGACGAGGGGAATTTTGATGTATTTTTGATACATGTCAGTAATCCGATGAGTACCTTGAATGTTGATGCAGGGCATATGTCCCAGTAAGTTGTTCAGGCTTGGAAGTAGGCGGGTGTCGGTTCCAAACGTCCAGCATCGAGTAATATTGAGTATCCATATGCATTCTAGGTTGTTCCTGGTCTACCACTCCAAGCCCGCTGCAGCAAGCGACATTCATGGAGCCGTTAGATCTGGACATAGCATCGTATCAACATTGCGTTTGCACAAGGCATTTTGTAGAGAGAAAAAAGTGGATTGGGGCAGCTCTCTCTAGTCCTTCATGGTGGCCTGATTGCAGTTACCACTCTTGGCCATCCGTCTCAAGTGACGTACGACCCTACAAGCAATATGACGAAGGTTACTACAAGTACATTTCGTATATCGATAAGACATAAAGAACATAACAACTTTCATTCAGGCTGAATTAAACTTCAGATAGCAATCTTGCCACCTGGTTGGGAGATCCGCGCATTGATCCTGGATGCACCACTCAGCTCTCGATACTGCCAATTCTCATCTGCCCTGCGTTGTGGATTCTCACGTAGGCGTCGCTCATTTTCATGCGCACCGTGACTCTTGCGACGCTCCTTCTTTGGCGGCGCTTCTTCGTCGTTGCGCGCATTCTCAACGGCCAGTTCGGTTCCAGGTGCAGAAGGGCGAGGATAGTCTGCAGGTTCTCCAGGTGAAGCCGCTACAGCTTCATTTCTAGTTCATAACGAGGATTATATCCATCAGGTTCAATAGAGTTATAAGTTGCATCATGAAGAACTGACACTTGGATGTTTGCTCGAACACGTGTAGGAAGGGATAAGCGCCTCCCCCCAACTCTCACTGTAAGTCATACGTGAGGCTAGGTCTTAGTTACTTCTAGTTTTGCGTGTGACATACTAGCAGGAGGATGCTGAGACATGGCTATCGGCTAGTGATAAGTAAGCAAATGCAAATGTGATGCTGTGACTTTGGCTAGTTACACGACAGTCACGGATACACGTGACCGAATAACCAGTGAAGGCCCATGACGTCATTCCTTAATGATAATGCTACTCTATACAGTTTAAATGTAACTTGTCCGCTGCCAACAGCGATCAGACTCGGAATCAACATGTCCGGAACTCTTGAGAAAGTCTCATCAATGAAGGCATATGGTGGTGATCTCATCAAGTACAAATTCAAAGTAGGTCGAGTCATCTGCAGCTTTCCCCCAGCTTGGCGCTTGCTTACAGGGATCGGCAACCGCGATTCCACAGTCTGCCGCTCTCGGTGGCCTAGATGCGTATTTCAGTCTGTTCTTACCTGCAAGCTCCGCAAGCGCCAATGTCCCAGTGCTTTTCTATTTGGCGGGTTTAACTTGCACGGAAGACAATGGGTGCGCTTGGCCTGATCGTTGACATGCGATACTTACCAATCGGATACACACCATATCGTTCAGCGCTCAGAAAGGAAACTTTCTTGGCCCTGCTGCGAAGGAAGGAATCGCTATCGTCTTCACTGATACCTCTCCACGTGGTGCAGGCATCGAAGGCGAAGACGATGACTGGGATTTCGGCACAGGTAGTATATACTCGCGATCGGTGATGTGTTCACGTCTCATCTCGGCTTTTCTTTACAGGGGCCGGTTTCTACCTAGACGCCACGAATCCGAAGTATGCTCTATATTATAATATGCGCACGCATATACAATTTGAGATCCCACAAGTTTTGGAAATTGGCGGCTTACCCATCGTGAACTCTGGCATTTGTTTCTCTCCACTTAAGCTCAAAGGGGCGTACAGGATCTCAAACGTATGTCTATAATTGGCCATAGCATGGGTGGCCATGGGGCATTGTGCACATACCTCGCGTCAAAAGCAAAACAGTACCGCTCCGCGTCGGCCTTCGCACCTATATCAAATCCCATCAATGCACCATGGGGGAAGAAAGCTTTCGAGGGGTACCTCCAAGGTGGCGTTCAAGAAGCGAAAGAACAGTACGATGCAACTGAGTTGATTAGCAAGCACTCTGACCCCGTCCACATTCTTATTGACTACGTTCGTCACAATTTGCCCTTAATTCCGCTGAAGATTGACATAAAAAATATGAAAACACACAGGGAACGAACGATCCTTTCTACAAAGCCGGCCAACTTCTTCCAGAGAATTTCCTCAACGCTGCACGCGCGGCGGGTTACAACGAAGAGCAAGTACGTGTCAGAGAGCAAGTGGGCTACGATCATAGCTACTACTTCGTAAGTTCACCGTGCGTTCTCTAAGGTGGACAGGCCAGCTTATTTCGTCACCGAGTAGGTATCGACCTTTGCGGAAGATCACGTACATTGTAAGAAACCACCAATCTCTACAGGCTCGGCTACTGATACTGGTGCATGTTTTAGTCCACGCCGAAATTTTGAAAGCGTGAAAGGTTCGCATAGTTGGCAGTGCAATGAAAATTTTCTACATTTCCTTCGAAGGAAGTGTTTCATATTCAGAAAGTGGGAGAGCAGGAAGCCTTCGACAGCCCATGTAAAAGTAGACATCCAGATACAGACAGAGACAAGGAGAGTTAGCCATCAGCCACAGCATAGCGATCCTCAGATCAGAGAGATGCGTTCTCGATAAGCCTTCTCCAGGTCGTCGAGGTCACAGGTTATCCATGGAGATTGTAGTGCCATGGCAATGGTTGACCGAGTTTCATAGTTGTATCTTAATAAGCCCTTGACGAACGATAACGCTATAACCTCGTTAATGTTGCCTGGATAGCGCAGATGGCAAATTGCCACAGAGGCAATCGCAAAACGCACCAGAAGGCAGAGTGTTCCAAATATCCGCGGAAAAATCGACATATCCACGTACGATCCTCTGCTTCGTCTCGATCTCACTGGATGTGGAAGCCTGCGATGCACCATCACCATCACCCCCCTGTGTAGTGACCTTTTGGTGCCGATCGAAGGGGTGGCAACCTCTACGATCACAGAAGAGTCAGAAGGGTCACCATAGAGAAGGGTTAAATCATGCTTTGCAGGGCCAGCTTGCTTACGATAGCATAATGTAAAGTACGACCCCAACACTCCAGCAGTCCGCTGGCATGCCAACGTACTTCAGGTCTTTGGCATCAAGGGCGAGGATACCCTCAGGAGGTAAGTATGATACTGTGCCGCACACATTTAATGTCGACCTCGTTGCCCGTGGGCGAGCAAGCCCAAAATCGGCTAGCTGCACACGAGGGTAAGGTCCTGGGGCATATAGTAAAATATTTTCGGGCTGAGAATCGGTGAGTATGGTGTCCTCGAGCCAGAAAAGAAAGGAACCTTTATGTCTTTCCGCACGAGTAGCGAGGATTGTTAATCGCCCTCAACGAGAATATTTATGGCGTACCTCTGTGCGATATTTCCTTCTTATGAAGGTAATGTAACGCTTTTAAGAGTTGGTATATTATGTATTTTGCCTCGCCTTCACATAGTCGGCCTTCACTTTCTTCGTGACTCGTGATGTAGGTGAATAGGTCGCCGCCAGTGCACAGCTGAAGAAAAATATGTCTGGCCATAAGAGTGAGCTACGACGTGAGACAATACATTGATAGCCGAACAGAAAACGGTGGTCCTCTTCCACAGCAAGGATTTGATTAATGTTAGGCTGATCCAGAGACATCTCAGCGTAGGTCAATAGAAATATCGAAATTCCATACGTGCTGAACTGCGGTGAGTATGTCTACTTCCTTCATGAGATTCGAAATCTCCTTCCCATTCTTCGCCTTTATAATCTTACAAGCGACTTGTTGACACCTCCGACGGTCCATAGCCAGATGGACGGTCGCAAAGCTTCCACTTCCAAGGCTGTGTGAAGTCACAATAAAGTCACCTATTTTCTGGTGGTTTCTCGGGCAGTTTGTCTGGCACGGCGTAACTGTAGGGAACTCAACTTTCTGCGCAGGTTGTGTCGGTGGTGTTGGTTCAAAAATGGATGTTCTTTCTCTGCATTGTGCACGTAGATGTATGCACTTGAATTCTGACAATCGAGGGATTAGCGGTTGATTCGCATTATAGGCAAATTTTCACTTCGCGATGATGGGAGCTCCATAATATCACCATCCATAAGCAGCACGGAAGAGCGTCGTACGTCATACCCGTTTAGAGTGAACCCGTTCGTCGAGAAATCCTTCGGAGAATTCACAGACAGATAAGAAGAGAGCCACCCAGAAATACCTGACAAGAGATCATGACGCCACCGGTGCTGGTCTGTACCCTGTTAAAGTAGAATGATAAGGAAGGGATTAAGAGACCACGTCTATCTTGACTTACGCATACAACTTGCAATGAACATTGGAGATGTAATTGTCCGAGATCACATAAGTGCTGAAGGAGCGTTAAGAACTTGAACGACCTTAGGGACCGCAATATGTGTTTACCACAGATTTGGATTGCGTCCGATTGTAACAGGTTTATTTATTTCAAGGAGCAGCACTGGAGGAAATAGTTGATGCATTCTGCAGAAGGTGCGCATTTGCCTACCTTCTTTTTTCCCATCTATTTTGTCCAGGGAAACGAGCTTAGCGCATATATTTCGATCCATTATGAGAGGGGTGGCGCCAAGCTTGTTAGTAGCTCAAGTTGTTGCAGTTTAGCGCTAAGATAAAAGGTGCCTAGCTATCTCGCCACTTGTAGGGTAAGAGAAGGGAACAACTTGCGACCGCGCGGCTAGTCATCTGGCAAAGTCTCAAAGACCCCCACCCCAGACTCACAGAGGAACTCGGACTGTTGCACATATCAAGTTCACACATTTTATAGCAACGACGGCATTCCCCCAATCTCTAAATATTTTCCCATCATAAAGAAGTTCCCACTGGGCGAAGTTGTCGCACAATACAGTATGCGCATATAAATCCAATGAAGAAGAGGTATGCGATCACTGGCGGCGTGATCACCGGCCCGGAGTCCGGGCCGGCCCTTTGAGTGACCGCTTCGTTCTGCAAGTGTATGCGACTATTCTCTCGGTCATGGTATGCTGTCATTTCAGCTCCTCGAAGAGATCTCTCTGACTTTTTGAAGACACCAAAGGCGAAGAATCCGAATCCTAGTGGGCTAGGAAGGGCGATTATTAATCGTAGGGCTAAAGATGCTCGTCAGACGGAGGGGTCCAGCTTGGTACGTAGCGCTCGCATATCCCTCGAGGCATCCCAACCTTGTTTATTAGTATACAACCGACATAGATCCATCCTCTCGTTTGCGGTCTGTCACCCAGGAAAGAAATCTCGATGCATTTTTGAATACGGCACAATTGGCAGGCACAGAATTTACTGCCGGTAACCACGCTCACGTTCCTTATGTCTCTCTTGTTCACATCGCACCACTAGAGCGCCGAAACGTGAAGATTATCCAAGCCTCTACAAATCCGTTTCAGAATCCGCATTTACCTTCAGAAGAAGAGGAAACTTCTACGATAAGGAAGCATAGCGAGAATAAACAACGTCTACGGGTGCCGAGAAGACCACCATGGACTAAATCTATAAGCCAAGCACAATTGGAACGTCAGGAAAAAGACGCATTCCTCCAGTGGCGGAGAGGTATTGCAGAGTACGTACGGCTCTGGTATCATACTTGTTGTGTGCCACCTTCCTGATGACGGCTTCCACAGGTTGCAAGACCAGGACAAGTTCTTGCTGACACCTTTCGAACGCAATCTTGAAGTATGGAGGCAGCTATGGCGAGTCATCGAACGCTCCCACCTGATTGTGCAAATTGCGGATGCTCGGAATCCTCTGAAATTCCGGTGTGAAGACCTCGAGGCATATGTTCAGGACGTAGAGGGTACAGAGGGAGAACAGGGAACAGGGAAGGGAAAACGCAAAAATTTATTGCTCATCAATAAAGCTGACCTTCTCACGGCCGAGCAAAGGTTAGACTTGACTGGTTCTGGTACTTTAATTGATCGGTACTGACTTTGCATCCACTAGACGCGTCTGGGCAGACTACTTTGACTCACAAGGCATTCGTTATGCCTTTTACTCCGCGACTAATGCCACGGCCAGACAGGAAATACTGCGAGAAGCTTCGGCTGCTCAGAGGTTGACAAGTGCGCGGGACAGCGCTGCAGAAGCGAACCAACGAATTGAATCCCCAGAAGAGGACGGGGAAGCAGATGTAGAGGGAACACTGAATGTGGACATGAGTTTTACTACCTCATCTGGATCTGATGATCTCATCCAAACCGCAAGTTCTGATGGAGATGTGGACCCGGACGATGGCGATGACAATGACTCGGACACCAACAATTACGAAGATCCCCGAGCTAAAGTACTCTCGGTCCTCGAACTGGAGGATCTCTTCATTGCATCTGCGCCGGACTTGTCGGGTGAGTCTTGGTCAGTGGTTGATAGTATGGTTCTCCGTATAACATGCGACTGGGTAGAGTTTCTCGATTCCTCAGGAAATCACCCTGAGAAACTTGTTGTTGGTCTCGTGGGCTACCCAAATGTCGGAAAGTCTAGTACGATCAACTCGTTGCTTGGGGAGAAAAAGGTGTCAGTTTCGTCCACTCCCGGCAAGACGAAACACTTTCAAACGATCAATCTCTCTGATAAGATAACTCTTTGTGACTGCCCCGGACTGGTATTCCCGCATTTTGCAACAACCAAGGCCGATCTCGTTTGTGACGGTGTTTTGCCTATTGACCAGCTTCGCGAGCATATTGGCCCTATATCTCTGGTAGTGAGAAGAATCCCGAAAGAAGTCCTCGAGGGGATGTACGGGATAAAAATCAGACCTTTGGGTTCAGAAGAGGGTGGGGATGGTTCTCTACGTGCTGAAGACATTCTTATTCCTTACGCTGGTTAGTTGTGGCCTACATATGTCCCGAAGTAATACTGACTTTTGACCAGTTGCTCGTGGGTTTACACGCACCGGACACGGTAACCCCGACGAAGCTCGCGCCGCACGTTACATCCTCAAGGATTACGTGAATGCGAAACTCTTATTCTGCCACCCCCCTCCCAATTATTCTGCAGATGACTTCAATTTTGGAGCCAGGAAGCTAGCCCTCCGGCGCATCGCTAAAAAGAAACGTGGCCTCAACACCGGGATTGGCGAGAATCGTGACACGGATTCTTTTGATGGTACTACCAGTGACCCATCTGCATCTGACCTTCCACCACCGAGTCACAGCCAAAAATCTCAGTCTTTAGATAGACTCTTTTTTGAAGAAACTGCAGGCCTGGCTGCACGTCCCTTTACCAAAGATGCAGGGGGGAGGATACAGAGTGTCTCTCGCCCCATTTTATACCCTCACCATGTTTCAGTCGCGAACGACGGAACCCCCCTTGCAAGACAAGGTGTACAAGTCGGGACAGTGACGGCCGAACGACCGCTGGGGAAGAAAGGGCACAAAAAGGTGAAACGGACGAAGCAGAGAAGTGGGAAGGGTTACGATTAGAAATGTTGTGTAACTTGATGCATATGTTTGATACTGTCACGGTAGCGCAGATAGGCCCCGGGAAGCTCCTATATATGGCTGTCCGGGAAAGTGACCTACAATCTGCCTCAAATCCCCAATGATTTTAGCCTGAAATCCTCAATTCCGGACAGAGTGTATCACATGACTTCCAGAAAAGGAACTTTCACGTGATCAAACAGCGCAGCGCAGCTGTCATTTCTACGCGACTCTACCTGGTTATTTCAGCTCCCTGTGGTGTTGCGGTCAATGCCAACGAGTCTCTCTCCACTATGTCTGTTAGAACTTTTGCTTGCTAGCAGAACACGTACTGCAGCACGGACATGACCCTCTTGACCCATAAGTAGCCATGACTGGAGTGGACGGAGGTCCGAGCCATGATAAAAAAAAATAGCAAAAGTTTCAAAGCCCTCCTTGTAAGCCTTGTTCTGCAGTTGAGCCCCAAATGCATTCATGATTGTTGACTCAGCTGTTGCTCAATTCACATCATGTAGCACTGAAGAACTTGATGCCGGCGCTGACACATTTCTACATCGGTACATCTACCTTGTTACGCTCAGTCAATAATTTACGACCTGAGATTTGATCTTAGAGGTTAAGCAAACCAGTGTGAGCTCGCAATTTTACAACAAATTCAGTATGTTCCTAATTCTAGAGGGTATATAGTTTACTCACT
>WNFI01168246.1_pt2 | contig 11625 bp, 9 predicted proteins | sample 5400471 | NCBI WGS metagenome assembly WNFI01 (sample SAMN13153348, study PRJNA577476) | soil metagenome | isolation source: 100 cm saprolite on Douglas fir-dominated hillslope | place: USA:California | collected 2013-09-17
CGGCGTCTCCTCCGGCGCCATGGCGAGGTCGCCGATCCCGCCCATCGGATCACCCGTGGTCCTGAACGTCGCGTAATTGAAGCCGTCGCCGCTCATGTCGTCGTAGTCGTAGCCGAAGACCGCCTGATAGAAGGCCTTGTTGGCGTCGAAACTCCGGCTCATGTTCTCGTTCCAGCAGACCGCGCCCGGCACATTCGCCAGCTGCATCCCGCTGTGAGCGCGTCCCTGCCAGATGCCGAATACGGCTCCGGCTGGGTCCGCGGCGACGCTCATCCGCCCGACATCTGTGATGTCGAACGGCTCGGCGAGCACCGAACCGCCGGCCGCCGAGACCTTGCTCGTGGTCGCGTCCGCGTCGTCGGAGGCCAAGTAGGTCGTCCAGGCCGTCGGAACCTCAGCAGGCCCCATCTTGGGCCCGATTCCCGCGACCGGGCGAGCCTGCACCTCGCACATGACGTAGCCGCCGGTTTCCGGCGGCCCGACCTGAGTGTCCCAGCCGAAGAGTGTCGAATAGAAGGTCGTGGCCCTCGCCACGTCGTCGGTTCCCAGGTCGACCCAGCAAGGCGTGCCGGCCGGCCATGGCGTGTCGCGCTGAACCATTGCTCCTCCAGGCGGATGACTTGGTGGTGCGTCGAATGGCTCTACTTTCGGCGAATGCGCAATGGCGCCTGCGATCCGTCAAGCCCGTGACGATTTGCTTACGCAGCGTATCTAGCCGCAGCCGGTCAGTCAGCCCGTTGCCAAATTCGCCACACTGGGCCACGGGCTTGTCCGCCCGCTCTGCGGGACGGGGATCGTAAATCCTGCGAGCAACGTAAACAGTCCGTAGCATGACGGTCATGGGTAGCCACCAGGCCCCGCCGTCAGGAGCCCAGCTGGCGACACGCGCGACCCGCGTCCGGAGAGGCCGTCCACCCGTGCGTCCGACAAAGAAGCTCCTGATCCTCGTCACCGGCGTGGTGCTCGCTGTAGCCGCCGTCGTGGCATTCGCGGCGAACGCAGCCGCGCGCCGCTCTCTGTCGACGTCCCCTCATGTGACGTCTGCCACTAAAACCTCTCGGCACGGCTCGCACAACGGCCAGGCCGGCGGCAGCAACGCCGGGCATACCGGCGGCATGGCCCCGGTGTCGGCCTCCCTGGGGCTCGGCCCGGGTGCTGTCTCGCCGAGCGCGGCGGGGATAGCGGAGGCCAGGTTGTTGCTGCCGAAGCTCGACACCAATCAGCTGGCCGGCCAGCGCGTGATCTACAGCTACTCCGGGCTGACCCCGCCAGCCAGCCTGCTGTATGCGATCAGGCACGGCCGGGTCGCCGGGATCATCTTCTTCAAGGGCAACGTGGGCTCCAATGCCCACATCAAGGCGGTCGCCACCCAGTTGCAGCGGGCGAACGCCGCTTCGACCAACCCGGTGCGCCTGCCGTTGCTCCTGATGACCGACCAGGAAGGCGGCCTCGTCCGCCGCTTGGACGGCCCGCCCGACCTCTCGGCGAAGCAGATGGGTCAAAGCGCGCACCCGCAGCGAACAACGACCGCGGAGGGCCAGGCGACGGGCACCTTCATGCACGGCCTGCTCCTGAACGTGAATCTCGCGCCGGTGCTTGACGTGTTCCGGACGCCCGGCAACTTCATCGATCAGTTCGGCCGGTCCTTCAGCAATAACCCCGTAACGGTTGCCAAGCTCGGCCAGCTTTTCCTGACCGCCATGCAGAACAAGGGCGTGGCCGCCACCGTGAAGCACTTCCCCGGCCTGGGCGCCGCCACGAGGACGCAGAACACCGATTTGCGCCCGGTCACCCTCAACCTGACGCTCAGCAAGATCAGGTCCATTGACGAGCTGCCGTACAAGTCGGCCATCTCGGCCAAGGTCAAGCTGGCCATGGTGTCGTGGGCGCTCTACCCGGCGCTGGACAGGAAGTTCCCGGCCGGCCTGTCGTCCACGATCGTGCAAGGAGAGCTGCGCAAGCGGCTTGGCTTCGCCGGCGTCACGATCACCGATGGCCTGGAGGCAGGCGCGCTGAAGAACTTCGGCTCGACCGCGAACCGTGCGACCCTGGCCGCGAAGGCCGGCATGGACCTGCTGCTCTGCGCGGTACAGAACCCCGCTCAGGGAGTGGACGCGAGGAATGCGCTGCGCAGTTTCTACCTGGCGTCCAATTCGACGGCGAAGGCGAACTTCAAGGCCGCGGTCGAGCGTGTCCTCGCGCTGCGCAAGACCCTGTCCGGCTGAGCCGCCGCCCGGCTCCGCTCATGCGACGGGCGTCCCCGTCGTCGCCGCGAGGTCAGCGAGCAGGCCGGTGAGCTTACTGGTCAGCGGACCAGGCCGGCCGTCGCCGATCGGCCGCCCGTCGATCCGGATGACCGGCGCGATGCCGCCCATCGTGCCGGTCACGAAGACCTCATCCGCCGCGTAGAGCTGGGTGAGCGAGTAGTCACCGACAACGCACTCGATGCCAGCCCCGGCGGCAAGCTCGAGCACCGCAGCGCGGGTGATGCCCTCTGGGCACGCGGCTGCCGTCGGCGTGCCAAGCACCCCGCCGCTCACGCAGAACACGTTGGTCGCGTTGGTCTCGGCCACGAAGCCCCGCTGGTCGAGCATCAGCGCATCGTCGGCGCCCGCCACGTTGGCCTCGATCTTAGCCAGGATCGAGGGCAGCAGGTTGGCGTGATGGATCTTGGGATCCAGGCAATCCGGCGGCGGCCGCCTGACGCCTGAGGTGATCAGCGTGATCCCGGTCGCGGCGTAGACAGGCGGCTTGTATTCGGGCAGAACGATCAGCGTGGGGCCAGACTGGTTCAGCCGCGGGTCCATGCCGCTGGTGATCTTCACGCCGCGGGTCAGCGTCAGCCTGATGTGCACCCCGTCGGTCATGGCGTTGGCCGCGAGCGTGCGCCTGATCTCCTCGGTGATCTCTGCGTCCGACGGTACCGACTCGAAGGCCAGCGCCCGCGCCGACCGGCGCAGCCTAGCCAGGTGCTCGGTCAGCCGGAAGATGCGGCCATGCTGCAGGCGCAACCCCTCCCACACCGCGTCGCCGCCCTGGACAGCCGAGTCGAACGGGCTCACCGCCGCCTGATCCCGGTGCGTCAGCCGCCCGCGGACATTGACGATGACGTCGCGGTTCCGCTCGTCGAACAGCTGCAGCATGCAGTGCTCCTCTCCTGCCGCCCCTCGTTTCATGATCATGGTGGGTAGACGGTGCGATCACACGGTCAATCAACCACGATCATGATCGGAGACCGGCTGTGGCCGCGAGCTCCTCGTAGTACGGCTGGCAACGGGCTGCCAGCGACTCCAGCTCACGCGGCAACTCCGGCGGGCCGCCGCCGGAGCCGCGGTCCGCCCCGAACCCGGTCGACGCCCACACGCGCGCGTACCAGTGCCTGGCCCAGACCCCGTCCGTGGGTCGCGGCCCGGCGGGCCAGGACAGCATCGCCGGATCGGGCCAGCGTCGGGGTGTCCCTGACCTTGGCGTACGAGGCGAGCAGCCGCCGGGGATCGCGGATCAGGAACGCGTGCCGCAGCCCGGCCAGGCGGCTCCGATCGACCTGAGGAAGCAAGTGATGGGTCATGTGCTTCTGGTAGTACACGGTGCGGCCTGGCGGGAGCGGGCCCGACGTGAGCTGGTCGACCACCTCGGGCCAGCGGGTCGGCATGGACCGCACGATCTCGTCCCGGCTCGGATGGGCGATCCCGGTCTCGGCGAGGTAGTAGCCGTAGAGCGGCTCGTCGACCACGACCGTGTCCGGCCGGTTCTCGAATGAGCGCATCAGTGCCGTGGACAGCGTCCGCGGCCCCGACCACATCGCGATCCTGGCGACCTCACGCATAGGTCAGAGCGTGACGACGCTGCGCAGCACCTCGCCGCGGCCCATCTTGGCGAACGCCTCCTCCACGGCGTCGAGCGCGATCGTCTCGGACACGAACTTCTCGAGCGGCAGCCGCCCGCCCAGGTGCAGGTCGGTCAGCATCGGGAAGTCCCGGTCCGGCAGGCAATCGCCGTACCAGGACGATTTCAGCGACCCGCCCCGGCCGAACACGTCGAGCAGCGGCAGTTCGAGCCGCATCTCTGGAGTCGGCACGCCGACCAGCACCACCGTCCCGGCCAGATCCCTGGCGTAGAAGGCCTGCGTGTACGTCTCGGGCCGGCCCACCGCCTCGATCACTACGTCGGCGCCGTTGCCCTCGGTCAGCGCCTTGATCTGCTCGACCGGATCGGTCTCGCGCGAATTGATCGTGTCGGTAGCACCGAGCTCCCTGGCCCAGTCGAGCTTCCTGTCGTCGATGTCGACCGCGATGATCTTGCGCGCACCAGCGAGCCGGGCGCCGAGCACAGCCGCGCAGCCGACGCCACCGCAACCGATCACCGCTACCGAGTCGCCCCGGCCGACCTGACCGGTGTTCAGCGCCGCGCCGAGACCGGCCATCACCCCGCAGCCGAGCAGGCCAGCGACTTCAGGCTTGACCTGCGGGCTGACCTTGGTGCATTGCCCGGCGGCCACGAGCGTCTTCTCGGCGAACGCGCCTATGCCCAGGGCGGGCGACAGGACCGTGCCGTCGGTCAGCGTCATCTTCTGGGTCGCGTTGTGCGTGGCGAAGCAGTACCACGGACGCCCTCGCCGGCAGGCGCGGCACTGCCCGCAGACCGCCCGCCAGTTCAGGATGACGAAGTCACCTGGCGCCAGCCCGGAGACGTCCTCACCAACCGCCTCGACGACTCCGGCTGCCTCGTGGCCCAGCAGGTAGGGAAAGTCCTCGCCGATGCCACCCTCCCGGTAATGCAGGTCGGTGTGGCAGACACCGCACGCCTGGATCCTGACCAGCGCCTCGCCAGGATCGGGATCAGGGACGATTACCGTGGTGAGCTCGACCGGGGCGCCCTTCGCGCGGGCGATTACGCCTGTGACCTCATGTGCCATCGGGTTTGTGCCTTTCATTTCCTTGCCGACGTCGCTGATGATACGGATCAGCGCTTGCGGACAAGTAGCGCTATCGTCACATCGGGCGGCGCGAAAGCGCGAAGCTGATGCCGTAGCTCGTCGACAGTGACGCCGCGCACGTTCACCTGATACCTGGGCGGTCCGTCGAGCGGGCTGGGCACCGTACGCGCGCGGCGCGAGCCTGACCCGCTCGATGTGCCGCCACGGTAGGTGCCTGACGTCCCGCCGCCGCCGCCCGCGCCGCCGGCTGAACACGGGCAGCCCCAGGTCGATGCCCTCCTCGGTCGCCGTGAAGGCATGCGTGGTGATCGAGTTGAGCACAAGCACGAAGATGATCATCGAGAGGAACAGCCCGGCCTCGGCGCTCAGCCGGAACCAGAGCGGCGGCCAGCGGCTGAGTGCCAGCACGGCGGCCACGATCAGGTACCAGATCGGGGCCAGCCACAAGTAACCGCGCGGCAGGATCGCCGACGGGCCGATCACGGGTGCGGACACGGCGTCCTGCATGGATTGCCCCCATACTGTAGGTGTCGGACTGAATCGTCCAACGTGCGGAGGCATCACCGCAAGGGCCAGCGATCAGCGCGAACTACGGGTATCGGCCTGGCTACAGCTCCCCGTCGGCCCGAAGTCGGCGACCGCAATCGGACAGCGGGAGCGACACCGAGACTGCGCGGACGGTAACCGGGACGCGCCGATCGTGTAGCGGGCGTACCGATCTTGCCGCATGATGTATGAATCTCGGCATCGCTGAGAACCCGTCGCAGCGGCGGACGAGAGGTCGGCATACGGCCGGGATACGGGAGGTTAGCCGGATGCCGAAAGATGGCAAGAACCGGCGGTCAGGTCGGGACGAGCCCCGCGGGAACGATCTCGCCGGCGACGAGGACTACGACTGGATCAGGTACCTGGGCGAGGGACGTTCCTCGTCCTCGTCGGCGGCGTCCGCCCAGCCCCCGGCGCAGACCGTGATGCGGCCAGCCGCGCGGCCCGCGCCGCTGCCGCAGCGGGTCCGCCGGGACGACACGCCGCGGCCCGGCGCCGAACCGGCCGGAAGCGGCCGGTTTGGCGGGCGCCGTGTCCTGGGGCGCGGCGCCGGCCCGTCCTCCAGTGGTAGCGGGCCGGCTGAGCGCGATGCCGTCCAGCGTGGTCGCGGTCCGGACCGGGAAGCCGGGCGCGGCCGCGGCAGAGAGCTGGCTGGCTCGACCGAATTGCTGTTCAATCCGCATGCTGACGAGTACGCACAGCCGCTCTACCCAGCCGCGGACGACGGCCAGCGTCCAGCCATGCCTCCGCAGCAGGATTGGCAGCAGCAAGGCTGGCAGCGGGATTGGCCGCACGAGGACCGGCCCACGCGACGGCGCGGCGAGCGACTCCCGCAGCGGCGGCTGGACACCGCCGAGTACGCCCGGCCGCTATACCCCGACCCGGGTGCCGGCCGGCCCACCGCCGCCCCGCCCCCGCGATCCTGGCCCGACGACAATGCCGGCCCGGCTGCCGGCGCCCGCCCGCTCCGCTCCTGGCCCGACGACGAGCCGCTCGCAGACACCGACGCGCGAGGCCAGGCGTTCCCTGGCGTGCGCGGGGCAAGCCCAGGTCGTTCTGCGCCGACGGTGCGGTCCGGCTCAGCGCCTGTGCTGCCGGAGCGGGTTGGTCGCACCGGCCGGCAACGTCGGGTCAAGAGGCTCAGCCCGGCGAACCCGGCCGCGGGGACCGGCCTAGGGCTTACCGCCGCGAGAGCGTCGCGATCCGCCGGGGCGACCGCCGCATTCCCGGCCGCCACCTCGTCGGAGCGCACGATCGCAGATCCGCATGCCGGGCCGGGCATTGACGCCGACGCCCGCGCGCCGCAGATCACGCCGCAGGTCCAGCCGCCGGTCAGGGGCAAGCCAGCCCGCAAGCCGCGGAAGACCAGCGGGCCGAGGGCCGGCCAGGGCGGGCCAAGCGGCAGGAACGGCCGGCCCACGGTCGGCCGGACCCGATCCGGGGCCGGCCGCCGGGTGCCGGTGAAGGTCATGATCATGCTCGGATCGGCGATCGTCGCGGCTTTGGCTGTAGTGGGCTACGTAGTGCTCAGGCCGCAGGCTTCGCACGTCGTGTCCGCACCGGCCAGCCTGGGCGGTTACGTCAGGCAGCAGGCCAACGCGACAGCCAACGACCTCAGGCACCGGATCGTCGCCGCCGCCGGAGGAGCGGTCAAGAATGTCGTCGCCGCCGTTTACGAAAGAACGACTGGCCCTGGCACGAAGAAGGCACCGCAGATCGTCGTATTCATCGGCGGCAACCTCGCTGGCGGCGCATCGGCCGACAGTCTCATCAGTGCCTACATGACCAGGCTGCGCGGGGCATTCACGACCAGTGCCGGCCGCCTTGGCGGGCAGGCGGCTTGCGCACCAGGGTCAAACGGCGGTCCCGCCGAATGCGCCTGGGCCGACAACGACACGTTCGGCGTTGTCGTTTCCGCCACGCTGAACTCAGCGGGCCTGGCCGACGTGATGCGCCAGATACGTCCGCAGGTCGAGCACGTCGCGAGGTAAGCGGCCCGGGCTAGCTGGCTGGCCGGTCGCTGTCGTTCTCCGTGGCGCTGTCCGCCTGGGCTGGCGGTGCGGCCGGCCCCGGGCTTGCCGTCTGCGGCGTGCGCAGCGAGAGCCTGGCCACAACCATAGTGATCGCCGCGGCTAGAACGGCAAGGCCCGCGAGTTGCCCCCCGATAAGACGGGGGTCAAGCGGGAGCGCCGACGAGGCCTGGGTGATCCCCGCGAGCTTGTGCTTGCGCTGGTGCGTGGCGGGCGGCGACGTCTGCGGCGTGACGACCGGGAACAGGCCGGACAGTCCAGCCGGGTTGATCGTGGCGCCTGGAATGGGGGCCAGCGTTGTTGGCGGCAGCGTGGGCGCCGGGCTGGATATCGGCGTCTGGCCGACCATCGTCGCGATTGTCGCCACGGCCGGAGACAGCGACGATCCGCTGACGGTCACCGTCAGGGCCATCGGGTCACCGGCGGTCGCGGTCGTCCGGACGCGGTCCGTGATCATGAGCTCGAACGCCTGATTGGGCGGCAGCCTGCCAATCGAGCAGGTTGTCCCATGTGCCACCGGACAGAGAGTGAAACGCGGCCGCCGCATCACGAGCGCGCTGGACACGGCGCTCGCGGTCACCCGGTTCGCGGTGACCGTGCTCCAGACCCAGATCGAGTAGGTGACGGTGCCTCCGGGAGCCGTGCTTGAGCCGTGCCGCACGAGCTGGGCGGTGACGCAGATCGCACCTGGCTGATGGTGATGCGAGCGGCTGGGTGACGGCGACGGGCTCGGAGACTTCGAACGGGACCGGCTAGGCGACGGGCTGGGCGAGCTGGACCTGGACGGACTCGGGCTGTGGCTGGGAGAAGGACTCGTGCTCTGGGTCCGGCGTGGGCTCGAGGAGGTGGTCGGGCTGGGAGACGGACTCGGCGTCAGGCCGGCCGATCGCGACGTACTGGCGGATTGCGAGGGGCTCGCGCTCGCGGTGCGTGACAGCCGAGCGCTGGACGAGGTCCCCCGGCTGGGCGTTCGCACCGCCGAAAGCAGCTTGGCCGATACGACCGCGGTAGAACTGCCGCAGGGCGAGCCCGTCGGACGGGCGGATGTTGCCAGTGCCTGGGCCATCACCAAGCCAGACACGATGAACGAACCCGCCGCCAGGCAGACAGTGATCCGGCCAGCTCGCTGGATCCCTACCGGCACAGTTGCGCTCCGATCGTCGGGCCGGCCGCGACCGGTTCTGCCGTCTGACGTCCGATGTTAGCCACAAACATAAGGGGGAACTCTAGCCGTCCGCCTGATGGGCCATGTATCAGAGCATAAGGTGACTGCCTATCTGACTGAAGTGGCCGGGGCGCGAAAGCACAATGTTCCGTTGATAATGATCGTGTTTCTCCATGGCACCATAAGCGTCCTCAGGGTGGCGGCCAGATGAACAGTGAGCGGCGGTCCGGGGGCGGCGGCCGGTACTCGACCGACGTGCTGACTAGGACCTCCAGGGCGCCTGACCTGGTCCTGCGGTATGGCAACGGCGCCGAGCACGTGGCCGATGTCCATGTGCCGCCAATGACCGTCGGTTCGCGTGGCGGGACGGGCGCGAGAGCCCCGTTGACCATATTTCTGCATGGCGGTTTCTGGCGGGCCGATCATGGCCGCGAGCACACCGGGCCGCTCGGCGAGGCCCTCGCGGCGGCCGGATTCGTCGTGTGCGCGCCCGAGTACCGCAGGACCGGACAGGCGGGTGGCGGCTGGCCTGGGACGTTCGATGACGTCGCGGCGGCCGTGGATCTGCTGCCGCGGCTGGTCGCCGAGGCGACGGACGGACTAGTGGACGCCGACCCAGCTGGTGTTGTGCTTGCCGGGCATTCGGCTGGCGGGCATCTGGCGCTGTGGGCGGCGAGCAGGCACCGGCTGCCGGCGGGATCGCGGTGGTATGCCGGGCGCTCTGGGTGGCGCGGCGTTGTCGCACTCGCGGCGGTCAGCGATCTCGGCGGGAGTTACCGGAAGGCGCTCGGCCGGCAGGCCGCGGGCGAGCTCATGGGCGGCGGGCCCGCGGATTTCAGTGACAGCAGGTACCTCGAGGCTGACCCGTCGCGGCTGGTGCCCGCCGGGGGGCCGGTCTGGCTGGTGCACGGCCTGGCCGACGACCGGGTTCCGTACCTGATGAGCCTTGACTACGCCAGATGGGCCCGGGCGGCCGGAGCGCGTGCCGCGGCGGCGACCTGCCTGCTGCTGCCGGGGGCCGGGCACTTCGAGGTGATCGATCCGCTATCGGAGGAGTGGCCGCAGGTGGTGGATGCGTTCAGGCGCGTCGGGCGTTGATGGCGGCAGGCCGGTCCCGGTGCCGACCAGCCTTAACCGGGCGGGAGCGTGATCGTGTATGCTCGCCTAGCGCGCGGAGGCTGCGGTGGTCGTCCACGCCGGGCTTCGGCGCTGGTCATGCGGTCGACGACGGACAGTGGTCACATAGAGTTACTGCCTAGCGGCTCGTACCGGGTGCATGTGTACGTCGGCCGGGATCCCGTCACCGGCAGGCAGCGGCGCATGCGGCGGACGGTCAAGACGCAGGCCCGGGCCGTGCGGGAGCTGGCGACCTTGCTGCACGCGGCCGAGGCTGGGCGGGCTCCTGACGACACGGCCACGCTGGGCCTGGCGCTCGATCGCTACCTTGAGGTGACCGACCTCGCGGTCTCGACCCGGATGACGCATGAGAGCTATATCCGGCGGATCATCCGGCCGGTCTTGGGCGACGTAAAGCTCCGCAAGATCGGCCCGGACAGCCTCGACGCGCTCTATGCCCATCTGAGGCGGTGCTCGCGGTTGTGCGGGCGGCTGCCCAAGACCGAGCACTATGCCGAGGGGCCGCACGAGTGCGACGACCGCTGCGGTCCTCTGCGTGATCACCGGACGGTCTTTCCGCACAGGTGCGATGAGCGGTGCCGGCCGCACCAGTGCACGCCGTTGTCGGCCGCGTCGATCGTCAAGGTGCACGCGATCATCTCCGCGGCGCTCAACTTGGCGGTGCGGTACGACTGGATCGATTACAACCCGGCCGAGCGGGCGACCCTGCCGCGTCTGCGCAAGCGGGAGCCGGACCCGCCCAGCCCGAAGGACGCCGCGCGGCTGCTGAACGAGGTCTTTGGGAGGGACGAGGAATTCGGATTGTTCCTGTGGGCCGCCATGACGACTGGTGCGCGCCGGGGCGAGCTACTCGCGCTACGGGAGCATCGGTTCGACTTCGAAGCTCAGGAGGTCACGTTCTCCCGGAACTACCTGGTGAAGAATGGCCAGCACATCGAGAAGGACACCAAGACCGGTGAGGGGCGGCGGGTGTCGCTGGATCCGCTGACGTGTGAGCTGTTCGCTGGCCACTTCGCGAGGCGCCGGGCCGCGCTCGCTGAAGCGGGGGAGGAGGTGCCGCCTGACGCGTTTGCGTTCTCGCCGGACCCGTCCGGGTCGGTGCCATGGAATCCGGACACCATGACGCACCGGTATGAGCGGTACGCGGCTGCGGTGGGGATCTCTAGTTCACTGAAGGAACTGCGGCACTACTCGGCGACGCAGTTGCTCTCCAACGGGGTGGACCTGCGCACCGTGGCCGGGCGGCTTGGGCATTCGGAGGCGTCGACGACCCTGCGGTTCTATGCCCAGTTCGCCCGCCCCGCGGACCAGCACGCGGCTACCGTCCTCTCAGGGCAGCTCGCCGACCTCCGGAAGAAGGAGCGCCTACTGGAGATGTTCAGGCAGCATCCAGCCGTCACCAGTGCTGCCGAAATGACGGCAGTGGCGGATTCGCTCGCCACCGCGGTCGGACTGGATCTCCGGGTAGCTCTGGCCTCCATAACTGAGTTCATGGGCGGGCGTACGGACAGCTCCTGACCTCCCCGTGAGGCCGGTGTTCCTTTTGAGGACGTCAGGACGCTGCCGCCTCGCCGACCCCACCACTGTGCGGGGCCGACCGAGCGTGCGGGTAGGCCGCACGGAGCCGAGCAACCCCCTGTAACCGTCGGCATCCAGCCTGGCGATAAGGGGCTGGGTGGAACCGCGGAGCGCGCGGCCCACAACATCCTGACACACTGATCACACGTGACAATCTCGCGCGCTGGACCGGTGAGGCCGGGAACGCTGCAGCAGCCCACGAACAGCTGGCCGAGCTGGTCCTGGTTATGGAG
>WNFI01163917.1_pt1 | contig 11624 bp, 12 predicted proteins | sample 5400471 | NCBI WGS metagenome assembly WNFI01 (sample SAMN13153348, study PRJNA577476) | soil metagenome | isolation source: 100 cm saprolite on Douglas fir-dominated hillslope | place: USA:California | collected 2013-09-17
CGTCGTGCAGCACCTGCATCGGCAGGCCCTGCGACTTAAGCCTCTGGAATGCGTCGGGATGCATTATAGCCAGCGCGTCCCCGGGCCGCAGCCACTCCTCGCGGAAGCGGTCGAGCCCGGCGATGTGGCGCTCAGGCTCGGAAGCGAGGCCGGTCGCGAATTCGTCGAGGTAGTCCACCAGCGTAAGCGTGCGCCCGATGTAGAAGGGCACCGTCTGGTCGTAGGACTTCACGCTGTAGATGCGCATCGCCGGCGTGATGAGCGGCTTCATCTTGTCGGCCACGATCTGTCCCGATTGCCGCGGGGACAGCTCCTCGTAGGCGTTCTCGAGGCAATCGATCAGGGCGATCGAGGCGAAGGCGACCACGACCAGCGCCTCCCAGCGCCGCCCGCGCCACAGGAGCACCGCGCCGGCCACACTCGCCACGAAGAGCACGGCGGCGGCGACGAGGGCCCAGGCCTGGGCGCCGATGTAGAGCGCCTGCGTCCAGTCGTCGCGCGCGGCGTCCGAGACGCGCCATGCCTCAAAAGCGAGTGCGAGGGCGATCGGCGCGACCAGGGCTGCCCACGAGGCGAGCAAGCGCGTGGAGGCGGTCGCGAGGTAGCGCCCGATCACAAGCGCGAGCGGCGGGAATGCGGGCAGGATGTACGCGGGAAGCTTGGAGCTCGAGGCGCTGAAGAAGAGCACCACGAACGCGCTCCAGAGGAGCACCAGGCGCATTGGCTGGAATCCGGGCGAAGCGCCTTCCTCGCGCCAGGCGCGCCGAATCGCCGCGGGCAGCGCGAACATCCATGGCAGGAATCCCAACGCGAGGATGGATGAAGAAGAAGCGCGCGAATTCCGGGTTGGCCGCCGAGACCGCGATGAACCACGGCGCCGCGATGGCGAAGAAGAGCGGCAGGCCGAACAGCCACTCGAGGCGCCTCAGGATCGACAGGTCGCGCCGCAGCACGCAGTAGAAGAAAAGCGCCGCGCCGGGGAAGACGATGCCGACGAGGCCCTTGGAGAGCACGGCGAGCGCCATCCCGGCCCAGGACGCGAGCATCCAGCGGCGATGCTCGCGCGGGCGCTCGCGCGAATGCTCCGCGATCAGCAGCGCGCAGAGTGTGGCCGTGGTCCAGAGCGTGAGGCCCATGTCGAGCGTGACGATGCCGCCGAGCGCCATGAAGTAGGGGCTCGATACCAGGACCAGCGCCGCGGCGAAGGCGGCCTCGGCATCCCAGAGGCGCAGCGCCGTGTACGCGACGATGAGCACCGTCAGGAGCCCGCACAGTCCCACGTAGAGGCGCGCCGCGGCTTCGTTCTCGCCAAAGGCCTTGAAGGCCGCGGCGCTCGCCCAGTACTGCAGCGGCGGCTTCTCGAAATACTTGATGCCGTTCAGCCGCGGCGTGACCCAGTCGCCGGTGGCGGCCATCTCGCGCGAGATCTCCGAGTAGCGCCCCTCGTCGGGATTCGCCAGCGGGCGCGTGAGGTTGTCGATGCCTGACGCCAGCGCCGCCGCGGCGAGCGCCAGCAGCACCCAGCGCGGCAAGGGCAGTGTCATCTGGGCTCCCTCTAGGCGTCGAGCAGGACCACCACGGCGCCGCCGCCTCCGTGCGCGGCGCGTGGCTCGACGAAGGCGATCACCTCTTCGCGGCGGGTGAGGAGCTTACGCACGCGCCGCTTGAGAATCGGCTCGCGCCCGGCCGAGCGCAGGCCCTTGCCATGCACGATGCGCACGCAGCGTAGTCCCCGGCGCCGGCATTCGGCGAGGAAGTCCGCGGTCGCCGCGGCGGCCTCGTCGGCGGTGAGTCCATGCAGGTCGAGATCGTCCTGGATCACCCAATGGGTCCGGCGCAGCTTGCGCAGGATGTCGCGCGGCAAGCCGGGGCGCAGGTACGAAGCGTCGCCTTCGATTTCGGCATCGTCGTCAAAGGTCGAGCGCGCCAGCTCCACCAGCACCGCGCGCTCGTCCTCGAGGCGCTTGGCGGGAATCGGCGCGGGCGCCCGGCGATACGGCTCGACGCGATTGGCCGGGGCGAGGGGCCGGGCGTCTTTCACGGCGTCGCGAAAGACGTCGCTCTCGTCGCCCTTCTTCACGTGAGGCTTTCGAGGTACTTGTCGGCGTCGAGCGCCGCCATGCAACCCGTCCCGGCGCTGGTCACCGCCTGGCGATAGACGTGATCCTGCACGTCGCCCGCGGCGAACACGCCCGGGACGCTGGTCGCCGTGGCGTTCCCGTCGAGCCCCGCCTTCGTGATGATGTAGCCGTTCTTCATCTCGAGCTGGCCGGCGAAGATGTCGGTGTTGGGCTTGTGGCCGATGGCGATGAAGCAGCCGGTGAGCGCGAGGTCGCTCGACTTCCCGTCGACGTTCGACTTCAGGCGCACGCCCGTCACCCCGGAGGCGTCGCCCAGCACTTCGTCGAGGACGTGGTTCCAGCGGATGTTCACCTTGCCCTCGCTCTGGCGCGCGATGAGCTTGTCCTGGAGGATCTTCTCGGCGCGGAACTTGTCGCGGCGATGCACCACGGTCACATGGCGCGCGATGTTGGCGAGGTAGAGCGCCTCCTCGACCGCGGTGTTTCCACCACCCACCACGCACACGTCCTGGCCCTTGTAGAAGAAGCCGTCGCAGGTCGCGCAGCCGGAGACGCCCTTGCCCATGTACTTCTGCTCCGACTCGAGCCCCAGGTACATCGCCGAGGCGCCGGTCGCGATGATCAGCGCGTCGCAGGTGTAGGTCGCGGCGTCGCCCACCAGGGCGATCGGCTTCTCGCCCAGCTTCGCCGTGTGGATCTGGTCGAAGATCACCTCTGTCTCGAAGCGTTCGGCGTGCTTGAGGAAGCGGTCCATCAGCTCGGGACCCTGCACGCCCATCGCGTCGGCGGGCCAGTTGTCGACGTCGGTGGTGGTCATCAGCTGGCCGCCCTGGGCGAGCCCGGTGATGAGGACCGGCTTCAGGTTGGCGCGTGCGGCGTACACCGCGGCCGTATAGCCGGCGGGACCGGAGCCGAGAATCAGCAGGCGGGAATGTCTGGTCGTCACGGGATGGAGGTAAAAAGTGCTGCGATGAAACAGTGAAATGGGGATTATCGCATTCGTTGTCCAGAGCGTATGTCCCTGAAATTAAGGGGGTATCTCAGCTTAACCCCCTAACCGATTGACAAATAAGGGGATTTTGGGTAATTAAGAGCGATGGCCCAGGACGCGAAAAGAACAGCCGTGGGCGAGCGCACGATGGCGCTCAAGGCGGTCCCCTTCTTCCAGCAGCTCTCCGACAAGGAGCTCGACGTCGTGCGCTCCGTCGCCGTCGAGAAGACCTACGCGAAGAACGCGGTGGTGCTCACCGAGGGCGAGATGGGCGACGCGCTCTTCCTCATCCATTCGGGGAAGGTGAAGGTCTTCATCGGCGACCAGGAAGGGCGCGAGATGATCCTCAAGATCCTCGGGCCCGGCGATTTCTTCGGCGAGATGTCGATGATCGACAAGCAGCCGCGCATGCAGATGCTCGCGCAGCGCGTGCGCGAGGCCGACCGCAAGATCGGCACGCTCGCGCTGATGGACGTCTACGGGCGCGTGGCGAGCACGCTGCTCGAGCTCGCGGTCTACAACAACGGCAAGCTGATGGTGAGCGAGAAGCTCTCGCAGCAGGACCTCGCCAACATGGTCGGCGCCTCGCGCGAGATGGTGAACCGCATCTTGAAGGACCTGTCGGAGCGCGGCTTCATCTCGATCGAGTCGAAGTCGATCACGATTATTAATCGAGAATTCCCGCTTTCCCTGTGACGACGGAGACGCAGCCATCGCCGTAACGAGCCTTCCCAACGGCTACCCGCGCCTCGGGCGCGCCATGCGCGAGGCGGGCTGGATCGCGCTCCTCGCCGTCGGTCTCTATCTCGCGCTGATCCTCGCCACGTACCATCGCTCCGACCCGGGCCCATCCTTCAGCGGCACGGGCGCCCCGATCGCCAACAGGGGCGGCGTCGCGGGCGCGTGGATCGCGGACGCGCTCTTCTATCTCTTCGGGCTTTCGGCGTGGTGGTGGGTCGGGCTCGCTGCCTTCGGCATCCTGCGCCTCTATCGGCGCGTCGAGGCGTGGGAGAGCCTGAGCCGGCGCTCGGCGGCGGTCTCGCTGGTCGGCTTCGCGGTGACTCTCGTCGCGAGCGCGACGCTCGAAGCGATGCGCCTGCACAGCCTCGCGCCGGCGCTCGGATTCCCCGCGGGGGGCGCGTTGGGCAACTTGCTTTCGGGAGGGCTCGTGCCCGCGTTCGGGTTCACCGGCTCGACGCTGATGCTGATCGCCGCACTCGCGGGGGCGGTGAGCCTCTTCACCGGGCTTTCGTGGCTGCGCGTGGCCGAGACCGTCGGCGCCGGCGCCGAGTGGTCGTGGCGCGCCGTCATGAGCCGCATCGAGGCGCGCCGCGACCGCGAAGAGGGGCGCATCGCCGCGCAGGAGCGCGAGGACAAGGTCGAGGAGGCGAAGAAGCTCTTCGAGGAGCACGAGCCGATCCGCATCGAGATGCCGCACGTCGAGGTGCCGAAGAGCGAGCGCGCGGTGCGCGAGAAGCAGGTGCCGCTCTTCGCCGACCTCCCCGATTCGCCGCTGCCGCCGCTGAACCTCCTCGACGCGCCGGACGCCGCGCACGTCGAGCGCCCGACGCCGGAGACGCTCGAGTACACCTCGCGCCTTATCGAGAGGAAGCTGCTCGACTTCAACGTGCAGGTGAGGGTGGTCGCGGCCTATCCCGGGCCGGTGATCACGCGCTACGAGATCGAGCCCGCGGTCGGCGTCAAGGGCTCGCAGGTCGTGAATCTCGCGCGCGATCTCGCACGCGCGCTCTCGGTGATGGCGATCCGTGTGGTCGAGACCATCCCGGGGACCTCGTGCATGGGGCTCGAGATCCCGAACCCGAAGCGCGAGATCGTGCGCCTCGCGGAGATCGTCGGCTCGCAGGCCTACGCCGACATGCACTCGAAGCTCACGCTCGCGCTCGGCAAGGACATCACCGGCAAGCCCGCCGTGGCCGACCTCGCGCGCATGCCCCACCTGCTGGTCGCCGGCACCACCGGCTCGGGCAAGTCGGTGGCGATCAACGCGATGATCCTGTCGCTCATTTACAAGGCGGCGGCGAGCGAGGTGCGCCTGATCCTGATCGACCCGAAGATGCTCGAGCTCTCGGTCTACGAAGGCATTCCGCATCTGCTGGCGCCGGTCGTTACCGACATGCGCCAGGCCTCCGCGGCGCTGCACTGGTGCGTAGCCGAGATGGACCGGCGCTATCGCCTCATGTCGGCGCTGGCGGTGCGCAACCTCGCGAGCTACAACCAGAAGGTCCGCGAGGCGGTCGAGAAGAAGGAGCCGCTTAAGCATCCCTTTAGCCTCACGCCGGAAGATCCGGAGACGCTCGAGCCGCTGCCGCTGCTGGTGGTGGTGATCGACGAGCTCGCCGACCTGATGATGGTCACCGGCAAGAAGGTGGAAGAGCTGATCGCGCGCATCGCGCAGAAGTCGCGCGCCTGCGGCATCCATTTGATCCTCGCGACGCAGCGCCCGTCGGTGGACGTGATCACCGGCCTCATCAAGGCGAACGTCCCGACGCGCATCGCCTTCCAGGTATCCGCCAAGGTCGATTCGCGCACCATCCTCGACCAGCAGGGCGCCGAAAGCCTGCTCGGCCAGGGCGACATGCTCTACCTCACGCCGGGCCACGGGCTGCCAACGCGCATCCACGGTGCCTACGTGGCCGACGCCGAGGTGCACCGCGTGGTCGAGGCGCTCAAGAAGCAGGGCGAGGCGCAGTACATCGAGGGCATCCTCGCCGACCCGGAAGAGGCGGAGGTGAACGGAACCTCCGGCGAGGGCGCTGTCTCAGGAGAAGCCGATCCCCTCTACGACCAGGCCGTGCAGATCGTCCTCCAGAACCGCCGCGCATCCATCTCGCTCGTGCAACGGCACCTGCGCATCGGCTACAACCGGGCGGCGCGCTTGATCGAAGACATGGAGCGCGCCGGTCTCGTCTCGCAGATGGCCTCCAACGGCAATCGCGAGCTGCTCGTCCCCACTCGAGAGAAGTAACCCATGCCTAGAGCTCTCCCTCTCCCGGGGGTCCCCTCTGGGGCAGGGATCCAATGGCAGAGGGCCGGGGAGAGGATCGCGTTGGCATTCGCACTGGCCCTTCCACTTTCGGCCCTCGCCAACGGCCTCGACGACTTCCTCGCCTTCAACACGTCCACGCGCACGGCGACCGCGCGCTTCGACCAGCAGGTCCTCGACCGCGCCGGCAAGGTGGTCGAGAGCGCGTCGGGCACCTTCGCCTTCTCGCGTCCCGGGCGCTTTCGCTGGAGCTACGAGAAGCCCCACAAGCAGCTCCTCGTGGGCGACGGGGCGAAGCTCTGGATCCACGATCCGGACCTGAACCAGGTGACGGTGAAGCGCATCGACGCGGCGATCTCGTCCACGCCCGCCGCGCTGCTCGCCGGCAAGGACGACATCACCCGGCTTTTCACGCTGCGCGACGCGGGCACGGCCGATGGCCTCGCCTGGGTGGAAGCGACGCCGAAGGCCGCCGACACCGGCTTCGAGCGCGTGCGTCTCGGCTTGAAGGGCCACACGCTCGCCGCGATGGAGCTCTTCGACCAGCTGGGCGGGCGCACGAAGCTCGCCTTCTCCGATCTCAAGGCCAATGCGACGGTCGCCGCCGATGCGTTCAAGTTCACGGCGCCCGCCGGCGCCGACGTGATCGAGGACGCGCCCGCGAAGTAGAACTACGGATCAGGGCTGGAACACGTCCTCGACGCGCACCTTGAACAACCGCGCGATCTTGAACGCGAGCTCGAGGCTCGGAGAGTACTTGCCGGTCTCGATCGCGTTAATGGTCTGGCGCGAGACGCCCAGCTTTTCCGCCAGGTCCCCCTGTGACCAGTCGCGTTCGGCGCGACGCTCCCTCAAGTCGTTGCGCACGTCAGCGATACCGCTGGTAGGCGACTGCGAAGCAAATGGCGTAGATCACAGGCAGGATCGCCCAAAGGTCAAGCAGGGGGAATTGCAGGCGTCCCCCATGGAAGATTTCCATCAATCCGAGCGTCATCAGCAAGACCATCGTCGTGGAGAACGCCAGCGCCAAGGCTTCGAGCTGAATCAGCCGCCGCAGCTCGTCGGCGCTCTTCAGGGCGCGTTCCACGACGGCTACGAACCAGAAGAACGCGAAGAGGTGGGCGAAAGCGGCCACCCAGGCCCAGGGGGCGACCAGGTGAAACTCCTGAAGGGCGATACGGGACGCCAGGTAGACGAGCAACCAGGTCGCGCCCGCGACGAGCACGCGACGCGCGTGGTTGGTGTCGAGCGAAAGAGTCGGTTCGGAATTCATGGGGTACCTCCCCGTGTCAAGTTAACTTGACATGGAGAGTAGCCGCGGATGACCCCCATGTCAAGTATCCTTTACATCGCCGCCGGGGATTCCCTCCAGCGGATAATGACGGCATGAACGAATCGCGCGATCTCTTTACCGGCGGCGGCGAGGCCAACGTGCCGCTCGCCGAGCGCTTGAGGCCGAAGAGCGTGGCCGACATGGTGGGCCAGGAGCACCTGCTCGGAGAGGGGCGGGCGCTCTGGGTAGCGCTGCGCGCAGGCAAGCCGCACTCGATGATCCTTTGGGGCCCGCCGGGCGTGGGCAAGACCACGCTAGCTCGTTTGATGGCGCACGCGTTCAACGCCGAATTCATCGCCATCTCCGCGGTGCTCTCGGGCGTGAAGGAGATCCGCGACGCGGTCGAGCGCGCGCGCCTCGCCCGCGACCAGTACGGCCGCGCCACCATCCTCTTCGTCGACGAGGTGCACCGCTTCAACAAGGCGCAGCAGGACGCGTTCCTGCCGCACGTCGAATCCGGGCTCCTCACCTTCATCGGCGCGACGACCGAGAACCCGTCGTTCGAGGTGATCGGGGCGTTGTTGTCGCGCGCCCAGGTGTACGTGCTCGGGAGCCTCAAGCCCGAGGAGCTCGACCAGGTGATCGGGCGCGGCTTCGAGGCGGAGAAAGTCGACGCGACGGCGGAAGCGCGCAAGCGCATCGCCGAATTCGCCGACGGGGATGCGCGCCGGGCGCTGAACCTCGTCGAGCAGGTGGCGCAGGCCGCGCGCGTCGACGGCAAGCGCGGCGCCGACGTCGATTTCGTCAACACCGTCGCGCAGCGCTCCGGCCGCCGGTTCGACAAGGGCGGCGAAAACTACTACGACCAGATCTCGGCGCTGCACAAGAGCGTGCGCGGGAGCGACCCGGACGCCTCGCTCTACTGGCTGCCTCGGTACGCCGGAAGGCGAGCTCGCCCTCGCCGAATGCGTCATCTACCTCGCGGTCGCCGCGAAATCCAACGCGGTCTACACCGCCTACGGTGCTGCGCGCGCCTTCATCGCCGAGGATGGCACGCGCCCGGTGCCGCTGCACATCCGCAACGCGCCGACCAAGCTCATGAAGAACCTGGGCTACGGCAAGGATTACCGCTACGCGCACGACGAGCACGAGGGATACGCCGCGGGCGAGGGCTACCTCCCCGACGGCATGGCCCGCCAGGAGTGGTACCAGCCGACCGATCGCGGGCTCGAAGCGAAAATCCGCGAGAAGCTGCAGCACTTGCGCGCGCTCGATACGAGCGCCAGGAAGAAGCCGGAATAGCCCGCATCCCATTCTTGTTTGCCCGAAGTCGAGGGCGACATTCCAGAGAAAAGAGGATTCCATGAAGCGCTTCGTATTGGGTTGCCTGTTGTCGAGCGCCGTTGCGTTCCCGGCCGCCGCCGCGCTCAAGGCGGGCGACGCGGCCCCGGAGTTCAGCACACAAGCCTCGTTTGCCGGCAAGGGAACGGACTATTCGCTTAAGGAGGCGTTGAAGAAAGGTCCGGTGGTGGTCTATTTCTATCCCTCCGCGTATACCGCCGGGTGCAACGTCCAGGCCCGTGCTTTCGCGGTCAACCAGGAGAAGTTCGCCGCCGCCGGAGCGACGATCATCGGCGTGTCGCTGGACAGCATCGCGCGCCTGAACGACTTCTCGAAGGACCCCGACTACTGCAACAGCAAGTTTCCGGTGGCTTCCGACGCCGATGGCCGGATCGCGAAGTCGTACGACCTCGCCGTGAAGGAGGGACGTGCCGGCGCGAAGGATACGCGCGGCGTCGAAATCGATCATGGGTTCGCGGAGCGTACGACGTTCATCGTCTCGCCCGATGGCAAGGTGGCCGCCACTATCGGCGGCATTTCGGCCGCGGCGAACGTCGAGAAGGCGCTCGAAGCGGTGCAGGGCCTAGCGGCGGGCCAGGCGAAATGAGGAAAAGCTAAAATGCCGGAATGCTCGAAATCCAACTGCTTCGCAAGGACCTTCCCGCCGCCGTCGCGGGCCTGAAACGCCGCGGCTTCGACTTCGACGAGGCGACTTTTCGCTCGCTCGAGGACGAGCGCAGGACGCTGCAGTCGCGCACCGAGGAGCTGCAGGGCAAGCGGAACACGCTTTCGAAGCAGGTCGGGATGCTCAAGGGCAAGGGCGAGGACGCTTCCGCGGTCCTGAAGGAGGTCGGCGGCATCGGCGACGAGCTCAAGGCGAACGAGACCGCGCTCGCCACGCTGCAGGAAAAGCTCTCGGCTTTCCTGCGCGTGATTCCCAACATCCCCCGCCCCGAGGTGCCCGAGGGAGAGTCGAGCGACGACAACGTCGAGGTGCGCCGCTGGGGAACGCCGCGTGCGTTTGATTTTGCGGTGAAGGACCACGTCGACGTCGGAGTGGGGCTCAAGGGCATCGACCTCGAGACCGCGGCGAAGACTTCCGGCGCGCGCTTCTACGTTCTCAAGGGCGCCATCGCACGCCTGCATCGAGCGCTCACGCAGCTCATGCTCCAGGTCCACACCGACGAGCACGGCTACACCGAGGTCTACACCCCCTACATGGTGACGGGGGAGTGCGCCGACGGCGTCTCGAGCCTGGCGAAGTTCAAGGACGATCTCTTCAAGATCGAGGGCCGCGACCTCTACCTCATCCCGACCGCCGAGTACTCGGTCACCAACTTCGTGCGCGACACGATCGTCGAGGCGAAGGACCTGCCGATGAAGTACGCGTGCCACAGCCCGTGCTTCCGCTCCGAGGCGGGCAGCTACGGCAAGGACACGCGCGGCATGATCCGCGTGCACCAGTTCGAGAAAGTCGAGCTGGTGCGCATCGTTCGTCCCGAGGAGGCCACCGAGGCGCACGAGGAGCTCACGAGGAACGCCGAGACGATCCTGCAGCGCCTCGAGCTGCCGTATCGCACGATGCTGCTGTGCACGGCGGACACCGGCTTTGCCAGCGCCAAGACCTACGACCTCGAGGTGTGGCTTCCGGGGCAGAACGCGTATCGCGAGATCTCGTCCTGCTCCAACTTCGAGGCATTCCAGGCGCGGCGCATGCAGGCGCGCTACCGCGACGAGAAGGGCAAGGTTCAGGCGCTCAACACCATCAACGGTTCGGGCCTGGCGGTCGGCCGGACACTGGTCGCCGTGCTCGAGAACTACCAGAACGCGGACGGCTCGGTGACCGTGCCGAAGGCGCTGGTGCCATTCATGGGTGGAATAACGGTCATTCCCGCGAAGGCGGGAATCCAGGCGGCTGGATCCCCGTCTTCACGGGGATGACGATTACCCGCGTCATCCTCGTTCGACACGGCGAGACGCAGTGGAACCGCGAGTCGCGCATCCAGGGGCATAGCGACAGCACGCTCACCGCGGAAGGCCGCGCGCAGGCGGCGGCGATCGCGGCGCGTCTCGCGCGCGAGCGCATCGACGCGATCGTCTCGAGCGACCTGCGCCGCGCGATGGATACGGCGGGGCGGATCGCGCTACTCTGCGGTCGGCCGGTCGCCGGCGACCCGCGCCTGCGCGAACGCTGTTTCGGCATGGCCGAAGGGCTCACCTACGACGAGGCGGGTGTGCGTTATCCCGACGCCTTCTCGCGCCAGCGCGAGACCGATGTCGATTTCGCGATCCCCGGAGGAGAGAGCCGGCGCGCGTTCCACGAGCGCGTCGGTCGCGCCTTCGAGGAGCTCGCCACGGAGCACGCGGGCAAGCGGGTCGTCGTCGTGAGCCACGGCGGCGTGCTCGCGACGCTCTACCGGCGCATCCACGGCATCGCGCTCTCGATGCCGCACAAGGTGCCGATCACCAATGCCGCCTACAACGAGCTCGCGTTCGTCGACGGTGCCTGGAGTGTCGTCGTGTGGGACGACACCGCTCACCTCGCGGCGGCTGAACCCTTCGCGGAAGACTGAGCGCCGGCGTCGGCGAGCGGCAGGCTGGGACCGTCGCGCGGCTCGGCGCGCGCGAGAACATCGTAATAGTTGCGCACGTTGTCCACGAGCTGCAGGGCTTCCAACCCCCGCGCGTACCCGTGCTTGAGCGTCGCATAGGTGGCGGGCTCCACGAGCTTGCCGATCACCTGGCGCACGTCCTGCCATTTGTCGGGATTGAGGCCGCCGCGCTGGGCGACGATGCGCGCGTCCTCGAGGTGCCCGATGCCGAGGTTGTAGGCGGCGAGCGCGAGCCAGGTGCGGTCGGGCTCGGCGATGCGCGGCGCGATGCCTTCCTTGAGAAGCGCGAAGTAGCGTGCGCCGCCGAGGATGCTGTCGCGGG